>Ga0115006_10003880_pt1 | contig 10296 bp, 2 predicted proteins | sample ArcOceMetagenome_3_FD_88943 | JGI IMG/M metagenome (GOLD analysis project Ga0115006, IMG submission 88943) | Marine eukaryotic phytoplankton communities from Arctic Ocean - Arctic Ocean- Svalbard ARC20M Metagenome | ecosystem: Environmental > Aquatic > Marine > Oceanic | place: Arctic Ocean...
AAAGGGCAGCGAGCGAGCCCACATGAGCCGGCCCGTGCCTGGGTGCCTCACGACCAGCCGCTTCCGACTGTCTGGGTGAACGGGCACATGGAAGAAGCCGTCTCGAATGTCGTACTTCGCCATGAACGACGACGGCTTCAGCACGTGCCTCACATCCCACGGCGCCGGCAGCCCGAACGGCGCCGTCGGCACGTGCTTGTTCGTGCCGCACGAGTAGTCATGGCATAGCCGCCACTTCCCACCCTGCTTCACGACCACCCAAGGGTGCACGATCGATGAAGCTGCCACCTCCTCTACCAAGTCGTCGGGCACATACTCCATCGAGCCGAGCAGCAAGTGCCTGTCCGCCTCGGAGATCGCCTGCCGCAGATGCTCGTCGGTCTCCCACGGGTAGAACGGGTGGTCCGCCGGCGGTGGCTCGTCCACCGGCTCGATCCTCAACCCCTCACGCATGGCCGCGATCACGCTGGCTGGCAGACCAGAGTCCTCCCAATCGACCTCGCTCGTGTCAATCGGCAAGTACGATCGCATCCGAACGCGCTCCTCGTCCTTCGGGTACAGCCCTCGGTCGCGCGGGTCCATCGCCGCCTCCACCACGTCCAGGTCCATCGCGAACCCCGGACGTGTGCTCCGTCGCCGGCCCGCCGCCCACCACTCCACAGCGTGAGGCAGGCTGGCGGGTGTCGCACCGTGGGCCACCGTCGGCTCGCCGCGGTTCGTCCACCGGGACAGCGCGAAGCCGGCCCTCGACAGCTGCTTCCGCGCGTTGGCGTCGCCCTTTCGGACCTGCACCACGATCTGCGTGCCCCGCTCGAGCAGCGCGTCCGTGGCCTCGCCCAAGAATGATGTCAGCTCGTCACGGCGAGGCTCCACAAAACTGCATCGGCCCCTCAACGCGCCGCTCGAAGGGACGCCCGTCCTCGACCCTCCTCTCAGGATGCGTTCCGTCCACTCGTGGCACAACGCGTCCGGCCGCCACACGGTGTCGAAACCCCCGTGCGCCGAGTAGAAGACCTCTCGGAACTCGACCTCGCCCACGACTCCTCCCCTCGTCTCGTCACGCGTGACCGAGCCTGACGCCTGCTGGCCGTCGCCCTCGGGCACATCCGCCTCCGGCACGCCGGCCTCGTGCGTGGGCGTCGGCGCGGCTGCTGCGGGCTCGTCCGCAACGACGGCGCTCTCGAAACGCAGGCCAGCCGTCGGGTCGGCCTCGCCCGCCCCGCGCTCCCACATGGCCAGATCGCGCTCGACCCGATCTGGATCGTCACGATAGTCGTCGAACGTCCATCTCGGCACGCCAAACCGAACGCACGCCTCGTCCATGCACGCCTGGGCGAACACCATCTGCCCGTACGCGGGCGGGATCGCCTGAGAAAGGCCACCGTACGACATGTGCGCCGCGTCGATGTCCATCGCCGCCGCGGACTCAGCCACGGTCACCCCAACCGGCGCCACACCCTGGATCGGGACGATGTTGCCGTCACAACACCCCGTGAGCTCCGGCCGGCCGAACGGGTCCATGCGGCACCACCGCCGCGTCGGTCCCAGGCACGACCCTCGGCGAAGAGCTGAGCCGCCTTCTCGCAGCGCCTCATCGATCCGGACCGGGAAGTTTGCCTCGAAGAACCGAGGACGATCGACCCCCAAACGGCCCCGGGCTCCCATGGCGCCCAGCCCGAAATCAGACCCATACATGAGCACCCGCCCCTCGCCAAGCTCTCGAGCCGCGCCTTTCACATTCTCGATCGAATATCGCACGCCCAGACCGGTGAGCTGCACACGCGTGCTCCCAATCATGTCCGGCGACTCGGAGGCGCCGGAAGCGTTGGTCGTCGAGTGCACCTTGCAAGGTGGCGACGCCATCACGACCACTGGTCGAGCTCGCTGGATCGCCACCTGGACGTCGTTCCTCACACTCGCGTCGATCCGTCGCCACGACTCGTCGCCGAACCACGCCGCGAACCTCGGCTGCTCGACAGCGTCGCTGCCGTGCGGGACCCCGCCTGCACGCCGCACGCCCTCCGCGTCTCCGCCCTCGCAGCAGAACGGGTGGTATGACGCAGGTGCCCTCTTCGTCAAACGTCGAAGAATGCCAACGTACCTCTGGTAGAAGAAAAGCACCTCCGCCGCCAGGGCGCGCTGCTGCTCCCACGCGTCCGGCGGCGCCAGCGTGCGCCCGCCACGGCATCGGAAGTGGGTGACTGATCGCCAAGGCATCGGCGCGCCACGCAGTCCACCCGCCTTCCCCCATCCGCCAGGCCTCAGCCTTCTGTAGCTCCGAAACAGGTGCTGCAAGAACCGAGCGTGTCCTGGCAGCTGGCTCGCTGCCGGCGTGCGGCGCCCTCGCCGCTTCCTCCGTCGCGTGCCGGCGGCCGTCGTCTCGTCCGTCGCCCTGGCCACGCCGTCGCCGCCGCCGCCCCTGGCCGACCCGGACTCGCCCATCGGCTTGGACGTCTCATCGTCGAGCCCAGCCTTGATTCGTGACGCGTGAGCCACCTTCTCCACAGTCGGCTCTCCGCCCGACTCCCCCGTCTCTCCAGCTGTCGTGCGGCCCTCCTCGGCCGCCCAGCCTGCCCCCCTCTCGTCCGTCGGGGTGGTTGGGTCTGTCGCTCCCCTGCCCATCGCTCTCATGCTCGCGCCCTCAAGCTCGCCCGCAGGCTCGGTGTGATCGCCGTCACCTGGCATGTTTAGATCAACACCTGTGGCACGCACATTCGATGGGGAAGCGACATCGGACCCACACTCGGACCCATACAATCCCGTTCCCTCGGCCAACAATCCAGACTCGCGCCCACCCGCCGCGTCCCGTCGCGCCTCGGTGCTGCCGGAGCAGCCGTCGGCCGAATCGGTGGGACTCACGTCACGCAGTCGACAGGTCGGATCATGTTCGAGACAACGCTCTCGTACCTCGTCCGACAATTCGGTGTTCCTCACACCGCGAAGGCTCCTCGCCCACGCCACACAACGGGCTCGAACAGCGCGCGATCGCTCATGTTCTATGCGTCGACGCCCCTCGTCCCGTCGCGCCTCGCAGCCGCAGCCGCGATCTAGCGCATCACCCTGATGCTGATCAGAGGTGGTCGGCGACAGGTCAATCAAATCAGGCGAGGACCGCAGCTCCCGCTCTTGTCTCACGCGGCGCGCTCCCACGGGCGCAATGCCGAGCGGGGTTGGGCGCGCCGCGGTCATATCGAGAGGCAGCTCGTCCCCACCAATCGTGTCCGTCGTCCCCATCCTCTCAGCGTCCATGCTATCACCACGTGACGTTCAGCAGCTGCTGTCCAGCTGCACCTCACGCATCGCGATCGCCGCGAATCAAGCACACGAGGAGTCAGGGTCCTCGGGCCCCTCCTCGATGCTCTCCATGCCCTTTTCCTCCTCGTCGATCACCGCGCTCGAGCCCAGCTCGAGCCCTTCGGTGAAGCTCGCCTCGTCCTCCTCGACGCTTGGCTCGCATACGACTTCTGGAGCAGAGTCACGCGTCACGCGTCACTCGTCCTTCTCCTCGACCTCGGCCTTGGGCTTCTTCTTCTCCTTCTTCTCCCTCGGCTCGTTGGGGCACTTCCACGAGTAGTGGCCCTCTTCGCCGCAGTTGAAGCAGGTCTTGCCTTCGCCCGACGACTTGAGCCCCGCCACCTTCTTCTCGAGCCCCGTCTGCGCGTCCTTGATCCCTTTCACGGACGCCTGCAGCGACTGCATGGAGCCGGCCATCGAGTCGAGGCGCTCGAGCACCTTGGCGCTGGTGGCGTCGCCTCCTCCGCCCGATCCGCTCGAGTGACTCGCCGGCGCCCTACGCGAGCCGCCGCCCCCGCCTGGCGTGTAGCTGTCGTGGGCACGCCGCGCTTGCATCAGCATCTTCTCAGACCACTGACGTGGCAGCCCCTTCCCTTGATGCGTCTCGAGCAGGTAGATCTCGAACCAGAACGCCGCGAACGCGGGCCGGTCCGGTTCGAGTGTGGACACATCCTGCCACAGCTGCATCAAGAACGCCGCCGACTCCACGGCGAACGGATCGCGGCTGGCCCGCATCAAACTCTGAGCGACCTTCGTTAAGTGAGTCTCCAACCCCGTCACGTCCTGCTGTCGCTTCGCCTCTTCGATCTTCGTTGGAAGCGTCTTGATCCCGCTCATTGACCCCAGCTTGGCGAGCTTCTTGAAGCAGAGGGCTCCCATCGGCGACTCGCCAAACAGCGCCCCCTCGCACTCCTCTACTGCTACCTTCCCCCCGAACATCATGCTCACGGAGAGCACTACTAACGCTGCCACACCTGGTGCCTCCTGGTCCTCGACGTGGTCTCGCATCGTGCGAGGCAGGGCGCTGACCTCGTCCTTTGTCAGGGCGCGGCCCCACATCGAATCCTCGCCGTCGCCCCCTGGCATCAGCGAGATGTCGCGTGGCTTCCGCCCGCTCCCCTTCCTCTCATCGTCAGCCTTGCCGTCACGATCGTCACGAGCTTCTCCATCCGGAGGTGAGGACGCCCACGCTACGAACGAGAGCAGCTGAAGGTCGCTTGGCACGGATCCGTGCGCAGCGGCGATGCCTTCCTTGATCGACTTGCCCACCGCCGTCCACACGACGCGCTGGGTCTCTTGATTGCTCTCCTTGAGCGTCACGTTCGTCATGAGTGTCTCACTGTCGGCTTCGTTGAGGCATTGCAGGCCCGGCTTGAATATCTCGGGGCACTTACGCCCACCCCCATGCGAGCGCACTACCCAGTCCTCGAACGATACCATCGAGCCGGGCCCACGAATCACGACGCGCAAACACGACGGTGCGCACGATGCGATCAATCGCGCGCGCCCGTCCACACTTCATTTCAGTCTTCACATTTCGTTCGGCGGGCCACCTCCACGTGGCCACATGCATGCTCGGGTGTTCGCGAGCGGTGCGCACGGCGGCGCCGCGCGCGGGGGTGCCGTCCGCCGCCCCAGCTCCGTGGCCGCACCCTCATTCCGATGGGGGCGAGCGAGCCCGCGCCCAGTCTCCAGGAGGGAGTGACCGCTCCGTGGGTCTCTGGTCGGTACATCTGTAGAATACAAGATAAGACATAGCAAGGGGGGAAAGATCGGCGCTCAGCGCCATCACCGCCCACAAGCCAGCCGTGCCGATGGCCAAGGGCCCTCGCAGCACTGCGCCAGCTCCCCCTCGCCATCAAACTCGGTGATCCAGCGCTGCCTCCATGCGCCGCGATCGTCTCCTCATGCTCACCACGTGCTGGTGATGTGGACGCTCGTGATGTCCGCTCCGGCCATCCTCTTGTCCAGGTCGTTCTCGTCGTACCGCAGCTGCATGTCCTTCGCCATCGCTCGCTGGTTCCATCCGAAAGACATGTCGACTCTCTCGATCGAGATCCCCTCCTTCTCTGAGAAGATCCTCGCCTGCTTGTCCGCTCCCCGCCGGAACGAGTGCGACGCCCAATCGGCGTCGTCGATCTCCCGCTGTGTCATGTTGAGCTGGGGGTCGCCCGCGGCCCTCGCCTCCTGCGCCGCCCGCGCCAGCCGATGCTTCACGCCATCGAACAGCGACGCGGAGCTGATGGGCATCAGCGTCTGATAGCGCCCCTCGGTCGCCATGAACATCGGTGCCTCGGCGACCGACGCCATGAGGCCGGTCCCCTGCTCGATCACCGCCGCTAGCGCTCCCAGCTGCGTCCCCCTCTCGTCGCCCATCGCGACGTTGACAAATTTCTTCGACTCCGAGCCGGGGCCCGACGCCTTGATGCGTTCCTTGGCGTATCGCAGAGTCGTCTTCGCGTTGAGGCGCGCCGACGCATTGCCGCACCGCGCGATCGTGCTGTCGAGCCGGCTGAGCACGCCCAGGTCCGCCCCCGCCAGCGAGACTCGCAGCACCATCCTCGACGGCCGCCAGTAGCGGTAGCGCCCCGCGCTGCCACCGACGATCGTGAAGCCCGCCAGCTTCCAGTAGCTGCGCAGCAGCTGCGCCAGCTGGATTCCCGATCGCGTCGCGCCGGCGATCGGCACGAAGCGCGCGAACCCCGTCTTCGACGTGCGCACCATCAGCTCGACGACCTCCACGCCGTCGGGCCGCTCCCACAGCGTCATGTCGCTGCAGGTGATGCCGTGGCCCTGCCCGCAGTCCGCCTGCTCCCCAATGCGCGGCCCGCCCAGGCCGGCGACCGCATAGAGCAGCGCGTCGCGCGCGGCTACCAGCTCCGAGCTGCGCGACTGCTGCGCGATGCCGTGGCAGAGCAGCTTCAGCATCATCGGCGTGCACGAGCCCTTCGGCGTGTGCGTGACGCCGCTCTTCTTCAGCAAGGCCGCGTAGTGCACCTTCACGTCCTTCTCCTTGGTCAGGTCGCGCAGCTCCAAGCGGTTGAACAGAACGTTGTACTGCCGCCACAGCGCGTCCGCCGACCGCGCGCGTCCCGCGTCCCGAAAGATCCACGTCCAGAAGTTCTTGAAGCTCTCGGCGCCGTGGCGCGGCAGTACGATCTTCTCGACACCAGACTCGCCTGCCCAGCGTTTCTCCAACTGGTCGATGTCCGCGAATCCCGCCGCCGACGACTCCGCGCCCGACGCGATCTCGTTGATCATCGTGGTCATCGCCCACCTCTCCAAGGTCTCCGATGGGAAACCCTCCGCCTCGGGCGCCATCTCCATCACGCGGCAGTACGCGCAGAGGACCAGAGAGCCCAATGCGCGGCCTGAGCCGAACCCGCCGCACTCTGCCACGTGCAGCGAACGCCCGCACCCCGCCTTGCACGGCGTGGGCGGGCGGACGTGCACGGACTCCGACGGACCGTGGTGGCTGCGCCCGCACTTGCCGTCCAGGCACAGGCGGATGCTCGCGCGCCGCTGCGCGCTGAACGCTTCGGCCGTTCTCGTTGCCAGCAGCGACGACCCCTTCGGGCCCACCTTCGGGAGCAGGTCGCCATCGCGCACCGCCGGCTGAGCCGACGGTCTCGCCGGGCCGGGCATGACTGGCGCCATGCTGAACGGCTCGGAGCTAGCCATCGATCCCATCGAGAACGCCACCGGCGGCGATGCGGTCGTCGCGGCCCCGTGGCGCGCCGCCGCGATCGCGCCCCTCACCTCCCTCGTGTCACGCCTCCCGTCCTCACGCGTCACCATCTCCACGGTTGGCGCGGGCGTCGACGCTCCCGCGTCCGCCGTCGGTGCTCCCTGCTCCAGCTCCTCCAGCATCAGCGCTGCCTGCCGGCGCGCCTCGAAGCGCGCGTCGGCTCGCACCCGGCAGCTCTCGCGGTCGTGGAGGACGCGGCCACGATACGTGCATCCGCGCCCCTCCGAGATCGCGCCCTCGCATCCCCAACACGGCGTGGCCGCGTAGAGGTTGGGCGCCGGCTGCGGCCCCGCTGTGCCACCGCTCGCCCGCCTGCGCTCGCTCGACAGCTGGAGCTGGAGAGCGAGGGACCTCGACGGCCCCATCCGCAAGGGCGTGGGCGCCGACGCCGGCTCACGAGGAGGCGACACCACAGGCGCCATCTCGAAAGGCACATACGCTCCCGGGCTGATCATCGGCGAGATGCCCGCCCGGCCGACCGCCGGTGCGACGCTGCCGCTTCCGAGCAGAGTTGCCGTGCTGGCGGGCGTCGCCTCCGCCTCGCCCTCCTCCCCGCAGTCCAGCGCGATCGCCGTGGCCGCGCCGCGGGCGGTGCCTCCTCCTCCGCGCCCAGCCGCCTCCGCCGCCGCCAGGACCGCGCGGCGCGAGGGGTGGAAGTCCTGCTTGCACGGCGTCCCACGTTGACACGTCCAGCAGCAGAACTCGTCCGGCATCCCATTGAACGTCGACGTGCACGGGCAGGCGCGGCGGCGGCACGCCGGCTCCGCCGGCTCGACGGCCGCGTCTCGCACCGTCGGTCCATCGTCAGCCGTCAGGTCGACCCGCTCCAGCTCAGGGAGTTCGTCGTCCGACGGCCCCACCAGCTCGGGGAGTTCGTCGTCCGACGGCTCCTCCTGGTCTACGCGTGCCTCGCTGGGCTCGTCCTCCAACAGATCCACGCACCCCGCGCGCGTCCCGCCTCCGGCCTCTCGGTCGAAGGCAGCGCCGAGCTCCCCGAAACGCCGGACCGCCGCCGGTGCGGTCGGCTTCTGACGCGTCAGCGCTGCGGCCGCAGGCGCTCGCGCCGGCGTGTCCTCGTCCCCCGACTCGCCGCTGATCGGCTCGCACTCCTGTTCGTCCGCCCACTCCGCTTCGCTGTCCGATCGCGCGCCGCCCGGCTTGACCCACGGGGTCTCGGGCTCCGAGTGCTCGCCGTCCTCCGACGTGATCAGCACCCAAGCTGTGTCTGACGGCAGCCCCATAGCGCCGCGCGCCGCTGCAATCTCGTCGTCCGCGGCGCGCCAGTCGAACTTCAGCCGGACGAACGCGGAGCGTCTGCCCGCCGGCGGCGCGACCGACACCAGATGGTCGACGAGCCACAGCTTCTCAGCCGCCCACATGTACGCCTTGTCCTCCAGCCCGATGTCCCACGACGCCACCTTGGCACGGTTGGACGCCGCCGTAGACACGCGGTAGGCCGAGCGCGCCTCGACCACCACCGGCAAGCCCGCAGCGCCCTCTCCCCAATCCGAAGTGAGCTGCAGCAGGTTCCCGTTGCCGCCGCTTACCCCGGGCGAGTACACGTAGCTCCCTTCTCGCACCTTCTGATAGACTCGGTCGGGGCGCTCACGGCACGGCCGTTCCGGCTTCATGAAGGCGCCCTCCGCCCCGACGGTGGCCACGCTCGCCGTCGAGACTCCGACGAGTGGGGTCGCCCGCGGACCTGCGGCGCGCGGGTATATCAACACCAGTCGGTCCCTGCTCGGGCCCGAAAGCGTCCACCCTCCCCTCTCGTACTTTTGCCATACTCCGGCCCTCCCAGGCACCCTGCCCGCCACGGCAAAGTGCTTGGTGAGCCGCCACCATCCCGCCGTCGGATCATCCGGTACCAGCGCCACAGCCCTGAAACGCTCTCCACGCTCGATCGCCCGTCTCGCCCGGTTTCCCAGCAAACGAAGAGAAGATCCCACCGTGTTGAACGTCGGATGTACCCACAGACAGTCTCCACCCTCACACGTCACGCCCGCCTGCGCGACGGCCTCGCGGTGGGTCCGCTCCGGTCCCAAGAACCCGTTGAACGGACCCCAACGCCGGCTGAGTGCGCCGAACCGCGACTCCTCCAACCGCTGCCGCGGCTCCTCCACCGGGTCGCCCCGCGACGTCTGGTCGGGTCGGTCCAGCTTGGCGCCCGGAGTGTGCGTCAGCCTCAGACGGATTCTGTGCTGCTCGCACACGTCCACCAGCCGGCGCACGAGCTCCTGCATGTCGGTGGCTTTCGACGACCGCTTGGCGGCCGCCCCCTTGGCCGCCATGTTGTCGGTCTCCAACAACAGCAGACGGCCCTCCAGCCTCGGGCCAAAGATCTGCACTACCCGCACGACCCCGAGCAGCTCCCTCCAGTTGATCGGTCGGCGCTGCTCGGCCTGAGTGAACGCGAGCACAGCCTCCTCTCTCGCGCCGTCGAGCCAAGCCAACTGTCCGGTGCCCCAGCCGCTGGCGTCCGTGCCCGATATCACAGCCTCCGCCTCCTCTGTCTCCCCGAACGGCATGCTATACCGCTCCACCACGTGGTCCCTCCACCACTCGATGTCCCGCCAGAACCCAGCGCCCAGCTGAACCGTGCGTGACTTCACCCCGTCGAACTCGACCGTCCCGCGCTTCCAATCCACCGAGCAGCCGGCGAAGCACGATAGCATCGCCTGCATGTACGGCCGGCCGTTCCACACGACCTGGGAGGCGAACACGAGCTTGCCCAACAGGCGCGCAAGCTCAAGAGGGTTGGCGCCGCGAGCCGCCCTCAGCTCGCGTCTCCTCAGCAGCCAATCGTCGAGCATCGCGACGGTCTCGTCCCGCCGCTTCCGTGTCAGCGACATGCCGCGGTTTCCCTCCACGTTCGAGATGAGCAGCCCCAGAAACTCCAGCGCCTGCGTCGGCCCTCGGTGTTTATGAGGTGCCACCTGGATGCCAAGCTCCATCAGCTCAGCTTCCAGCATCGCGCATCCCTCACGAGTCAAGGCTTCTGTGTCACCGACACATAGCCAATCATCGACATAGCAGAAGAAATGGATGCCACGCCCGGCCACCCGTTTCCTCAGCTTGTCCGCAATGCCCTCCATCAAGGCGCAGAACGCCTGTGGGCTCCCCACATACCCAAAGGGCAGCGAGCGAGCCCACATGAGCCGGCCCGTGCCTGGGTGCCTCACGACCAGCCGCTTCCGACTGTCTGGGTGAACGGGCACATGGAAGAAGCCGTCTCGAATGTCGTACTTCGCCAT
>Ga0115006_10003881_pt1 | contig 10296 bp, 7 predicted proteins | sample ArcOceMetagenome_3_FD_88943 | JGI IMG/M metagenome (GOLD analysis project Ga0115006, IMG submission 88943) | Marine eukaryotic phytoplankton communities from Arctic Ocean - Arctic Ocean- Svalbard ARC20M Metagenome | ecosystem: Environmental > Aquatic > Marine > Oceanic | place: Arctic Ocean...
CCCATCAAAATCAAAATCAAAAATCGAAGCAAGCATCCCGCGATCTGAAAGAAGAGGTATGGTACGTAGTTGAAGAGAGAGAAGAATGTGTGGAAAGCAGATATTTCTTGAACATTACTTCGATACACTCGATGCCAGGTCACCCTTTCTCAGCTCGCGGGACCCTCCAAAGACATCAAGCTGCTGCAAAAGTCTCTCGACCAAAATCCAGATCATGCCAGTGAACAGTACCGCCTGACAAACCCCGTTGAACGAGAGCGAGTCCGCGCCGAGTTGCAGCTGAAACTGCTCCAGTTGATCCCTGACCGGCGCAAACCACGGTCCGTCGTCGCCTATTATGAGCAAGATGCCCGCGACCGCCTTGAACCTGAGCTTGTCCCAGTACCTCTGGTGGTACTCCTCGGCCCTGTAGAACGCCGACGTCGGCTCGATCTCGACCACGTCGTAGGTCAGGCCGTCTTTCCGCCTCTCGAGCACCGCCGGGTCTGCCTTCTGTATCCACTGCCTCGCCGCCCTCTCCTCGTCCTTGTCATTGACGAAGATGACCGACGCGTACTGCCGCTGGAAACCCGGCTTCTGGCTCACCATGAACTCGTCCAGGAGCTCTTCGTACGTGAGCTCTTCGTCGTCGTACACCACTCTGACGCCCTCGACCCAGTCCTTGCCGAAACACACGGAATCGTAGTTCGGCCTCTTTGCGTTGTCGGGTCCGCCGGTGTAGCCTGCCGCGGTCTCGATGACGCCGGATCGCTTCAAAAGTGATTCGGCTGTTCTTCCGAAAAGATTGAATGAGTGTTGTCAGCATTGGGTCTACATCGAGGTAGAGACCCGAACGAACTCGAGAAGGAGCTGGAGCTCTTCAGCCCGAGATATCTTTGCGCCCGGAGTGTCCCTCTTTTTGCCGCACCATGAAACTCACCAGGCTCCCAGAAGCACCTGGAAACAACGATTTACTAAGTTCTTTGTGAATGGGGGGTCATCTGCAATGGCAAGGACTCACCCCATACCGAACGTGGCCTCCTTCAGAGCGGCCAAGCTGCTCGTGGTGGTGGTTCGTCGTCGCTGACGTAGCCAAGTCGAGCTGCCGCTCGACGAGCCCGCCGCCCGAGCCGCACAGGGGCTTGGGGGACTGAACGCGCCGACATGACGGGCGATGGCGCAGATTGTTAGCAGTACAATGAAGTTACAGCTAACCATGTTGACCTTGTCCTCGACCGGCGGCGCGTCTCTTCTTCTTCACCTCCGTATCCAGTCTGCAAGACTCTTCCTCCTCTTCATCGCACGTGTCCTTTTTGCGCGGCACCGTCGTCACGGCCCGCACGGCCACACGTACGCAGGCAACGCATTCTGATTTAAATTCAAATAAGTACGCATATCACGTGTCAATGACGGGTTAGGGTTAGCATGGCCCTGAGAGAGACCGTGGTTCATCCTTTCGCATATTGGATATTACGTCTTTTTGGCGTTCGTTCTGTGTTGTGTGAAGAAGGAGGCCGTCAGTAGGAGCCGGAGGCGGAGGGGAAGGAGAAACGGAGAAACATAAGATTGGAGATCCGCAGTTGTAGGGGTAGCCTCGACGAAGCCGAAGGAGGGGAGAATGACGACGACCGCCAACACAGCGCTCCTCGCTGCTGTCGCCCTCCTCGCGGCGGCCCAATCGGCGGTGGAAGCCGCGAGCACCATCGGCCCGGTCCTGACGGCCAATCAGTACCAGACTCAGGCGTCGGCAGGTGAGAAACTCAGTAGGGGGCGAATGGCCATTGCAGGCCGAACTGGAGCTTGCGAAGACGAACTCTAATCCTAATCCTGACTCCACTCTTCCCTTCCCTCGCGCTGCCACATTCAATGAACGACCCATCCGAAGCCTCTGACGGGCCCGAGTCAGACATCGACTGCTCCGCCGCCCCGAACGCGTCCTTCGAGTACTACTTCGAGATATGCCACGACTCCCGCCACATGTGGTGGGTCAACGGCGCCTGCAACAACGGCGTCAAGGAGGAGATGTCCGAGCTGCACAAGTGCGCCACGATCACCGGCGACGGAGTCGAGCTCGGCGACCGTCTGTACTGCCACCACTGCGTGGACTACGGCAGCGGACGGCGCATGACGCTCTGCGGCGCCGACGAGGAGAACAAGGACGCGGCGTGCGGCAGGGCGTTCAGCGACAACGCCGTGGGGTGCGGGACCCAGAAGATGACGACCTACGAGCACATGTGCGAGGCGGATTCGGGCCCGGGCGTGAGCCTGTACGACAGGAGGGAGTACTGGTGCGAGGAGGAGATGGTATACAACAACCCCGTCGAGCACACGTGCGGCAAGGGGTGGTACTACCCGTTCGACACGGGGGCAGAGGTCGTGTTCAACCAGGAGAACCGGTATTGCCTCAACTGTGGCTCCGTGGGGATCTGTGCGAGGAACCAGGGGGCGACGTGTGAGAAGCTCGGAGTGAAGGATCCCGTGCCGAAGAATGAGGGGAGGTATGTCCTGCTGCCGAACGAGAAGCAGTCAGAAGTCCGGAGCGGAGGAGGCAGGCGCGAAATCGACAGGGTTGGGAAGGTCGCCGCTTTGATGGCAGATGCTGCCTCGCTCATATGTGCAGTCTAGTGGCGGTCGGAGTTTTGTCATGTACGTGTCATCTAACATGTCTCTGGTGATTTGCCATAGGAAGACAAGATGTGTTTAGTCTAGGCTAGAAGAGAGATCGTAACAGTAAAACACGATTTCCATTGTCACACTGTGGTATCTTAGGTATCTGTTGTTCCTCTACCAGATTCCACGTCCTACACCGACCACCCCCGGGGATATCTCTTATCTACGCGTTTGGAACGATCGGAAACTTCAAGTAAGTGCAGCTAAAAATCCGACCTCCCCTGGGGCGGAACGAAGCCCTCCGAGCGGTCCCGCCACGCCGGGGAGTCCAGGACCTTCCGCGCGTCCAGGCTGCAGAACTTTCCCTCCCCGAGGTACGAACCGAATTCCTCCCTGTGGGCCCGTTCCCCCCCGGGCGACGCGTACCAATCCGGCAGGAGGTCTTTTTCGAACCGGAGGGAGGCTTCCAGGAGCCGCGACGCCCGGTCGTCGGACAGGCACGCCCTTGGCAGGTCGAGGACCGTCTGGCCCAGGTCATCCCGGTTGAACCTCCTGATCCGTCGGGTGACGGTCTCGATGCAGTCTTCGTCCCACCAGCAATCAATCCGTCCCATCCTCTCGAGCAGGACCGCCGACAGGTAGTAGTACTCCTCCCCGTGCTCGAACCTGTTCTCGACCCTCCCTCCTTCTCCTCCTCCTTTCCGGGAGAGCTCCCTCCTGGCCCGGCCGCACAGGCTACCCCCCCGGTCGGCGGCGCAGAGGAAGTCGGACACGATCGTCCCGTCCGGCGTCCGGTCGTGCATGTTGAATACGACGGCGTTGCCGAACCCCTCCGAACGGTACAGCTCAAGCTCGGCCTTCGCCGGGTGGACGGAATGGAACGGCGCCCTCCACCTCGACGACGCCAATTCTTCCCCGTCGTCGCCGGCGAAGTCCGGGAAGGTCCGGCGCGCGACGTCGTGAGAAACCCAAGCCTGCTGGTGGTAGTAGCTCAATACCCACTCGAAGTACCTCCGGTACCCGACGACGACCGTCGTTTCGTAACCCGAAAAGGCCGACCTCAGACGGTCCCAAACGACGGTGCTGCACCCCCCCCTCCGGATGACCCCGAGGAACTCGTTCGAAACGATGACACCCTCGCCTTTCGAAGCGTGTTCTTCCATGGTTTGCAGGAACGACGTACGGTTGAGACTGGAATCGACGTAGTCCCGTGCCTTCCGGCAGTTTTCGACGCCAACGGTGGTGGTGGTGGTCGCGCCGTTTTGAGTGTTCCAGTCGTCGGGCCGGAGCCCGTCCTCCTCGCCGCCCACGCCCTCGCCATTGCAAAGGGGTGCCGCCAAGATCCTCACGGGGTGGACGTTGTTCCGGACCAGGAAGGACCGCTCCGGGTTCGTGGTCGTCCCGTTCTCTTTGCTCACTTCGCCGTAGAGGGCGTGCTGGATGGTCGACGTCGCGGTCTTGTGGACCCCGACGTGGAGGATGGCCACTGGCCGTTGCCGATTCGGCCGGTCGGAAACCGCCGCCATAATCCGATCGTCGCCGTCGTCGCGGTTGGTTTAGTTGTGAATCTCGAGAAGATATCCATTGATGCCCAAGAAGAAACACAGCTGATGCCCAAGAAGAAACCACAGAATAGGGAATATGCCTCTTGTTCGACGGTTTCGCAACATCTTTCCCATCAACCCGAACGTGCACAGCTCGGTCGAGACGGAGTTGCTGGCGTCGTCTCGGCTCTGCGCCGCGGGGACGAGCGCGCAGGACGCCGTGGTCCCGACCGAGGGGACCGTGCGGAGCTTCGACGACGCCGTCGCGACGCCGGTGTGGCTTAACGACTTCTTGTTCATGCCGAGCACCATCCTGATTCCCCGGCTTATCGTTCTCGGCTCTAACTTCCGTGCGGATTGGTCGAGAGGGGGGGGCGTGGCCTCTTCGACGTCCCTATTCTCTCTACAGAGTTCTGCTTCTCTCTTGGCTTTGTCGTGTCCTCGCCTCCCAGAGTCAAGAGTTCAAGAGAGTCCATCCACGCAGAGTCCTTATTATTACGATACTCGTTTTTCTCCCGTGCCGTTGGCATTGGAAAGAAGCTGTGGTACGTAGCAAGTCCTTCTCAATGATCTCAAAACATGTAGCAAGGGCTAGCTACAATAGTAGCTACTAGCTAGCTAGCTGTTTCTATCTACGCTACGGCAGGGAGCCATCTGAAAAGCCTCGTCGCGAGAGCAGAGGCGAAAAAGAGTCTGCCGGTAGCAAGTTCCTCCTCGTTGTTTTCACACGGACAGGTTGTACGATATCGAATATGTATGGGGGCTCGGGGAGGTGTCGGCGGTAGATAGCCTGATCACGATGTCGTCCAGGTCCAGGCCCATGGCGGCCCGTACAGCCAGTGCAGCAACTGCTCGGATATCGACAGCCTCCAGGAGAACTATGTACAACTACGACGAGTCGCTCGCTCAACAACAGTTCGCGACAACGGACGGCGTCTTCCGCCGGCGCCAAAGAGGGGGGCCGGCCGCGGCAGTCCGCCGGTCTCAGGTCTCAGGTCTCAGGTCTCAGGTCGATACTGATGAATGGCGCCTTCCAGAAGCTCCTCTTCCTTCTTTTCCTTGTTGTGGCGTTCAAATTGGATTGGTCTATGGTCTTCGACGGCCTTGACGACAAGACGAGCGGGCCTGAGGCAGGTCGGCACCTCCTCCACGCAAGCAGGAGGACAGAGGACCTGGTGCACGGCGCCGTGTTGGGCATAAAGGGGGGCGCCGTGAATGGCGGCAAGTCGTCTCAGCATTCGCAGAACAACAAGACGCTGGCGGAGCCCCAGTCATACGCCCAGATCCCCGGCTTCGACAACGTGGCCAAGGAGATGGCCATGGCGCGGCTCGGCGAGAAGCCATACCCGGAACAGTCAGCGAAGACGCCGCGCCCTTGACGCCGGCGTTCCCGAGCTTCGGATCCGGCGAGGACGAGACCAACGACACGGACGAGACCGACGACGAGACTTACTACGAAACCCCCGATCGCGTCACCAAGCCGAAGAAGACCCGTGAGGAGCTCGAGGCGATGGACACCTTTGGAGCCGACGAGCGGATCGTTCAGATACTCCGCAGCGCGCGCGTCGAGATCGATGAGGAAATGGCGAAGGAGCTACCCACTTGGGACGACGTCGTTGAAATGTACGGAGAGGAGCCGATAATAGAGGGGCTCGACACGTGCAAGGAGTACAGGACGAACGTGGACGCCGCCGACCGGATGATCGGGCCAGCGGGCATGTTCAACACTGGCACGAACCTGCTCTGGCAGCTCTTGAAGACCAACTGCTGGATCGAGCAGAGTGAACTAGGTTTGTGCCATTTAACGTTGTGTTTGTTGCGCTGTGCCATTCGTCAGCAACAAAACTATTTCCAAGTCTAACTTGTGGTTTTGGACAGGGATGAGATGGCAAGTTCCGTGGGGTAAGGTGTGTAAAAACGCTTCTTGGAGAAGTGACCGCATCTGTCCTGCAGCCAAAAGCTCAACTCGTTCTTGATGCGCACGACTTGGAAAAATGCAACAACCTAAATAGCACAATCCGCCGACGACACACAGATTCAAAAACATGGCAAAAACGTGGGGCAAGGGGATCAAGCAGGATGACGTCATGCCGGTGGTCCTGATCAAGGACCCGTACACCTGGATGGGGTCGCAGTGCAGGCACGAGTACACGACCTTCTGGGACCACGACGAGGGGCACTGCCCAAACCTGATCCGGTGGCAAATCACCGACAAGGCTGTGCCGTCTGAGGTACGGGTGAAGTACGCGCTCGAGACGAAGATATACGAGTCCCTCCTTGACATGTGGAACAAGTGGTACGAGGAGTGGGACGACCAGACGTTCCCGCACCTGACGACGAGGTTCGAGGACCTGCTTTTCCACGGCGAGGAGGTCACAAGGAAGGCGTGCGAGTGCGTCGGGGGCGTCTTCACGGACGACTTCGAGTACGTCGAGGACAGCGCAAAGCCGGCGCGGGGGGTGCACAAGAGCGCGAACGGACTGGTCAAGGCGATGCTGCAGTACGGAGACCCAAAGAAGAGGCTCGTCGGGTACACGGACCGGGACCGGTGGTACTCCAGCAAGAATATGGACACCGCATTGATGAGTAAATACGGCTACGAGCCTCCACCTCTTCCAATAGGAAGTACTACTGCAAAGGACTCGATTTAGCATAGCTTCTAAGAATCCCGAATCCAGTCTTTGTTAGATACCAGATTCTCACGTTGCGTGTTCCATGGTAACTCGTCGATTGGGTGGGAGCCGTGGGCTGTCTTTGTCTTTGTTTTGGTTTGAAATGGAAGTCCCCCGCCGATCTCTTCTCGTTCTCTCGTTCCGGATCGAAAAGGAAGACCATGTGATGCCCGTTCGACAGCTCTCACCACTCTTGGAAAACAGCCTTGACTTGAGTCTTGATCTTGAACCCCGACTTCCTCCTTCCCACCAGGATGCAGTGGTGACTCCAAAAGGTAGCCAGTTCCTCGTCTAGATTCAACACCAAAAACTAATCAATCCCCATCTTATGCAAATGCAGAAACCAATAGTATTTTTTGTCCATTTGGGCGGCGCACCCGAGCCCCCAGTCCCCTGCGTCGGCCCCGTAGAGTGAGGTAGAAAAAACAAAACACAGCAAAACCTGCTCGGTTAGGGTTAGGCCTCTCTACGAAACATCTTTTCATGAGAGTTCAGCTAAGTAAAGAGCGATCATGTCGTAGCGAACCTTCAACTACGAAATCGACAACGCGGCAATCGTCCGCGGACCATGGAGAATTTCGACAGTAGACTACGAGTAGCAATGGTCGGCCCTACGTCCCCTCTGCTGGTGGCCTTTTTGTGCAGCGGCCTTCTATATATCACATCATCGAACGTCCCCGCGCAAAAGGCCATTAACAGAAGGCTCCACAGCGAGAGAAAGTGTAGTACATCCCGTCTACATCTGGACTCCACCCGGAATCCTACCACAACCTATTAAGCTCACTCTTTGCATCGTGTCCTTGCAATTGATAGTCCCATGGTTCCAGGCCCTGCTTGCAATAATTTCTATGTGGCGGCACACCACCCACCAACCAACAAATGACCTGCCAACGCTTGGAAGTGAGAAAGTTCGATTTTGATATCCCAAATCAAAATTAAACTGAGCGGTGTGGGCGGCGTGCATGGAAGACAAAAAGAGAGGATCTAAAAAGCTGCCAAACAAAAAGGGAAACCGGCGGACACAGCATAGCATCAACTATAACTTACTTCAATCTCAGGGCCTCAAGCCTGATTTTTAAAACATTGAGGGTCCAAAGTTTCGTGTGCAGCAGAGGCTTGAGCTCCAGTCCCTACTTGATGTGCGCCGGCACCCACCAACCAACGCTGGGAGTGGGAGAGTTCAATTAATTTTGATTGCCAAGCGGCAAGCGGTCTGGATTCGGCAAATTTGATGGGCGTCGGGGATGGTTGATGAGTGTCATGAAGTACCAGTGCACCGGTTTGTCCACTTGCAATTGTCTTCGATGACAGAGCTGTCTATTGATCCGCTTGGAATAGGTATTGAAGTGGCGGCTGTGCCCCTTCCGGCTCGAGATAACCTTTTTATGGGGTTTCTAGCTAGCTAGGGCTTGAATAACGGGCTCTCAGATCACGCTAGCGCCCTACCTGCGCCAGAGGTTGAGAACCTCTGACCTGCGCCTGCTTCCTGTACCGCGCGGTAAATCCGCTGGCTGCCGCGAAAAAATCGCCACAAAATCACACGCCCAAGCAAGATCGATCGACTAAATCAACGCCGTTAGGGAACAAAATGTGAGGACCATGTAGACGGATGCCGAGCGGTGGGAGATGTGGCGTGTTTGTATCAATTGGCACACTATCCGGCACTCTCGAACTGTGTTAGATTTCCATGACTCTGTGGATTGAGTGGTGGATCGACCGCGACTTTTGTCTTCCACATATCCTCGAAAAAATACGGGTATGGTCTGTTATTCTTCCACACTTTCAAAACACACAATGACATAATACCAACGCCACTCGATAGTATCCACGTCCGTACCCTCTTCGGCCTCTCTAACTATCTCTCGATGTCCCGGTATAGTCGCCTCAAAATGATAGCTCATCACTCTACTCTCATTTATTCGATACTCGATACTCTCACAACGACCTTCTCCGACAACTCGCCTCCATCATGGTACCCAAGAACGACAACGCGCTCGAAAAGCTTGTAGAGCTACGACGATCCGGACTCACCCGCAACCTTAGCTTGTTCAACTCCACCAACGCCGTCTACAATGGCCGGGCAAACTCGAAGAGGGTCGGATTCCTTCCCGTCGAGATCAGCGTCGACGTCGACGACGACGCCACCCGTCGCAAAGCCGCCGCAGCGAGGCGCACCCGCAACAAGAGGGAATTTCGCAGGTCCTCTACGGATGTCACCGACTTTACCGAGATGTCTGAGATATCGGGCTCCACTCGCAACACCCAAGGCACGGTTGAGTCCGACTTCTCGGCCTCCCTTCCGAACCTGCGAGACTCGTTCCAACGGGACGAGAGCTACCTCGATGGACGAGCGGTCGACTTCGCCGCATCCGACGGAATGCTTTTCGAGGAAAGTAGGAAGGAGAAGCAGGTACGGCCATCCGACGCGATGGTGAGATGCCAGGAGGTCCTCGAGTGGGTCAAAGCAAGGACAGACAAGAATCGACGCAAGGTTCACTTCTGTTAAGATAGTAAGATAGATCATGAATAGCTGACTTAGATCAATGATGGATAGACCCATAAGATAGTTTACAATTTTGAGTTTTCGTTAGTTCAGTCAGCTTTTCATCATCAAATGTCACTTCTTTTTGCCCTGAGCTGGGTGCCTCTCGGTGCTGGGTTCTCGTCACTCAACTGGATCAGTCCTGTCGCCAACGTACAGGTTGAAGAATCCATTCAACCTCGCACTCTGCTTCGTCCAGTGACTCCTCTCTGGCCGGAAAAGACCACCTTGTCTCGTCAAGAAAACATTCTCGTTTCCCGGGATCACGTAGGCCGCAGTGTTCGTTCCGTTCGTTCCGTTGACCAGCTTGAACAACTTTCCACAGTTAATCCACTAAGTGATACATGAATTAGATTGTTGTCGGAAGGCAATCCAACTCGCTGCTGTTTCTCTCACCTGCTGAACGGAGTACGCGTCGTGGGGCAACCATCGCGATCCAGGTGGGCAGTGGTAAATGTCCCGCAGATCCGAAACTCTGTGCATGTCGACAGCCGCTTTGAGCTCGCCTCTTTTTACTCTCGACGGCACCCACTTCCTCGCGTCGCCGATGTGGAATGTGCCAAAGACGGACGGCGAGACAACTCTGTTACGTCGGGCCATCACGTTAAGCATCCAAGAGTTCACCACGCCCGACCATGGCGGCAGACTTATGAGGAGATCCCCGAAGTGAATCATGCTCAGCACGCTGAATAAGTACAGTATGAGTTGATCGATAACTTTGAATGTAACTCGGCCAGCGGCAACGATAAGCGCCAAACTCACTCGGAGCGAATAGTCATGCAGTCGTGCCCAGAGTGTTTCAGGCTGAGACCCATGCTCAGAGCGCTCCGCGACTGGTCCAGCGCGTGCATGACGGCCTGGTGCTTGACCTCCAGACTTCCTAACTCGTACGAGGCGCCATCACCGTCGAGCTTTTTCAGCACTGGCACGTTCTCGACCGGAATAGTAC
>Ga0115006_10003882_pt1 | contig 10294 bp, 9 predicted proteins | sample ArcOceMetagenome_3_FD_88943 | JGI IMG/M metagenome (GOLD analysis project Ga0115006, IMG submission 88943) | Marine eukaryotic phytoplankton communities from Arctic Ocean - Arctic Ocean- Svalbard ARC20M Metagenome | ecosystem: Environmental > Aquatic > Marine > Oceanic | place: Arctic Ocean...
GATCTCCGAGCTCTCCGGACCGGTCCCTCAGTCAGAGGTCTAGGTACTAGGAGAGCTTTCGGTACACGGGGCTAAAGCGTAAGATGTCGCGTAGGTTTAGGAGAGCCTTAGGGGCTGCAGCGAGAAGCGTTGCCGTTGGCGCTAGGTGGCGACGGGGCCAGTGGGTTCGTCGTTGAAGGGGTTCTGTCCTCTGAGGGTAGGTACTAGGTAGGTCATCGGGACAAGATCAGGGTTTCTCATTGTGGCGAGTGCGATATCCCCCGCAACTGAGACTTGCGTTCGCGCACGCGGCATGGATCTCGAGGCACAGGGTGTGCTGACTACTGCGCTCAAGGAGTGCAGTCGCGGCGGCGAGGTCATAGTCACGATCACAGACACCCATCACAACCGCTGGGCGCTCAACTTGCAGCACAACCTCCACTCGCTCGGTCTGCCGTATGCACTGGTGCTCGCCCCACTGGCAGCCGCTGGCAGAGCTCTAGCGCCGCAGTAGCTTTTGCCGCTCCTGTACCATTACAGCTCGCACACACCACCACCACCACCACCACCACCACGGATGCAGGTGATCGCCGATAGCGGACCGACGTGCGACGTCATCCGCGCAAGGCTGCCGCTCATGCACGCAGCCTGCTGCGCACACAGCAGCTACATGCAGCAGGAGCCGGAGCTGGTGGCCGGGCTCAAGGCGTACAACGTACGTCCCAACCACGTGTACCACCTGTGGTGGCAGAGGTGGCACTACGCCGCCACCGGTGTGGCCGCCGGCTACAACATGCTGATGCTCGACGCCGACATCAGCCTGCGTGCCGACCCGTACCCGCTGCTGCGCACGCTGTCGCACTCGCACGCGCTGGTAACAATTCCGCCGGCCTCCCACAGTGCATCACACACGGCACTGCATCGTACATCCCACCACGCAGCACGCCGCGCAGCACAGCGTGCACCCCACAGCACAGCACAGCACAGCACAGCGTGTAGCAAGGCGTGCACCCACCGTGCACCGCACCGCGCAGCAAGGCGTACACCCCATCGCCGATTACAGCCGTATCGTGCATTGCCGCGCGCAGGTCGTAGGCCTCGACTCGGAGGCTGGCGGCATCGGAGCCTTCTACACCTTCCCCGCCGTCAACGTAGGGCTCGTCTACTGCTCTGCCGGCGGCGGCGCGGCGCAGTGGGTCATGGAGGAGGTGGGGCGGCGCGCGCGGCACTATCTGCGCAACACACCCATACGGCGCACGGCGGCGGGCGGCGTCGAGCAGATGGTCCTATGGGAGCAAGACCTCTTCCGAGACGCGCTCGAGGGGGCGGCCTTCAACTCCACACGCTACCGCCACTCGCTGCGCCATGGCTTCGTCAGCGGCCCGGCGGCGCGCCGCGACGCGCGTGCGCACGCGCAGCCTTGGGAATGGCAGACGGCGACACTACCCGACCTTCCGCCACCTTCCGTAGCGTGGCCGCAAGGTGGCCGTGTGCCGTGGCTTCCTTTGCACCTCCCTCCCGCCACCCACCTCGCCGCCGACGCCGACGCCGCCGACGCCGCCGCCGCCGCCGACGCCGCCGCCGCTGCCACCGCTGCCGCCGCTGCCGCCGCCAGCGTAAGGGTTCACGCAGGGAGTCGCGTCATTGCGCAAGCCAGGCCGCGGGGTTCGACCGAGCGGGTTGCCGGGCTACCGCAGTGGGCCTTCTCGCAATACGTGGTGCAGCCGCACGGCCACGCCGGCACCGGAGAGTGGGCCGTGGCGCCGTCGCCGGTGCTCATCGGCCACGCGGTGGGCACGCGTGCCAAGTACCTTCTGCTGCGAGCGCTGGGCTGGTGGGCGTACGCCGCTGAGCTGCCCCCCTCCACTGTGCCTCCCCCTGTCTTGGGGCTACCCCGCATGCGACCGCAGCTCCCGGGCGAGGTTGCTGTCGAGGGCACCAGCAAGGTGGTTGGTGAGCTCGGCGTTGGGGCGGCCGCGGGCGAGCACGGGTGGGGGGCGGAGGCAAAGGCGGCGCGGCGGGGACCGCGGCGACGGGGAGGGCAGCGGCGGCGGCGGCAGCGGCTGCGGCGGCATAAGGAGTTAAGGCGGCGGGTGACGGAGGTTGTGGGGAAGGGAGAGGCGGGGGGGGAAGAGGTGGAGGGGCCTACCCCCGAGGCGCGGCTGGTCTTCGGCTCCGATTGGCATGCGCCATTGCGCGTGCTCGTGCTCCGCCGGCACAAGCTCGCATGGCGGCCGATGCAGAAGGGGCGCGCGGTGGCCGACAGTGATGGCGTACCTCTAGCGATGGCGCGCTGGGTGCTGCTGGCGCTGGCGCTCGGCCGGCGCGCCGTGCTGCCCTTCGTGCCGTGCGAGATACCGCGCAACGTGCCGGCGCTGCCACCCCAGCTGTGGGAGACCGTCATACCCTTCTCCAACGTCTCTTGGTGCGACGCCGCCGCGCGCGAGCCGCGCGCCGCGCTGCCCGCCGCCGCCGCGCTCGGCTGGTCGGCGGCGCGCGCCGACGCGGCGGGCAACGCGGCGCGTAACGAACGCGGCGAGCGGTCCGCGTGTTGTCTGTGGGTCCCGCCAGCCGCGTGCGTCGACCTCGTCGGCCGTCGGGTGGGGGGTCTGCGCGGCGAGCTACTGCTGACGGAACCAGACTACGGTGGAGAACCAGACTACGCTGTTCCAAACCTGTGGCAGCACCAGCCTGCACCCCTCTGCTACCACAGGCTGCAATCCCATGCGCGCAGCCTGCAACCCTATGCATCCCAGGTGAGCTACTTCGCGAGGCCCCCCGCACGCTCCGCGATGATCTGACGGCGCGGGTGGCGAACACGACGTGGGCCACCGCCTCTGCAACTGTAGGACGCCACCTCGGCGCCACCGGCATCAGCCTCGAAGATGCCACCGAGCGCCGCGCGCGTGTGTTGGTGCTTGACGCGGCGGAAGCCTCGGCCGACCTGAGCCAACTCGGCACGATCTCAAACCTGGCGGCGGCGGCGGTGCGGCAGTGGGCGCCGTGTCTTCTCAAGAGCACCGACAAAGCTGCCTTGGAGCAGCGCAGCAGTATCGAGGAGCACATGCCGCATGAGGGGACGTGCACGCCGGAGCAGCGGGACCTCGCCGAGTATGCCGTACAGGGCTCGAACCCCAGACTAGCAGGGCAGGCCCCAGGCAGGCCTAGGTCTGCTACTCACAGGTTTGAGCCTTGCCTTGGACAGGTATGCCACCGAGTGTGCGCGTGAGCTGACCAAGTATGCCGCGCAGCACACCGACCACACGGCGGACGAGGTGAGAGGCTGGTAGAGAGGTGTCATGCATACACCACGCTCACGTGCTTGGCTACTCACTCACTTTCTGCGCACAAGGCGGCGGCACGCGCTAAGCTGCCTAGCCTGGCCACCGGCTACTGCGACGCCACCACCGACAGTGAGCAACGCGGGACGACTGAACCCTGCAACTTGCGACCCCGCGTGTTGGGAGAGACTGCAACCCTTAGTTACGCACCGCGGCGAGTTAGAGGCTGCAACCGCGTACATCTTGAGGCTGCAACCGTATTTGACCCAGGCGACGCGGGTGACTGCGAGAGCGGCGACAAGGGTAACTATAGGCTGGCTGCCGCAGAGCAGGCGCGCCGCATGTGCACCCATACTACCAGTAGCCGCATGCACTACGGCGTACCACTGCGTGTGCACATACACATACTGCATGCGCGCTGCATGCAAATCGGCAACTATTTTGCACTGCATGGTGCGCTGCGTGTGCGCTGCGTGTGCGCTGCGTGTGCGCTGCGTGTGCGCTGCGTGTGCACTGCGTATGCACTGCCTGTGCATCCGTGCAGGTGAGCGTGCTGATCGCCGCCGAGGCGTGCATGGGGCGGTGCCGTCTGTGTGGCCGCTGCCAGTTCGTCTCTTTCTCCGCCCAGCATGCCCAGCAGCATGTCCATAGTAAGTAGCGCTAGAGTAAGTAGCGCCATAGCAGGTATAGGCTGTAAGCCTTCCAGCCACCAGCCTGGTCGCCTACGACTCGAGGCACCCTCGCGCTTGCGCACGGCGGCCGCCTGGGCTCCAGAGCAGAGTCTCGGCCGCTTGGGCCTCGCAGTGCAGCGCTGGAGCCTCACAGAGCCGCTGCTTGAGACGCTGATGTCGCTGCTCTTGACCCTCCAGGGCGACTGTTCGTGGTTTAATAGCTGCAACCTGGCGGCACTCCGGTCGGATGTGCCAGGTTTCGTCTCGGCCGCGCGCACCGCGTGAGCACGCGTTAGCTTTTCCATCCAATGCTTCGTGCACGGCGTGTGCTGCAGCTGCAAGTTGGTTTATATATTATACGAAGTCTCACGGGTCTGACACGCTGACTCCCTCGCTTGGCGCAATTGCGCGTTTTTTTGCAGTGTTTTTTGGCGTCTGCGTCATAGTTGGCCGTTGGCGCGCGAGAATTCATATAACACTCTAGAGAATTCATAACACGCGGACGGCGACGCCCTCCCGGGCGACCGCACGCGCACGTGAGCGAGCCGAGGCGGCACGTTGTTCTGTATTCTGAGAGCTAGTGCGAGACCGCGGCCCGCCGACTCTATAGTCTATTGGTACTCGGATGTCTGAGATCTCTCTACGCTTATTGTTAATATATAAATTATAATAAAGCCAGCCGTATCTGTATCTAGTATTATATCTACCGAGACCGCGCACACTAAAGCCGTATCCAAAACCCGACCGACAGCCTACGGTACTCGCTCGCATTCAATCCGTATACCGAACACCGCACTCATATTCATACACCCTCATCTGATTATCTTCTCGTACTCTACTCTCGGAAAGCAAACAACGTTATACCAAAAAAAAATTAGCTCGACTGTGTACGCATACATCAAAATAGGCACGCCGGCTCAGCGGCTGCACATAGCGAAATACTCCTCACATGATTACTGGATTGCACACGGCTGCCCCGGCTGCGGCCCCACGCACATTCGTTTGCCTTTTCGGCGGAACTTCGAGACGGGCGACGTAATCTCCCTCAGCTGATCATCGGGAATCCAGACACGGTTAGTGCCCGCGGCACTTATCTCCAGCACGACCATCGCCTTTTGGCCCTTGCCGTACTCGGCATATGCAGCGAGGGCCCCGATGCGCTCGAAATGATCTTTGTTTGCCCTGCGGTTTCGCACATGACAGCGCGCGATCGGCGCCAGCGGCAGAGGCAGAAGCGGGCGAGCGGGAAACTCACCTTGCGATCGCTTTGGAGAACCCGAAGCCAAGGCCAGTCTTGCCCTTGCCTTGCCGAAGCGAAGTCAAAATATCAGCCCACGCCTGCTCGGAGAGGCCCAACAGCACCAGATCTTTGCTCAGCGGAAAGTTCGCCGGATCGTACTGCGCGCCGAAGAAACCTGCACCCTCAGCAACGTACCCGATCGCATCGTCTGCGCCAGCATGCAAACGTGCACCTCAATCGATAGGCATGGCAGGCAGGGGCAGAGGCGCCAGCGCTCACCAGGCTTTCCAGCAGGTGTATTGCCCTTCAAACCAGGGATGTGAGTTGGAACGAGCACCGCCATTGTGCCAACGGTGGGAGGCCCCGCCAGCCATTCGGTGCTGCCCACCGTCCGAATGGCTGCGGTGGTTTGCGAGAGCGGGTCCGCGTCGTTCCTTGTTTGGTCGGGTCTCGATGTTTCTCCAGCGAAGCCCTCAGAGTGCAGACCAAATAAAAAAACGGCGGCGTTCGAATCAAGACAGACAGACAGACAGAACGCCAGGCATCGCGGCATGCCCAGTAGCATGACATGCAACCAGGCATCGCGGCATTGCGGTACACAGTAGTAGCATGTGTACGTAGTACGAGTTGTGTAGAGGATGAGAAACGACAATTCTGTCTGTCAAGTGAGAGATAAGAGATAATTATCTGTCAAGTGCAAGAAGAGCATCCGACCCCCCACACACGACAGGGAATTCTCACGCCTCACTCAGTCATAACTCGCTTGCGCTGCCGCAGCCGCAGTCACTTCCGGTATCAACGCCCCCCTCAGCAGCGCGACCAGCAGCAGTGAGACCAGGAGCACCAGCACTGCCACGCCGTAGTAGTAGGTGTTGCTCGCCGTGCCAGCTGCTGCAGACGTCGCCGCAGTGCCCGCCGCCGCCTGCACGGGCACAGGCTCCGGAACCGGCACGGGCACCGGCACAGGTACGGGCAGCCGCACCCGCACCGGAACCCGCACCGGCACAGGTACAGGCACAGGTAACGGCACCGGCACAGCCTCCGCACCCGACTCAGGCTCCGACTCCGACTCCGACTCCGACTCTGCCGCTCTCACCTTTGCTGCCGCCTCCGCCCACGCTTGCGCCTGCGCTGCTGCCTCCGCCGCCTTTGCTGCCTCCGCTGCCTGCGCCTGCGCGACTGCCGCCGCCGCCGCCGCTGCTGCCGCCGCTGCCGCCACCGCCGTCTCGGCGGCCTCCGCACCTCCCGCTTCCGCCTTGGCCGCCTCCGCCTCTCTAGAGGCCTTGGCCTTGGCCGCAGCCTTGGCCTTGGCCTTGGCCTTGAGCTTGGCCTCCGCCTCACCCTCCGCCCTCGCCACCGCCGCAGCCTCCGCCTCCTGGGCCTGCGCCTCGTGCTGCTCCGCCGCGGCCGCCTCCGCCTCCGCCGCGGCTCTCGCCACTGCCTCCGCTGCCCCCGCCGCCGCCTCCGCCGCCGCCTTGGACTCCTTCTGGCGCAGCTTCTTGGCCGCCTTCTTGGCCGCCGCGCTCCCCGCCTCGGATTCCGGCGCCGCCGCCGCCGCCGCCGCCGCCGCCCTCGCTGCAAACACCGGCGCGCTGTCGTCCGCGGCCGCGCCCTTCAAGGACTTCTTGGCCGACTTCTTCAGGCCGTCACGCATCCGGCGCGCCTCCGCCACCAGCGCGCGGTCGACCTTGAGCCCGTCGCAGCTGTCCAGCGCAAGCCGCAGCTCCTCGAGCATGCCCGCGCCCATCGCCGCCCGCAACCGCTCGGTCGCCTCCCCGCTCGCCGCCGCCGCCTGCATCGCCTCCTGCTCCTTGAGCGCTGCCGCCGCCTCCTGCCGCCGCTTGAGCTCCTGGCCCATGGCCTCCTTGGCTTGTGCCCCTTCGTGCTGGCGCCGCGCCTTCCGCGCGTCGGCGAACTGCTGGCGCATGTGCTCGGCCATCGGGTCCTCGCCGTCGAACTCGTCGAACGGATCGAAGTCCTCCTCGAAACGGTCCTCGTAGCCGCCCCCGCTCGAGCCGGCACCGCCGCCCATGCCACCGCCGAACATCTCGGCGAACCCGGGTGGCATACCGCCCATGCCGCCGCCCATGCCGCCGCCCATGCCGCCGCCCATGCCGCCGCCCATGCCGCCAAACATTTGCTTGAGAATCTCAGTCGGATCGATCCCGCCAGGCATGCCTCCGCTGCCGGGCATACCGCCACCAAAGGCAAAGCCGCCGGGCATGCCGCCGGGCATGCCGCCGGGCATGCCGCCCGGCATGCCGCCGGGCATGCCGCCGGGCATGCCGCCGGGCATGCCGCCGAACATTTCTGCGAATCCGGCAGGCATGCCACCACCGCCGCCCATGCTGCCACCACCGCCGCCCATGCCCATGCCCCCGAACATCTGCCGAAGCATCTCCTCCATGTCGGCGCCGCCACCCATGCCGCCCATGCCGCCCATGCCGCTGAACGGTGACTCGTTGCGCGAGCAGACGCGCTCGTACGCCTCGCCCAGCCGCTGGAACTCTTCGGTGCTGCCACCCTTGTCGGGATGGGCCTTCTGCGCTAGCCGGCGGTAAGCCTTCTTCGCTTCTGCGTCGATGCTCCCGTCCTCCATGCCCCGGTCCAATCCGAGCAGCTTAAAGGCGGCCTCCAGGCTCATGGGCGCCATGCTGGTGGATAGGTGGTATTCCTAGTGGGTTGCCGAGCCCAACACGAAGACGCGTGGCCGGCGGAAGTTCGCATGTTATGTATATGTGGGAAGGCAACGGACGGCACACGTGAGATAAGATAAGATAGAGGTCCAGGCATCGCGGAATTGCGTAGCGTCGTGAGTCGTGTAACGTCGTGAAACCCAACAATCTTATCTTATCTTATCACACGTGACGAGAGTTCATGTTAATGTGGGAAGGCTACAGACGGCACACGAAAGATAAGAGATAAGATAAGATAGATAAGATTATCTTATCTCTTCAATCTTATCTCTAAGATAAGAAGGTAGCGTCGTGAAACCCAACAATGTATCTTATCTTACGGCACACGGGACCAGAGTTACATACACACAGGAGGGATGCGCGGCTCGAAGTTCGCATGTTATATGTGGCAAGGCTACACAACGACGACGACGAACAAGAAAGAAGAAGAAGAGACAATTATTCTTCTCTTCTCTCTCTACACAACGGCACAGGGACCAGAGTTCGGGCACACGATGAGGCACGGCTCGAAGCCGGCTGGGTTCAGTGCATGAGGCACGCCAGCGCAAGTTCGCATGTTATATGTGGGAAGGCGTACGGTACAGTCTACAGACGGCACACGGGGCCAGAGTTAGACACAGGTTTGGGGGGGTTGCCGCCGTCTGCGGACGCCATCCGAGATTGAATGCTCGATAGATGATCTATCGCATGATCACTGTGCTCAGGCTGCAGCGAAATGTAGCACACACGGTCAACGCAGTACGCACAACGGAGGTGTCGGAGCCTGTGATAAATTATAGAGACGACGCCCCACGCGAGCAGAATAAACAATAATGCGGCCTATTTTGGCGCACAAGCCGGGGAGCTTTTTTAAAGCCTTCCCTCCGAAGCTGGGCTACTTGCTAGAGCTAGGATTCGCGTCGTCTTGAGCACATGCAGCTGAGTTGTCTCTCGTGCGCACCTCAGTTCTTTCGGAAGACGTGGTCGAGCGGCACCTCGAAGAACTCGAGGAAGCGGTCGATGACAATTAACGAAGTCGGCCCCGGCGCGTCCTTCGGCCGCATGAACTGCATCACCACGTCTTTGCAGCGCGGCGGCGCGTTGGTGCCTATCGCACCCATGATCGTATCGAAGTCGAGCGTCCTGCACGGGTGGGTAAGTGCATAAGTAAGGAACGGGGCCCACACCCCGGAACACTTTAGCGTCCGAGACGTAGCGCGCGATACCTTCCTACTCTCTCCCTCCCTCCCCCTCCCTCCGTCCTCCCTCCCTCCCCCCCTTACTCACTCACTCACGCACGTGCGTACTTGCTCACCTGCACGGGATGAGCTTGCGCTCGTGGCGGCTCATAGCGGAGGGTGCCTTCAAGGGGGTAGACAGGGTGCCTTTAAGGTAGCAGATGGACGCAGTGTATAGGGTTGGTCGCAGTGTATGATGGGTGGGTGCATGGGTGGGTGCATGGGTGGATGGGCAGGCAGACAGGCGGCTGGACAAGGGAGATACCTTGAATGCGCTCACCGCGATCAGGACGTCGCCCGGCTGTATCTGCCCGCACTTCTCCGCGTTCGATTCCTCTACTAGGTAGTCGACCACCACGCCCTGACCAGGTTGCACCTCCTCGAAGGCGATGCCGAGCGGCTTGGGCAGCGACACCTGTGTCGCAAACAAGTCCTACATGGCCGGCCGGCACGGCCCAACCAGCTGATAGGCGGAGGCTGGCCTGAGCTCGGGGCAGCCTGGTGCACGATCTGAAGAGGCCTCCGGAGAGCCAGCCGGCCAAAGGCTGAGCAACTTTGCTCTCGACAATAGAGGCACACCTCGTAGCAGCCTTCAGGCAGCTTGAACATGTCCGGGTAGCTCTCCCGGTCCTCGTCGGGGAAGACGGCCATGAACTCATCGAAGTTCTGACAGGATTCGAAGGCTCTTGGGCTTGGGCCTAGGCTTGGGCTTAGGATTGGGCTTGGGCTGGGCTTAGGCTTTGAGTCGCAGGCAGAACTCCCGTTGTAGCCTAGGCTGAGGCCCATCCTGAGGCTTCGAGACCCAGGCCCAGGCTGAGGCCCAGTCCCAGTCCCAGGGCCAGGCAAGTGTCTACTAAGATCTTTGTAGGCGAACCAAACTAGGCTCAACATAAGCTAACCTTATAGAAGTTGAAGGGCGGTTTGCCGAAGTCGTCCCAGCCTTTGCTATGCTGCATAGCTGCGTGCCCCGCCCTCGTGCCCAGCTCCACCACGCGACCCGGCGCGTGGCGGTGGTGGGGAAGGACGAGTGCGCCGGCGCAGGAGAGCGAGGCGAGGAGGAGGACCATTGATTTGGCCGGTGGCATCGAGGAAGGCTGGGAGCCGCGGCAATTGGCTGCGGTCCCGGAGAGCGATGGCCGCGAGGGGTCGCGCCCAATTAAAAAATCCTGTTTCCAGAACCCCCCCCCCCCCCCCCCCCCCACAAAACCAC
>Ga0115006_10003883_pt1 | contig 10293 bp, 4 predicted proteins | sample ArcOceMetagenome_3_FD_88943 | JGI IMG/M metagenome (GOLD analysis project Ga0115006, IMG submission 88943) | Marine eukaryotic phytoplankton communities from Arctic Ocean - Arctic Ocean- Svalbard ARC20M Metagenome | ecosystem: Environmental > Aquatic > Marine > Oceanic | place: Arctic Ocean...
TAGGCTCTACTTTAGGCTCTGCTTTAGGCTCTGCTTTTGACTTGTTTAAACCGTCTACAAAGTTTGTGAATTCTTTAAAAGACATATCCATTATATCTTTTACTTTCACAGTAGTGCCATCTATTAACTGTACTTCTGCATCTTGAAGATTCTTATAGTTTTGTGGAAGAGGAGATTTATCAAATATTTTTAACCTATTTAATATTTTCTTTTGACCTATAAGGTTTGCAACAGTCTTTAATCTTTGTTCAATCTTTTTACTTACAGATAAACCCTTTTCAGGTTTAACTTTTTTATTATTAGTTTCTGCTTTCTTTTTAGCTTTTTTTTTGGTTTGAATTTTCTCTTTGAGTTCGTTTTTAGTTTTTTTAAGCCTTTGTTTAATTTCATTAATGGCTTTTTTATTTTCTTTTATTTCTAACTCTTTTGCATCTAGTACAGCTTTAGAGTCCATTTGTCCCATAAAGCCAAGTCCCTTTATCTCTCCAGCAATTATTTTAAGATACCTTTTATATAATTTATCTCTTTGCTCTTTTAAATCTTTACCGTCTTCTTGAAGTTCTTTTAACTCATCTTCTATTTTTTTAGTCTTTCCAGATAGTTCTTCTATTTCTTCAGGACTTACTTCCTCTTCTTTAGTGTTAGCTCCTGCTTCCTTTTTAGCCTTTTTATCTGCTTTAGCTTTTTCTTTAGCTTGATCTTTAATCTTTTTGAGATTTCTTTTAGAGTTCTCTATAGCTTTTTCGTTTTCGCTTATTTTTTTGTCACTCTCTTTTAAAAGTTCAGCAGCCTCAAATTTATCCACTAAATCACCTTGTGTTTTACCAGTTATTAAATTTGCGTATATTTTGCTTAGTTTTCTTCCTGCTATTTTTAAATCTCTACCTTTTTGCTGAAGCACTGAAAGGTTTTCTTTTTCTTCAACTTCTTGCTGTTTGTAGTCTGTTTTTTCTTCAGGACTTACTTCCTCTTCGGTTGTCTCTTCAATATTGGTTTCGGTTTCTTCTGTACTCTCGTTGGTAGATTGCTGGTCGGGTACAGTTTGTCCCACCTCTCCGCCACCTTCGGCAGATTCTTCCTGAACCACTCCCTCTGTGCTTTGCTCTTGTAAGGCATTTTGTTTTGTTTTTATTAGTTCGTCTGATTTATCTATCTTTTGTTGCTCAGTTGGAGCTTCAATACCATCCTGTTTTAAAGCCTCCATTACCTCTTCTTCTGTAACCTCAACATAGGTTTCAATCCCTTGCTCCTCTAGCTCTCTTTGAGACTGTTGATCTGCCTGGTTTTTTCCTAGCAAAGAAATGCTGTACTCAATTTGCTCAAGCATTTCTTGTTGTTCTTGATACTCTGGAAGGTTTTTGTTTGTTTGAGACATTTTAACCTCTAGCTGTCTTTTTTGAAAAAACAACTCTATGGCTTTAGCTTTTTGTTTTTCATTTAAATCTGTAGCTATATTTGCATCTGTAGCCGCAGCCTGTAAAGTTCTAAAGTCATTAAGCAAATCCGCACCTTTAGCTTTACTTATAGTTCCGTCAGACATTTGTTGTTCTATCTTGGCTTCATAAGCTTTTATTTCTGAAGCGGCATCATCTTGACTATTATTCTTGTTTACAAAGATTTTATTAAACAACGTAATCATTTCTTTATTAACCTCAGTAATTTTTTCTTTAGAGGTAAATGCTGCGGTTATAGAACTTGGCGCTCCCAAAACAAAACCACCCACAGCCTCTGCTCCTGCGGCTTTACCTATTTGAGTCCAGTACTCTTCAGACCATCTTTCAGGATTTTTAAATAGTTCCTTCCCTTTAAAAGCATTAAATATATTTTTCCCTTCAATATCGGTGTATTCTTGAAAAAACCCTGTTTCAGCCTCTGCTAACATACCAGGAGTTGCTCTGTTAATAAATTTAGCGACACCAGTTTTACCAACTCTTCGTGTAAACTGATTGTCCATTATATTAACTACTGCTCTTCTAAACATTGCAGGAGTTGCTCCTTTTGGCAATTGCCTTAAAGCAGCACTTGTAATGCCAGTTAATATTTTTGTACCAGAAGTACCTTTTAAAAGCATTCTAAACCCTAAAGTTTCTAATATAGCTGAAGTGGTGGCTAATGGTAAAATAAGAGCTTTTTTTTCATTTTCAGTAACCCACTCAAACTCAGGGTTATTTTCCATTTGCTCATTTAGTTTGTCTGAATGAAGAGCTGCCATGGCTAATAAAGAAGTCTGGCGATATCCATCAGTAGCGTAGTTTTTTAAAGATTGAATTAATCTTCCTTTAATAGCTTTTAAACTTTTACCTGCTGGCCCTGTAGGTTTTATCTTTCCTTTATTTTTAACTGCACCATAAATCATTGGCGCTAAAGCTGGTACAGATTCAAATGCTCCATAAAATCCAGTTGCAATAATACCTGCTGCTCCACCTTGATTCATTTGAGCCTCAATTCTTTGATCACTTACGTTATCTACACCAAACGTTTCAACAAGAATGTTTCTTGTAATATCTTTTACAGCATTTTTTCTGCCTTTTATTTTTTGGTCTCCAACTAAAGCATCAACCTGATCAAAAACATTAGACTGCCCAAAAGATCCTGGAGCTTGTACCCAATCATCTTCCTCTTTACTCCATACTTCAGGACTATTCCATTGAAGTAATGGTTGACCAATCATACTGCTTGATTCAAAAGGAATTTTTACACCTTTTGCTATGTCGTATTGATCAAAATTAAGGTTTTGTAATCTAGGATCGTTTTTTACAACCTTATATTGACCAGTAAACATATTACCTTCTAAGTCTCCTGTAGGTCGTGCTGATTCTAAAGTAGCCGTTTGTTCTGCACCGTAATTTTTTTTCCAAGAACCATCTGCATACGCAAATGCCGCCTCTTTATCCGATCCAAAACTTACAAGCTCACCTCTTTTTTTAGCCTCTTCATAAGCGCCCTTCCAATTTTTTTCAGATCTTTCAATTTGCCTCTCATATGTTTGCTCCCAACTTCCATCTTCGTTTTGAAATAATGTAGGAAATGCAAACCAATTTCCATTGCCATCGGTTTCTGCTCTCATTTTGTGAGTTGATTCACCAATAACCTTACCACCAAAATTATAGTTTATTCTAACGCCAACTCTTTTAGCTGCCGTAGTAGTTGAAGCTTTAACCGTATCAACATCGCTTTCTTTTAAGGTTGCTACCCACTTCTCAAATCCTTCCTTGTTATCTATTGCATACTCTGGAACTTCTAATCCTTTATACCCTTCGTATACCCTTATAAATTCATCTCTATACTCTTCATCAGTGTAGCCGACATCATTGCCATACGCTGCTTGTGCTGCTTCGTAATATATATCTAGACCTGTTCCACCAACTGTAGATACTACACTGCTTGTACCCTCTAAAAATTTGTTGTATGCGCCACCAATAGCAGTAGTAACTGTGTTACCTTGACCTTCTTTCATTAAAACGTAGTTACCAGTGGTTAAATCCAACTGTGATGCGGATTGCTGGAACTGTTCGTATTTACCTTTTAATACATTCTCTTGGTTTCTAAGGTAATTTTTCTCCATCATTTGCAGATCATACTCTTGTTGAGTAAATGTGCCTGGAGAGTTTCTCATTCTTTTTAGTTCGGCTTCATTTATTTCTTTTCTTTTAAAATAATCTTCAGCACTTTTTGTGAGCTTTTTGTTTTCTTCTGTAAAAATAGCTATGTCTAAATCAACTGCTTCTTTTGAAAAATACTTTTTAGTAATGTCTTCGTTTTCTTTCTTTTGATCAGCATTTTTTCTTATAAAGTCTCTAAGTTTTCTAGCTTCTTCAGAATCGTTTTTACCTAATCCAAAAACAGTTTTCCCTGTAGAATCAATACCAAATGATTCTTCTGTTCCATCAGGAGCAGTTACTGTTACGTTGTCTAAAATTCCACTCTCCTCAAATTTAAACCCATACTCTTCATATGGAAAATGATAGTTTAACAACTCAACAACAGGCTCTTCATCTCTTCTGAACATGTCTTTATTTACAAAAGATAAAGATCGCTCTAAAGGAGTTGCATTTTTATCATAAAGAACTTCTTCTTCAAACATTCCCCCTTCGCCTTCTCTTTCATCGTACTTTACAACCTCTTTAATTGTATTTTCAGGTATTTCACCATTTTCTGTAGACTGAATTAAATCAGAAGCCATAGCCTCTTCATCCACTGCTGATTGGATTGGTGGAACTCTTGCGTATTCATTTGAAAAGGAATTGTCTTCTACAACTTCAGGAGCTTGCTGTTCTTGAGGCATTGTATTTCCCCAAAATTTTTGAAAATTTGTTTCTTCAAAATCTTGAGAAAACAACTTTCTTTCTTTACCTAACTTTAATAGTCCTGATTGCTGAACGTCATTTGATTGCCTAAACATTTCTAAACTAACAACATCAGCAGTAATAATGTTATTGTCTATATATAACTGATATAACTTTTCTATTTTATCCATTAAAAGTATAAATTATCTTGTTGTGTTATCTGTGGATGTTAATTTGTCGTAATACTGAGTATTAATAATTCTATCTAAATCTTTTTGCTCTACCTTACCAATAGTATTAATTCTTCTTACAGAATAAATGCTATCATTATTTATCTCTTTAACACTTACTCTGTCACCTTGATTACCTCCAAGCAATAAATTTCTTCCATTTTTAGTTCCAGCATATAAACCCACATGGAATTGACCATTTTTTTGAGTTACAATTATATCTCCAGGAGATGCAGATTCAATTGAATCAACACGTTCTCCTATTTCAGAATATTGTTTTGCTCTTATTAAATTATATCTATCATTTCCATAATTTAACGTATCAAGACTACCTTGATTAAGGATGTTGTTCATAAACGCAGCACACCAAGCCATCTCATCTTTAGTAACATCTTCAGGATTTTCAGCATATCCAGGAACAGCATCATTTAAAAACCCTTGTACCGTTCCTTGTTGTTCAGGGTTGGTCTCACTAACACCTAAATACTTCTCAGCAAAAACCAATGGATTATTTGTTAATGAAGTATCGTATTTAATTAATGTCTGTAAAAATATATCAGGATTATCTGAATTATATAATGATTTTGCTAAAACAGCTACCTCTGCATCTCTTGCTACAGAAGCTTCTTCAGCAGATATTGCTGACAAAGATTGTTGTATTTCTTTTTCTAATTTATTAAAATCTTCTTCACTTAAAGGATTGCTGTTATTTACACCCATACCTGTGCTAGAAGGCACAGAGTCTGGTGTAGATACTGCTTGTTGACTTGGCCCACCTGCTGGCGGTACAAAACTAGCAGCTTGTCTAATACTATCATCTTTAATCTCCTGTCTTTCGTTTGCAGCTATAGCCTTATCCATTGCCGCTTGATTTGCAGGATCATCAATTACCAGTTCAGTTTGTTCTATTACTTCAGGAACAACCTCTTCAGTAACCGCCTCTTCAGGAACTACTGCTTCTTCAGTAACCGCCTCTTCAGTAACCGAAGATGTTTGAGACCCAGTTCCTGGAACAGAAGTAGGTTGAGGATCTTCAGTAGTTACCTGATTAAAAAGTACATTTCCAGCATTAGCATCCGCTACTTCCGATGGCGTAGGAGATCCACCCTGTCTACTTTGTAAAACTAAATTATACCTTGCTGTAACATCTTGAGCTATCTGGTTTGTTATAGCATCAAGTTTTTCAAATGTTTCTTTTTTACCTAAAGTTATGTTGGTAACCCCAGTAATATCTAGATCTTTGCCTCCATATTTTACTGTTATCTTACCGTCTTCTGTAAGAGTCATTTTTACTTTCCCTTTTAATTTTCTAGGAAGGTAAGAACTTAATGTTGTTTGCATAGGGCCTTGTAGAGCTTTTGCTCTATCCGCTGGGCCACCACCCCAAAAACTACTATTAGTAGTTAAATTTGTATCATCTTCCTCTTCAGCAGAATTATACTTTTGTTTTATATAATCCGCACCTGTTGTGTCATTTAACTTGGCTCCTACACTTTTTGTAATGTTATCACCTATATTTTTAGTTTTTAAATCTTCTCTTGAAGCGTATTGTACCGCATCACCACCACTGTATACTTGTGGTATAACACCGCTTTCCATTGCTTCCTTCAACTCTGCTTGAGTAATCTGAGGAATTTCTCCATTTTCAATAGCCTCTGTTATTTGTGCTGGTGTTGGATTAGTAACCCCCTCGCCTATTAAATACTCTGTCGCTTTGTTTATCTCTAACATAGACTCAACCTCTGAGTCTGTTTTATCCCTTACATTTTCACCAAATTTAAAGCCATTCTCTTGAGCAGTTTTTAAATCATTAACAAAAGATTTTCCGTCAGCAGAAATTAATTGATATACTTCTTTCCCTATCTCTTCCGTAGTTCTAAAGCTACCATCTGAGTTTTTTCTTTTAATTGGAGTAGCTGTTCTACCACTTTGATATTCTACTATAATTTCATCACCCTGTCTTGTAATAGAATCAATTAAAGCATCGTCTGATTTAATTCCAGCTTCCCGTAGCCTTTGGTTAACCCCAACAATCCCTTGAGATCCAGACGAAAGATAAGCTCCAAGGTCACCAGCCGCAATGTCATTAACTATCTGTAGGTCTACTTGTTTTGCTTCGTTTCGTAATCTTAATGCTGCTGCGGTACTTGATTCAGCTTTAGGAGCGCTACCTGCCGTTTTAGTAGTCTTGCTGTCAATTCCAGATTCAATCATGTCTCTAACTATTTGTTCAGCCGCTTTCTTTTGTCCTATAGAATAATTGGCAGTTATAGTTCCATCTTTAGTGGTATATGGTATCCATTTATTTGTAGGTAATCCTGGAAAACGTTTTTGAAATTCTTCTAAAGTTGGAGCTGCGCCATAACCAGCGCGATCAACTAAAATTTGACCAGCAGTTGTATCATTAACAATGGCCGCTACTTGAGCATTCATCCAACCTTCATAATCTAAACCGCTTTCTCCAATATCTCCAAGCTGTCTAAAATCTTCTAAACTTGTAATGCTTGCTCCAGAACCATCTTTTTCATATTGAGCTTGAGCCGCTGTTATAATTGTAGCTACAGATCCCACAGTTCCTTCTACAGCCTTAGTAACATTGTATTTATTTTGACGATATTTCATGCTTGAATACACCTGTGATGGTGGTATAAAAGCAGCAGGATCTGTTGGAAGCTTACCGTCTGAAGTTAACACTGCGTAAGCTAAATTACCAGTAGCTGGGTTTGTTACTAATTCATGGTCTGAAAACTGACCTAAAGGCTGAACGTCTTGAGCGTTTCCAATTTCTAGATAACCACTTTTACCCTCTGTCATTCTAGTGTTGGTTTCTCCCTGCCATGTATCCCAATTTTTTACAACTTTGTTTACATTAGCATAACCGCTTTTTAATCTACCCTCAAATCTTTGATAATCTCTAACAGTAATTTCACCGTTTTTCATCATCTGGTTTTGCTTAACCAATGAATCAACAGACATTTGAGATGCTTGTGTTATTTTTTCTCCAGCAGTTTGTGTCTGCATATCCTCAACCTGGTCAAGAACAGACATCGTTGTGTCAAAGCTATCTTCTAAGTCCTCTTTTCTTTTTTTCCTATCATCACGAACATCAGTAAAGCTTTCGGTTAAAGTAGCTGCTGCATCTGCGTAATTAACTTGAGTGCTTTCTACGTCTCTTTGAGCATAAACAGAATACTTGTTTGCTCCTTTAGGTGTTGATTTATCTTCTGCCATGTTGTGTAATTAATGTCAATATAATTTATTTAAAGCCTCCATATAAATATGGATAGAGCCTCTTTTTTTCTTCCAAAGTTTGTGGATCAGCAAACTGTGATTTTTTTGGATTAGCGAGTGTTGGATCTTTAACTGGAGGAGTGGTTTTTCCTCCCCCTGGAAACAACGGAACAAAAGCAGCACCTGCTGTAATTGCTTGTCCTGCTCCTTGCACTATGTTATTGGTTGCTTGAGCAGAAGCCTCCTCTGCATCTCTAGACATCATGTTTTGATCAACTGCTTGGCCTACTTTGAAGTCTTTTAAATCTTGATTTATATCTTGATTTTCTTCAGCTTGCTTTGTTTCAAGGTCATATATAAGCTTTCCTTTTTCTACACGAGCATTTTCAGTTGATAAATTATTCTCAGCCGCTACAGCTCCTGCGCCAGCAGCTAAAGATCTAGGATCTCCATCTTGAAGTGTATCTATAATTTGTTTTGAATTTTGCAATTTTTGTTCTGCTTCATTATCAAACGCTTCTAATGGAACTTGAAGTCCTTGTAGCATTTTTTTCTCAGCCAACACTTCTGCTTCTTTTATTAATGTATCTGATGCTTCCATGCCTTCTTTGGCTCTTCTATCAGCTGTTGCTTTTTGACTAAAAGACTGATAAATTGAGAAACCTGCACTGGCTACTCCTACTACTGCTGATGTTACTACTGCCATGTTATTGTATTTTTTTCATTAATTCGTATGATGGTGTACGGTCAACATGCCATCCTAATTTTTCAAAAGTGTCAATTAAATTATTATGTTTTCCTATAAATAAAACATATTTAAATCCTTTTTCTATTGCTACTTTTTCCGCACTACTAATTAAAAGCTCTAAAGCTTCTTGCCTATCAGACAACCTATACTGAGGATCTGATATAATCCATTCTAACCAAACTCCTTTAGAATTGGTTTCATATATGAATCCTGCAAACACAGGTATCCCACCTTTCTCAATTATTAATCCACCCAAACCATTGTCAGGTAATGCATCTCTAGCTGGTTGAGTCCACTCTGGCCACTCTTGCCACCACGAGGGTAATACTTCCCAGTCTTTTTCTTCTATTTTTCGTACAGTTAATTGCATATAACAAATATAGATAAAATCTATGGATTACTTTTCATCACACTAGAGCCTACAGAGAATAATTCTACAGGATCAGTTGAATCGTTTTCTAATTTAAATTGCAAGAAATAACCTCTTGCTCCATGAGACTCTGCAACTGCATTTTTACTGTAAAGAATAAACTGACCTACAATAACTGGCAATAGATTTGAGTCTTCAACAGTAATACTAGTATCCGTTACTTGCGTAACCTCTCCTATTATTGCTGGTTCGGCTGTTGCGACACCACCTATTATTTCTACAGCATAAGCAGAGTCTCCAATACTGATAATTGAACCAACCTGATTGGCAAAGTTAATTGTTGTAAATCCAACTGATGGAACTGAACTAGATATTGCTTCTCCTATTCCGTTAACAGATCTAGATTTGTAATTTAAAGTCCCAGCATTGTTTCTTAAAAAACTAAACCACTCTCCCTCTTTCTGAACAAAATATGTTGAAAGCATTGATCCTGGACTACCGTCTGTTAAATCAGTATTTAACTCAACACATTTCCAGGCTGCTTGAGTAGTGTCTGTTACAGTAGTTGTAGACTCATATGACATTGTTTTAAAAAGCTTTACACTTAAAGTAGGCTCTACATTAAAAACACTGGTTATAGTAGATTTATGTTGAAACCCATAATAATTGTTTCTAGTTTCATTTGTATTATGTCTCCACAAATTACCTCTTTTAAAACTATAGAAATAGTTATTCATTCCTATCATATAGTCTGGCATAAAAGAATAGAAAGACGGCCACCCACCTTCTTTAGAAAGCATACCAGATGCATCTGGATTGTAGGTTAAAGTGTATGATTGTATTGGTACTGGTACTGCCATATCGTTTATTTTTTAAAGACAATTTCCTGTTTGTATCACAACGCCATGCCTTACTTTAATGTAAGTAGAGTTGTTTAAAATATAAAATTTATCTGTGCTTGTATCGTTAAGATAATTTGATCCTGTATTAGTAGTGAAAACAAAATTTCCTTCAGCTGGAAAAGGATTAAAATCAGGCACAATTGCGCCACTAACTAATGTTGCGTTTTTAGCAAAATAATATGTTGCTACTTCAGCAGCACAAGAAGCATTTAGTTGTTCTGCCGAAGCAGAAAAAGAAGTTAATAGTGCTGGACAATATAAATTGTAATCAAATTGTGTAGTGCAAAGAGGAGCATATATTTCTAATCCTAAAATTGCTGGAGTTGCTGCTGTTTTAGGAATTACCATAGTAAAAACCCTATTAAAACCTGATCCAGTTGTTCCTAGTTGAGCAGCAACTACAGTTTTAATCACACTTGTTCCTTGATCTACATATGTTGATCCATCAAAAGTAAAGTTTCTAAGCTGTTGACTAGCAACACAAGATGCTCCAGGCACTACATTATAAGGAGATTGAGCTATTAAA
>Ga0115006_10003887_pt1 | contig 10291 bp, 6 predicted proteins | sample ArcOceMetagenome_3_FD_88943 | JGI IMG/M metagenome (GOLD analysis project Ga0115006, IMG submission 88943) | Marine eukaryotic phytoplankton communities from Arctic Ocean - Arctic Ocean- Svalbard ARC20M Metagenome | ecosystem: Environmental > Aquatic > Marine > Oceanic | place: Arctic Ocean...
AGAGCGGATGGGGCTGCGTTAATCACGTCAATATTGACGCATCTGGAAGCAAGGTGTTGCCATCGCGATTTCCCGCATCATTGCGCGGGGAGGTTTTGGTAGAAAGAGGGAAAGGGAGGAGGAGGGGGGGGAGGGGGAGGGAGTCGGAAAGTAAGGGTGTGTGTATGTATGACTCTGTCGTGCTGCACCATGGCGTGGCATTCGCCTGCGATTGGTTGGTGCTGGAGAGACGCAAAGCCTCAATGTATGTGTGCGCCTGCTTCTCTCTGGAGAGTATTGGTCAGGATCGCCAAACGACAATCAGAAATAATCAGCCTCAGTTTCTAATGAGGAAAGGGAAGAAGATAACATTCGGACGAGGTTTTGCGATGTCCGTGTTTCATAATTTGTGAAAGCGGTGAAACTGTTTGCCCGTCAACACCCTCCCACCGTCTGCTCTTCACCTTCGTCATCGTCAAGCAGCGAGGGCAATTCCCTTGGTGATGGGCTAACCCAGAGTTCGTCCCGATCTTCCTTGTGCGCAGCCATTGTGCCGGCTTGAAACTTTCCTATTCTGTCTCCGCCTCCAGCCTCACGCCCGTAGCCAGATTCATGTACTGCTCCCAGGGCTTCGGGATCAATTTCGAGCGTGCCCAACAGTGCTCGTGCTGTAGATGCCGCAGCTTTGGCGCGCGAGCCCTTAGTGGGAATGTTGGAGTGTCGCGCGCATGGTTGTGGTGGCCTCGTCATTGGGCCTCCTCCACTATTGCACAAGCTAGTACCTCCCTTCAGACGCCCTGATGCAAGTTGCATCACTGCATCAGGTTTCATGCCAGTAGGTTGCACGACCAGCACATCAAAGCCTGCTGCGGGAGTGCGCCCGCGAGATATTTTACTGTCGACGTGAGATGGCGGTAAATGAACCTCGTCAACTGATGGTGAGAGCAGCGAGTTCAAACTTCTTGTCGTGCATGCACCGTGCGAGTTCAAAAGACGACTACTAGGGCTCTGGAGCAAACGTGCCCCATACCTGTGATGTCCATTTTGCAGCAACGATGAACTCCTGTTAGACTTTGAGCCTGAATTCTCTGTATCTATGTCAGCCCCTGCGGCTCGCCCTTGGTCGAAGCTTTCTCGATCTCGAAGTGTCCATTCTTCAAAAAATCCCAGCCGGCCTTTGCCATCCGCTGGTTGCATCCTTCCTCTTTCTTTCCCATTCCCTCCCCATGCACCTGTACCACCAGTGCTGTCTTTGAATGCAGAGGCGCTGCAGAACGCAGTCGATGCAAGCACGCCTGGAGCATCCCGCATCATTGACGACGCCACCTCCAAACTCAAAAGATCGCTGGCCTCGATGATAGATTGCAACAAAAGCTCTCCACCGTCTGAGTCCATGATTACGTCATCATCGCCAAAGCCAAAAGACGCGCTGTGTCTGGGCACAGACTCTGACCCTCGCGCAGGCGGGCTCTGGCGGCGTGAGCACCGTGCTGGAAGCACAGGCAGCGGTCGGGTTGTGAAGGGCTCTACTTCCACACTGCCTAAGAGAAGGCTCGCCTTAAAAGTTGTGTGCTTTCGTACTCGTTCTCCGCGGCCATCCAAAAAGGGATTTAGGGGTTGCATGTTTCTGAGCTTTTCTCGCTCCCTCCCGTGTCGATCGTGCGCAGATCTTGCTGCAGCTGCAGCATCTGGGCGGAAAGTCACAGGCTCAAGGACCGGCACCCTCTTAGCACCGCTCTTGCCTTTGCCTTCACCACCAGCAAGTGCAACGGCTGCAGACTGCGTGCTGGTACCAAGCGCATGCTGCGCGTACGAAGCCATGTCATGTTTGCATTTGTGGCAACTCATCCCTCAAGCAAGAATCAAGCTCAGCAGAATGATGCCTCAGCACAGGTGCATCCACGAGGCAGTTGGCAAATTTCCAGTACGGACAAACAAGCAAACACATGCACGCATAATCAAGGACACGTGCATGCTGAGAGAGACACGAATGCACACGTGAAGACTGTATTCAGATAACCATGAGTAGTTCTGATGGTTGATGCGTCCCCAGAAGCAGGCTGCGACGAACATTGAGTACACTTACGTCATTGACGTCGTGGAGTAACGTGATTTCCTGTGTTTTATTTTCGCGGTGACACCGACATCGCACGTCAGCTCATGGAGCAACGCAAGATGCCATGCTATGCTCATTTTTCACACGCCTATGCCGACATCTTTACGACAATCTGCACCACAAAGACTCACGCCGTGATCGACAGACTATCGCGCGTTCACATCGGGGCAGCGCTGCACAGGCACTCCAGAATCGCAGCAAGCTGCGCTCCTTGGGTGCCGGCCCTGCCACACCGAGGCATACACACACTCTCTACCTGTTCCATGGACAGGAGACCGACGTTGGCGAGCGACAAGCAGCGCCCCAAAGCGTCTGTGGGTGTCGCTTCCCACCCACAAGCCTCACTAAACACCGCGGCATCCGTGATATACGCAACCGTGGCCAGCGGGTGCGGAACAGGTCCGAGTTCATGAAGAGCACGAGGAGAAGGCGCAAGCGCAGCACCGTCCGCATCCGCTCTTGCACTTGGTGGTTGGCTTTGCTGCACTAAACTCTCTTCGTCTCTCGGCTGCATTGCTGCCATGGCAGCTAGTTTCGAGACAGCTGTCTCTGCAGCTGCAGTCTGGATGCGCACTTGTTGCCTGGGTGTTGTCTGAGCCAGGTGCGTTACTTCTTGCTTGACTGACAAAGGCCCCGGAGATTTGCCAGCAGGGGATGCGTCAGAACTCCGGGAAGGTGGGAGGGAGCGGGCACGGGTCGAGGCGCGTCGTGTCTCTTGCTTGACACGCGTCGGAGAAGATCGTGAGGCGGACGAGGAGAGGGAGCCGGGGCGAGCACGTTGCAATTGCAAGTGGGGACTGACATGCGCTCCCTCTTCGCGCCTAATTGTCCAACCTGTAGAGCAATCTCCATCCTGTTGCTGGTGTGCCTCGGGCTTGTTCAAGGTTTGCGCCGCGTCCAACCCTTCAAAGTGGGCATAGAGTTGCACTAGGTGCTCAAGCTCTTCTGCTGACCTTCCTGCTCAGACCAGATGCACAGACAGTCGGTGAAATCAAGTCAACTATTCCTCATCAGGCTACAGTGTTCTGCCTGCTGAGGACGAAGCAAGAGCCCGTAAGCGAGTTGTAACTCGAAGAAACTTGCTGGTAGCACTCCCGGACGGGCCTCAAGATGCGAATTTCTGAAATTTCGCACACCTTGAGGGGAGGTCGTCTAGTTTGTAGATGCGGCGCTGTTTACATGGAGCTCGCGACCCGCACGCACACAGATGCATGCACGTTTATGCACCGTCGCTGATTGCAGTGCGCAAGTTCTCGCGGCACTCGATCAACTTGGCGTGCACCAGAGATTGGTCATTAAGACGTTGGTTGCCGCTCCTGCCGCCGGCTACTCCGCTTGCTACCACACTCCACGCACACTGCTGCGCATTCACAGCTGGACGGAAAAACTCAAAAGTCAGCTCTCGGGTATTGTCAGTACGCAGACACGCCCTAGAAGGCACTTTCGAGAATCTTCACCTAAAAATGATCCGGTAATGTCGTAATCTATGCAAACGTCCTCACAAGTATAAATGTCTTCATCTAGGGCCAATCCAACGTCATCTCGTTGTTCTAAGGGCAACCTTTCCCATGCCCTCTCTTCTGGTAACACCCCTTTCCTTACGATTCCCTCCGAACGGTGCTCCAATTCCCAGCTTCGACCACGAATGGCATCAACATACTCATCTTGCTTCAGACCATACACATTTGGAAGGGCACTGTCTTCACCTTGAGCAGAGAAAGATAATCTCCTCCACCTCCAATCCCGCGTCCATGCACCAGATAGCGCTGCTGCGCGGGAGGCAAGCTGCTTATCTTCGATTGCGGCTGAAGCCCGCACAAAACTGACGGGGGAGAAGTTGATGGAGGGCTTGAACCGCCTATGCTCCCACGCCGGGTCCGCATATGAAATAAGGCCTGCCTCAACTTCAGACCTCAATCTCTCCCTTTCTCTCTCCACGATCAGGCGACGCTTGGTCGCTGAGCGCTTGCTCGCAGAATGCACGGCATCATCCTCGGAGGTGTGACTTGCTTGCGGAGCGTTCAAACACCTAGGAATCGTGTCCAGAACTGCGCGGGCGCACTTGCTCGCGATGCCAGCTGCAAACTGCTTGAAGGAATCAGAATAGCGCGTGCGCCTTAGAGCTATCAGGCCATATACTGCTCCGAGCACTCCAAGCGCTACCAAGACATACATTATGATGCAGCGATAGCAGACAGTGTCGCGCTGCTCTGTCAAAGGATTCAAAGCACTGAGCAGCGCAGAGTCGTCCTTGCAGGCAAAGAGCACGTCATTTTCAACGCACATTTTTTTGCCTCTGGCGTCGAAAATGTGAGCTTCCAGGATGCGTGCATTCACTTCCTTCCCAAAGGCGTCCGTGATCTTTGCAGGGATTTGCCCGTTGGAGAAACCGGTGAGGAGGGATTGATAGAGTCGAAACGCGTTGCGCTCGCTTTCGCCTCGAATTCTAAATTTTGTGATCATACCAGCCTGGGATTGCCTAGAGGCATACACTCCTGTCTGTGCATGCGGTTTTGCGTGAGCATCAATCATGCGTCGCTGAGATGTGGTGCTAGATTCTGTGACTGAGTCTGCCTCAAACAGCTCCACGGCGATACCCAAAGATTTTGCTATGGATTTTGCGAAGGCGCGTCTTCTGCGGCCCAGATACTCATGCCGATGCAGCGACTGCAAGAACACCTTGGCTAGCACATGAGGTTCTTTGTCATTGCAAGAGACACCCAGATGCCCGTCAGCACATTCGCAATTGCAGGCTCCGTGCGGCAGCTGGCCGGATGATCCGGGGGTGTTGCATGTGGTGAGATTGCAGCAAGTGTCAGGCCAGTTTGGGTTATGGCAGTTGTTGGGATGAGATGCAAAGCAAGCGGAAAGAATCGGCGCATCTGGGACGCTGCAGCTGAGGTCCGGTCGTCTCAAGACATATGCCGGCTCATAATCCAAATCGACCAGCAAAACATCAACCAGGGGATGCTGAAGGAGGGCCCACCACGCCTCCTCTCCAGCTGCTTGCATCTGCAGACAACACCCATGCGTGCTGATTACTGGGTCTATCTGATGACATGACCTTTCTGAAACATTTGTGTGTGTAAAATTAGGGCTCATGGCACTCCCCTCCTGCACCGAAAGCAAGTTTGAAAGACCAGCCAACGAACATTTTCGCCCCTCCTCATTCACCGAGCACCCAGTATCAATTGCAAATATTGCATCTGCTAATCTGATCAGATGGGAGATCAGGGCCCGCGCAATCGGTTGTAGAACATAAGTGCGCTCCTGGAATCCTGACGAGATGTTAAAACAGTGGCTGGGGCAGGCTCTCCAGGCCTGAGCACACCCATCTGCTGCTGTTGTGATCTGGGAACGGAAAATCTCGAGGCATGTGTGTCCGCACACTGCACGCTTCGTCTCATCAGCGCTAGAATCCCATCTGCTTCTTAAGGTGCCCCCGGGCGGAAATAAGAGCTCGATCAGATTCTGGCAGCCGCTTGCGGCTTGTCGTATTGTATCTAGGGATGTAGTAAGAGAGCGATTGCACGTGATGAATGCACGCATCTGCTCCATCTCGTAGATCTGCTGCGTTGTTTGCAGCCTTGGCGGGATTGCTGAAGGTCGAATCGCCCTTCGAAAATTGAAAACTTGAGCAAAACTGGGCTGGGTTATGAAAGGAAACAAAGGGCCCTGCAGTGCCGCCTCATCCTGCGAGGACGACGGCATGTAGATTGACATGTCGTAATCATACTCAGTCGAAGCGACAAGCTTCGAAACCTGAGCAGTGTTGAAAGTAATCACGGCGCTGTATCTTGTTCTGACAGCGCGATCTGAATTGCTGCTATCGAAAATCACTTGGAAGGGATAGTAAGTGTAGTATGTGTGTCGAGTCATGGGATCTGAAAGAGAACAGGGCGGACTTGCGGTTGAGGATCCCGAAGGACAGGTGTTGACCTTCACGATCGTCCCCTCCATGGTGCCTTCCTGTCTAGACGCGCGAGGGCCCTCGTTTGAACACCCAAAGATATCAATGCGAACACGAGTCTGTTTGACCAGCATTTTGGCGGTGCACGTTGCCACGGTACTACCCCGCGCTTCATCAAAACGGGGGAGGGTGTAGGACGAGTAGGAGAGTTGATAGTCGGTAGTGGGGCACTTGTCAAATAGGTAGCATGTAAATGCCGTCTCGCTGAAACTAAAGTAGTGACACGAGGAGAGCGCCGCACAGTATTCCATACACTTGTCTGTACTCCCACATGTAGAGTCCCACAGTGCCCACACCAGCGGACACCTGCCTGTGCGAAGAAACTGGGCAGCATTGCCTATTTCTGCGAGAGTGAAGCCCTCCCACTCTCCGTCTTCTTCAAACCCGAACACTGCACTTTCGCTTTTTCCTTCAGATGGAATGTGCTGTTTTTCGAATGCAAGGCTCCTGAGAAAGGGATCCTGAGGTCCGCAGGCGGGGTTACTCGCCAATCCCTGCTCGGCGGGAATGCTTATCGTTAGCAACAAATTTGAGGCAAGATTATCTTCCTCCTGATTTTGCTGGCGAAGAATGCTTGAAGCGATGCTCGCCTTGCCGCGTCGGTCTGTCTCTCGCCCTACTTGCAGTTGGGGAACACGTAGTGAATCTTGTAGAGCCATGGAATCGTTCGCCTGCGAGACGTTGGCCGTGTAGACCAAGGAGAAGCGCGGCTGCTGATAACGAGGAGTATGCGACAGCGGGCTTCTGCTGCTGTTGCTATGGATCATGACTGTGACCGGGCTGCCTATTTGAAAATTCCATTGCTGGAGCCCAGGCGTGCCGAATTTGCATGGTCTGCAATGTGGGTCTTTCAGCATGGTGTATCCACTGGACGCGGTAACTGCATACTGTCGTTCATCGTAAACTTCCACCCTCTCATCGGCCAGCAAGTCAATCGTAATGCACAGGTGCATTGTATTGGCACCGGCCGGCGCAATTTCAATCTTCTGCAAGCTGCTGTCATGTGCTACAACGCCGTGCAGCGACTCGAAGCGCCCTTCGCTTGAGCTCAGCGTCGCGGGCAAGTGAGAACAGGAAAATTCGGGAGCTGCATACAATGGGTGCGTTGCATCGTTGTTGCTTGATCTGCCCAGATCAAGCGATTCAGATCAGATTGCGCAAATATGCTTCTCAATACTGATACCCCGCACAAATAGGTCAACGCCCTAACTAGCATCGATGATTTGTTGGCACGCGCATTTTTCATCTTATCGGATTTCTCCGGTTACTTGCCTGTATATTCCCTTCACGTAGCTGGCAGTTTTCAATTGATTTTGCCCATAGCTCAACTGGATCCAGCCTGTAGAGGGATGTACTCTGTCGACAGCTTGTAGCCTGTGCAGCAGTAGGAAACCTTCAATTTCTCCACCACCAACACCCTCTGACACAGGGCTGTTGTGAAGGTTGCCGGTGGGAAGCAAGTGTGACAGGAAGTTTTGCTCTTTTGAACGTGACTCTACAGAACACGTTTCCGAGCAGCCGTCGCCGCTAATTCGATTCCCATCATCACATTCCTCGAGCGCATAGAAATTGCCCGAAGCTAGGCGCTTTATAGCAGACTCATCTTCGCAAATTTTGAAACCTTCTCCAAAGACCTCTACAAAGCATGAGGTATTGCTTGGATTCACAATGCCGTTGCCACACAGGTTTGGGTCCGGAGTACCAGATGCCTGGTCCAACAGCGACGTGGTGACTGGTGGCGGCGTCGTTGTTGGTATTGCTGTGCTGCTTGTAGAAGAGCGGAGTTCTGCCGCAGTCGTCCAATCGATTGGACGAGTGTTGGAAAATGTAGTGGAAACTACATTTTCCTGCGGGCTGGTGTCTTGCATGGGAAAACACGGTGGCCAGCCCCTCTCGGACACTGACCCCACGGGGCATACAAGACCTCCATCTACGCTGTCGCCAACATCATCCTCGATATCGCTTGACATGTATGCTGACAAATTGAAGACATGTTCCCTCACGATGTTCCCGCCATCCTCAGTAAATCCATAAACGAGCGGGGACAACATGCTCAAATACAAGTACAGCGTGTATGCGCCCTCCCCTGCGGATTGAAACCGCAAAATTCTTGATCCAAATGCAATGGCCTGTAACAAAGGAAAATAATCATAAAAAAACATTTGAAATAAAAAACTCACAAAGTGTTGAAAACTTTACAAAATCTTGAAAAAAGGACAAAATGCTAGTTCAGTTAAAAGAAAACATTCAAGGAGACAAAAGAACGGGCAAATATTGTAGACACTAGTTACATAGCAACATAAATGGAAAATGCTCGAAACGTCAATAGCCCAGTTAGCTCTGTTTTTGACAAAGCTCACACAAACATTCAAAATGCACCGTGTCGCCAGGCTGGAGATCCGTGTTATCAGTAATGTAAGGCTGTGTAGAAGTGTAAGCAAAAGCCAACTGGCGCTGGGGTCTGTCGAGAATAGAGCCTTTGAACAGGGCGATCTTGTCATCAACTCTCGCGAAAGTAGATGGCAAAAATCTCCAAAAAATTGCAATATTTAATTGCCGGCTGCTCTTCCATATTCTCTCCACCCCGATCTCGGCAAAATAGCACGCATTTACATGCACTGATGCGTTTTCCAGTGTCAGCTGCCGTTCCGCTGGGCAAACCTTGCACGCTGTGTGTGTGTGTGCGAGTGTATGTGTGTGTGTGTGTGTGTGTGTGTGTGTGTGTGTGTGTGTGCATGTTCCATGTCAGATGCATGCGTCCGTGTAAGCAGATGGTGATGCTGTTTATTGTTCTTTTTCAGAAATAAACTCCGTATAGGCGTGTGCACGTGCACGCATGCGACGCATCGACACGCGCGAGCACACGCATCAGCATAAACAGAACACATGTACTCAACACGCGCGCGCGCGCGCACACACACACACACACACACACACACACATACACGACAAACACACACGCACATGCAGCTCAAACGCATCACCTGTCTGCCGGCAGGTATCTTGGTACGTGCCTCGCTTGCATTTTTTGCAAGGCGTAACCCCCGTGGGGGAAAAATGGCCTCTTGGGCAAGCTGAGATGCATTGATCCGGTGACATGGCTCCAGCTAGCATGGTGCCCTTGCAAAGGGGGCATGATTTACAGGTATTGGTTTTCACACCAGTTGCCGATTCAAAAAATGAATAATAAGTATGGAGTGGGCAGGGTCCGCATCCTGTATCCCCGAAAACAAACGAGGGGCTTGACAGCGAGGGGCATCTCAGGCACATTTGTCTTCCGTTTCGAGTATCATCTGCGAGAGCCCCTGAGAAGTTCTGGTACCATCCTGTTGTCACAAACGGCGGCAATGCGATTTGAATGCCGGCAAATGGCGAAATCCCCCGGTACCCTAGCGGGCATAAAGCACTGACGTGATAGGCACTCCACACCACGCGCCTCGGGCTGGGGACCAGTAGGACCGACGTGTGCTTCCGCACGTAACTTAGCACAAGCCCTTTTTCCATTTCCAAAACTCCTGTTCCATCGTTCCGGGCCCGCCCTCTGACGGTAAATGCATCCCGGTCTCCATGAAGGGAGGGCAGGAGTTCACGGTAGAAATCAAATACTTCTAAGAGAGAATCAACGCTGGAACCTTGCGCGAGGCGTGCGGCGACTGAAACCCTGCTAAGGTGCTCGGCAGTACTGTTTCCGCTGTCTCCCGCTTTGACACTGATTCCAACCTCATACGCTGTCAACAAAAAGTCGCTATTTTCGCCTTCCTCAGGCGCTCCCACCAGGGCTGTGATTAAAAAGGCATCCTTTGGCGCGATGAGTATGGCGTTGGAGGCGTTGATCCTTTCGACAGATGCATGGCCGTTGATGATGCCCGTTCTGTTTGAATCAGATCCCCGTGCCACTTGTGCGCCTGTGAGTACGTGTGCGGTGATTGGTTTGGCTGCCCACATGCGGCAGTGTGCTCACACGTGTGTGTATCTGCCTTACATGTATCCGTGTAGGGCTTCCCTGCGCATGAAGTATCAATGAACGGCTCTCTCTCTCTCTCTCTCTCTCTCTCTCTCTCTCTCTCTCTGTCTCTCTCTGTTCTCTCTCTTCCCCCTCCCCCATATTCTCCCTTCTCTTTCTCTCTCACAGTACCTGTCGACACATCATGCCATGTGCCCACTGTCTCCATCTCTGCCCCGCTCCGTCTGGCACTTCTACTCTCACTCGCCCTTCTTTCTGCCCC
>Ga0115006_10003888_pt1 | contig 10289 bp, 5 predicted proteins | sample ArcOceMetagenome_3_FD_88943 | JGI IMG/M metagenome (GOLD analysis project Ga0115006, IMG submission 88943) | Marine eukaryotic phytoplankton communities from Arctic Ocean - Arctic Ocean- Svalbard ARC20M Metagenome | ecosystem: Environmental > Aquatic > Marine > Oceanic | place: Arctic Ocean...
ATCGGCACCAGGCTAGTGTACGCGTAGACCATTTGGATCCCAGGGTTGATCGTGGTGTCGTCTCCCAATCCACCTCCGTCGTACCCCTGCACGTGGAGAGACCCCGTCACCCCCGGATTGAGCTCCAAGTCGAAACCCAAAGTTGCGTTGTCGTCGCAGGTGCCAATATAGTAAAGAGAAGGGTCGTCTCCATCAGCCGTCGCGCATCCTACAATTCCCCCTGACTGGTAGATCTCCTCGGCGTCGTTGTCCCTCGCGATATTGAATGTCTGGGACGTTCTCAACCTCAAACCCCCGCCGAAAGAGGTGGGGCGCCACCAGGGAGTCTTGGAAAGGCAGACCTTGGCCATTCCGGCTGGGGTGCCGGGTTGCGCCGTCTCCATGTCGATCGGGGATATAGTCCCATCAAAGGATGCCACGTCGGTCACGCAAGTGCTCCCGCCGCATCTCAAGTTCAAAGGAACATAAAGGGACGCCAACATTCCGCCCGAACCCCCAATGCTTGATGAGTCGAGAATCCCGTAAATGTCGACCCCCATTGCGACCTCACAACATTTTTTCCCCAGCTCGTTGTAGTACTCCAGCGCCTCCTTCATCCGGACCCCATTATTCGACAGGCCCACGTTGATTCCAATGTCCTCCTCATCTGTGCTCATCTTCTGGGCAAGCGTGGAGCTCTGAAGGTCGAATCTTTGCCCAGGGATTGACGCCCTCCCTAACTGACCCCCTCCGCCGGAGTCCCCCTTCCCCTCTACCCCCATTTCTCCAACAAACACTTGGCACTTTGCGCCCAAATAGTTGAAAGCTGAAGCGAAATTATCCCCCTCATCCCCTCCCGTGTACATGTTCGCGCCGGGGTGCGCGCCAGAACTCTGGAGCAAACTCGCCACAAAGTCCACCGCAGCTCCAGCCCCATTTCCGTGAACTCCGTGTTGAACCCCGCCCGCCCCCCCTTGCACAGCGTGGAAGTCCCCAATGATCCTCAGAGCCTGGTCCACTGCCGTCGAGGCTTCCCGCAGGGGTGGAAAGACGCGCTGAAGATCGCAGATGTCGTCCAAAATGTCCATCGTTATCAGTCCAAGATCGGGGGAACCTGAGCTCTTCCTGTTGTCATCACTGACAGCGGCTTCATCCTCAACCACAACGACACCCTGCGGGCTCTCGACAGTTGCCCTTATCAGTTCCGGTGAAGCCATTGACAGGTCGAATATAGAGAGCTCCACGCTCCCAGTCGAGTTCGCCCCGAACATCACAAAGCCAACCCTGCAGTCCCCTGGTGAGCTCCCAATTACCTGAGATATGCACTCGACCGCGTACTCGAGGCTGAGAGGGGGCATTGACGCGTCAATTAAGTAGACAAGAATGGGCGGACATTTTTCAACGCTCACTAGAAGGTCCGAGTCCCTGCAAAGGAAAGCCTTCTGTCGCCTTGGCAGGACAGCCTGGCTATACTCAATAAAGTTGTCCGTCAATTCTGGTAGATCCCTGTTGACTGATGCACTCCTCCTGAAACGACCGGCGGTGTAGTACCTGTCCAAAAGGGTGCCCTCGTCCAAAGATGTGTCAAGAGACAGAGACTCAGAGAAGGGTGTTGTGGCACCACAGACACCACAACAGAAGGAGCGGCTTCCCAGAATTGTGCAGGTCGGATTGATGTATGCCATACAGTGCGAGCATCGTGCGACGCGATTGGCCTGATTTGGCTGCTTATTCTTCACCTCCTCGACTTGTCCTCGCCGAAAATTGCCTACATTTTTCATTGGCTGTAAAGTACCGCTCAAAGGAAGGTTCGTCCCGTTCAGTGTTCTGGCATTGGAAGGGAGAACGGGTGTAACTATTCGCAGAGGTGTTGACATAGCTAATATTCAAAGGCCGTTCGTCCCGAAGATTGGTATAATATGGATTGTGAACGATGGACAGCTAATGGGTGTGATTGTAGTGGGTGCTGCGAAAGTCGAAGGATAGTGTGTAGTAAAGGTATCGCCGCAGAGGCGTATGGTAATGAGCACCTTCTTCTTGAATTTAGCTGACTTTGCCCTTAATGTCACACAACAGCAAACGTCCCATCGGCGACGATGAGGATCCCCCTACTCATAGGAAGCACCTGAGTAAGTAATGATGCATGTGACGTTGCCTTCAAGATGTTTTTGTGCGTATGGTTGCAAGCAGGGAATCGGTGGAACCCACATATTGACTCTTAAGGCAGCTCGTTTGGTCTACTATTAATTGTGACGCTTATTACAATCAACTAGCGCACGTTTAGAACAAGGAAAAGAGGCGTGATGACGTGTAGAGTATAAAAGCAGCTCACCCTCCCTCCACTTCCCTCAAACCTTCACCCTCTCCCCTATCATTCGCAGAACGCGCTTCGTCCAAGGCGTTTGAGAAGCTAATAAAGGACGTCGTGGAGGTTGCGAGGATCGTGACGAATGAGGTACGTTCATGAAGGGGGTTGGTTTGGTCTCAATCTCCACCTTGTTCACTGGACCCCATATTATCAAATTTAGAATGACGCGTTTCATACCCTGGCTATCTCGCTCGTAATATACACCCTTCACGTTTTAATAACTCATGTCAAGATATATTGGGAGAAATCCAGTGTAGGTTGCTGTGGAGCCGTCATTACAACCCCCTAAAGTCCACCTTATAATCATCCGCTTTTCACATCCTCGGAGTTCAAGAGGATTAGTGCGTCGAAGATGCGGATAACGGGCGAGAAGGATCGATTCGTTGTCATTTTATTGTATATTGTGCTCCTCATTCGTTGAGGGGAGAAGTGAATGACCATTCTAACCATCCCACTTCCTCTCCCTCCGTCGCTTGGCTCGCCGTTAGGTTAAGTCGTCCAGTCAAGCGAGATTGGTACGTTAATCCTCCCCCCCTCCAATACACCTCCCCCTCACCCTCCATCGCTTCGCTCACCCTTTAGAAGGAGAACTTCGTCAAGACGCACACAGAGGAGGAATGGGTTGAGACTAGTCTAGCACCTATGAGGGTACGTAATTCCCACCTTCCCCCCTTTTCCATACAACCCCACTCACCCTCCATCGCTTCGCTCACCATTAGGCTAGGAGGGAGGTTGAACGGAAGGTACACGCCCATCTCTCTCTTCCCCTTCTCCCACTACTAATACTCGCCCCACCTCAGGCTCGTTTTGAAACCTTCCGCTCGTACGCCACCGTGGATGGTGTTACCATAGGAGATGGCGATGAGGCCGAGGACACTCTTAGCAAGGCATGCCGGAAATCAGCCTCGTCCTTCAAAACGCCCTTGCCGCCGGCGTCCTTAGAGAGATTAAGGTAAGGATAACAGGGGCGAGGTTAGTTGGTAAGGTCGTACCGAAGGGGAAGGACGAGAAGGGGTTCACGGAGGAGCAGGTGAGAATGGCCAAGGCTCGCTTCGCTCCTCATCCATTCTCACCTCCGTCCTCGCGCTTCGCCTTCATCGCAGCATACGCTTGACGTACTCGAAGCGCTGCGCTTAAGGAACCTGGGGAAGGATTACGTAGGCGCGATGAAATTGATCTATCTCCGCGATTATCATGATTTAATGAACGTTGCGGTGTATGAGGGTTTGCTAATAGACGAGTTCGCGATTAAGGACGATTAGGGGAAATCGTCGGCTTTGGGATGGCAAATAGGCAGGGTTCAGGACCGGGTGGAGTCGGCAGTATATCATATCGCCTCAAGAACAGAGACACGGGACACATGTAGTTGGCAGGATGGCCGAAGTGGGGGGTTGTATATTTGGCGGTTCCGATTGCGTTGGAAGTTTCCACCCTCGCGGAGCTAGAGAGCTACATTTCGGGATGCTAGAGTAAGGTTGGGATAAAGGATACTTCGGGGTTCTAAGAAGTGTTTTGGGATGGGGGGGGGGAGGGGATGGGAGGGAGCTTTTTTGGTGTTTTAGTTTAGTGGTTTATGGTTTTGTGTGAACGTTATGTCTACATTTTTTAACCCTTGAGATACATCTCCTATAAGCTCCTACCCTCTTCCTCACTCGGCCCCTGCCGCACTCATTTTCAATAACTCACTGAGGGGTCCGTCGAAAAGCCTGCTTACAATCTCGTGAACTATGACTCTGATCCCCTTATCACTGCACTCGATTAGCTTGCTGAGGAGAGGCAGAAGCCAGATGTTCTTCAGTAGGAGGGCGTCTTCGAAGTCCCTGTAGCCCTCCAACAAAGTTACAACGAGCCCCCGCAGGTGTTCGAGGTCCTCTTCTCCCTGCGATGAGCGAAGCGACGAGTGGAAGGTTGTTAGTTATGTGAGTAGGTGGTATGGTGCTTTTGCTGTCGCTTCGCTCCAGCTGTCCTTCTCACCTCCTTTCCTTCACCAGCCTGAGCCTCAGTGTCCTTGGAAACGTAAGCGGAGCACAGGTTTTTTGTTATGCTCATGAGCATATCCTGCACGTCCCCGTCGCCGTCCTCCCCCACCCTTGCAAGCCTCAATAGCACCTCCACCATGGTCTTCCTGCAGTACAGGCACGCGTCCTTGGGCGCGATGCCCCATTCTCCTCCCCCTGTCTCCGTTCCGCCCCTCCTCTCGTATATTCTAACAGCCTCGTGTTGAGCCGCGATAAGAATCTTGTAGACTAAGATTGGAACGGTTTCGAGTTCGCAGAGCAGGACCCCAATATTCTGGGCGGCCACGACCCCCACGACGCCGCTGCACTCCGCTGACGCTGAAACTCCGCCCCCCCCCTGCTGCCCTTCGACCTTGAGATTCAAGCTTCCCGACATGCTGATCTCTCCCTCGAGCGACGCCCTGAGGCAGGCCGAGAGGCTTCCTGCCACAAGGTCCCATTCCTCCTCACTCACTGCCCCCTTCCTCTCGTCGACGATGAAATCCTTCAACCTCCCCAGGCCCTTGCAAACCAGGCCGACGGAATTGCTGTTGATGCAACCGAAGAAAATCGAGAACATGTCCTTTAAAAGGATTCCGTCCCCAAAGACTTCATCAGCCTTAGCCATCAAACAGATGCAAGCGTCGACTGCCATGCCGAACGAGGTGTCGAGCCACCCCAGGCCTTTCTTTCTCCCTCCTCGTTTCTTGAGTCCCTCGGGTAAATCTACGCCCCCGGCTCCCTCCTTCGCCCCAAACTTCTCAAACACAGGCAAGAGGATGCCGTTGAAGATGTATCTCAAGGCCGCAACCGGGTCCTTAACGACCTTCTTGGAGTAAAAGTACTCGTCCACGACACTCACGAAGCTCGTCAATCCTCGCACCCTTACGTCCTCCCTTTCGTCCCCAACAAGTTCAATGAGCCCATCAAGAATCGGCCACCAGCACTCGAGCCCTGGCTCCATTCCTCCCTCCCCGACCCCTCCGCTGCTTCTCCGTACGAGGGCCGTCCCTCCTCCGCCCTCTCCTATGCCCGCCCCCCCCAACCACTTAGTCGTCTTCATAATCAGCTCAGTCGCCTCGACGCTCCTTCCTGAATCGATTCCCCCCGCATATCCGAGTAATCCAACAATGGCGTCAACCCCAAATTCCTTGATCTTGCTCTCCTTTTCGCCGACAATCTCCTCTGCAAAACCTTTGAGCATGATGAAGCCAGCCGAACTAATGCTCTCATTCTTGTCCCTTCCTGCAAATTTCAGCACAGCCATGACCGTCCTCCACCCACTCCTCATGCTGTCCCCGCTAACCTTCACCATTGTGTCGATGCAGGTAAGAACGAGCTCCCTCGTGCTGTCGACCTGGCTCTTCTCCATTATGTTCTCGTAAGGGCGCATGAACTTTCGCTGGAATTCAAACTCGCTCAGCTCCTCCCTCCTCAAGAACTTGAGGCTCAGCTGCTTCAAGCTGTCGACTGCGTACATGGCGACGGCTGCGTTGGTGTGAAGTGCAGTCGATTCGAAATGGGCCGCCATGAGGCCCCACAATTTGTCCCAAACCAGCCTCCCCCGGCTCTCCAAGTTGAAGTGTGCAACCTCGACGAGTTTTTGCAAACAGAAGATGACCGGCTGCTGGTTGCCGATCTTACTACGGACTCCGATCCCAGCACCGAACCTTCTCCTTCTCCCATACTGGTCCCCTCCTGCCTTGACTTCATTGTTGCTTGAACCAAGGCTTCCACCGTATCCGCTGATTTCCATCCTAGAAACCCTGCACAGCTGCAAGACAAAGTCGTAGACGCCCTCCTCGCTCAATCTGGTCGAGGTGATGAAGAGCTTGTCTATCATACTCCCGCTGATAGCTTCGCTCACCAGCTGAGCGTTCACCTCGTCAATAACCTTATCGCTCATCTCCGCCTCTCCACCTATTTCGTCTCCCACTTCGTCGCCCTCGACGCTCCTGTTCCTAATCGTGCCTGATACTAACACGCTTTCGTCAGTCTGAACCCTCTCGTAAACATGTTGTAGTCTACTAACCTCACTAACAACCTTGAACAGGTGCTCCCAAGTGCTTTGCAATCCCTCCCCCTCCTCGAGAGCTATTTCGAAGAGGCAAGTGACGCAGTCGATGTGTCGCTCCTGCATGAGCCTTCCGGTGCCCAAGGCAGTGAAGTTTGCCAAGGCAAGAACGAACGCCTCCCTGGCCAACTCCACCCCGCACTGTCCAGCGATCTTAACCCCCAGGCGGAACCCCTGGAGGCAAACCTTGATCGCCTCCGAGGCGTTTTCCTCCATGACTTGCCTCTCGACGTCCGTGCTTGCTGCGCTCAGCTTGTCCAGGCCATTGGCTGACTCCATGGCAATCGAGAAGGCCGACAGAGCTGGGCCCCAAGTCACGTCAAACATTGGACGAACATACTCATCCTTCAGTCCTGCTGTGTCCGTCTTAATGAAACTGCGTCCTCCTTTCCTCTTCCTCTTCTGCCTGAAGAAGTGTTCCGTGTTCCTCACCATTGCATCCCTCTCCTTGACAAACTCTGCCTCCCTAGTCTTGTCAAACTCAAGGTATTGGTCTGCAAACATTCCATAGCGCGGATTTTTGTCGGCTGCGCCATCTCCGACTTTCTCCCTTGCAAGGTCGTCCTCCTTGAGAGAAATTTGCTTGTTCTGAATCCTGTCAAAGATGCCTTCAAGCATCGCCTGCGGAAGGTCTGATCCGTTGGTGCTGATGCCCCTGTTGTTTCTGATGAAACCCTCTTTCGTCATTCTCCGCTCCTCCTTGAGGTTCGGGTTGTGAAGGTCAGTGTTCAGCATGATGACGGAGAAGGCGAGGATGAAGGCCACATCCGCAGAGGGAAAGACATCGGGGTTCTGGAGACTGAACCTTTCCGAGAACTTCTCCATGATTCTATCAATCTTTTGGGCCTCTCCGGGGAGACGAAAGCCAGCCAAAAAGTGCCTGATTGCGTCATCAAAGACCAACCCTGAAAAGTCCAGCTGATCCGTGTAATGGTGCAGGACCTGGAAACAGAAGCCGTTCTGGTACTCCCTCTCCCTTCCAAGATAGTCGCCGATTTGCGTTTTGTCGAACTTGTCCTTGTTCTCAAGCAGGTACCGGGCGACATCCTCGGGGCTTGTTGGGTCTACAAGGTTGCATTCTCCGGCATATTTGAGTCCCTGCTTCGGGGAGTTATTAAATCGGAGGATTACTTCCTCGAGCTGTTGTTTTAGCTTCTTCTTGCTGTCGTAAATTTCAACGATTGAGGTTTGAGTTTGTCTGGTTGGGGGCACTTGCTGTGAGGTCCCGTTGTTATGCTCGTTGGTGTGGGGATGACCGTTGGCTGGAGGAGGGGGGGTGTCCTTGTTATCCGAGCTGCCGTAGCTCGACGCAGGGGTCACAATCGCAGCTTCGCTCTCTTCGATGCAGGCGTGCAAGGAATCCATGACCTGCACAAGGGCCCTCATCGCGTCAAGGCGAAGCTGCGAGGAGCGAAGTGACAAGTGGAGGTTGTTAATTATGTAGGAAGGCGGTATAATGCTTTTGCTGTCGCTTCGCTCAAGACGTCCTTCGCTCCTTCTCCAATCTCACCTTGGCGGTTGTCTGCTTCAGCATCGCCAGCCTGCTGCTATGAGAGAAAAGGCTCTGCGTCGGGAGGTTGGGGTCGTTGTGGGACGTCTTCGCGGCCCTCTCCAGGGCGGCCACAATCCTATGAAAGAGATCGACAGCAGAGAGGTCACAATCATAGTTGAGGAAAATTTCGGCCAAAGTCTGCGGGTCGGCGCAGATCTGTTCGAAGAGGTTGATAACTAACGATTTGTGGTCCGGAGAAGAATTTGGAGACTGAATGATGACGAAGAAAATGTTGGTGATGAACACCTCAATCTCGGACTTGAGGTTGTCCCTGAAGTGTCGAATGATTGGCACAAAGAGGCGCAGGGACAGCGATACAACCTTGGTCACGTCGGATGTGCAGTTCTTGAGGAGCGAGACGCAAAGATAGTGCCTAATTGCGAACTCGAACCTGTCCCCTTCAACCAGAGCCCTTCCCGCGTTGTTCAGAACCGATAAGAGGAGCTCCAACGCTAGGATCTTGCTTTCGAGAGCGGGAGAACCGAGAGAAGGGGACGCTGCAGTGGCCAGGTGCTGACCATTCGGTGCGAGGGCTGAGTTCATCTGCTGCTTCTTCGTCGCCTTGTTGAGTGCCGCAATATCGGCAGGCTTGGAAGGAGTCATCTTGGAATTGTCGGTCATGCCCCCCGTGTACGTGTAGCCCAGGTCCGCCTGATCGGGGATGGCCTTCATTGAGAGTTTGCAGAGAGATCGAAATACCAGGAAGGCATCCCTGTGGTTTGGCGACTTGAATTGCTGCTCCTTCTCCTTGTCGTTAGTGAAGGGCACGTCGGGGGACATGGGAGTGGAAACACCGGGGTTGTGTTTCTCGAAAAACTCCATTCTTGCAAAGACACTAGCAATCATTTGCTCCAAGGTCGCCCTAGCTGTGATCCTGTTGGGGGCACAAGTGGTGCACAGGAAGACATTGTAGACGACCCTAACCGCCTGTAGGAGGTGAGTTTCTCTCAGGGCAAATAAGTCGGCAATGTGAGGTCTGCAGGTAGCAGTGAGGAGGTACTTGAGGACTCGAAGCTCAATCTCGTCAGAGGAGGTTAGGGACACCCCGCAGATGAGTTCGGTCACCAAGACAAGGAGTGGCTTGGAGGCCTTGTTCTGCAAATTTATGCGGAGTGTGAGATACGGCGGTAGATAAATAGAACGGATACGTCCCTCTCTTTCCTCACCTCGTCGAGAACGAACCTCCCATCCAAGGAACCGTGAGCCAGAAGCTTGGAAGCAGTGTCGATCGTCAAACATAAACTTTTCACAAGAGAAAATGCTGGAACCTTGGACGACGAAGGTGCGGAGGGCGATGAGTACGAAGACGAGGAAGGTGAAAAGGTCGAGGGGAGAAGAACCCCTTCAGAATCACACAGCTTGTAAGCTCCACACAATATAGCTATTTTGTCATCAGCGGGGGCATCCGAGTCCGAGGGAGCAGCAGTATTGGGAGATGCTGTAGAAGGCTTCTTGCGCTTCCTGTCTGCCCCACTCAAGACAGCCAGGAGGGCGAGGAACAATGGGAGCGAATCATTCACAGTCTGAACCACATTACCATCCGCTCCCCCCTGAATAGAATTCCCGAGTACCCCATTGAGAATCAATCCATGGTTTCCTCTGCCCCTTATTTCCAAGCCATCAGCCCCATTCGCAGGAGTCTGCGGAGTCTCGTTCCCGAAAGAGAAACCAAAAAAGGATGATGAGGTATCCGTTTGTTTTAAAGTAGCTGGGAGTAACAATCGTAACCTTTTTGAGAAGCTTACCAAAACAGATAGGCCAGGATCGCTCATAAGGTCAGAAAATTGTTGTAAAGGAGAGGATTGGATGAAAATCCTCTTTCATCTTATTGTAATGAGCTCAAATGGTGGTGACTCGTCTTCTGATGATGCTACTTTACCAGTTAGTATGACATTAGATGGAAATTCTGTTGCCGAAACGCTTGATAAGCCTGTGTCAGAGGAAGGTGCGAATCCCGAAGTGAATTCACAGGCTCCTCCTGTCACTTTAGGAGGGAATGGGAAGAAGAGGGGTGCGCAAAGCTTGGTTAAATCCAGTGATGAACGTCTTGATAAGCGTTTTAAGGTGCCTACTCTTAAGCCTACTGTGAAGGCTCCTGCCAAGCCTCCCACTCCTACATCGGCGAACTTCTCCTTCACCTCTCCGACGTCTAGGGAGAACTTTCTGACACCAGCGGCAATGAGCGCGTGTAGGATGCTCCTGAAGTGGGCAGAGGAAAGTGCTGGGGCGGCGAGCGAGTCGAAAAAGAGTGAGGCTGAGGTGAGGAGGAGGAGGAGGAGGAGGAGGAGGAGGAGGAGGAGAGGGGGGGGGGGGGGGGGG
>Ga0115006_10003889_pt1 | contig 10286 bp, 6 predicted proteins | sample ArcOceMetagenome_3_FD_88943 | JGI IMG/M metagenome (GOLD analysis project Ga0115006, IMG submission 88943) | Marine eukaryotic phytoplankton communities from Arctic Ocean - Arctic Ocean- Svalbard ARC20M Metagenome | ecosystem: Environmental > Aquatic > Marine > Oceanic | place: Arctic Ocean...
CACCGAAAGCAAGTTAACAGCCTCCTGTACCTTTACAAATCCTCTACTAACAATCATCCCCGCCCCAGGTCCGACACCTAAAACCTTCTCCACGCACCTGGCATACTTCGAGATCAGCAGTGCCCCCCAGTCCCCAACCCCTCCCTCCCTTACATCCAGGATAGCCTTGAGCAAGCATTCCCCTGCCCTACCCCCAATCTCAGACATTACAACAAACAAAGGACCTTCCGGGTCCAGATCGTACGCCTTGCAATCTCCGAAGCTGCGTTGATCGAAGCGACGAGTGGAAGTTTGTTAGTTATGTAGGAAGGTGGCATAATGATTTTGCTGTCGCTTCGATCCAGCCTCGCTCTGCCCTCACCTCCCCCCTCCCACCGCCTTCAGCACCAGGCTCTCCCTCAATCCCTCTAAAAGCGCCCTCTCTATCCTCCTGTCATTCTCTAAGATGTCAAAGTCCTTCTCCTCCAGATCAAAATCTATCCCGCCCACGTACTTCCTCATCCGCAAGAATACTAACGAGTCATTCTCCCTTAAATCGAACTCTCCCACTCCCTCCCCATCCACCTCCCCCATTCCTTCGTCAACAATGTTCTTACACTCTCCAATCATCCACTCTCTGTACTCGTCCCCAAGCCCCTTGATCGCTTCTACCAATTCTCCGCCAGATTCGTTCTCCTCCATAATCCCTGCCAAGCCAAGCACCCCGACCCTCCCACCTGCGATTCCCATGATCTTTACGACCTTTGCGAAATGTTTATCGGCATCCGACTGGAGCCAGCTTTCAGCGACCCCGGCAACCACCCCTCCACCTGCCCCTCCTTCATCATCGTCCACCGCGTCCATCAAAGCAGCAGCAAACATACCTAGACCCCAACCACCTCCCCCCCCTCCCCCTTCCTCCTTCTCAGCTTTCTTCTTCTTCGGAGACGCCAGATCGTCGCCTCCTCCACCTCTCTTGCATCCAACCCCGCCCTCCAACGCCCCCCAAACAACCCCGCCCTTCTCGTAAAGTCCCTTGACGAATCCTCCAACCTCCACCACAACGCTCTCGTCCGTGACGCTGCAGCACCGCTCCAGCGCCTTCCTGCATATGTAGAATGCGTCCTCGATGTAGCTCGGGCTGTGAACGCCGTCGACGATGTTGTATGGCGTCGCGAGTCCCATGGCAACGTCTACGCTGCTCTTGACGTGAAAGCGCTCAAGCGTTGAATATGTTTTGCGGTGCTCCAAGCCGAGCAAACCGAGGACTGAAGCCCCACCGTTCCCGTTCCCGTCCCCTTCCCCATCCCCATCCCCGACAAATCTAATGTATCGGCAGACTACCTGACACAAGAACGCTACCTCGTCAAGGAGAGAATCCAACTCTCCAAGGTCGTCGTCCATCTCTGTCCCCCCCCTCTGTCCCGCCCTTTCCACCCAGGACGATACCCCCAGGTCGGCCACCATCCACTTGCAGACGGTCGCCGCCAGCGTTTGCGCCTCCTGGTTAACATTCCTCCAAGCTTCCCCGCAGCACTTGAGTAGCCTTCCCCTCCCCACATCCCAAGCCGGGGCAAGTTCTATCCCCTCCCTCCAGGTTCCAATGGCACCGAGGATCGTGGACGACTCCTCGAGGATCCTGGCTATCGTATTGATGTGGGTCTGGTTCGCGTCCTCGTCCTCTCCAGCATCCAGGCTGTCCACCCTGCTCCTGGCGTTCATTTTCATCCTCGTTCTTACTTCTGTTAGCGCCTTGAGGGAGTCCTTGCTTCGGTCTTGGACGCAACGCAGAAGAAAGTCGGAGTATATGTCTATAGACGACGGGGAAAATGTGGCGCTTGAGGGGATGCTGCAGTACATTTCCATAAGCTGAGCAGCCCCGCCCTCGAAGTTCTTGTCCATTGTAACATCGGCACCGCAAACTAAGCGCAAGGCCGTCATGATTATCTCCGCACCCTTTGCGCAACAGTTGTCCGCAATGAGCTTCTCGTCCCCATTGAGAATTCCGCCGTCGAGATCTAAAACTGCCCCGACCATTGGCTGCGCGTGCTGGAGGAAGGATAACAGCGGATGGGGGTCGAGTGGGTCTCCCTCTCTCGGCCCCGATTTTAAATTAGCGCTCAGCTCATCCACGTGCTGTCTCGCTTGTTCCAATGAAATGTAAAAGTTCTGAATCGTTGCGGTGGTGTCTATATTTTGCTTCGGTGGGGGAATGGGCGCGGGCGTAGGCGCGGGGCGAGAGGTTGCAGGCGATGGACGAGAAAGTTCAGATGATGGGCATGTGGGCGTGTGGGCAGCAGGTGCAGGTGCGGGTGCAGGTTGGGGGGCAGCAGGGGAAGCGGTTGATTGTATTGGCGGATGCGACTTCTCCTCTGGCTGTTTGTTCCTTACGACGGACGAATCAATCGGAGGATTCAGTGCAGACCGTTGTTCCATGCCAAGTTTTCCCTCCTGCTTCACAGCAGCTTGAGGAGGAGGAACCAGAGAAGGAGGAGAATATTTCTTTAAAGTCGCCTGGAGGGGAGGAGGAGGAGGTTGCACCGAGGAATTCAACCCTCCAGCAGCACCCCTATCGCTCTCAGCATCATTAAAGCTCACCCCAGCACTACCCTTTTCGGCTGCTTTGGTAGGAGGAGGTTTTAATCGATCTAAAACAATATTTTGATCTTTCTTCGTCTCATTCCTAGATACAGCCATCGTACTAAGAGGAGGAGGTGGCATCGAAAAAGGCGGATGAGGAAGAGGAGTTTTAAAATCTCCCTTTCTAGAAATCCCTGACGGTTTTTTATCCTCTATTTTCGTTGATAAAGGAGGTGGAGGTAGCATGATAAAGTTAAATGTATTATAGAGTGACAGAAGGGGCTAACGTAAATATAATCAGCGTTATATTCTAATTGAAGGATTTAACAATAGAAAACATTTGCTTTGAGTGGATCTTGTGTTTATCTAACCCAGAACGCTTAGATCTTACACACAACGTTGTAGATAATGATACTATTCAGCTGGTGGTACCCATGGTGGAAAGCAGACCGTGATCTATTGACTCCAATCAGCAAAAATAAGGGTGGCGTAGTTGGGATTTGTGTGCTTCGAACATCTCAGGGAGCTCCAGTCCGCGTCTTCTATCCTTCAATGAAAGAGGGCGCAAAGGTTAAATGGAGAACCCCGATGTTCCGCCAGGGTCTCCCCCTCTTTGTAAAGGGGTACATGCTAATGGCACTTCGACAGGTGAGTAATGTTTTCTAATGCAGAAAACGTACGTGTTAAGTACAGTTCTGACCCGTGACACGCATCTCCCCCCCTATCGCCTTGCAGAGTCTACCAATGTGGCAGATTACTCTTTTGTACTGGTTTACAGTGCCCTTCCTCTTCCTAATACCTTTAGCTTACGCAAAAGTTCCGAGGGGCTACACGGACGCTACGGTGAAGCCGCTTGAGGAGGGAGAGAAGACGTACCCGCTCCTGATCTTCTCGCACGGTTTATCCGGTACCGGTGACGAGCACGGGCTGATGGGTGCGACTTTGGCCCTTCGTGGTTACGTTGTTGCTTTCCCCCACCACTCAGACCTGTCGTCTTCCCTCTGCGACGTGATAGTCCCGGGGAGCAGCAAGGTGCAACATAAGCTGTACAAGCACCCTGACTTCCACAATTACGATCTGGACCTGAGGCAGGGACAGTGCGAGTGGAGGGCGGATGAGGTGGAAGAGGTGAGGAGAAGGGGACAGACAGCGCATCGACAGGCGTAGCGATGAGATATGATGCGGCAATGATAACGAATAAGCCCGTGCCGACGCTTCTCTTGATCTTGTTAACAATCTCTCGCTCACCTTCTCAACCGTTCTCTCTCTCTTCAACTTGCAAGGCACGCATATTGGTGCTAAGCCACCCCGAGCTTGGCAAGGTCACGGACGAGAGCAATGCGGTGGTCGGAGGATTCAGCTTTGGGGGTTCGACCGCAGGACTGGTAGCTGTGGAGAACCAGGACAAGTACAAGGCGGCGGTGTTCGTTGACGGCTGGTGGAGGTGAGGCGGAGAGAGCCAGCGAAGGATGGCTGGAGCCAAGCGACAGCATCATACTGCCCACCATAATACTAACAACCCTTCGCTCGTGCCCCTTATCCCAACCTTTTTCGCGCTTCGCTTCGCTCATCGCAGGGTCAACTTCCCTCAGTACGGCATCGAGGTCGACCTGCCCAAACAGCTCCACGCCAGCACAATGTCACTCCCGGCCCTGATGCTATCGTCAACGGAAATGTTCGACATCCCCAGGATTCGGGACGGCCAGGAGACCATCAAGGGCCAGTGTCCCCAGGTGCAGGCGTCAGTTCTTGAGGGGACGAAGCACGGGAACTTCATTGATACCGTGTTCTGGATTCCATCCTGTTTGTCTCGCTTCGTCAACCTCAGCGGGAAGATGATTCACCCCCACAAGACTTACGCTGAGATTATTCAAACAATCGCCACATTCTTGGACGAGCAGACGGGCCCGGGGATGGCAGAAGGGGACGATTCGGTTGTGTAAGGCTGTTGGAGTGGTAGTTGAAAGTGAAATCAAAAACCGAAAATGGACGATGGTTGTTCCAGAAATATAACAAACAATATTCTTTGACCCCCCACTTTCATACTACCTCCACCCTACCCCCCCACCGTACCGTACACTTTCCATCCTTCACAGATCATCGCGATCTGCTAGGTTCAGCCCTACCACTCCGACCATGATACTCAGAAGGCTCACAAGCTTCAATGAATTGCAGGGCTCCCCAAAGATGGTTATCCCTGCGAATGAAACCGCCGTGGTACCAAGTGCCGACCAAATAGCATACGCCGTCGATACAGGGATCTGACCCAGCGAAGTGGCAAAGAGCGTGAGGGAGACGTTGAAAAGCAACATGGAGAGTGAGACACCAGCCAGCGAGGACTTGTCCCTACTGAGCTTCAAATGGGTAGTAGCGAATATCTCCACAAGGATCGCCAGTATTAATGCCGACCACGAAAGTGGCAAAGAATCGTTAATGACATCCACAAAGTTCTGGGGTAGCAAGGATGAGGAGCGAAGCGACAAGAAGAAGGGCGTGATCGAAGCAAGCACGGGGAATGATTGTTAGTTGTACAGATGATATGTTACTTTCACTTCGATCCAGCCGTCCTTCGCTCCATCCCTCGCCTGCCTCACCTTCCCAAGATCAACATCGACGCTTGTAGCCCCTCCCCTAACCTCCACAGCCTTCCATACACCGAATTTTTCATAAATTGCCCCCCCAAGACCACCAACGCACCATAAACCCTCCCCCATCCCGCAATTTCGAACACCTGTTACTCCAAGACACTCCAAATTACCACCCCTTATCATCTCGCCAAGTCGACATTCTGGTCCCTCCAAGCCACCTACTCTCTTCGGGCGTATCCCGTAAGCTATGAGCACCTGAGAGTACGATAATAACAAAACCAGACAAAGAGTGTAAAGACTTCGAAGATTCATTTCACAATCCAGTGATTTATCATTCTCCCCCTCTTTTTCATGATTTTGAACAACAAACAATAGCAGGCAGAAGGATGCCACGTAAAGCGGAAATTCCGGTCCTTAGCTCTTCCTTCTTGGAGGCGGCTACTACCAAGGTATGTTACTCCATTATAGCTGGTTTCAATAGTCCTAAAATTGGAACTCACTCCGAGCTTCATTCGAGCCGGGGGGGAAGCTATAGGGGATGATAACACCCCCTATGGATACTCTTTCGACACATTTTGTTGCTTGACGTTATCATTATATATAGATACCTCTCATTTTTACTTCGTTCTGACGGAATTTGTCCTCTAACCCTGAAAAATGTTCAAAAATGAATCCCTCCGTCTCCCCCCGCCTTATACCTCCCCTCCTTCTCACCCTTGCTGCCCCCTTCCGTTCCGTTCCCTCCCGCCTCCTAGACCGAGATCGTGAAGAAGCTCAAGCAGGTCCACAGTGCCCTGTCTGAGGACGATGTTGAGCCCAATTCTTCCAAATACCCCGGCCTCGATGCCCTCTCAGCCTACCTTGTGAACCCCAAGTTGTTGAAGCACAAGGACAAGGAGGTCAGGCTGTTCACGAGTCTGTGCTGCATGGAGATTTTCTACTTGTACGCTCCCGAGCCCCCGTGGGATTCTGAAGAGATCATTAGGGTCTTCGAGCAGGTGAGATTGGATGAGGAGCGAAGGAAGGCTGGAGCGAAGCGACAGCAGCACACCGCCAACCACAGATCACTAACAACCTTCTGCTCGTCGCTTCGCTCCTCGCCTCACTCTTCGCTTCGCTCATCGCAGATCATCTCTCAGCTTTCCAACCTCACTCACTGCCACAACACCTCCCAAACCAATTACGCCATGTACTACCACATTCTGGAGCAGCTGGCGAACGTCAAGATTGGCGTTGTTCTCGTCGAGCTCACCAGGCAGGGAGACGAGAGTGCTCTTGAGCAGCTCGCGGAGCTCACCCGCACCCTCCTTACCTTGGTCCACAAGGACCACCCCCAGGAGGTCATGAACAACGCCGTCGCTGCCATTGCCGCTTGCGTCGACGAGTTCGAGAGCACTATCCCCACCGCTCTCCTCGATGAGCTCCTCATGTGCGTCGCCCGTGGCCCCAATCCCCAGGGGAGTGAGTCCGCCGACTCCGTCACCGCCGTGCCCTCTTACATGTGCGCGTACAATGTCATCAAGCGCTGCGAGGACCGCCTTTCCTTCCCCATCGCGACCCTCATGAATGGCCTCCTCAACGGTGACACCCGCGTCATGAACGAGACCCAGATCTCCCAGGATGCCGTGTGGGGTATCGTCTTCGAGATCCACCGCATCGCTCCCTCCGTCCTGACCACCGTCATCGGCAACGTCGCCGCTGCCCTCCAGGTCGAGGAGGCCGAGCGCCGCCTTCGTGTCGTCAAGCTCCTCGGGCGCCTCTTTTACGCCCAGACCTCCGACGTTGGTGTTAAGTTCGCCTCCTGCTTCAAGGAGTGGTGCAAGCGCGTCAACGACGTCGACATCACAATCAGGAAGCAGATGGCTAGGTGCCTCGTTAAGATCCTCGAGAACAAGCCAGAGCTTCGTGCCGCTGCCACCGAGTCTCTCGTCACCATGCTCACGGACCCCGTAACCGACATCCGCCTCGAGGTCGTTCACAACATCTGCGACCTCGCTTCCGAGGACCCCGCCAAGATCACCGATGAGCTCCTTCACGCCGTCGGAAATCGCGTCTCCTCCAAGTCCAAGACTGAGCGCAAGGATGCGGCCACCGGCCTTGCCCAGATTTACCAGACTCACTACTCCAAGCCCAAGCTTGCCCCCATCAATGACAACGAGGACTGCTCCATCGACGAGATCATCAAGGTCGCAATGAACCTTGATGACGACAACGAGAACCTTGGCTTCGCCAGGAGCCTCTCATGGATCCCCAAGGTCGTCTTCGAGTCCTTGAGCTACAACGACGTTGTCGACAGTGACATGAGGAGCCGCATTATTCAGATCGTCGACGACGTTCTCCTCCCTAAGTCCCTCTCCTCCACTGCTCGTACCGCTGGAGTTGCCATGATCATCTCTAGCTTCGAGAAGGACGCCCACGCCCTTCGCTGGCTCTCCAAGTTCATGTGCGAACGTGCCGAGGCCCAGGCCGCCCTTACCTCCTACCTCGATGCCAGGGAGCACTCCCGCACCTTGAAGGCTGGCTCTGTTGAGTTCCTCACAGCCAACGTCACGGCCGAGGAGAAGCTCGACACCCTCGTCAACAAGTATGTGCCCCTCAACGATGCTAAGCGCGACGAGATCATCCACCGCATCCACGACCACAAGGACAAGACCATCTTCAAGCTCATGGCCTCAATCTCTGATGCCAACCACACCGTCGCCACCCGTGCCTCCGCTATGGACGAGCTCCCCAAGCGTGTCAACGCCATCGGCCCCGCCGCGTCCACCTGGATGAAGACCCTCGTCAGGAGGATCAGTATGGGCTCCGCCTTCAACTTTGATGTCATCAACCACTGCGCCATGCTCGCCCAGGAGTGCGCCAGGGAGAACGAATGGGTCACTTCCTCTCTCTTCCTCGAGATCGTCAAGCTCTGCGTCGCCGCCTTCCCTACCGTTGGACAGGGCAACGCTGGAGAGTGCTTCAAGACCTTGACGGAGTTCTTTTCCGAATGCCGTGGACTTGAGGGCAAGAGCAAGAAGGAGGCCGAGGAGAACGATATCGTTAGTATGCTAGGAAAGACTCTGGCTGCTATTGCTCCCTCCGCCTCTGCTGTTGATGTCTCTGAGCTTAGCAAGAAGGAGAAGGATGAGATGGAGAAGAACGACAGTATGTTGCAGGAGGACCTCCTCAGGATGTGCATCAAGGATGGATCCCCCGAGCAGGCCAGAGACGCCGTGAATGTCATGGCTGCCATGGTTTCCAAGGGAGGAAAGGGCGACCAGGTTGCCACCTTCCAGCCTCTCATGAAGGCATTGACCGCTCCCCAGAGGCTCGCCATCGACAACGAGCGCTCCGTCGCCATCCTTGCCTCTCTCACGGCTCTTGCTGCCAGCGCACCCCTCGCTTTTGAGGGAGGCGGGGGGGGAAGTTCCGAGGGTAGGGGTGTTAAGGCCATAAGGTTCGCTTACGAGAGTGTTTTGATGGGCAAGAGGGGTGGAAGCATTCTGAACATGAGCACCGACGAGCCCGAGGACGATGATGTCCCCAAGAAGTCCGCCAAGGCAGCCAAGGCCCTTGAGAGGCAGCTCGCCACCGATAGGGTTGTGGGTGCCATCGAGCTTCTCGTTGCTCACATTCGCAGTCTCCCCAAGTACATCCCGCCCGCTTCTGGGGACTTCTCCATGGACGAGGGCGATGTCACCTCCTCGTCGCACGTCAAGAGTGTTTTCCGCGCCCTTGTCGGAATCCTCGAGGACGATGGCCTCCCCCCCAGCTCCAGGGACCAGGCCCTCTGCAAGGACGTCAAGTCCAAGGCCGCCATCAGGAAGGCCGCCGGTGTCGGTCTGATCCAAATGTGCGAGCCTATCAAGTGCAGGGGAGACGCCTTCCTCGACATTGCAGGATGGCACACTTTGGGCAAGATCTTCGCTGATTCCGATGCCGGGGTAAGGTCGGCCGCTGTTGAGAACCTCAGTCTTATGCTCACTGGCCAGGGCTCCTTCGCCAAGGTTGCGCCGAGCCTCAGGTTCCTCGCTATGGTAGTCATGGCCGCCGACTGCGAAGGAAAGGAGACCAACGTGAACGGTGGTGCTGCCAACATCGGCAAGAACAGCACAGCCGCTAGGACCGCTGCCTTGATGTGCACCAAGAACCTCAGGAACACCTGCGACGCTTATCTCATCCAGTGCAAGGCCAAGGGCAAGGGTGGCGAGCAGCAATTCGAGCAGCTCATCAAGCCCGTGGTCATGCCCGAGTTTGCCCTCCCCTGGGCGCTCCACATGCTCGCCTTCAGGAAGGAGACTCCTATCGTGAAGGAGAGGAGCAACGCCAGTGCTAACAACAACGCCTTCAAGCAGCTCAAGAGGAGGCTCAAGTGGCTTTTGGACCCTCTCGTTCAGAGTCTCGGAAACCAGGCCGACAACATCTCCTTCCTGCTTAGGATGACCGAGCTCGTCGCTAGCAGCTTCGAGTGCGCCGATTTTAGCACCGGAGACGACGAGACTAGCTTGAAGGGAAGCGAGGGCACGGCCAAGCTCGCGACCGTCACCAGGGCCGCCAGGGAGGTCCTTCTGAAGTTCGTCAAGACCGACGCTCACTTGACCACCTTCCCAGGGGCCATCAGGATCCCCGGAGGCCTCTTCAAGAAGAGGGCCGGAGCTAGGTTCGATGCCGGCAAGGTCGACTACGCCAAGGAGAGGAAGAGGATCGCCAGTATGGCCGACGATGATGACATGGACATGGTTGGCGGTTACGAGAACGCCGAGGTCGAGCCTACCGGATCCTTCGTCATTGATGACAGTAGGGACGAGAGCAGGGACATGCCTGGCGACTTGATGGCCAGTCCCAACCCCACCAAGAAGAGCAAGACCTCAAACAGGAGGAAGACCGACTGGGGATTGAGTCCCATCTCCTCGCCCATCAGGGCCGCCCCTTCCAAGGTCAACGTAAGCATCAACAGGCTTGACACATCAAGCAGTCAGGACGGAAGTCACAACAGCTTCAGCAAGCCAGCTGCGAAGGGAAAGAAGGGAAAGAAGGGAGCGGGGAAGAGGAAGAAGGCGACATCGGTGGAAGACGACGCTTTCGAATTCGGCGACGAGAACGCGAACGCGAACAAGAGCCCTAACAAGGCAGCTACCGGGGCGGGCAAGAAGGCCA
>Ga0115006_10003891_pt1 | contig 10286 bp, 11 predicted proteins | sample ArcOceMetagenome_3_FD_88943 | JGI IMG/M metagenome (GOLD analysis project Ga0115006, IMG submission 88943) | Marine eukaryotic phytoplankton communities from Arctic Ocean - Arctic Ocean- Svalbard ARC20M Metagenome | ecosystem: Environmental > Aquatic > Marine > Oceanic | place: Arctic Ocean...
GTACGTGTGAGCGGTCCCAGCGACCATGATTCCCGAAATTGTAACATTCACAACGGCATCGGAGGGTGAGGAACCAGTCAGGTTGAAGAGGCACTCCAAAGACGGGATTCCAACGTCTCCCAGATCATCAGGATGAGAAGCTTCGGTCTCGTTGAGGTAAAAGAAGAGCTGCTTGCCATCGGGGTCGAACCAGTACTCGTCAGGGAAATCCAGCTCTTCCCTCACGTTCTCAATGAACCAATCACCGCCATGTTCCTCTCCCCTCGCGCCCTGGTTGCCCCCTCCGGTGAAAGTGAAGATGTTGCTCTCGAGGTCAATATCTCCCGTGAACATCCAGTTCTCCCAGCGGGCAGGTCTCCAAGCGTTCAGGACGGCCTGCTTCACCCCGTCCTCAGTATATTTGGGCAAGTTGGGGAGGAAAGACTATGACGAGCGAAGCGAATTGCGCAAAGGGAAAAGACACAACAACAGGTGATGCGAGGGGCGAAGCGACGAGTGGAAGTTTGTTAGTTATGTAGGAGTAGGCGGCGTGGTGCTTTTGCTGTCGCTTCGCTCCAGCCGTCGCTCCCCCTCACCTCCTCCAATTTGACCCCTCTGGGGACCTTGTATTGGAACGCTCCTCCTCCCTGGGTGGCGTTAGAGCACCAGTACGATACGGGGGGGTCGTATATCTCGCACGAGCCGCCGATCCCTGCCTGGAAGTTCTGAAACCAACCGTCTGGTGTGTCAGTCCTTGCTGGGGACTCGACGAAGAGGTATTGGAAATCATCGTCGGTGTAACCTTTGGGAGGAATAAACGTGGCGACGTTCTCGCTGATCCTCTGGTCCCCCCCATACTCCTCGTTCATCTTGAAGGGGTTTGCAGTGTTGGGGAACCTGTGGTGAGAAGCGATTAGCGAAGCGATGAGTAGGGGAGGGTTGAGCTTATTGTATAGAGCACAAGCAGGCAGCTCGCTTACGCTCGCCGCTTCGCTCACCTTGCCACGATACCTCTCTTCTTCCCACCCTCTACATCCTCAAAAAAGAGCCCCGGAACTTCCTCGACGTCCAGATTCGCCACCCACACATTCTCCTCCCCGGTCTCGGTCCACTCCAAATCAAGCGGAGCCAACCCTGACACGACAGGGACTTTCGGGTCGTCAGGATAACCCGTGATGGTCAAGCCGGAATGGCTCGAATCAAGAACGATGGTCTCTTTCAAGTGATGGACGCCGTTTGCGTTCAAATAAATCGTCATTTTGGTCCTCTCAACAGCCTCGTGCAAGGTCCTCAATGGTGAATCTGGGCAAGATCCAGTGTTTGCATCGTCTCCCTGAAGAGCATCCACGCAAACTGCACCCTCCTCAAAAGAACCAGCTTCAAATTCCCTAACAATGAGGGGTGCTTGCCTTTCGAAGCCGCAAAGACTTCCCAATTGCAAGGCTTCAAACACTGACAATCCCACACGATCACTTCCAATCAACTGATCTGCAAATTCACTCGCCAAAGAAAAAGCTGCACAGCCGAAGCTCTTGTCAATATTGTCGGGCAAAATCCCTGCACTAACAGCACTGGCCAAGGAGGCGAATAAAAGGTACTTCATGGTTTGACACCCCCTCAAAACTTACTTCTCAAAATTCGGCAAAATATGATGGATCCAAACTCTAAAAGGTTCCGCTATACCATCTTGATGCTTAACTGTGCATTGACCTTTGGTAGTTATTTTTGTAAGTCTTGTCTCGTCCTTTATCCCCCCTTTTCCCCACCCTCAAACTATACCTTGCGATTGGTGAAGCTTAAATGAACTGCTAAAACCTCGCCCCCCTTCGTTTCCACTTTCTCCTCTCCCACCCCCCCCCCCACCCCCCCCCCCTCACCCTTTCTCCCTTCTCCTCCACCGCCTCCCCCACCCCTCCCCCCCCCTCCTCCCCCTCCCACCCCCCCCCCTCCCCAACCCCAGGCTTCGACATGCCCTCTACCCTTAAAACCCACATCAAAGACGAAGTTATCGCCTCCTTCACCACCCAGACTGATGTTTACTACAATTATTTCTACACGGTGTACTCTTGGACCAACATGATCATGTCGCTGTGTGCGGGAGTGATGGTTGATAAGCTCGGAAAGGAGAAATCGATGTACATTTTCGTCTCCTGCTGCCTCGTTGGATCCGCTATCTACGCGCTAGGAGCTTTCCTAACTGAATTGGACGGGGAATCCCGCTATGCCATCATGTTCGCCGGTCGATTTATCTTCGGCCTCGGCGGAGGACCCATCACAATCGTGCAGAACGCTTTCACTGCAATGTACTTCACAGGGCACGAGGTGAGGGCTGGAGCATGGCGACACCAGCGTACCATCCACCAACACAACTAACAAACTTTGTTCGTCGCTTCGCTCCTTGCCCCTTCCACGCTCGCTTCGCTCGTGCCCTAGATCACCATGGCCTTCGGAATCACCCTCACCTTCTCCCGCTTCGGTAGCACCATCAACTTTGTAGTCACCCCCTCCATCTACAACGCCATTGCAAAGTCCTCTGAGGAGTACGCTCTCGGAATCGTTCTGGCCATGGGTTCTAGTCTCGTCCTTATCTCCCTCGTCGCCGCCTTCTCCCTTGCCAAGTTGGACAACTACGCTCAGGCCGAGAAGCAGGGCCCCTACAAGGAGACGACCGACTCCTCCGGAAAGGTTGCTCCTAGGAAGAAGATGTCAATCTCCGACGTCAAGGACTTCCCGGCCATGTACTGGATCCTCGCCCTCACCATCTCCCTCTTCTACTCCATCATCTTCCCCTTCATGGCAGACGCCTCGAGCTTCCTCGGCACTTTTACTGAGAAGCTGGGGCAGGATTGCAGCGCAACCCCCGACCCTTGCGTCGACGTTCAACCCTTCGGGCTGAACGAATCTGCGGCTACCTTTCGTGCTGGCCTTGTGTATTGGTGCTCCATGGTCATTTCTCCATTCCTCGGAAAGTTCGTAGACTGGTTCGGACGTCGTACTCATATTGCCTTCATCGGAACATTCCTCACAGTGCCTGTCTTCCTCATGCTCGATCGCACCACCTGGGACCCAGTGTTTGCGATGCTCACTCTTGGTATTTCTTATTCGGTCTGTGCTGCCGCTCTGTGGCCTTCGGTCCAACTCCTCGTTCCTCTTCGCACCGTCGGAACTGCCAACGGCGTTGCTACCGCAATTCAAATGCTAGGAATCGGCATTACGAACATTGTTGTTGGAGTTCTCGGCGATAACAACACGCTCCACGACAGCATGATGCTATTCCTTGGCCTTGGCATTGCCTGCGTTGTCATTGTATTATCCATGTTCTTCCTTGATACTGAAGGGAAGATGCACACTGGTAAGCGTGACAAGACGGAGGGTAAGGGTGGCGAACTCAAGGATCCTCTCCTTCCCAAGGAGCGCGAGTCTCTTGTGTAAGGAAGGAAAGAAAACGTTGTAATGTTGAACCAACGACACATATTTTAGGGTTAGAACGTGACGCTCTCGACCCAATCCTTCATCCAGTCAAGTTCGCTGTCGTCGCTCAACCTCTCCACCTCCGTCACCATCTCTTCGCAAACCGTCCTCATTCCTAATACTCCACCGTCTCCTCCCCCAATCATTGCAACCTTGCCTACATTCTTGCTTCCCTTTGTGACCCCAAGGAATTTCACGCTGCCCCCCATTCCCATGTCCTGTCCCCCTTCGACCCCAGCACCCCCATCGTCCTCCATCAAATCCACATAGTACGCCCTCCCGCCCCTGTACACGTAAAAGAGGGCAGGACGGTGCGGGCTCCACTCGACAGAGAATCCGCCATCCCCCAACTTTCCTCCCCAGCACTCTGATCCCCATTTCATGACCACCCCAAACTCGGATCCACTGTACATCTCGACGCTCTCGTCCGCCCTCGCAACCAAAAACACTCCCTCGACAAAGTTATTGAAACTGCGATGAGCGAAGTGACGAATAATGGGAGTTATGTTATCGTATAGAGCAGCGCTAGGCGTTAGCAATAAGTAACCTTGTGCGATTTGCTTCGCTCATTGCACATTAGGCAGCTCGCTACCCTCGCTGTCTTCGCTCATTCTCACCTCACACCGCCTACGTCCCCTAACCCCTCGGACGCGTACGGCTTAACGATCCCGCTGAACTTATCGCACAATAGCATCTTACCGCCGCCCCTGGCAACCAAGAAGTAGTTATTCCTTGCACCCTCGAGGAAGGTCCACATCCCCGTCACCTCGGGTCCAAAACCCATTCTACCGTCCTCGCTCAAGTAATTAAGCTCTACCTGTCTCATCCCGTTTTCCGTCACCCAAACGGTCCTCGACTGAGTCAGCTTCAATCCGCCGCCGACCCCAAGACCGAGATCAATGTCCCCCCCAACTCCCCCCGCCTCCGCCTTGGCCTCGCTAATAAACCAAGTAGTCATCATGCCTCTATCGTCGATACTATTCACATTTGCGCCCCCGTCGCCGACGCATAGGCAGACGACCTTGGACGAATGGGCGCCGCTTCCGAACGACAAATGACTCGTGCTGTAACTCGGGATCTTCAAAGGCACGTTCTTAATGTGCGCTCCCCTGCCCTCCCTCAAATCCCACATTATGACAACGCCGTCGTCCGTCCCCGCCACTATCACGTGGCTCTTGTCGGTCAACGCGCAAGCGGTGACAACTCCCTCGCATACAAGGATGCGGCTTGGCTTACTCGGCTGGTATGTCTCCCAACTGCAGATGATGCTCTTACCAGTTAGCTCGTTCCCTCCCTCCTTTCCGCTGTCCGGATGCACTGTATAAACGGTCGTGGCTTGCGTTCCCGAGCACAAAATTGCAGACATTTCCCTCCCCTCCAAAATCTGGTTGATGGTCTGCTCCTTATCCTCTCCGAATTTGACGGCGTTCCCGCCACCTTCCCAAAGCCCGTCCCTCCTCCCCGCAGCCTTTCTTCCCCCTCCGCCGAACCTCATCAAGTTCTCTTCACACAAGCCTTCCATTACCTTGCTGGCACGCCCCAAGAAGCCATTGAAGTCGTCGTCCTCCCCAACCTCGTTTTCTGCGACCTTCTTCGTTGGCAGGTACTTCTTGAGGTCCACCAAGTCCATCCGCTGGCAGCATGCCAACAAGTTCTCGAAATCGGTGTCGTCCTCCCCGTTCCTTGTCAGCAACTCCTTGTCCTCGTACGAAATCTCGTCCGTCTGGCACTCGGCCGGTCGACTTTCGGCGTTGTGCTGGATGGCAAACTCGCGGATCCCGGTGGAAGACTCGACCGTTTTGGATTTGAGTTTGGAGGCGTAAACCTGGTACTTGGTCGCTGGAACCTGCGTTTGTTGTTAGGGTTAGTGTCAATCGTGCTTTAGTATACCGCCGTCGCTTCGCTCCTGTGCTCGCCTTGCTCCTGTGCTCGACCATCCGCTTACCTGGTCCAGGGCGACAAAGGACTGGGAGCTCATGCGTGTCTGACTCTTGATATTCTGGATCCTCTTCGCGGCGGGGTTGAATGTCGTGAGGGGCGTGGACTTGCTGTACTTCGAAGAGAGCTGCACCTTGGATGATCCTCCATACTTTGAAGCCCTCTTGGTGAATTTGCCAGGAGCGGGGGCAGGGGGCCTGGCCGGGGGGGGCGCCTTCTTTGCCTCCGGTTTCTTCGGCGTTGGCTTCTTCGGGGAAGAATGGTCCTCGTCCTCAAAATCGTCGTCGTCGTAGTCATCAAAGTCATCATCATCGTAGTCATCCCCAGTCTCGGAGAGCATGGATATATTGGAGTCCTTCAACGGAGTCTTTGGCTTGGACGGAAGTGATTCCGGAGCGTGAGCCGGAAATGCGGCCGAAGTCACGCTCTTTGACTTCTTTGATTTCAAGGGCTTGTCATTTATTGACTCAATTTTGGGCTCGTCCTCGGGGGGGGGAATTTCAGGCTCGGGTTTAGGGGCTGAAGAAGACCTTTTAGACTTAGATTTCTTCTCCTTGCGTTGAACTGTCCCTTTGTCTTCCATGGCAAGATGTTATTTGGGAAGTTGGTATGTTTTTTAGGGGCTCAAGATTTTTTTGATTTTTCTTTTCTTTTCGTCCTCTCGCCGCCCTCACGACAAATAATAACATCCTAAAAAATCGTTTCGTGCCGAAGATCGGGAAGGCGTTTACTTTAACGAACTGCATCCCGGCCAACGTCCTCACTCAGTCTCTCTGAGAAGGAAGGGCTGAACTGTGGACCATACCCTTCCGTCCATGATCATGTCCTTGACAGCGTTGATGTCGCACCACATCTCCCTGTCGCCGTCCCAAGGCTTAACCTCGGATCTAACGAGCTCGTGCACGGCCTCCAGCGCGTCGGTGGTCTTCAAGGGCCTGTGGAATTCCAGGGCCTGGCAGGCGCAGAGGAGCTCGATGGCGATGACCGTCTCCACGTGGTCGACAACCTCGAGGGACTTCCTTGCTGCGAAACCTCCCATTGAGACGTGATCCTCCTTGGCGGCGGACGTGGAGATGCTGTCAACGGATGCAGGATGGGTGAGGACCTTGTTCTCGGACACTAGGGCGGCGGCAGTGCAGTGGGCGATCATAAAGCCGGAATTGAAGCCACCGTCGGCGACGAGGAAGGCGGGGAGGCCGGAGAGAGACGGGTTCACAAGGCGCTCAATCCTTCTCTCGGAAATAGCAGAGAGCTCGTGCACTCCAATTGCCAAGTAGTCCAACGCCTTGGCGGGGTACTCTCCGTGGAAGTTTCCTCCGCTCATGATGACACCGTGGTCAGACTGGAGCTGTAAGTCTGAGGTCTTCTTGAAGAAGCCCCAGTTCTTGGGCTGCGATGGGCAAAGCGAAGAGCGGGGCGAGGAGCGAAGCGAAGTGAAGCGACGTGTAGGAGATGTTAGCGTGTTGTATAGAACAGCGTCAAGCAGCTCGCTGCGTTCGCCGCCTTTGCTCGTCGCTTTGCTCCTCGTACCTTCTTCTGCTCTGCAACTGTGGCACGAAGAGCAGCAATCTCCTTCTTCGCAGCTTCCAAGTCCGTGATGTCTTCGATTTCGCCCGCCCCCCCCTCGAACTGCTTGCTTGCTTCTTGGGAGAACTTGTCGGAGTCCTTGGTCGGGTCAGCGGCCTTAATGTCAAAGCCGAAAGGGACTTCGTTCTTGACCTGCTCGGCTGTGAAAACCATGGGGTTATCAGTCGCGCTGTTGAGCTCCGTCGTGAGGAGTTTGTTGACAAACTCGATGGTGTCGTTAGCGATTCCGTGGACCTGAGGGGCGCAGCGGAGGGAGTACGCGTCCTGCACCTTCCCAATGTACTGATGGGACTGGAAGAGAGAGGACGGATTATCTGGTTGTAGGAGCGTGCGTACGCGGGTCGCGACGACTTGTTGCCCAACATGAGGGCGTACCTTGTGGATCAGAGGGTGATAAGCGCGGACGGTCCCGCACAGCACCTCAAGGCTCAAGGCGGTGGCGACGTCCGCGCAACGGGCGACGTTGTAAGAACGGCACACTGCCTCTGCTCCAAGAGAAGCAATCAACTGGGTACCATTAATCATGGCGAGGCCCTCCTTGGCGCCAAGAATGATTGGCTCCAGGTTATTCTTTTTGAGGACGGTGGCTGCGTCAGATATTTTTCCGGTCTCGAGGTCGTGCATCTTCCCCTCTCCAATGAGCCCTAGTGCGAGGTGGGAGAGAGGGGCAAGGTCTCCGGATGCTCCCACGGTACCCTTGCAGGGAACCATTGGCAAACAACCAGCATTGAAGGCCTTGATCATCTTGGCAGTGTTCTCAAGGGAGATACCGGAGTGGCCCTTCGCGAGAACATTGATCCTCAGAGCCAGCAACATCCTCGTGCGCTGAGGTGTCAAGGGCTCTCCGACACCACTCGAGTGGGACCTAATGAGGTTGACCTGAAGCTCCCCGAGTTTGTCAGAGGACACTGTGACGTTACTGAAGAGTCCGAAGCCGGTGTTGATGCCGTAGACCACCTCGCCAGACTCAACGATTCTGTCGACGACTTCTCTCCCGGCCTTGATCCTCTCCTCAGAGTCTGGTGTCAAGGCGATGTCGACCGAACCGCTCGACAAATTGAACAATTCCTTGGGAGTTAAGGAGTAACCGTCTAGGTAAAGAATGGGCTTCGACATTTTGGGAACTTCGGGTGCAGGTGCGTAGTATATTATCTGTCTAACTTGCAAAACGGGAGAGAGCAAGGCAATAGTAACACGACAAAAATAGGAACCCTTTTTGTGGCAAAACATGACATCCGCCAATATCTTAGCTATCTTGGCTAGAGGCATTCCTTTTCCTCCCCCGGCCCACCCTGGACGGGACGATTCGGTGCCCCATGCCCCGAAGCGGCCCGTTAAATTGTCCCCAGGTAAGTAAACCAAATTACGGCTTCGACGCCAGCGACTCATCCTCACTTCTTTATACTAACACGTGGTTGGTGTCCTTTTTGCGCAGAGGACTTCAAACTCGCTGTCCAGAACTCCCTCAGATACTTCCCGGAGGAGTACCATGAGATGTTGATGCCTGAGTTTATTGAGGAGCTCCGAACCTTGGGACACATCTACATGAATAGGTGAGTGAGCGGAGAGGTGGTGAGAAGCAAGCGAAGCGACGAGTTGTGGGTGGTTGAATGGATATGGAGAAATTGTGCTAACTGCCCCAACTTGTAGGTTCCGCCCCACTGAGTACGCCATGAAGGCCTTCCCTCTCTCCGAGTACCCAGCCAAGTGCAAGCAGGCAGCCTGCATCCAATTGATGATCATGAACAACCTCGACCCTGCTGTCGCGCAGTTCCCGCACGAGATTATCACGTACGGCGGAAACGGTAGCGTTTTCAGCAACTGGGCACAGTACCACTTGGTAATGAAGTACTTGAGTGAGATGTCCGACGAGCAGACCCTTGCCATGTACTCCGGCCACCCCATGGGACTCTTCCCGAGTCATTCTGATGCCCCGAGGGTCATCATCACCAACGGTATGGTGATTCCCAACTACAGCAGCAAGGAGATGTACGAGAAAATGTATGCCCAGGGGGTGACCCAGTACGGCCAGATGACTGCAGGAAGCTACTGCTACATCGGTCCCCAGGGTATCGTCCACGGTACGACCATCACGGTGCTCAACGCCGCGAGAAAGTTCTTGGGCAAGGAGGACCTTGGGGGGGTCGTCTTCTTGAGCGCTGGCTTGGGAGGCATGAGTGGAGCTCAGCCCAAGGCCGCCACCATCAGCGGTTGTGTCGGTCTCATTGCTGATGTCGACATCAACGCCCTGAAGAAGAGGCACGCACAGGGATGGGTCAACGAGATGGTCTTTGACGTGAAGGAGTGCGTGGAGAGGGTCAAGAAGGCCAAGAGGGACAAGGAGGTCGTGAGCATTGGGTACCATGGCAACGTTGTCGACCTGTGGGAGGCATTCGCGGAGGAGGATGAGGACGTCGTCGACCTTGGAAGCGACCAGACCAGTCTGCACAATCCCTATTTGGGTGGTTACTACCCCGTCGGCCTGACTTTCGACGAGAGCAGAGTCATGATGAAGGAGGATCCCGCCAAGTACAAGGAGTACGTGCAGGAAAGTCTCAGGCGCCAGGTCGCTGCCATCAACAAGCTGACCGAGAAGAAGAATATGTACTTCTTTGATTATGGGAACGCCTTCCTCGTCGAGGCCTTCAGGGCCGGAGCTGAGATCATGCAAGACAACAGCGGGAGAGGGGTCGAGGATGGAGGAAAGTTCAGGTACGAGTCGTATGTTCAGGCCATAATGGGTGACGTCTTCAGTCTTGGATTCGGGCCCTTCCGTTGGGTATGCTGCTCTGGGGATCCCAAGGATCTCGAGACTACGGACAAGATAGCGGCCGCCATTTTCGAGGAACTCATGGAGACCGCCGGTGAGAAGGCCAAGCAGCAGTACCTTGACAACCTTAAGTGGATCAGGGAGGCCATGGCCAACAAGCTCGTGGTGGGAAGCGAGGCTAGAATCTTGTACAGCAACTGCGAGGGAAGGACAAGGTGAGCACTCATCGCGAGCGGGGCGAGGAGTGAAGCGACATGTAGGGGGGGTTAGTGTATTGCATAGAACAGCATCAGGCGGCGAGCGGCGGCGAGCAAAGCGAGTTGCCCAGGGCGATAAATATTGTCTTGCCCCGACAGCTTTTGCGATTCGCTTCGCTCGTCGTATCTAGGGGGGGATAGCGTATTGCATAGAACGTCGTCAAGCAGCTCGCTACGTTCGCCGCCTTTGCTGGTCTTGGAGTAAATTCAAATACTAACCTCAATGGTCGTCGCTTCGCTCCCCCCTTAGGCTCGCCCTCGAGGTCAACCAGGCCGTTAAGGAC
>Ga0115006_10003895_pt1 | contig 10276 bp, 7 predicted proteins | sample ArcOceMetagenome_3_FD_88943 | JGI IMG/M metagenome (GOLD analysis project Ga0115006, IMG submission 88943) | Marine eukaryotic phytoplankton communities from Arctic Ocean - Arctic Ocean- Svalbard ARC20M Metagenome | ecosystem: Environmental > Aquatic > Marine > Oceanic | place: Arctic Ocean...
ATAAATTAATATGTACACACACACACACACACACACACACACACACACACACACACACACACACACACACGCACACCAGCACACAACTCGTTGCCGTCCATCTCGGTTGACCACTTTTTTTTTCTGTCGGCTGAATGACAACCTCACAACACACTAACCACAAAAAAGTCGAAGTATCAAAAATCGGCGAAATGGCCATTCTGACATGCGAACCTCCTGGTAGTACCGTGCCTCTCTGTTTCTACGAGTGGCAACAGGCGCGACGTGAAGACAACGACGTGAATAAGAATGTTTCAACGCCTTCAGTAAAGGAAGGAGTCGAAGTATCAGACGACATCACATGGCTAGTTGTCCCGTTCTCTGAGAAAAATGTTGTTAAGTCTGCCGGTGGGTCTTGGAATCCGCAACGAAAGCAGTGGTTCGCACCTCCTCACACCAACCTTGAGCCACTCAGACGCTGGCGTATAGAGTGTCGCACGTACTTGCATTCGGACAGGGATTCACTCAATTCGAAGCATGTCAAGTCTCTAGGCGCTCGGTGGGAAAATGGTACCGGGAAATGGTACATATCGAGTGATATGGATTTCGAGCCATTTAGTGCCTGGCTATGATCAGGAAGGATTCGGCGTTGAGTCTCTGGCGCCGCTCTCCTTGGCGAAATAGTACGCCGTCGGCGCCGCCACTCCACCCCACGTCGCACGGCAGCGTTGCCGGCGTCCGTTGCACGTCGGTGAACCAGCTGGCCAGCTGGATGTGGCCTCGCTCAACCTTGTCTGGCCAGCCTCGCTTTGCTCAGCCTCCCAAGCAAATGGCGATTGCATGCTCGTGCCATTGCACCCACACGTGCAGCGGCTGGCCAGTCCCAATGGCCCTGACGCGGTCGGCAGCTTACCGCCTCCGTTACGGCCGTCTGTGCCATTGTTTGGTCAGCCTCGCTGCCTCGCTCACGAGTCTGCTGGCGCACTTGGTCGCTGCGCAGGTCCACGGCACCTCGAGCTCGAAGGAGTCTCAGAAAGGCACTGGGCAGCTGTACGTCCAGTGCGTGCTCTCGAAGCACGAGCTCGGCGACTTCGATGACTGGCTCGTGCAGGTGCGTATGTACTCCAGAGCGAGGCGAGGCTGCACATCTGCTCAAACTCCAGATGCACCAGCGCGAAGGCCGTCGGCAGAAAAAAAATTATGACTACAGGGTTCCAATCACCGTCGAACTCAGCAGCCGACAAAAACCGGAATCATGTCCTTCTCGAATCAGCCGCTGAAGAAAAAACTGAGCTTATTCAAGCAGGCCCTCAAATTGTACGAGACCGGATCCAACGTGTTTGTTCAGCGCATCCCAGTCCGATACCTCAAACGCCTATATGAGACGCAGCCAGCTTCGAGCGACAGCGGTGGTTCTACGACAGAATCAGAAGATGACACAATTCTCGAGGAAGATCCGTGTGTCAGAGCTCTGCAGAGCCTCGACACGATCTTCAAGGACTGCAAAGACAAGCTGGTTGATATGTCCAGCTCGGTGGAGGCAATCATTCAACACCACGAAGACACCAAACTTCCCGGAACTGTCCTGATGGCGTGGGAATTGACGTTTGACAGCCTTAGGAAACAAATGAACGATCCAAGACTCGTCGGGATATGCACGTGCGCGATGTTCGCTCAGACCGAATTGTTCAGCACGGATCCGAGCAGTATGTCGCGCGAGGACTCAGCCAAGCTCAGACCGTATTTTGGATCATGGCTCTACATCGATGCGATGTGCTCGAAGAAAGGTGGTGTGGGACGTCTTCTCCTGTTGAGCGCCTTTCAACTCGCCATTCAGCAGAAGACTCAAGGACTGATTGCTCTATCGTACTCTTCCAGAAGAGGAGACGTGTCCGAGTCAAAGCGACTCTTCGAGCAACTCGGTTTCGAGGTCATCATCCCCAGGGCAAAGTTTACTGTACCACGAATGCACGGGGCGTGGTACTGTAAATCCACAGCTGAGATTGAGCTCGACTCAATGATGCGATCCGCCTTTGCCGTCTGTAGTCGAAAAGGGCTCACGCCGAAGACAGTGTCTAGTCTTATGTGGCGATGTCCAACGTGATACAGCAGGTGGTGAGTGTCCGATAACGAACTTAGTTTCGTCGGTCCACCGAATTTTTTTTAACTAAGCTAGTGTCCAAACACCACAAGAATGTCTGCAATTCTCATTGGTGAGAAGCAACGGCTTCACGGCTCGTTGCCGAAAGATAGATACGCGAAGAAGGACGTGGCTTACATCGTTATTGACAGGGCACAAGGTTGGGTCGTACTGTCACAATCGCTTCCGTTGATGACAAAATGGCTCAACAGTAACCTGAGTAGCGGTGAAAAGTGGGATACTGTATCCACTACTGGTCTCTTCGAAAATATGAACCGAACCGATGGACGGCACGGCGGGTTTCACAAGGGCCGTTTTAGAATCATCAGTGTGCCGTTGGCCAAATCTCGAGAAGTTTTTGAGACGTTAAGGAAAGGCAAAGAGAAATCTGCTATCGTAGGGTACACCGTCACTAAGCAAGCAAGCAATCGTACTAAACGTCCGTGACTACTTAAGCTCGCATTGTTTTCCATGCAGTTCGGCTTTTGAGGTGTTGGTCTCCGCAGGAACTCTCGGGGTGGCGTTTGCTCCATGTCCGTCCGGTAATGATGTGCATGCACCTGCAAGCTACTCGGAGGACGTCTCAGCATCCAGATCACTCGCAGCGGCATGCAGTTCATCGCATACCTGACCGTCAAGTCATCACCTTTGCCTCGGTCACCATTTCTGAGCGAGGGTCATCTTGGCCTATTTTCATCAACCATTACCGTGCGCGAGAGCGTCGATACTGCAGCAGCACGGCCCATCAATGTCCGAGCGGAGCACGGAGCAGTTCGGCGTATCCGCGGCACACATGGCTCGGCCAATCATGTGCCTCGCCTCACTTCCCAGATGCTGCGCATGGGTCTCGACGGTCCAGGCTCGTCGATCGCCACCTGCCGCTACCTGCCTTAAGAGCTCTGACATTGCATGACATCGCACGCTCGAGCGCAGTACGGAGCGATTCGGTGGGTCCGCCGCACGCATAGCTCGACATATGATTTTGCCTCGCCTCGCTTCCCAGAAGCATGCGCGAGAGCTGACATTGCACCCCCGGCGCGCTTGGTGCCCAAACCCACGCACACACGCCCTACAATTGGAAGAACAGTGGATCTCTGTCCTCAGAATCTTCATCCACGGTATCGAACCCTGCCCCATGTCTGATTCCTACGCAGTGGATCTATGTGGTTTCTACGACTATGTGGGCAATCGATGCAAGACGGTGACAATTGGTGAACAAACACATCTGATGCCCAATGGAGGGGCTTTTTTTTTCGACCTGCGAGATTTTTTTTCTTTCGGCAGACAGAAAAACACCCCGCCTTTTTCGGCAGACAGAAATCATCTCGGAAAAACACAACACGAGGACAACCCGATGGCGACTGTTAGCGGCCTGAATGTATCGGCTACCTCGTCGCTCAAGGAGTTGAAGAAGTTCATCGACGATCACGATCTGCGGGTCAACACGACACTGGGAGGCGCCAACTGGAGACTGGGTCGCGCGAGGCGCATGAAGCTCGACATCTACAACGATATCGTGAGCGCCATGGAGGGAGCGGCGGCGACGACGGTGGGTCGCGATAGCCGGGGTACCACGGTGGCGGAGGCGGGGGCGGAGATGGAGGCAGCGGCGACGGTGGCGGCTGCGGCGGCGCTCTCGGGGGCATCGGCGGAGGATGGGCGGGAAGGTGTGTCTTCCACGTCTGGTGATGCGTGGGCGCTGACTACGCCCGTGCCACATGCAGACGGCACGGCGGCTGTCGATGGCACTGCGAGCGAAGTTCAAGTTGAGGGGAGAAGGGGATGCGGGGAGGAGGGGAGAGGTGTCACATTCATTGACCCACCGTTGGTCATGACTGAGTACGCGTGTCCAAAGCGCTCCACGTACATCGCAAACCTCACCCTCGAAGACTACCAACCAATCGCGGCTGTCTCTCGCCAAAAGCAGTGCAAGAGTGATCTAAAGGGCTCCTACAAACGTGTCGTCCAATGGTCAATGAAGCATGCACAATCCAATCTGTCAGACGGAGTTGACTTCAAATATCGACACGCGCACGGCAAGGACTTCGGCCGCATGACATCCGACTCCATGATGGGTATTCCTCGCGACATCCGTGGGTTCGTTTGCATCAGCGAAGAAACCCTGAAGCCGATCTTGACGGATCTGGACATGGACAACTGTCACCCAACAATACTTGAGTGGCTCTGCCGCAAGCATGGCATCGTGTGTGACACTCTGACCGACTACGTCAAGAATCGCCAGACGCACATGGACGGTCTAATGGAAAGTACTGGTAAGTCCAAAGATGACGTGAAGAGCATGTTTCTTGCGGCGGTCAACTCGCAGGGTGTCATGGCATGTTCAATGACGACCCTCACACCGTTCTACGTTGCCTTTGACAAACAGTGCAAGGCGATACAGCAAGCTTTGATGCAACTCGCAGAATATCGTCACCTACTACCACACGCAGAGGAAGCTGCAAACCAGAAGCTGGAACTGAAGAAGGTCGAATTGAGGCGCAATAGAAGGACAACGAATGGCCTCACCGCCAACGTGGCGGGCTCCTTCATCAACCTTATTCTGTGCACGTGGGAGAATCGATTCCTTGGTCTGGCATGCCAGACGGTCTCTGACATGGGATTGAACGTGAGCGTCAACAACTTTGACGGGATGATGATTCGTGGTGACCACTACCCAGAAGGTGATGATCGCACCACGCGCGATGGTACCATCTGTCCTGCGCTAGAGCGAGCTCTAACTGAGACATTTGGCATCACGATGGGCTGGTCGATGAAGCGTCATAGCACGACGCTCATTTACTCTGAAGATGGTCTCAAACTGCCATACTCAAAGCATGCCGAGCCGTGGCTCGAAAGGATCTGCCGTGTGGGCAGTGAGTACATCGTGGAGCTGACAGACGGGTCGACAAAGACCGAGACGGCACGCAACCTTGGAGACAGGCTCAGTGCGGAGACGGCTAAATGTCTCCTGGATTTCACAGGTGCCCCGTCTTGGTACTGCCGCACCTTTGCCGAAACGCTCTGTCGTGACCCGGCTATGCGCACGTACGAGAAAGCTGACATGCACCCGGACCCGTCCGAATGCCCACCGCACGTTTACAACCGCTGGAAGCCGATGCCTTGCGAATCATGGGATGTGACGCAGGCGAACCCAGAGTCAAAGAATGTCGCTACGTTCCGCAATCTAGTACTGATTCTGGCTGATCGAGATGACAAGGTGGCGGCGTTCGTCGAGCTGTGGATCGCTCATATGCTACACCACCCATCTCGCAAACCAAACGCGTGGCTTATATTCATGTCAGAGGAAGGGGCCGGGAAGGGGACGTTGGTAAGCATCATCATGCGACTGGTCGGCAGCGCAAAGGTCAAGAAAGTTGGTAACGTCCAGCGATCTCTCTTGGGTGCGTACAACGACGTGGTACGCGATGCATTCTTAGTTGTTCTCGATGAAGCCAAAGGGAAGCATCTCTTTGACGGTGGAGATGAGCTCAAGAACATGATCACGGAGAGCACCGTGACTGTCCACGAGAAGTATGTAAGCGCACAGGAGATTCACTCATACGCTCGCTGGATGGTGACGGTTCAGCCCAGGAGTGTGCCAACGAAAAAGGGTGATCGTCGCGGGGTGATATCTCGTTGCTCGGACGAGCTGTGTGACAAAAAGGGTCAACATCATCTGAAGGACATCAACCACTGGATCGACGAGTCTCATGAGGACTTCATACCACAGTTCGTACCGGACATTCATGCCTATCTCATGACGCTGAAACCACCGCCTGTATTTCAACCAGACGAGCTACCGCAAACTGAGGTGCAACGCGAGCTACAGGCGGCCAATGCCGATGTGTTTGAGTCGTGGATTGCTGATGCCGTCGAGAGATGGCTATCCTGTGAAGGGGAACCCACCGGGCATACAAATCAATTCGGCGAGACTACCCAAGAGTACACGCTCCGCGACTACCAAGGAAAATGCGGCAGCGCACTACATGTTTTTCCAGAGCTGTCAATGCAACATTTATTTGCCGATTTCCAGATGTTCGCTCAGCGCACAAATGCGACCAAAGTCATCGAGGGGATTCGTTTCCCAGTCTTTGTCAGCAAATTCACCATCTGTCGTTGGCGAAAAGCATTTGATTGGAAGCCGAATGGTGAGACGTTTCCGAAGCACAAGATCAAGGGCGTGCAGCACCAGTGTCGCCGATGGGATATGGCGTCTCTTGCGCGCGACCTCGGGATCGGTCGGAGTGGATCATAAAAAAAGACCGCGGCATCTAAGTGAGTGGGGTGAGGGGTGGGCTCGGGGGGGGTGATTTACCTTTCTCTCCCTTTTCGAGTTGTCACACACACTCGAGTTGTGTGTGTGTAACACTTTTCTTGAGAATGATTGAAAATCGACCCCTCACCCCTCACCCCTCACCCCCACTTTTTCAACGACATTTCACGACATTTCACGGTAATTGTGACCGATCGATACACCGCTCAGTCAGAATCACACGCTCACATGCCACATTGTGTTCGCTCCCACTTTTTCTCGCTTTCGCCCTCCATTCTCCCCTCCCCTCCTCCCCATCTCCCCTCCTCCCCTCTCCCTCCCCTCCACCGCGTTTTGCCAACGCACTCCTTCAAGGCGCACCAAGCTGCGGACACGTCTTCTGAGCCTTCCTCGCGGGATCTGATGCTGGCGAAGACCGCTTTCCAGCGAGCAGGCGGAAGTCGACACGCTGTGGGGTGCGCGGGCCGGCAGACTCCGCGTTGCAGAGACCGGGGTGATTGCACCCGCGCGTGCAGCCTTCGACAAGGGTGCACGCCCACGCGTCTGGGCGTTGAGGGCTTGGCGCAACGGGCGAGCTGGACCGTGGAGAGTTGCTGTCGGTTTGAGCCGAGAGCGTAGCGCCAGTGTGAGCCAATTCACGAGGCTGCTCGACGACGCGCTGCTCGCCAACGAGCGGCCGTGGCCCAGGCGCAGCTATGCGAAAGGACGGGGCAAACGACAGCGTCTCGTGGCGCTGCACCACGCCAGCCAGTCCGATGCCAGTCGCATCGCTCGCGTCATCTTTGAATGGCCGCCATTTCCCATTGACGTGCAGCTTCTTCGGAAACATGCGACTCATTTTGCGCTCAATCGCTTCCTTGACCCGTGGTTTATCAGCACTGCCAGAGCCTGTGACTGCCTTCTTCCACGTCTGCGGTGGCATCTCACTGTACGTGATCTCGGGATCGGTCTGGACGAGCGACATCTCGATCGCACCACGCAGCTTGAAGCTGATGGCGTCGCTGGCTCGCGCGTGCCCGAAGAACGGCTCGATGAAGACATGATCCGGGCGTGGTGATAGAAGCGGCTTGAGTCGGCACTGGAGTGCATTGCACCGCTGTCCATCGTTAGTGAGCGTCTTGTCCGACACGTCGAGCACGCCCACGTCGATGGCGACGATTTCAGAGGCCGAGTTCAGCTGAACGACTGCATAGCCGCACGAGAGCGCCGGGTCGAGGGCGAGATACCGCGCGGTCGCGCCGTCGACAGAGGCGACCGATCCAGCATTCATCAGAGTCGATTCAGACTCGTTTTCCGCGTCCATGGGCGTCGCCACGGGGGTCGGTGGCCGTGTTGGCTGCTCGCTCGGCGGCGGAGGCGTGAGCACGAGCGTTTCGAACTCTTCCGAGGTGAGTCTATGCTTGTAGCGCTTCTGGTCCTCAGGCTTGACCTTCTCGAGAGTCTTGCAGAACGCGGTGAAATCGCGTCCATTGCGCTGATTCTCGACGGCCCCGCACGCCTCCCCGATCTTCATGCCATCGTCCATGTGCAACTTCATCACCGCAAAGAGAACGGGCTGGTACCTGCGAAACAGAGGGCGGTGCTGAGTAAAGATGTCTGGGAGTGGATAAGGCAAAGGAACCACGACAGGGCTGTGGCGTACTTTTTGGTCAGCAGATCAGTCAACCTCTGCGCGACCTTCTCGCCACGCTGCTGCGCTGACCTCCAGCTTGGCCCATCTCGCTCTTTGGGAGCAACGGTCGACACGTAGACACGCAGCATCTGACAGACATCAGCGATCTGTGTCAGAGGTGGGGGGTCCTCATCTGGTTTGTAGCGAGCAACCTGCGCACGCAGCTTGTCGATCTCCCTGGTCTTCTCGTCGTCCTTGGCCAGCAGCATCGCAGTATTTGCCGACGTATCCTCCGTTCTGACGGCAACCGACTTGCCTGAGGTGACTGGGACCATTGCAGCAGGTGGCGAATTGCGAGCCGGCTGTAGAGGCAGAGGTGCCGGCTTCACTTTGAGATCGTTGTCAACGACCAGAACTGGCAGAGGAGGTGCCGCGATGGATGCGCGAGCCATCGTCGAATCACGAGGCGTTGCAACCAGACCGAGTCCAGACGCGAGTCCTGCATTTGGCGGTCCAGGAGGCGGCGGCGGCGGCGGCGGCACTGCGTTAACGACGGACACGGCGCCGCATCTGAGAAGGCTACCCTCCATGGACTTTTGGAACCTCTCTGTCTTGAGACGAGACTTTCGCACCGCCTCAAAGTCAACGGTACCATCACGAGACTGGTATCTGAACAATGCCTCTTCATGATCGAGTGAGTTGAAGAAATCGCGGTCGAGACCACGCTCCGTCTCGTCGTCAATCCGCGCCTCCTGCTGCTCAAGCTGCGGCTGCAATTCCTGCACGACCCGTGACGGCACCCCTGCAATCTGCGCGCTCACGCGCCGCTCAGATGCCCCGTAGTTGGCCTGTGGTCCCATCGAAAGCTCCGCCTCCTCACGCATGCGCACGTCGGTCCGCAGCTGCTCGAACTCTGGTGTATCGAGGAGCACGTCGAGATGAGAGACGAAGCAGCGAGCGAGAATCCCACGTTTCTCCTCCTTCTGAGGGTCGATGAGGCCGTTGGTGTTGCGCGGGTGCGCAACGCTGCTCACGATCCAGGTCATGATGCAATGGCGCACGACGTTGCACCAGCGGCGCATACGCCCGTCATCCTTTGAGTCCTTCACCGCCTGTGCTTCGAGCTGCAACAGCTCAGGACGGTGATGCTCGTACAGCATGTCGACGAGCTTGTTACCAACCGACTTTGGGTTCTTGAGGTACTCGTGCAGCAGCTGGACATGCGCTGCCTGGACCTCTGTGTGCGCTTTGTCGGGCTGATAGCCGGCAAAATCCAGGACCGCCTGCGCATTGAAAGCGCGGTAGCTCTTGTAATGAGACCCGGTATTCACGTGGCCGATGGACGTAACGGTCTTGTCCTCCTGATTGACCGAGTTTTCTCCCATCTCCGCGGCGAGCAGGTTGCGAATACAATGGAACGTGAAGTTTGGGTCGGCACCGATGATAGCGAGATCCTGCTTGAGCTTGGCATTGAAGTCGGCGACATTGACAGCTTTCCCCGACTGGTTGCGAACCAGCGGGCGACGGTGCATCGTGTTCAGGCAGTCAGAGGACTCCGGAAGCGCTTCCTGGTTGGTAAAGAACTGGAACGCGAAGTACAGGCCGAGTGCTGCGATTGAGCAACGCATCGGGTCCCGATGATGCATGACGGATGCAAGATGTTTCGCACCGTCGACCTTGTCGCCTTTGCACTTCGACGTGGCCGTCAGGAAGAACGGTTTGATGCCATCCCAGACCTGATGCTTGTTGAACTTGCTGATGTCGAGATATCCCCACTTCAGGTCTTGGATGTTCATGCCGCGCTGTCCGAGCGAAAAGTAGAGAGTCGTGATCAGGCCGAGCGTGAGCGAGTCGATCGGTTTGCGCTGTTGGTCCTCACCACGACCGTCAGCTCCCTGCTTCTGCGCGACTGCACACGAGAAGATACTCTGGAAGAGCGCGATCTGCTGGTCGTCGTGCATGGTGATTTCGCGACGCTGGTTTGCCTCAGTACCAGACGCGTATTTCTCCTCTGCGACGCACTGCCTCAACAGTTTCTCGAGCTCATCGTACTCGGCCGATTGCGTGAGCCAATCGAGCTCTCGGTGAGGCCGCGCATCTTCGCATTTGCCAGCGACGCGTGCGTCATGCACAGCATGCCGCAAGGCCATCGTCATCTCCTTTGGATGCGTCACGCGTATGGTTCGACCCTGCTGTTTCTCAGGCTCGCTCTGGCAGCGGTCGAGTGGAATTTTCCACCGCTCTTTCGCATCGACCTTGTCAATCACCGCTC
>Ga0115006_10003896_pt1 | contig 10276 bp, 7 predicted proteins | sample ArcOceMetagenome_3_FD_88943 | JGI IMG/M metagenome (GOLD analysis project Ga0115006, IMG submission 88943) | Marine eukaryotic phytoplankton communities from Arctic Ocean - Arctic Ocean- Svalbard ARC20M Metagenome | ecosystem: Environmental > Aquatic > Marine > Oceanic | place: Arctic Ocean...
CCCCCCCCTCACCCCCCTGAGACTGGAGATACGGGCGCAACGGCGACACAGGCGCAACCTGCTGCGCGGCTTGGAGGAGCCAGTAGGCAGCCTTGCGCAGGTGTCGCCGCACGCCCTTGCCGACCGTGTAGTAATACGCGAGATTGAACTGCGAGTCTTGCTCCCCACCTTTTGCAGCCTGCACAGAACGCACGATCACATCAACTTGCCCACCATGATCACATCAACTTGCCCACCACGACCTGACTTTGTCGCCCAATCCCACTATCACTTGGTGTTATTGTCCGTACACGCGCCCTCTTTGTGTGGGAATCTTTCCGGAAAATGCCCTATCAAGTAAGGAGGCCTAAGAGACCTATGGCGTGAGCAGCACTTAAACCTATCACGTGAGTGGCACTTTGGAGCATGCCAGGACATGGCGTCACAGGGCACGGCATTCCGCAATGTTCTGCTTGTCCGTGCAGCACGCATGCAGCTTCTAGAGCTTATTGCCGGCCAGCGAGGAGATAAAAACACAGATGACCTGTTTACTACACAGATGACCAGTTTACTACACAGATTACCAGTTTACTACACAGATTACCTGTTTGTGCCAGTGGCAGGCGAGGAGGTAGTCTCTTTTGACGCCGATGCCCTGGGCGTAGGCGACGGCAAGGTTGTGCTTGGCAACCAAAACCCCCTCGGGCACCACCTCATTGCCAGCCGCGGCGAGCTTCCACCACTTTGCGGCCTTGGCGTCGTCGCGCGAGACGCCAGCGCCCGTGTGGTAGCAGTTCCCGAGCTGCGCCTGCGCGAAGCAGTGGCCCTGCGCGGCCGCATTCATCACGTAGCGGCACCCGTTGATGGGGTCCTTGCGCACGCCCATGCCATGCAGCAGGCGCATCCCGAGCTCAAAAGCTCCATTTGCATCGTCGACCTCGGTGCGGCGCCGCAGCTTGAGCAGGCGCGGCACCATGGCATCGCGGTACTGGTGCAGCGTGGCGTTGCCGGCCGCGTACGCCTCGTCGAGCCTGGTGCCCTCTTCACCATCTGACTGGAGCCAGCGCTCCTGCTCTTCTCCAAGGGGGCCGCCGTCCAGGTCTTGGTCTGAGTTGTCGCCTCCAAGCGGTGGTGGGGACACGGCGCGCCCCAAGATGGATAGGGTGGCATTGAGCTGCTCCACGCCAAAGCCTCGCGGCAGGCGGGAGGCGAGCTTGCGTGCTGCCTGCGCCGGCCCCACCAGAAAAACCTTTGGGCAGTCACCGAAGCGCTCTAGCGGGTCGGGGTCATCATCATACTGGGGCTCTATTTGGAGCGGCAGCCCTGCGTCGGCGATGAGCCGCTGCAGAAGGCCCTCTGTAATCACCCGCCGCCCCGCCGCATCCGGAGGCAGAAGCGTGTCCTCTTTCGCGGGGTCCCAATCCACGTCCAGCACGTCCCCCGTCGACCCGCCCCCCCCGCTATCGCCGAGACCAAGCTCCCCGCTGTCCTGATCCCTCCCTGCCTCGGCTCCCTCGCCTTGCGCATCGCCGCTACCGGCACCGGCAGACGGCGGCTGCGGGTGCGAATCCGTGTCCTCGCCGTCGCTTCCGCCACGCCGGCGCGCCTTTGACGTGGCGGACTGCCCGCCGTTGGTCCAGTCCCGCTTTTTCGGCAGCCGCAGCAGCTCGCGGGCGTCGCGGACGCCGGCGCCAACGGCCTCCCACCCCACGGCTCGGCCGGATGAGCTGTCCTGCGCAGACTCGGGCGGCTCGCCGCCGCCACGCTCGTCCACACCGACATCGTCGGGCCGCGACTCCGGGTCGCCGTCGGAGCTGCCAGGCGCTGCGAGCCGGCTCGCAGCGTCGCGGCGCGCGCGAGAAGCGGTTCGCACCTCCCCGCGGGCCTGGTCGCCCCTCGCCCCGCCCCGCAGCCGCAGCCCCAAGGGCAGCCGCCCGCGTGCGGACGGCGCTCCGGCTGACGCGCGCCCGGGCCCGGGCCCCCCGCGCGCGCCTCCGCGCGCGGCGCCGGGCGGATTCACCGGCCCGTTGCGCGTCGGCTCCATGGAACCGATGTGCCCGAGGAGGAGGAGGAGCACCACCACCGCCGTCATTCTGCACACCATCTTTGTGTTCGCGCGGCGAGCCCGTCGAGCAACGAACTTCAGCTGGCTCGCAAGCCCGCTCCTCGCTGTGTGGCGCTGAGGGCTCTCTGACACCGGGAGAGACGGGCCACCAAGGAGAGCAGGAGGAGGATGCCGAAGGGGGTGCCGAGAGACGGGAGCCGCAAGTCGCCCAAGGAGCGCGCGCCCAAGTGGCCCGCGGACCCACACGTGACGGAGCTGGTCGTGGCCAAGACGGTAGAGGTGCTCAAGATGCCCGAGGTCGGAGGCAACCCTTGGCAATCGCGCAAGCTCGCCGAGACGTTTCGCATCGTGCACGAGCAGCTCCTGTCCGGCCGTGACAAGGCGCGCCTGAACCTCTCCCGAGCGCGCCCGCGCCCGCGCCCGCGCCCATGCCCCGAAATGCTTGCCCCCCGCGCCGTGCCCCTGCGCCGGCGCGTTTCCGCCCACCCCCACGCTACCGCTCACGCTGCCGCTCCCCCGGCGCAGGCGCTCTTTTATCCGCTGGGCGAGGACTCCATGCCGCTCACGGCGGGCCAGATGCTGCGGCAGGTTGCAGCCGCGTTGGCCGGGCCACGCGCGTTTGCTTGTTTGCGGGGCCGGCCCGTGAGCAGTGGCTGGCGCGGGAAAGAGCCCGCGCGGGAACCGGCCCAGCTGGCGACGCTCGGTTGAGCGCGGGCGTGGCGTGGCGTGGGCGCGACGCAGTGCTGCGCACGGTGGAAGGGCGTGACGGGGTGCTCGTTGCGGGCAGGTTGATGAAGAGCTGCTCCAAATGGAGGCCAAAGTCATTGTGAGCGGCGGCGTCCTCACCAGCTTCGCTTCGGTCTGCCCGCGCTGCAGCCAGCCCTGCGCGTACCCGATTCCACTTTACGCCGTGATGCACGGCGCACACCTCCCGCTGCCGCAAGCACGTGCGGCCCACGCGGCTTGTCCGCACTGGACACCTATGTTCCTCAGGCTGCGCTGCTCGTCGCGCGCGCACTTGTGCGCAAGGGTCGCCACGGACCTTGCCGCTCTCGGGAGAAAGCTTTGCTCCTTCTTCCCATCTTCTCACACCTGCTCTGCGCAGGCATACGAAGAGAAGCTGTATGGGCTGTACCTGGCCTACAAAACTCCGCGGGACGCAGCAGCAAGCAGTGGCCGCAAATCAGGTCCCTGCGCATGCGCGCTTTGCCGCCCAGCCTCCCTTCCCGCAGCCTTACCGCAGCTGCGCAGCCTTACCGCAAACGCGCTTGCGCGTTTGACCCCCGCTTGCGGGCCCCACCATGACGCGGCGTGACATGTCACGGCACCCAAACGCTCAGCCGTGCCAGGCATCAAAGTTGCGCACCTGCGCACGCATTCTCTCGCCACGAGCGCCAGGACCTGACGATTCCTGCTATATACCATACCATCATGGTGTAAAGGCACTTGTGCGCGTGTACCACGCGAGCATCGCTGCGCGCTCACACCTCGTTGGTGCAGGACCCAAGATATCGAAACCACGTGTGCGAACACCGCACGAGACAGCTATCCTTGCAGGTTGCCTGTGCGTCACCCAGCGTCGGGCACACCCAAAACCAGCGTTACACCCAAAACCAGCGTCCTTGCCACCTAAACCCTAAACCAGCGTCCCTCGCACCCATCTGCCCAAACCGCGTTGTTTGGGGGCGAGGTTCCCTTAGAACGGCGTGGGCCTGTGGCGCGCGTGTCAACGCGTCAACCGCGCACAAAGGGTTGGATCTCGCGGTGCTGATGGGATGTGTATGGTGCAGGACTGCCTGCAGGGCGGCTGGTGGGCCAACACTCGATCGACACCCACCCGAAGGCTCGGTCTAATCTCAGGTGGCCTTGCCTCGCTTCTTGCCTGCCTCGCTTCTTGCCTGCCCAGCTTGCCTGCCCAGCTGCGGCCAGACGGTGCTGACGCGGGCGATGGGTGGCGGGGCGAAAAACGACAGGTTGCCATGTGCCATGTGCGAGGCTGTGAGCAACATGACCAGGCTCACCCGCTACTGGTGCACGACATGCAAGAAGAGCCTGCACGCCGACGGCTGCTTCCGGCAGTGGCACTCGAACAATCCGGGTCCGTGCAGAGCGCCGCCCCCACCGCAAACGCGCTTGCGCGTTTGACCCCCGCTGCGGGCCCCACCCTCACGCCCCCAAATCAAATTTCGCGTGAGCGTCACGGGCAATTTTTTTTTTCGCGTGAGCGTCACGGGCAAATTTTGAGGACGCAAATTTTTGCGTGAGCGTCACATTTATCCGTAGCCAATTTTTTGTGACGCTTCCTCGCGCACGCCTCCTCCCGAGCACTGCGCGCGCCTCCTCCCAAGAGTGTCTGTGTTGCTGACATTGCATGTGGGTGGTGCGGCGACGGCGGCGGGTACAGACCTGAGCGAGACGCATCAGCGACGGGAGCAGCGGAGTAACAACCGTCGCAAGCGCGCTCGCTCTCACTCTCCCGATGAGCACGACGCCGGGTGAAAGAGCCTCCAGGGGCAGGGGAGCGGGAGGGGCAAGTTGATCCCACATGCAGTCAACCGCTAGATTCAACCAGAGGCCCGGTGCTGCGGGTAGGCTACCGAGGCATCTGACTCGTGTGCTTTGGGTCATCTGACTCAGAGCACACGTCAAGATGCCTCTCTTGACCCATGAATACATATGTGTGGCATTGGCACCGCTTTGGCGAGGTGTCTCTTCGTCTTGCCTCGTCAGCTGCCTCACACGCTCCGGCATCGTTTCAAGATGCGGTTCATTACATACGATCTTCCCCTCTGATTCACGCGTCGAGCATGTCCTGGCGCTGATTGGAGGCGAGACTGGCAGCCCAGTTGGCAACTTCATCTTCCGCTTCATCTTCCGCCCCCTCCCCGCCCCAGCGATCCGAGTCATCACGCAGGACGTCCAATGTCCGCTGCGGCCTCGTGGCTGCGGCCGTGACAGAAGCAGTTTGGCGTACACGAGAGGCGGAGCTGCGTCGGCTGGCCTCGGCATCCACGGCATCCCATATGGGGCCCTCCCAGCGGCCGGACCCGTCCTTTGGCGTCCGTGCTCTGTGACAGGTGCAGGCAACACGCAGTGTCAAACAGCGGTGTCAAACAGCGAGTCTGAAAGGGCGCCTGCACCTCGCGTGCAAGTCTCAAGACGGGACACAGGCAGCAGGGCAGGCAGCAACTGGACGCCAGGACAGGGCTAGGCGTTGCAGACAGGCGTTGCAGACAGGCGTTGCAGACAGACGTTGCAGACAGGCGTTGCAGACAAAGATAAGCAACGGAAGGCACTCTCACTTGGAAAAGGCAAACACAGCCGCGTTCAGTTCCTGGGGCTGAAATTCCTCGAGCCCGCGCCGGAGCATTTCTTGCTCGACGCGCGCCAAACTCTCCTCTGACACCTGCGACACGGTGCTCATTGCCCACACAGACATGACGAGCGACTGGGCGCTCAGCATGGCGAGGTCGCTCTCGGCCAGCCACTTGTGCGCCGAGCCCAAGACGCGAGGCGAATCCGCACCGAGGCGCGCCATGGACCACAGCAGCGTCGACACATAGCGCGGGGGGAGGGTGTCGAACGAGCGCGCCTCGAGCTCCTCGCCGATGAGGAGGGCTAGGTCGGCGCCGAGTTGCGAGAGCTGGCCGAGCATGCGCGCAAACGCCCATGCCACGTGCACCAGGCCCGCAGCCGAGAAGTCAGTGAGCGAGGCGTTGCGCTCCACGAGCAGCTCGTGCCGCACGGCCATGAGAAGATCGTTTGCCGACTTGTCGGCCAGCGCATTTGCCCAGAGGAGCTGCGACAGGTGGCGCGGCATGAACCGCGGCAAGCCGCGCGCCAGGGCCTCGCGCCGCACCAGCGTTTCGATGCGCGCTTCCACGCAGCGGCTGGCACGCTTGGGTCGGCTGGGCAGGAGGGTGGCGGCGAGCGCAAAGCTCGCCTCATCGCTAGCCTCACACGCGTCCTGCCCCACGAGCGAGCGCTTGATGCGCAGGCCGCATGTCCACGAGATGCAGGCAAGGTGCTTCTCCTCAAACTCGCCGAGCCCGTGTTCGAGCACAAAATCTTCAAACATGCGCAGCAATGCCTTACCGCGCGCCACGGACCTGTCGCCGCGCGAGGCGAGGGCGTGGACCATCTGCGAGATTTCCTGCGGCTTGAAGTTGAGTAGCGTCCGGCGCTCCACCTCGCAGAGGACAAGGGAGATGGTGTCATGGCTGTTCGCATCCTCGTCGTGCAGCGCCTGCAATTTGGCCAGCGACCAGACGAGATTCGAGATTGCCTGGGGCGAGAAGCCGTGCAGCCACGTCGGCTCGTCCAGCATGCGCTCGCGCAAGGACGCCACGAGTGACGGGCACGGCGCGAGCGTCTTGGCGAAGGCCCATGCTGTGATTGACACTTCCTGCGGGCGATCAAAGGCCGAGGTTTCAAGCCACTCTGATATGGCCGTGCACAGCGTTGGGGGCATGCTCCCGTCGATAACAGTGGCTGCCCAGGCCAGATTGGAGACCTCCTGTGATGAGAAGCCTCGCAGCCTCGAGGCAGCAGCATCCGCGTAAATGTCTTGGCTCAGCGTGCCGCACGGCACGGCCAACTGCGCATGCGCCCAGAGCAGGTTGCTCAAGCCCTGCGGGCGGAAGCGGCCAAGCCCCAGCTTGAGGGCTGCAGTCGAGATGGCACTGAGCGCTGCGAGATCTTGCGGCCCGAGATCAGAGGACGTGCGCAGGCGGCCGTAAGCCCACGCGAGATTGCTCAGGTCTTGAGCATTCCATGTCTGCTCTGGCCTACCCATCTGCAGAACCTCAGCAATGCCGTCCAGCAGCTGCGCTGACGCGTCGCCCTGCAAGTTGCACTTGGCGCACGACCAAGCCACGTTGGAGAGGCCCTGCGCTGGAATATGCGCGAGCGGGCGCGACTGCAGCTCGCCCACGATGCGGCGCAGGGTCCCCCTGAACCGCTCTGCGAGTTCCACGCTCTGCACACGCAGCTTGCTGCCCGGACGGACGCCAGACAGCGTCGTGTACAGGCTGCCCAAGCTCCACGCCAGCGTGGTGAGCGCGCGATCGTCGAGCATCGACACGGCAGCAGCCTGCGTGAGCTCACTGTCGATTCGCTCGAGCAGCATGAGCGCGTCCTGAAACTGCAGGCTGCGCCCAGCGGATGCCAGCTTGGCGACGCGGTGCATCGCGGTGATGAGGTTTACGGTCGTGAGCGCTAGGTCAGACTGCTCGGCGGCATGGACCTGGGTGAGCACCGCGTCGAGCGAATCGCAGCGCGTGAGGCGCTTGTTGAGCTGGATCTGGGCTGGGCTCGGGCCGCGCGGGCGGCGCCGGGCGGGGGACCGGGGCGAGCGTGTCGTTCCTTCGTCCCGCGTCAGCCCCGGCTGCAGGCGCGGGCCTGCGCGCCCTGCGCCCCGGGCCTCCGCGTGCAGACACACCCCCGCCCGCGTGCGGTCAGCGGCCGGGCGCGGCGCGGGCGCGGGCGCCGGGTTCCAGCAGAAGGCGTGGCGCGCGGGCCGCGGCGCCGACGCGGCCCGCAGGCTCGCGTCTGGGTCCTCGTTGCGGAGCCCGGCGCAAGGCCGGCTGGCCTGGTCGGCCACCGCCTTGCGCAGGCGTGTGCAGAGGTGCGGTCCACCGCGCGCCGGAGCGGGAGGCAGCAAGCCGCCTGAGTCCGCGGCCCCGAGCAGCGCGGAGCCCAGCACCGCGCAGCACAGGAGCCGCACCACCGCCCCAGGCATGGCCTCCTGCCCGTCAAAGCGCTTGAAGCGCAAACTACGAACCAGCCCATCGCACGTGTGGCCCTCGCCGTAGGAGTGGCCCTCGCCGTAGGATCGGGACCCCTGCGGGGATGACGGCGGTGAGCACGCGGGGGCCGCCGGCAGCGAGAGAGAGAGAAAGAGAGAGCGTGCGCGCGTAAGCATGGTGCTGATGACACTCAACATCCCTACATTATTACTCTTGTCGCAGAGGCCCCCGGGCCGTGCCGATCGTGTTGACTTCCCACTGAACCATTCTCTCGCGCCGCGCCGCTTTGCGACACGCCGCGCCGCGCGCGCGCCGGGCGCGTGCTGACTCCATGTGCGCGGGGACAGGTCTCTCGGGCGCGGACGCGCGGGCTGCGGCGGCAGCGGTGGCGGACCCAAGCCCTGCCATCGAGACGGACCCATCCAACGGGGATGCGATGCCGTGGTTCGATTCCACGGGGGTCTGCTGAAGCGCTCTCCGCGCGCCCCGGCCGCGGCGCCGCGCCCATTTCAGAGCGCAGCAGGGCTGACCCTCGTCGGGTGATGTGGAAACATGCTCCGTGTGGTGGGGGCATCCGGTTCCGTGTGACAGTGGACGACGCCTGGCGGGGGTTGGGTGTGACAGCGGACGCGAATGTTCGAGTTTGGTGTGACAGCGCCTTGCGGGTCTTGAGTGTGACAGTGGACCCCTGGTCGATTTTGGCTTTGACAGCTGACCGCCGCAGGCCTCGGGCCAAAATCGCCTGAGAGACTCGGGAGGGAGCGTCCTGCTGCGAGTGCTCGGTTGGTTGCGCGTGCCGGATCTGTTGTGTTGAGCGTCTTGAGCACCGGCGCAGCGAAACTTCCAGTGCCGGAAGCCCTCGGTGTCAGATCTGAGTGTAGTTGTTATTCGCGCCGTGAGTGTAGTTGTCCTACAGCAACTACCGTCACAGCTGCGAACAACTACGGTCACACTCGATAAGTCTACAGGTACAACGGCATAGCCAGCGTCAGAGGTAAGGCCAAGGGTATACACAGAGAATCCCCACGGTGCGCCCCCGGGACCCTGTTGAACCAATGTCGCTTACATAAAACAAAGAAACACATACCTGGCCAACAACTGGCGCGCAACAGTCACACCTGGCACGCAAACTACGGTCACAACCGCCACCAACTACGATCACACCTGCAACTTCTGGCTGCGGGCATCGCCTGGGCGTGTTGGTGGGGCCGGGCACAGGGTCAAGCCTCGGCGAGGGCTGCGCGGAGGTCAGACGCGCAAGCGCGTTTGCGAGAGCGGAGACACTGCGGGCTTGGCGCAGGCAAGGGTCGTTGGGGCATTCAATGAATTCATTGAATGTATACTTTAATTTTCAGCTAGACATTTTGGGGGCAGCCTAGATTCAGCCCCGATCCCCAATCCAGAGGATGATTTAGAAGATTAACGAACTGGCGCACCTCCCACACCGCGCTGTCACCAAATATTTGTTGACCCGGGCCCGGACCTTGCTCGCCTGTGGCCTGAGCAGATCTCGTCTTTTCCGCGTTTGCAACTTTAAAAATGTGGGGAAACCGTAACTTGGAACCCCGAACCGTACCTTTCCGTATTTGAACGATTCGACCTCCGAGTCGACGGCCCTGAAGGCTTAGCCCGTCTTCACTGTCTTTGCGTGTTCCTCCCCGGCGAGATGACACCCGGCACGTGGAGCTTACCCGGAATGTTCTCGAATTTCTTGAGCTTGAACGGCTTGGTGTTGTCCGGTGGCGGCTCCACATGGCGATGCCCCAGCGATGCGCGGGTGTGCATGACCGGGATCTTCTGCTTGGACTTCATGTAGCCCTCGTCCTTCTTGCCCTGCTGTGCTATCCACTGGTTCTGGTACTCGTTCTGCATGAGTGACTCCATGGGAATGCGCGAGCCGCTTTTCACGCCGTAGGCAAACGCAGGGTCCTGCGACGACGGCAGAGAAATTGTGCCGTGCCCGTTGCTCTTACCAGCAGCATGGCCGCCCTTGAGGCGCGCGTCGTTGGATTTTCGGTACGCAGAGACCTGATTGGCATTCAGGCCCTGCCCTGCATTCAGGGCCATGCGGTTAAGCTTCTTGAAGTCCCGGCCAGGCACGGACGCTGCGTTGGGCGCGTGCTCCATCCACCCCCCCATCACCGCACCGGCCCCCTCGCAGTCGAGATCTGACTTCATGCCGTACACCTGACCCCGGACCGCGCTTTCGCGTCAGCACGACACGCACCCATCCTTTCAGCAAGTGCACAACAAAAGAAACCGCCGCGCTGCAAAAACTTACGTGGTCGGGCGGGGGCAGGGCGATGGCCGACTCCTTGGGCTTGCCGACCTGCCATCGCACGCAGACGCGGGCACTCGCATCAGGCCAGCGCAGACTCCAGCCGACGACGGAGGGCCCGCAACAGTGCGCGCAGTGAGGCCGGCAGTGGAGGCGCACGGCACGCAGCGCGAGGGCGTGGCAGCGCCGCCGCCCGGTAGGGGCGGG
>Ga0115006_10003897_pt1 | contig 10275 bp, 9 predicted proteins | sample ArcOceMetagenome_3_FD_88943 | JGI IMG/M metagenome (GOLD analysis project Ga0115006, IMG submission 88943) | Marine eukaryotic phytoplankton communities from Arctic Ocean - Arctic Ocean- Svalbard ARC20M Metagenome | ecosystem: Environmental > Aquatic > Marine > Oceanic | place: Arctic Ocean...
GAACAGCAGAAGTAGCTATTTTTCCAATTTGAATACGAGTTACAAATGTTTTTTTTGTTATCCAAATTTTTAGAAAAAGTGAGCAAACATTTGTTATCTAGCATAATAACATCCCCTGGCGTAAGACTCAAAAGTGATCGAAAACACTTCTGATTATTTACTCGAACATACCCGCTCGAGATATAACTGTTTGCTTGAAAAAGAGATGTGCAAAGACCGCAGCTTACGAGAAACTACGACAAGCGTATTAGCAAACTGGTATAAAAATTTGTATACTTGCCTCCGTTTTTTTATTTAAATGACAAAATTATCTTTTTAAAACGTTTTTCAGAAATCAGACCAAAACTAACTTTAGCAGCTTGTTTAAAACGCAAATTTTAACCGAAATCACGGCGCAACGGAGAAAGAAACCGCAGGCTTTTTGGGAGTGCGTTTACAACTACCGGCCCTGACCCAGGATTGTCAAACTTGAAAGCTTAATCTGAAATAGCATCATTTTGTTGATGAAAAACTTCCCGTGAACTGGCCCACGCCCATTTTTTTTTTGAGGTTTTTATTTCCAAACCATAAATATTTTGTTTGGATTGATTTATTGGTTTCCAATGTTTTTTTTAGATAAACGACATAAATTCAGTTTGAAAGAGTTAAAAGACTAAACGGAGAAATAGACAAAAGTTTACCGAAACCTTTACTTCGAAAAAATTGACGTGAAAAAGGCGTTGATACTCGAGTACCTACCGGTTGGTTTTTAGCATCGACTAGAACACCACTATTTTCAGAAATAGAACGCGTCTTAAGACCATCTTTCGAAACGTAACCAAAACGTGTATTTAGAATTTGAACCGTAACTATTGTCCCAGTCGGTTATTTTATGGAAGAAATAGAACGAACACTTTTAACAACAGCTGTAGAAACGCCACCAACTTGAATTGTTTTACCGGAATCAACGATGAGATAAACTTGGCGGACTCCGGTATTATCGACAATTTTTACGCTACTTTGTGAAATCAACATGATATTTTTATGAAATGCGGTGAGAGGAATCGAACCTCTAAATTCTAGAACATGAACCTAGTAAGGAAACCTTTCCTTAACACCGCGAAAATAGGTCTTTTATGAAAAATTAGTACGAAAAAGCTATGTTAAAAAAAACTTTCCGCCTATCTATATCCTGGTCTAGGATATTTCAAAAAAATCTTAGAGTAAGCTTTTTGCTTTGATGCTTTCAGCAATTATCTTTTCAAACGTGGCTATTAGGCGTGCTTATACCAAATGATATAAAATAAGCAACCTTATACTAGAGGTTTGTCATTCTCTATCCTTGCGTACACGAGAAGAATTCTCTATTTTTTTTGTTACGTAGAAGATAGAAACCAAACTGGCTTACGCCGTTCTGAACCCAACTCGCGTGCCTTTTTAACCGACGAACAGTCGGACCCTTGCCAGCTTCTGCACCAGCAGGATAAGGCGGGTCGACATCGAGGTAGCAAACACTTTCATCGATACGAACTCTCTGAAAGTATTACTCTGTTATCCCTGGAGTTCTTTTTATTCATTTGCGACACCTTTTCCTTACAAATGTGTCGGATCACTAGGTTCTAATACTTTTTTAAAGATTACCTGATAGCGCTGTCACGCGTTCAGTCAGTTAAATATTTGCCCTTAAACGTTTAATGATATTGTTCTAATCACTAAATTTAACTTTAATTACCTTCGATGCTTTCTTGAAGGTCTTCGCCCCAAATAAACTAGCAATCTCAAACTGTCTTGCTGTGCAATAAGTCACAGAATATTTTTAAGGGTGGTTTTTCACTTGTTGAAAAAATCTCCCACCTATTACTACTCAAAAAAAAATCTATAACAATATGAAAATCCAGTAAAAGATCCAGGGTCTTCTCGTCTACCTACGTATTAAACCGCATCCTCACGGTTATTTCAATTTCACTGGGGTTAAACTGGAAACAGCGAAAAAGTCATTATCCTATTCATGCAAGACCATAATTATTGGCCAAGGCATTTCGCTACATTATAACGGTCAAGGTTACCGCTGCCGTTTGCTTAGGGTTAGCACAGAAGCGTTAACATCTATTGTTTGACGACTAAACACCGGGCAAGGATCAGTCCACATACATCATCTTTAGGATTTAAGCGTAGACCTGTGTTTTTGTTAAACAGTTGCTTTTTCTTATTTATTGAACTGTTTTTATAATTTTTTCATTTTTAATAACCTTATAAAAACAGTGTGTTTTTCCCGAAGTTACACACAAAATTTGCCGAGTTCTTTCAATTTAATTTTCCCAACACTTTGACAGTTTACCTGCCCACCTACCTGTGGCGGATTAAAGATTAGTAATAAAAATTAAAGTTATTTCTAGAGCATTTTTCTTTTTTGTGTTCAAAATAAGCACTGTATAAAAAAAAACACTGTCGCTTTAAAATTACCTTTCGAAAAAAAACATTCGCATTTTTCTTAAGGGCTAATAACTCTGCTACGTTTAACGTTTTAACAGAAAACTTTAGGTTTTAAGTGACCCATGTTTTATTTTTGGGTTTTTCGTTAATCATGCTAGTATTCTTACTTCTCATTCATCCAACTTCTTTTTTCAAAGCGCCTTCTTTTGAATAGAGAATACTCCGTTACCATTTTATAAAATGTATATAAAAATAAGCTTCTTCGGTATTTTACTTTTAGACTCGTATATCTTCAGCGCAAAAATCTTAAGTTTGCGAGTTGTTACACACTCTTTATTGGGTGGCAACTTCCAAGCCTACCAACAAACTGTCAACAGATTTAAACAGCTTTTTCCACTCAGTAAAAATTTAGAGACCTTATAAAACTTTCTGGGCTGTTTCCCTTTTGACAACAGATCTTCGCACCTGTTGTCTAACTGTTAATTTTTTTTTAAAAATTCTTTTTTGATATTTTAAGTTTATTGAAGATCAGTAGGCACCATGCCCCATCACTACTAAATTGCTTTACCATCAAAAAAAAAAATTAACGCAGAACTAAAATTCTTTTCACGGAGAACGAGCTATAACCAAGTTTGATTAGCCTTTCACTCCTTATCACACCTCCTCTAAGCCTGTTGCCACAGACACTAGTTCAGCCTTCCCCGTTTGGTTCAGCTTGGACGTAATAAGATCACTTGGTTTCGCGTCTTAAATAAATAACATTGCCTTTTCAGACTTGGTTTTCCTGCGTCTACTCTTTGTCGATTAAACACGCTATTTATATAAACTTACTAGCCTATTATGCAAAAGGTACAAAATCAGGTAAAAAACCCTCTTTTTGATTCTGGGCATCAGATTTCAAAAATCAATTTTCACTTTCCCTCACGGTACTATTTGCGCTATCGATCAATTTAAATATTTTTGCTTTCAAGAAGGTCCTTGAATCTTCAATCGAACTTATCGTGGTTCGATCTACTCATTGTATTTTTTTAAAGATGTTTTACAGGACTGAATTTACCTTCTTTGGATTTAGTTATCTTTTCAAAAAATACAAAGGCAAAAACCGTTTTCGCTCGCCACGTACTAACGGTTTCTCTATTGGTTTTATTTCCTCAAGCTATTAAGATGTTTCAATTCGCTTGGTTTTTACCTCTGATAAATAAGGCAACCTCAAAAAAGGTGGTTTTCCATACGGGAACTTTTAAGTCAATAGAATTGCTTTTTTAAAAATTTTCGCATTGTATAACGCCCGCTTTTTTAAATTGTCTGAAGTGATTCGTCTGATGCCTTTTGTCAAGACCTATATTTTTTATAAAAATATATAAAAAGGAAGGTGTCAGATTCGAACTGACGTCTCAAAAAAGAGAAATTCTTAGCAGGAACCCGCTTTAGACCACTCAGCCAACCTTCCCAGGTTGTGGCGGGATTCGAACCCACTGTCTTTAGATTTGCAATCTAATACATAAACCAAAAAATGCTTCACAACCTAAGTAAATAGAAACGCACACAACACAAAAGAACACCGCCTGTTTTTATACGACAACAATCTTAGCTAGTCAAAATCCCACGAGGTGTATTTACGATAAAAAGTATAGAACTGTCGTTTTTTTTGAGCTGTGAAAGCAGTGTGTTTTACGTCACACGCACAATACGTGACGGTGTACTAATTAGTCGAATTTTTACGTGGGTGAATGATTTAAACAAATAAAAATTCTCTCGTGAGCTACTTTTTTGAAATGTATCAATGAGCCCTTTACTTTTTAGAACTGACAAAACTTTAAAAAGTATCTTTGGCGCATAATTTGGAATACTTATCAAATTCCCTTGATTACTAATGCAAAGGTTTATAAGATTCCAAAAAGAATGGGTGCCTTTCATTTAACTAGAATAAAAAATCTCTCATAAGAGAATTGAACTCTTGTTTCTTCCACGAAAAAGAAGTGTACTAACCATTATACTAATGAGAGAAAAATAAAATTTTGATCATCCACGTATCAGAGCTGAATTTTAAATAGACACGGAACCACGTGTTCGGAAAAAAGAAACTAGAATTGCCAAACCAATCGAAGATTCGGCAGCAGCAACAGTCAAAACAAAAAGTGAAAACGCTTGGCCTATTAGGTCATCCAAATAAATGGATGAAGAAATCAACTTAATATTGACAGCCAGCAATATAATTTCGACGCACATCAAGACGAGGAGAACACTTCGACGATTTATGGCGACACCACACACACCAATAAAAAACAAGCAAGTAGAAGAAAAATCCACAATAAAAGGTGAAACAAAAGAAATCATTTTTTTTTAAAGAGTTACAGTACTAGCAACGATAGGATTCGAACCTACATCCAATTGATTATGACTCAAGCGCACAACCATTGTGCTTCGCTGCCGTATAACACACGTATAGCAGCACGTTCAAACCAACCCAAAAATGGAATAATGACGAAAAGAAAGCCGAACTAAAAAACTGTAGCTACTTGACCAACCTCAACTTAAGGTTACTCAACAACGTTTTGACCGATCCAACCCAAAATAACACAATTAACAAAGAATAGCCAAAAGAATTTACGTTAAAGTGGTCGGAACTAAGAAGACCGTACTTCTGAAGTATTCACATATGGCAACACTATCAAACCCACGATAGCGCCGCCTATTGCAATAACACCGCCAAGCTTATGAGGAATTGACCGCAAAATTGCTTAAAATGGCAAGAACTACCACTCTGGGACAATATGAGCCGGTGTAACTATTGGGTTAGCTTCGATTTAGTTATCAGCATGGCCCAAATAATTGGGTTAAAAAAGAACAAAAAATGCCAAAACAGTGCCCAAAATACAAAGACCTGCAATATCTTTAATAATGAAGTAAGGAAAAAAAGGAATCCGATCCGTCACAGTTTCAATACCCAACGGGTTATTGGAACCTTCAGAATGCAGCAATGAAATATGAGCAATTGCCAAACCTACAATGACAAAAGGCAAAATTTAGTGAAAGCTAAAAAAACGGTTGAGTGTAGCATTATCGACTGAAAACCCACCCCAAATCCATTCAACAAGCGAAGGTCCGACGAGAGGAATTGCTGAAAAGAGGTTAGTAATTACCGTAGCGCCCCAGAAACTTATCTGACCCCAGGGCAAAACATAACCAATAAAACCAGTAGCTATTATAGCCAATAGAATTGCCACCCCAGAATTCCAAATATGCGCACGCGGTTGTGCTTATGAACCTTAATACAAACCTCGGAATATATGAGTTTAGACAACAATGAAAAAAAAGGAAGCTCCATTTGCATGAAGATAGCGCAATAGCCAACCATTATTAACATCACGTATAATGTGTTCTACTGAAGCAAACGCTATATCAACGTGTGGTGTTTAATGTATTGCAAGAAAAACTCCCGTTAGGATTTGAACTGCCAATATTATAAGACTTAGAAAACCGAACCCCCAAAAGTAAGACAAGTTGATGGGTGTTGGTTAATCGATTGCATGTGTTCCTCCGAAAGCAATAATAGGATTTTTATTAAGACGAGAAGTCATTTTTTTGAAAAAAAAGAGTTAAGGTAATAAAAAACAACTTTTAAAATATTGTTTTTTTGAATAAATTGTTGAGAGCACAAAACGAGCAATGCGTCCAGGTCTTATCGGGGCTTTGAGATAGGGATTATGAGTTTATTTTTTGGGCTTTATATGGCCTCGAGTATATTATGAGCTACGTGGGATTTGAGTACGTTCATTTGTTATGAACGACCGCCAGAAAGACCGTACAAAATATGAATAAAGGAGTGCAAAGTATACAGCTTATTAAAAGCAAAAATGCATTTGACTTTTTTTTTGGAAAGCTCGCCAACCAATTGAAGAACGTCTTTTTCTAGTATATTTTCAAAGTCAACCAAACGAATAAAAAAAATAGAGAAATTACCACGCACAAATTCTGACTTTTTATATTTAAATATTTCAAGGACCTTTCGTACAAGCGGGTTTTTTGGCTGAAAAGCGTCTGTCAAATTAACCTTAGAAACTTTACTGTTAAGAGCTGGAGAAACTGCGAAAAACAAAATGGAATTGCTAAAACCAGACTTAAACAATCCTATTTTGCGACGCTTAAAAACTTAAGTAGGTTTTGTCAAGTATTTTTGATACATTCGTTTTTTTTAATATATTTGGTAATTAAGTCAAAAGGCCATTGAAACCTGTTAGAACGCTTGCAGTTAGAACCAAATAACCGATAGAAAAAGGCAAAAAGCCTTTCCAGCCGAGGCGTATAAGCTGGTCATAACGGTATCGAGGCTACGCAGCACGAGCCCAAATGAAAAGAGCAATAAAAACTAGAGTTTTAAGAGAAAACCAAAAAATACCTGGAATAAAAACTAGAAAGCTGACAGGCGCTAGCCAACCACCAAAAAAAAGAATCGTATTCAATGACGATATCAAAATTATGTTTGCTTATTCACCCAAAGAAAAAAGTGCAAAACCTATCGCTGAATATTCAACGTTATAGCCAGAAACGAGTTCCGCTTCTGCTTCTGGCAAATCAAACGGATGGCGATTTGTTTCAGCGAGTGCGGAAATAAAAAACAAAATTGACATTGGGAATAGAGGAACAAAAAACCAAACTGATTCTTGTGCATTAACAACTTCGGTAAGATTGAGTGAACCCGCACAAAGCAAAACAGTAACGAGAATAAAACCAATAGAAACCTCATAAGAAACTATTTGTGCTGCAGAACGCAAAGCCCCTAGAAAAGCGTATTTGGAGTTTGAACTCCAACCCGCGCAAATAATCCCCTAAACAGAGAGTGAAGAAATTGCAAAGAGGTACAAAATACCAAAATTCAAATCTGAAAGAACTATATTAGCACCGAGTGGAATTGCTGCCCAACCCATAAGAGACAGCAAAAATGTCAAGACCGGTGCCAGCAAAAAAACCAACGGATTTGCTGATGAGGGTATAATTGTTTCTTTTGCTAGGAGCTTCAAACCATCTGCAAGAGGTTGAAGAATTCCAAAAAAACCAACGACATTAGGACCACGTCGACGCTGAATAGCAGATATAAGCTGTCGTTCAGCAAGTGTAAAATAAGCAACGCCGATGAGCAAAGGCAGAATTACTGAGAGTACTTTGACGGCTGTTTCAATGAACAAAAGCATATTTATATATAAATTAATTGAGAACTCGTGAAAAAAACCGGACTCGAACCAGTGACCTTCTCTGTGTAAAAGAGCTGCTCTGCCAGACTGAGCTATTTTTTCAAAAATGCACTTAAAAGGATTCGAACCTCCAACCGCTCGGTTCGAAGCCGAGCACTGCTATCCAGTTGAGCTATAAGTGCGCCTAACTCTTTTTTTGTTAAACTTTGTAGGAAAACCAAAAGATGACAAAATAGATTTACCAGCAAAATCATTGTTTTGGTCTATAGAAACTGTAAATTGGAGTGATGGCGAAGGATGGGTCAATTAATTATGCAACGTGCTTTAATTTTCAGCCACTTCATTAAAAATGGTCAGTGGGTGAATAGTTTATGTAGCATTACCAGAGCCGTCTTAGCGAACAGAGAACCGATTTTCACGAAATTCCTTACAACTGTTTTTCACGAACAAACAATATATTTTTTCTATAAATGATACCAAACAATCTTTGTGACTCAATGTTGTTTGCAGCCCTATTTTTATAGTTTCTTGCTCGCCTTTCCAGTTTATAACACCGCCTGTTTTTGTGGGCTTACCAAATTTGCCGACAATAAGGTAAAAAAGTATCTCGTCTGCCTCACAAAAATCTCGTGAATTTATTTTTATCCATGCTATATGAATAGAAACCTTTTTGATTGGAAAAGATTTGTCGTATTTTTTTATCTGATTTCGGGAAACAGATTCAGAAATAGAGAGACCTGAAGCGCACGTAAAACATGAGTTTTTATCGAATGTATGCTACATAGTGAAATAACTTTTATTTAATTAATGTAAAAACTTTTGTTGACAAAAGTTTTTAGAAATTTTGATCTTACGTTTTTTGTTTGATAGTCTTTTTTTTTTGAAGCGCTTTTTTGACAACGTCAGAAAAAACGGAAAAATTAAAAAACTGTGCTTCGAGACTATCGTCATTGCCAATAATGGGCTAAGTGACTTTTGTACTGTTAGAGTCGGAGTCAATAAAACCAACAGAAGGCGTATCTGTTGAGTTACATTCGTGAATAGCTACATGATGGTCTTTAACATGAAAAATTACCAGAACGTCTGGCTGTCCGTCAAGATTTGCAAGACCTTTTAGAACTTGCCAACGTCGAAAATTTTTGGGGTTTTTTTATTCGGAAATAATTGACGGGTTTTCTTTGACGCGGTTTACAAAACCAAACAAAGTGTTCCAATTTGTAAGAATACCTGGAAACCAACGAGTAAGATACCCTACCTGTGAATTATTTTTAAATTTTGAAAAAGCACCCACTAGAAAGCGTGACAAATTCGCATCAGTCGCAACAAAACAAACTGAGCCCCCTTCACGAAGAACATTTTATAGAAAATGAACAGACCGTTTCTACTGGCCTTATGAAAAATTCAAGTTGATAATGTGTATACTTTTTCGATTACCATAGATAAATCGCGAATTTTGTGAAAACAATTTATTAGCAGAATGCCCAAACTGGAGACCACTACTTATAAAATGGGAAACTGACAATTTTTGTTGTACGAAGGGTGTAAAGTTATCCGTCGCGTGTTGTTAAGATTTTTTCATAAAAAGCTGCAAAAAAATAAAGAAATTTTTTTAATACCGGAATTTTTTTTATAAGGTGCCAAGCGCAATACCCAAGCCAGAAAATTATAAGTCGAAGAGTTTTGAACAGACAAAAAACTTAGAATATGTGAATCTTGGATCATTATCGAATCTACGTAAAATGGAATGCGCACTATTTTTTGTTTTGAACCTAGTGAGATTTCAACAATAACTCCGTTTTGTTACAAAGCATCCTTTTTATAAAAAATTCGAAAACCGGAACCTTAAACCGCGATCCGTTGCTCAGACAAATCAGAAAACATGGACAACTATTTCTCTAGCCGACGGCACTCTTAATCGATATTGTTTTCAGAATTCTTGAACGAAGAAACCTACAAATAGCCACCCAAACCTTGTTTCAAATCACTATCCATAAAAATATTCAAAGTTTTAAAAAATGAAAAGAAAAAAAAACGATTTTTACAAAAAAAATCGCCTATAATATAAAGATTGAGAACGGACTTTGAATTTATTTTGTTAATGTCGATAACCACGCCTTTTGGAACAAAAATTTTATTAGAGGAAGACATATTTTGAAACTGATTTATTATTGATTTTTTATGAGAAAAATATTATTAATTAAACATCTCCAGTCTACGGCACACAAAAAACGAAAGACAAAATAGCGTAAAAATAACAGTAACAGACGACAAAAACAAGACTTTTTGTCTCTTTCTCGAGACTCTAGATTAATATTCAGTATTATCCAAAAAGAAACACGATCCTTACAAAACTCACAAGAACCGCGCCTATAAAAAAAGTACTACAAAAAACAAGCAACAAAAACCTACGATCTACCCCACCAAATACGATATCTTGGGTACCAATAATAGTAACAACGTCGGCCACGAGATGACCTTTTGATATAAACTCAAGAGACTGCAAGTGTGTAAAACCAGGGTCGTCGATCTTACACCTGTATGGCTACGCGCTACCGTCCGACACCAAATAAACAGAGAGCTCGCCTTTTGGGGCTTCAGTTGCTACAAAAGCATCTCCAAAAGGGACAGTAATTCCTTCAGAATACTATTTGAAGTGGTGAATCAAAGATTC
>Ga0115006_10003898_pt1 | contig 10274 bp, 7 predicted proteins | sample ArcOceMetagenome_3_FD_88943 | JGI IMG/M metagenome (GOLD analysis project Ga0115006, IMG submission 88943) | Marine eukaryotic phytoplankton communities from Arctic Ocean - Arctic Ocean- Svalbard ARC20M Metagenome | ecosystem: Environmental > Aquatic > Marine > Oceanic | place: Arctic Ocean...
CCCCGTTATGGACATTGTCCCCCTAATAACGGCTCTCTCTATCTCTCCCCGGCCACCGTCCCCCCCCATCTCTCTCGCACGCAGCCTTGACGCGGCCGCGCCCAGTTGCATGCAAGGCGCACGTGCGAGCATACCTGCGCCATCAAATGCTAATGACGGCAATCTCCTCCACATCCCAGCGACAATCCTGCTTGCAGGGAAACAAACACAACAGCAGCGTCAGCTGTGCGGTTGTGCTCCTCCTTCAGGCCCGACAGCTCATGTGCGCGGTGCTGAGGGGGGCAGGTGGGGATGATGATGATGATGAGGAGGAGGAGGAGGAGGAGGAGGAGGAGGAGGAGAAGGAGGAGGAGGAAGAGGAGGAGGAAGGTTTAGGAGGAGGGACCGGTTTAGTCTTCTCAACAAAGAGGCGGCCGCCAATCTTTCCCGCCAAAAACAGGCGTTCTTGCTCGGCCGGCACTCCGGGCGGCAAGGCGTAGATGTAGCCGGAGAGCAGGTCGGAGAAGCTGTTCTCGGGCACGTCCAGGTCTAGTTCCAGCGCGTGCGTGAAGCATGGGCCCTAGTGTGTGGGACATGGGCACGCCGCAGACAAAAAAGAAAAGAAAAAAGAAATAGTCAAATAAAATATATGAAAAAATAAGATAAAATAAAATAAAATAAAGACAGACACGTGATAGCGCACGCATCATGACATGCCACAGATGCAAGCACACCTCAGCGCAGGCACACCCTCGCAACACGCCACCCCCCACCCCTCCCAATCCAAAGCCTACGGCCTCCCAACGTGACATGATACCAGGCGCACTCACCATATTCCAGTGTAGTAAAGACACTGACTACGGTACTTAAGTGTAGTAAGGACACTGACTAGTACTCACCATATTCCAGTGTAGTAAAGACACTGACTACTGTACTTACGTGTAGTAAGGACACTGACTAGTACTCACCATATTCCACACGTGCCGAAGCGGCGGGACATCGCGCAGGCCGACACAGCCTTCTTGCCCCAAGCGCACAGGCGGCAGCCACTCCTGCACCGACGCGGCGTCTGCAGCTCTGGCGCTGCCAAGCTCGCTCTGCGAGACGCTGTCTTCAGTCATAGCCTCCATCGCATCATCAGTACCGTCTCTGACGTTTTTGGCACTGGCATCTCCTAGTCCCCCCCGTTGCGACGCCGTGCCACATGTGCCGTTCGAAATACCCTCCACTTTGACATCCAGCCCCCACCGCGGCGGCTGTTTGGCGTCGCCGCTCGGACCATCTGTCATCATTCCGCTCTCTGTCTCGTGGCCCTGCGCCGCGGCGGCGGCGGCGGCGGCGGCGTGTGGCCAGGTGCCCGGCGCTTCATTGAAGTCTTCCTCGTTTTGCTGAGACCAAAACATGCCCTCTTTGTAGTGTTCGTAGATGGAGCCGGACAGCGCTTCCTTGGCCTCTGCTGTCGCATTGGGCGCATGCCCGGCCGCGTACAGTTTGGCGCCCTTGCGCTCCTGGTCTCGCAGGAACTTGACGTGGGGTTCCACCATGTCTGCAGTGTAGTTGCCCTCAAACACCTCGTCGTGGCTCTTGCCCGTCCAGTTCGCGGGGGCACACAGCCGAAAGACGAACGCCTGCGGGTCCTGCGTGTACGTGGGCACCCAGCGTGGCGGCTTGGTTTTGAGCTCGCCTCTGCTCCAAGACACGGAGGCGTAGCCTCCGAAAATGTGCCCAGTTCGCGTCCGCACCAGCGTGATGGTCGGGCCCTGGTTGTTGCATCGGTGGTGGAACGCCCGGGACTCAAAACCGTGTGCAGAGGCCAGATACAGCACCTTCTCAGGCCGCAGTGGCCGTCCCACCCACTGCTCGACGGCGTCAACGTGCTCTTTGGTCAAGTTGAGGTGGCGCGACACGCTCCAGTAGGGTGGGGGCGGCTCGTTTTTGGCGAGTTGCGCTTCTGCGAAGAGTCGCTCGGCTTCATCGATGCGCGCGTCAAGATCCCAGAGGTCGTCGCAGTACTTGGACGCACACAGATCGCGCGAGAAAGCTTTCGCCGCGTCTTGCTGCAAGCGTCGAGCGTCGTCAAACCTGTTCTCCACGAGCGCCTGCAAGCACCGGGCAACGCGTCAGACACATGGGGGGTTGTTGCGCGCGGGGAGCCCCAAGCCTGCGCGAGCGTGGGCGCTTGTCGGCCTGTGAGCGGCCCCGGGCGGCGAGCCGCGGGGATTGCGAGCAGAGCCAACCTGGCCAGCAGCAGCCATGGCCGTCTCTCCGGCTGGGCTCACCATGCGGTCTTCAAAGTCGGGGGCCGGCCTGCCCACGAGCGGGGGGGCATACTGCGATCAGCACGGGCGGCCGCGCATATACGGGCTCCCGCCGCGGCAACAGGAGCAAGAACTCTGTCTCCTCGCGCCTGCTGCGCGCGGCTGCGCGCGCCCCTTTGCCGCCAGAAGCAGGTCGCGCAAAGACCCAGGCCAGCGCGAGCGGGCACGCACCGCCAGACAGGCGGCCGCGTGTCAACGACGGGTGCGTCCATCATGTCGCCGGCCCCGCGCAGGCGCAGCGGGCGCGCTGGGACGGTGGCGACGCGCGTGGCTGCAGGGCCGAGGCCGGGCGCTCCAGCCGCCGCTCTGCGCTCCACCGAGCCTGCAAGCCGTGCTGCCGCGAACAGGCAGACCAGCAGCAGTTCCCGCGTCCCCATCGCGCCTGCCTGGGCCTCGCCGTCCCTCCCCTCTCTTCTCTCACTTCCTTCCGGGCGTTTTGACGGGCGTACGCCACGAACTTGTGCCATGGCGGCGAGCAAGGCACGCCTGGGCCTCGCGCTCGCGGCCCTTGTGGGGGCGGCGGGCGAGTGGCGTGTCGAGCGCGGGGGGCGGACGTCCGCGCTGCCGCACCGGTGAGCGGTGTCTGGGTCCCGCACCGCGCCTCCCCCCTCTATCTCGATGCCTCGAGTCGCGCATGCGGCCTGCTGCCGCAGCGCGCGGGGGTGCTGACGCGGTTGCGCGCCCGGCGGCCACCGCCTGCGATGGCAGAGATGTGCGCTGGATCGGGGCGACGCCCGAGGCTGCGGCTCGCCGTGGCGCTGGCGGTATGTTTCCGCCCCGCGCGCTGCCGGTTCCGCAAGAGCCGGGGCGGAGCGTGCATAGGAGTGCGCGGCTGCGCAGGCCGCTGCGTGACCGGCAGATGCGGTCGCGCCGCGATCGTGCGGAGCGCCGCGTCTGCACGTGCATGGGGGGGGGGCAGTGACGCGGGCGTGCCGCTGGCGTTGCGGGTGCGGTGGCAGGGCCTGGACGAGCTTTCTGGCTGCGGCCGCTGATTCCCGGGCCACTGCGCGGCGGGTGTGCGTCCTCCGACGAGGCCCGGCCCGGCAAGTGCCGGCGGGCAGACGGAGGCCGCTTGGAAGGGGCGGCGGACCTGCGGTACTGTGCTGCGCCAACCTTTGCCCCCCTCTCCTGCGCTGCCCCGCCACCTGCCTCGCTGCACTCTCTGTCCACAGTGTGGTCGAGTGCTGCACGCGGCCCCGGCCGGCCGAGCCCCGCGCCGGTCCCGGCGCTTCTGCGCTGTGGCGGCGCCAGTGCAGAGCCTGCGCCGGTGCCGGCGCTTCTGCGCTGGCGGCTGTGCCCTTCTGCCTTCCGAGCCAGCCTGCCGCGGGCCCCGGCTCCTCCGTCTCTGCTGGGCGGATGGGCCGGGCCGGCCAGCGCACGCAGGCCCGCTGGGAGGGTGTGCTGGCGTAAAGCTGTGGCCGGGGACGCGCCCGTGCTAGAGCTCAGCTCAGGCGGCCGGGCCTGAGGACAGCCTGAGCGGCCCGGGCTGAGTAGGACCCTCCTATTCCAGCCCTTGCCAGTGTACTCAGCAAGGGTCTTTCCGAGTGTGTCACGGTCCTCCACGAACTTGCGCAGATCATCGGGACAGCTGGCCGAGGCGCCAGAGATGGTATGCGGGCGCGCTCGCGCGAGAGTGTGTGCGTGGCATGCGACAGGCGTGCACGCTGCCCGTCGCATCCTGCCGCGCTGCTGCCCGCTGCCTGCGCGAGCTGCGGGGCGTCCGCGCACGCTGCGCGGAAGCTCGGCGCGCGTGTTCAAAAAGCGAGGGAACGACGTCCCGCGCTGCGCAGTGCCGAGAGCGAGGCCGGCATGGTGCTTTGCAACTGGGGTCCGGTTTGCTCAACGTGTGTCGGTCTGCAGGCATCGTGGACGGTGGTGCAGGTTCCGGACGAGGGCCTGCTCGGCAAGATCCGCGCCGGCCTGTCGAAGATCAAGGTGCGTCTGCGACCCGCGCCTGTGCGGCGCGGGCGCCCGTGTGCCGTGCCCCGTGCGGAAGGGCACGGCCGGTGCGCGGCCGGAGCGTCCCGCATGCAAATGCGAGTGTGTGCCGTTGTCGACGCGCGGTTTTCCGCGCGTGTCCCTACCGAGGAACGAGTGCTGCGTGCTTGCCGCAAGCACCTGGACGAACTCGTAATGTGAGGGGACGTGGGCAGGTGCCGGGGTACGGCGACCGGGTGCGCAAGGTGGAATGCGTGTACAGCTTCGACACGCCCGAGTCGCCCGAGGGGCTGTTCGTCAGCATGAGCAACTTCCAGGGCCTGGCTGCCGCCTACGTGGACATGGAGTTTGCGCGCACGTCAAACCCGTTGTACCTCAACATGAAGTGGAAGAAAATTCCGAAGCCCGAGAAGCCAGAGGAGGAGAAGGCAGATCCCACGAAGCTTGCCATCGGCGTCGAGGGTGGCTTTGACACGGGCGAAGAGAAGTTCGAGTACGAGAAGAGCTCCTTCTTGGCGCTGATGCCGGACAAAATCCTCGTGCCGCTTCCCCAGCAAGAGCTGCCCGAGCTCATTTCCATGGTGGTCGACGGCATCATGAAAGCCAGCGACCTCAGCGAAGACGAGGCACAGGTCTTGGCGTGGGAAGAGAAGCGCCAGGTGACTAAGTACGCCGATGGTCTGGTGCAGCTTGACACCGGCAAAAAGATCAGCCCGGACCCCTCCACGTGGACGTGCGAGGACAGCGGGGTCAAGGAAGGGCTGTGGCTGAACCTTTCGGACGGGTACATTGGCTCAGGGCGTGCGCAAATCCAGGCTGATGGCCAGATGGGTGGCGGAACTGGCGCCGCACTGCGACACTACCAGGAGGAGAAGGCCAAGGGCAACAACTTCCCGCTCGCGGTCAAGCTCGGCACCATCACTCCGAAAGGCGCTGACGTCTACAGCTATGCGCCAGACGAGGACGACCTGGTGGAAAATCCGAAGCTGGCGGAGCATCTGGCGCACTGGGGCATTAACATGATGCAGATGGAAAAGACGGAAAAAACAATGGCTGAGCTGCAGATCGACATGAACATGAAGTTTGACTTTGACAAGATCTGCGAGTCGGGGAAGGCACTGCAGACGCGCTCGGGCCCGGGCTATGTGGGCCTCAAGAACATGGGCAACACCTGCTACATGAACAGTGTTGTGCAGGTGCTGTGCACGCTGCCCGAAATCAAGCAGCGCTATGTCGATAAAGCAGAGGAAGTCTTCAGGGCAACCCCAGCGGCAAACAGTGCTGAGGACTTCACGTGCCAAATGAGCAAGCTTGCGACCGGTCTCCTGACCGACAAGTACAGCACGCCGGAGGAAGGTGCGGAGGGCGCCTACATCCAGCCGCAGATGTTCAAGTTTCTCGTGGGCAAAGGGCACGTGGACTTCAGCACCGGCAACCAGCAGGACGCGCAGGAATATCTGGTGCACCTGTTTGAAAAGTTCAACAGAGCCGAACATGCCAAGAACGATGGCGGCGTGCCCACCACGAAGCTCTTCGAGTACACGGCTGAGGAGCGCCTCCTGTGTACTCAATCGAACAAGGTCAAGTACTCCGAAGCCAAAAGCACGCTGCTCTCGTTGATGGTGCCGCTCGACGCTGCCGTCAACGCGGCAGAGGTCAAGGATTATGAGGAGCGCGCAGGGAAGCGGCAAAAGAGCGGGGGGGGTGACGACAAAGAGGCCCCTGTCAAAGCGGTCATTCCTTTCGAGGCGTGCGTTGAGGGCTTTGCCAAGGAGAAGGTAGTGGCAGACTGGAGGTCGCCGGTGACCGGCGCGCCGGGAGTCGCGATCATCACCACCAAGTTCAAGACGTTTCCCAAGTACCTCTGCGTGCATATGATGAGGTACATCACTGGGGAGGACTGGCAGCCCAAGAAGCTGGACGCGCTGATAAAGGCTCCAGAAGACCTGGATCTCGAATGCCTCCGCAGCGCTGGGCCTCAGCCCGGCGAGGAAATGCTGCCGCAGGATGCGCCTGCCGCCGGGCCTAGTCCGTCCCCGGAAATCGTGGCCGGGCTTATGAGCATGGGGTTTTCTGAGAACGGGTGCAGGAGAGCGGCGCTGGCCGTCAACAACGCCTCTGTGGAAGCTGCCACGGAGTGGGTTTTCCAGCACATGGAAGATGCCAACTTCAACGACCCCATAGAGCAGGCGGCGCCCAGCGGCGGCGGTGGCGGCGGCGCGGCAGTTTCTGCCGAATCCGTGGAAATGCTCATGGGCATGGGTTTCCAGAAGAAGCACGCCGAGAAGGCACTCAGGGAGTGCGGCGGCGACATTGAGCGGGCTGGGGACTGGCTGTTTTCGCGAATGGACTCTCTGGATGCGATGGATTGCGACGACGCACCGGCACAACAGGGGGCAGAGGTGACGGCGCCGAGCTACAAGCCGCAGTACAAGCTCAGGGGGTTCATCAGCCACGTCGGCTCCTCTACTGCCTGCGGACACTACGTGTGCCACATCAAGAAAGATGGTGCGGTGGAGCGTGCAATAGGGCGTTTGTGTTCGAGCATGTGCGCGAGAGAGTCTGTGTGTGAGTGTGTCAGTGTGCGTGCAAGACAGAGGCAGAGATTCAGAGGCGCTGTGAGGCGGCTGGTGTGTTTTGCCGACCCAAATGTGGTGCGTGCAGTGCTGCCACTTAGCCTCACCTGGGCTGCTATTTCTACCGCTTTTCTTGCTGCCACTGCTGCCACTAACCCCTGGCATGGTTTGTCTCCAACGTGTACACAACGCTCAGACAAGTGGACCATCTTCAACGACCGCAAGGTGGCTGTGTCAGAGGACCCACCCTTCGACCTTGGCTTCATCTATCTGTATGAGAGCATCGGACCTGCGTAAGATCTATCTTGCCCGGAGGACAGGGTTGCCGTGTGTGAGGACATGCACGTGCACACTGTAAAGACATTGCGTAAAGCGCCGAGCGTCGTGAGAGGCGCATAGTGCGCCGTTCCAAGTCGTTGGATTTTTAGCAAAACTGAAACACTCCCATACGTGCAGTGGGGTGACGTCCCGTGTCCACATAAGTACACGCATGCACTATGACACACCACATACACCCTGTTTTCTGGTGTGGCGTGGCGAGAGAGAGAGAGAGAGAGAGCGAGAGATACTTTAATAGGATGCCCCCGGACGACGCCATCTTCTCCGGTCAGTCTTCGCTGACAGCCGGCTGGACGACATCGATGAGGAAGTCGCAGTAGTCAGTACTTTCGAGGGCAGTCTGCACGTCATTCGTCCTGAGCTGCGCGTGCTTGAACCCGCGTTTCTCCCCTCTGCCACTCGCGCGGAGACCACCATCAGTCTCTTAGCCCAACGCACGGCATACATATGCATACATATACATGCATATACATACATACATGTACATGTACATGTTCGTCTGTCTGTCTGTCTGTCTAGGGTCTGCCTGTCTAGGGTCTGTCTGTCTGTCTGTCTGTCTGTCTGTCTGTCTGTCTGTCTGTCTGTCTCTGTGTGTGTGCACAAGTCACGGCACCGCTACTGCGCGTCTGCAAAGATAGCCAGCGCATTGCTGCGAGTGTAAGCGCAAGCAGCCCAGGGTGGTGCAGAGACCTCTGTCTCCCCGCCACGGCCACATCTTCCAAGACGAGCTCACTGCGTTTTGCGACGTCCATCGCGAACAGTTCACATGCCCGCGCCATGACGAAGCAGGCTTCCTCCTTGATCAGAAACGCATCCCCACTGTTCCCGTCGTGATCGTCGTTTGCGTGCAGCTGCTGGGATTCACGCGTCCTCCCGTCAACGCCTTGCTGCGAACGGTGCGCGTTTGCTGCCCGCGACACCCCGCCGGCGCCATCCCTGCCCGCATGCGAACTGCCGACAGCACTCTCCGCCCGTGCTCGCAAAAAAGATGATGGCGCGCCATGATGATGCCCCGATCCCCTGATGGCTGCTTCGACCTGCAACTGGTCTTTCCTGTGCTCGCTGACAGTTTCGTCCACAGCTGCTCGCATGATCTGGTCGGCCCCAGGTGGTGTGAGGAGGCGGCAGCCAAACATACGCCTCACGGGGAAGCAACACGAGCAGGCACGGCAGGCATGCGGGTACAGCAGAGGTGCAGAGCAGCATCACCCTTTTGACGGCGCGCGGGCGCAGCTCCAGCGCCCGCACGCGGTCGTCTGGCATATTTGCTGCCTCCACCGCTCTCTGCGACCAGAAGCTGGAGGGCGCCGGGTGTCAGTCAGACGCGGTCTGGGCGTGCCACGCCCCTGTCGGCCGACGCGCTAACCATTGTACGGGGTCACGCGCAGAGATATGCCACGCAGCAGGGAACGCCACAGATGCTGCGCGCTGCGCAGGCGCCTCCGCCTGCCCGGCACGAGCGCGGGGGCAGAGCAACTCACGAGACAAAGTCGGCAACGTGCCGATTGTGGAACTCCGTCTGCTCTAGCTGACGCTTGCTGACACACAGGGCGGCGGGGCGCGCAAATGCGGCGCTTCCCCCGGCCGCGGGCGGCATGGAGGCGGATTTTGGCGGGAGTGTTTACAGCTCAAAAAGCCACTCCTCCATGCTCATGCCGGTGCAACCGGCGTGCACGCACGCAGCGCACCCACACCCCATCCACGAAGTCGTTGCGCTGCCCCGCGCTTCGCGTTCCTGTGCCGCGTCGTACCCACGCACCCACGTATGCGCGCACCCACGCACCCACGCACCCACGCATCTACGCTGGGACGCTGGCTCTGTGCTCGCACGGACGCTCGCTCGCTCGCATGCACGCTCCCGTGGTGCGTGCAGCTACGGAGCATTTCCTCGCCCTTGCGAGCGCCCCCTCATGCGCCCTGCCCTCAACGCAGGCAACGCCCCATGGCTGAGGACCGCACCGCGGACCGATGAGCAAGCGGTCGACTGGGTCGCAGGGCGGTGGCTCGCTGCCGCGTGCAGACACGCTGGGCGAGAGCCGCGTCGTGTCGAGACCCGCCACCCTTGGTGTGCGCTCGGCGGCGGCCACCCCGCGCCAGCTGCTGACGGAGAATGGCCACCACCTGCTGCCGGGCGCGGCTTGGCGCTTCGACACCGCGGTAGGCGATCTGGACACGCTGCACCGGAGAGTGGGCTGTGATTTGGTTGACTGCGGGCAGCAGCGCGATGTGTGCTGTGCGCGCAACTGCACGATGCGCGCTGTGCGATGTGCGTTTGCCCGCAGTGACCCCCCTGCTGCTGTGCGCCACAGGGTGGACCAAAGCCCTACGTCGCGCGCCCGTCCAAGCCGATGGTGCCCGGCAGCACAGCACCCTGCAAGTGCGGACAGACCTTCGGGTATGGGCCCGATCCAGCGGTGGCATCCGACCTGGCGAACCGAAAGTGCTTCAACTGCCGAGTGCGCAAAGTCGCGGCGCTGGACCCGCGTGGGCCCAACGACCCCGATGCGCAAAAGGACGCGATTGCAAGGGTGCACCAATTGGATATCGAGGCTCGCAAGAAAGGGGGATGCGACTGTGACTATCCTGTCGGGCGCCTGTTCAACAGGCTGACCGCACGGCCTTTTGGCTGGACGCAGGGGCACGAGGGCCAGAGTCGCGACCAGTCGGGCGAATGGGAGGGGGGAGAAAACCGCACGGAAGCGAGGACGCTCAAATTTAGGAAACTGCCGTGGTGGGAGAGGGGGCCCACGGAGAAAACCACCCCCGGACTGATGGCGCCTATGATAAAGGACCAAGTTGGCAGACTCGGAGGACAGCGCTACTACCCCTGCCGGTCGTTTGTGTACGCTCCGAGCGACAATAGTGACCTCCCCCGCACGGGTGCCGTCAACGCGCTCCCCGACGCGCGCCTCGAGCTCGACTTTATCTACGGTTACAATGCTGGCGCCATTGTGGGCGCGCCGTCGACTGAGTTTGGCGTCAAGATGGGAAGTGACGCGCAAGACAACCTACGCTGGCTGGACGAGCAGCGCATCGTGTACTTTGCCGCCGCCACCGCCATTGTCTACGACATCAAGCTGCACAAACAGCGCTTTTTCTTTGGCCACGACGACGCCATTACGTA
>Ga0115006_10003899_pt1 | contig 10272 bp, 6 predicted proteins | sample ArcOceMetagenome_3_FD_88943 | JGI IMG/M metagenome (GOLD analysis project Ga0115006, IMG submission 88943) | Marine eukaryotic phytoplankton communities from Arctic Ocean - Arctic Ocean- Svalbard ARC20M Metagenome | ecosystem: Environmental > Aquatic > Marine > Oceanic | place: Arctic Ocean...
AGCGTGCTAGGGAGCACAGAGTTGGCACAGATGCGACAAGATGACAGTGACAACACGGTCACCATCTCAATGGATTCAACGCCGTCTCAACGCCAACCAAGCAGGGGCAGAGCGCAAAGCGAAAGTCTCTTCAAGATACATTTGATTGTCGCTTGGTTTTCACACAAAATTCTGTCTGTGTCAAAAGGAGTGTCTTGCTGAATTGTGACACGAATGTCCCGTGTCCTGCTTACCATTACGCACACTGGTGTTCCATCTCCTCGCCTCATTGGAGAGAGCGGGCACGCGGGATGTAGACCGCGCTCTTTGGCCGCTTGCGAACGTATGGATAAAGTCGGCACACGACGACACTACCTGGCGGTGCACCTGCCACTAAATCTGGGAGCGCCGGTGACGCAACGCGCTCGCATTTTGGATGCTCAAGTTTCCCATCTGATGCTCCCAGTCTCCGAGCATCTGCTTCTCCCACAATCTCTGCGTCTAGCTTGGGCACGCGCCCAATGATCCTACGGTCCCAGGTACGAAGAGCCGGCGGTGCAGACATAGCAAACGACGATACTGCCGATGATGGCGACTTTCGACTTTGGAACCCGCGTGACTGACTTGATTGTTGGCGATGCCAGTCATCCAGCACGTAGTGCATAGCGTTCTTAAGCACAGCACCATTCTACAGCGTGTGTGAGTGTGTGTGTCAGTGCGCATGTAACCAGGGTGGTGTGTTGCCGGAATATTCGGGCTCATAATGGTGACGGGACAAGTACACAAGTACACACAACATTTCTTTTGCAGTGATTTCCTCGCTCACCGCCATGGACACGGCTTGAGAACGGCGATTGCATAACAGACGGCGAGTATCGCGCTTATCATCCGGTGCTTGTATGCCGCAGTACAGTCTCGGCCCGGACGTTCCTCTCGCCTGTGGCATCACACGGCCGAGACAGATGAAATTTTTGTCTGAGTGCTCCGGAGTTTCGATGTTTGCGTGTTCGTGCGCGCGTGCATGCGGTGCGTGCAGGTATATGTAGGTGTACAGGTATATGTAGGTATACATGTAGGTATACATATTGAAGAGTGCACAGCTTTGTAGCAGGTCCGAGTGTATCCGAAAAACTCGGACTCATGGTGATGACGGTGTATGTCACGCATAGTGCAAGACAGCAATTGCCTACGGTGAGGGCCCTGCTCTGTTGCTCTACTTGAACGGAAACCACGTGTCCCTCCCTCCCTCCTGCTATACCTCTTGCGTCTAGAGCTGCCGCAGTAAAGTAGGAACTCTACTTTGGCAGCTGCGGGCGCCAGACATTTGTGCTCTGTCTCGGAGATCAAGTGTTCATGATCACACGCATACTTTTTACCTTATCTGGGTTTCCATAGACCAGAGGGACGCGTTGGGAGGCGCTGAAGGGCTTAGCTCTCTGTCCATCCCCGGTCTTAGCGCTGCATGACCTGCCCCGCGTAATGTAGATAGGCTCTTCCCCCTCCTCTGAATGGCCGTCGTCAACAGGTAAACACTCCAAGGGCTCCTGTGCTTCTTTCTGCCCATTTGTGATACCACCCTCTTCTTTGTCGGCTCCGTGTTCGGCCCGTCCCGTCCGTCTGCTCACTGTGCCGGATCTTGCAGCATCTGCTTCAGCCGGAGCGCTGTGCGGATCGTAGACCACCCTCGCATTATCCTCGCCCTCCACCAGGACGCGAGGCGATAGTTGACGTGTGGAAGTGGCCAGCGCAGACGTCGGTCGTGGACGCAATTTCCTGAGACGTGACTCGAGGCTCGCATGGGCCAGGCTCGACAGGCCGTATGGATGGTCGAGGCCAGCAGCCAGTGAAGCATAGACGTCGGGGGTCAGAGATTTTACAGTGTTCTCGACAGCGCGGGCGTTGGCAAGGGGGTCCACTTGTGTGCGGTGCTTCAGGGCGTAAGATTCCATCGCTGGACTGCGCACCCCCGTAATGCGCCCAGTGCGCAAGACCGTGACGACTCCCGGAGGATTCAAAAGGTGTGCCTGCTCCATGATCCTCCTAGCGCGCGTGTCAACAGGACCACACGACCCTTCGGTTGCCGAACACTCCTCAGTCACTGACTGCAGCAACTGCCCTCTCACTGGCGCGGTATGAGGCCGCATTTGCCTTGCCCTCCCCTGGAGACGGTGCCGCACCACCTCTTGCTTAATTTTACGAAGACTGAACTCCTCTTGTGCCTCTTGCGCCCCCTCCAGCCCAACATCGTCTCCAACCTCAGCGCTGTTGGCCCCATTGTCTTCTCCTTCCTCTTGCTGCGGCATGGTCGTATGGCATCTGCTCGCCCCGCCTAGAGTGCGCTGGGTGCAGGGAGAGGGTACGGACGGCGGTCGTGCAGGGGCGGGCTTGGGCAAGGGGAGCTTGCACGTAGGCGATATTCGCATCTTCCACACGCTTTGCACCTCTACCTCTTGTGCTTCGGCACGGTACTCCCTCAGCGAAATCGCTGCACACCGCAGACGCGAAAACAAGCGCAGGCGGCCGATGGCGTCCGGGACTTTGTCTATGTCTAGCGGTTGGTCGTTCCCACCTGTCGACGCCTCCTCTTGCGAATCTTCAAACGTGAAGCACGCTGCCCCGCAAAATTCCCGGTGTGAACGCGGTGTCAGTGCCACTATCCTTTGAAATGGCGAGTGCGACGTTCCCTCTGGTTGCCCGTACCACCTAGATATGGTCTCGGTGTTGTCAGCATGGTGCTGCGTGAATCGAATGGCTAGAATGCTACGCAGCCCCACGACAATTTCCACCTGCCGAATGAACGTGCCGCTGTCGGGGAGGACGACGAAAAACTTGGACGTTTCTGGCTCGGGAATGCTCGACCAGACGCGCATCCGGCGCAAGTCTTTGCGCGACAGTCCACTCACGAACTCGATCTTTTTGAGCGCCTGATCATGCCAGCCTACTGTAACAGCCACGGCCTGCACTCGATGATGAGGAGGCAGACACAAAGAATCACGTGCAGCGTCCTCTGCCTCGCCGGATGCTGACAGATTTGTCTGAACGGCGTCCAATATGGCAGCCGTTGGACGAGAGGCCGGGGCCTCTTCAGTGCAAGCTGGCTTTTCAGGTATGAAATAGGAGCCTTCCACGCAGATGAAGCAGTCGTACGTGAGACCGGACACTTGAAACTGGTCAAAGTGGGAGCGAGACAACTCGACCGGTGTTGTTCTCGCTCCCACCAAAAACTCCTCCAACCTTTCATTAATGATTTCCTTCCCAGAAGAAGGCTTGAGGGACCCTATGCTCGCCCACTTTAGCCCCAGGCCGGTTGTCTCAGCAGTTTTGGACGCGTTCGTGGCTAGTCGCTCGGTAATGATGGCATCAATGTGGTCGCGGAGGGAAGAGCGCTGGCGCAGCAGACGAATCATGACGTCTTTCTTTATCTCCAGCACCTCGCAGCCCTCATCCTTCGCACGGCAAGTCGCCCCCGCCGGGGCTCCGGTGAGCATACTCATCTCACCGACCATGCCTCCTCCTTTGATAGTGGCCACCTCGATATTCCCCCCGATAATGACCGACAGAGACCCACGCAGCACGGTATACAGTGATTGAGAAATCGTGCCCATGCGGATTAGATCCGTCCCCGGCATGAGCTTCTTCAAGGTAATCGATAGCGACAGCGTCTGGAGGTCCTCCTCTTCAATGTCTGCGAACAACTGGCTGCGCTTCAGAATATCCGTGGGATCATACAGCATCACGTTATATGTCCTGACATCCGATACCGCCAGTAGTGCCCCTTGCGCCTCTTTCGAGGCAGAGGCATAAGCCTGAGCAAATTGATCGCCAAGGCACGCAGCGAAGCACTCGGAGCGAAAAAACTGCGCTGCAATCTGCTTGTCAGCCCCAGCCTCCACCAACACTCTGCAGACCCTCGAGTACTCTTCCTTGTCCGCACCTTCGGCCGTCACGCAGCCTATGCCTGCAGCTATCAATGCTGTCATGGGTACCCGCTTACCACTCATCGTATAGTTCGCAGACACCTTCTGCAGAGGCAGAGGCGCCCAGCTGCTGACACCATTGCTCCCGTCATTCTGCGGGGTTTGGGAGTGATGGACATGACGTCGGAAGAACGAGGCAGGGGGGGGCTCATACATGACGCTTCCTTCATGAATTTCGTCAATTAAGGACTCTTCAGCCTGCTGCTCCGGCTGAGTTTTGGCTTTGATAGTTTGCATGATTTTCTTCATGTGTCTGTGCGCTTTTTCCCACTTGAGCACGAGCTGAACACGGTCAGCATGCGCGTTGACATGCCCCCCCGAGGCAATGAGCAATACGAGCATCTCTGCCTTCGCCCCTGAAGCCGCTGCCGCGACGGGATGCAAGCTGCCAGGCTCGGCGCTCAAGTTTGGATCTGCATTGTGCGCAAGCAGCTGCCGTGCGCAGGCGAGATGCCCAAGTAGGGCGCTTGCAGCGAGCGCTGATAGCTGAGTGTCCACATCAAGCACTATATCTCTGCAAAGCTCCTGGTTTTTACGCTCGCATTCTGCACTTGCTACTCGTGGTGACGAGGTCACAAGATCCTGGCATTGGGTGAGATGCAGCAACAACTTCGGCTCCTGCCGGCAGGCCATGCTCAGACGCAGGATTGCACGCGAAATGTTCAGGCATGCGTCCGGAGACGCATCCCGCGCCAACAGAAACTGCACGCAGTTTTCGCTGCCAGCGAGACAGCTCAGGTAGAGCGCTGCGTCTGCAACGTCACCCTGGATCCTTGCAGCGCGATCGAGTAAAAGTAGCGCGTGTACATTCCCTCGGGACGACGCAGCCACCACTGCTTCCACACTCCCTGTGTATGCCACCTCACCGCCTTGAAACGAAGGATGCTCATGTGTGTCCTGCTCGGCGTCCTTTGACGCTCCGTCGCCCAACACACCGAAGAGGAGTAGCCCAATAATGGTCGGGGAGTCAGAACACGCCGCGAGGGCTAGCACCTCGACATTCTCCATGATATTCATGCGGGTGCATCGCACCATCTTGTGCAAGCCGGAAGCTAAGAGATGATCTGAGCTCAGAGAGCACGGCGCTAGTGCAGCGACGACAAGAGCAGCACGGACGGCGCCGTTGCAGTACGTAGCATCCAACTTGAGCAAGCGTTCCAACATACGCACGTCTGCAGTCTGTGCCGCGGCTTTGATGCTGGCCGCAATCACTGCCATCATCTGGCCCTGACCCAAGACCCCCTGTTCGTCAAAAGCGTCAGCGTGACTGTCCGTCCCGGGGTCTGCTTGGGTGGCCAGAGCTTCTGCGAGAGCCGTGAGGGACAGCAATAGAACGTAGGAGAGGTTGGTCCAGCGATTCCAAATTGAGTTAGCTAGCAGCAAGCTGAGCTGACTGTCGTCACTGAGCTGTCTAAGGATGGTAGAGTCCAGCCCCCATGCAGCTGGCGACGTGTCCTCATTCTCCACTGATCCAGCGTCGAGAGGCTGGAACCCTGCATCAAGCACCAAAGCTTGGAGCGGTCGTAGCGCTGCTTCCAGCGGTACTATTCTTAGAATAATCTCCGCAACGTCAATCCATGCATCAACCATTTCATTGCCCCCCCCCTCTTCACGAACATCTTGCCGGATAAAAGGGTATTCGCGCAGGCGTTGCAAGAGGATACTCGAGCACCGTGATATCTCCTCATTCAGTGCCTGGCGAAATGGAGGTTGACAGCCGAGACAGGCGAGCAGCAACTCGAGCACATGCTGTCTTGTAGCATAGCGTCTGAGACACGGCTGCTCTGAAAGGGTTTGCAGTACGCGAGATGCTACTACCCACTGTGCACAGTGCATCGCCGCGTCCGCGGCGGCCTGCCAAATGAAGTAGATCCAGTCCTGCCCCTCAGCCAAGGTCTCGAGAGTAGGAGCGACGTATATGAGCCCGTCTGCCCAGCCATAGTGAACGCACGCCTGCACCATCTTCATCCAGTGCTCCTTGGTGAACATATTCTCATACATGTCAACTTTCCAGGCATCGTCCGTCTCGTCCTCGACACTGCCCCCATGTGCGAGGGAGTGATGATAATAAAGCAAGAATCTGAGGATCTGAGGGTCCCTCGCCACAGAAGGAATCGAGACAAAGGCGGCGGCGGCGTCAGCGCCGTGCATCAGCAACGTGCGAACACACTCAAGTCCCCGCTTCCACGAACCCTCGGGCCCCTCCAGAGACAATTGATGCGAGATAGAAAGGAGGCAGGCGACCAAGGGTGTCAGATTCTCGTGATCGGTCTGATTGACGAGCTTTTTGACTTTTTCAGGTCCGCGCTGCTTGAGCGCCACATCCAAGACTGCGTCTGACGCTTGCCACCTGCATACACACACACACACACACACATTATACCCTTGCACGTATACACACACACACACACACACACACTCTCTCTCTCTCTCTCTCTCTCTCTCACACACACAATGAACATCTTGACAACATACCTCCAGTGACGAATAGCCACCGTCAACGCAGTATCCTCGCTCTCCACGCCCTTGCTGCGTGCAGTGCTCCGTGCAGATACGCTAAGACGCTTCGAAAGGGAGGACGAGCACGCAAACACGTCAGCCTTTGCCTCAAGGAGGCATTCGACCAGCGTTTCATGATCCATTTCTATGGCAAACATGAGCGCAGTGGTCACCCCCTTGTGGACAGCAAGTTCGTGGTCTGCGGTTTCTGCGAGCTCTTTGAGCTTTGCCTGCTGCTCTTGCGCGTGTTGCCTGCCCAGATTGGGGGTTTGGGGTTGAGGGTTGGGGTTGGGGTTTGGGGTTTGGGATCGAGGGTTTTCTGTAGTATGTGTGTGTATATGTGTGTGCACGCACGTGTGTATATCATGCATCGTATTATACGCGTGTGTGTATTTTTCATCGTATTATATATATATATATATATATATATATATTATTTTGCGCACAAGCGAAATCCTGCAATGGGTACTGTCGGTGCCTGGGTTGGGTGAAGGCCCCGCGGGCACGCTGCGGCTTACCATCACGGACGCTCAGCTCCCAGAAGGAGTCTCAGTGGACGTACACCAGGCCTGGAGTCATGTCGACAGTCTGGATCATACCTGCGACGTCAGTGGGAATGAGCCCAAGACGTACCTCGACAGCCAGCAGGCCATGTGGATCCGAGTGAGCAAGAAAGAGAATTGCGCCAACGGCTGCGCGGCCGCTGTCAAAATTGCTGCCTCTGTCAGCATGCTCGACTGCCACGAGGCAGCCACCGAGGGCTTCTGCCCGGAGGGCTGCGTCACGGAGCATGGCATTTGTGGGAACCCCAAGTGCAAGCTGTCTTTGGACTGGCCCGCCCTCGCGAAGCTGGAACACGTGGGTAAAATGTTTTCCGGCGGACTCGGCGGCAACGCCAGGAAAGACCTCAAGGGCGATCGACAGATGTGGGCGTGCGTGCGCGACTGGGATTGGGAACAGATGAAGGCTTGCGGCGTTGGTCTTGGCCAGGTATGCATCCGAACCCGAATGCTAATCCTAAACCCTAAATCCTACATACCAAAACCGCATTTGTCAGCAGCTAGAGTGGAGAAGTAAGAAGCCACGGGTGCTGACTAGTCTCAATGGAAACTAATGGTCCTAAACACTAAACTCTTAGCCCTTAACCTGCATCCTTTAATCTGCGCCGGAAACGAAGGGCGCTGACAAAGTGACCATGGAGACAGTTCGCTTGCTTCCAATATGAGGAGAGATCGCAAACGTTTGAGCATTGGAGCTCAGCCAAGGAGCTCGTGCTCATCAGTCCCGAGCAATACGAAGCAGGCCTTGCCAAAGAAGGTGTGTGTAAACACACGCGCACACAGCCGCTCAAGTTTGCAACAAGTGCGCGCTTGTTGTGGAGTGTGCGTGTTTACGTGTGTGCGCGGCGGGAGCACGGAAGGTATCATTTTCTTACACACGCACACACACACTCTCTCTCGTTTTCTCCCTGCGTCCCCCCCTCTCTCCCCCCCCCTCGTTCTCTTTCAGACATGAACACGGAGCACAGCGCAAAGATGCCAGACAGGCACGCCGCACACAAGTGTCACAACGCTTCCAAATGCATGCACAAGGACTGTCGAGCCTGGCCTGGCACCGCTGCCTGTAAGTTCAGATGCAAATCGTAAAGGAAAAAGGGGGAAGGGGCGGGTTCGTGGAGGTGCATGGGCGTGCTGTGCCATCTCCCATGCGCGCACTTCGCGCATGGAGAGTGATCGAAGGGACTGACGCATGCGCACGCACACACGTACAGGTAAGGATGAGTATGAATTACGAGAGGCCAATCAGACGGAGTGGGAATGTCCCGATGTAATAGGTGCGCCTCCTTACTTTCGGCCCACGCGCGTGCGCGCGCGCGCGCACATGCATGCATGCATGCATGCATGCCTTTACCCTACAATACAGGCACACATAGATACATTTACATGCATACATACGAAGACAGAGACGCGTACTGTCTGTCCCTCTCCGTCCCTCTTTGATCCCTCCCCCTCTCATATTCAAACACATGCATATCACAAAGGCGATGGGTCGTGCGAGTATTCCTGCTGCCCACCGCCTCCGAACATCATGGCCTTGTACCTCCAAGGAGTGTGTCCGGTAAGAGAGAAAGAGAGAGGGAAGGATTTCCGTCCGATGCTCGTGTCTGTGTGATGTGGGTTGATGTTTGTGGGGAGGGGGGGTTCGTGGCTGTCCTATATATTCGTGACAAAAGGTCATGAAGAGAGCGTTATAGAGAGAGAAGAGACTGTCTGTGACAGGGGCAAGGAGTCATAAGAGACCGTTGTGGTGAGGAAAGATCCTTTTTGACCATTGCGGAGATGTTGCGTGTGAAAAAAAAAACAGGTGTTTAGCGCAGAGTATTTCATGAAGGATCCAGCCCCGCTGACCTTCGAGTCTCTTTGCGGTACCCTATTCCTTGTGTGTGAGGCTGCTCGACTATTGAGCGTCATGCAGTATGTATTGCGGGGATGCTGGCGCGGGGAGACACAAAGGGTGTTTGTGGTTGCTTATTGCGAAGCGCACTTGGAACACGCATTGTCTGCGGGGATACACGCGCCCTGTGCTATATCGGGCCGTGATTGCACGAATCCTCCAAAACGTCAATCATCTCTATACTATTCGCATGATTGATGAGGTACCCTATAGGGTACCTCATCAATTATTTGAACTCCCTGCCTCTCCCTCTCCGTCCCTCATTGTTTACTCTGCGCATGATGTAGTGTTTTGGAGGATTCGCGAATCCTCCAAAACCATAACGCCTTCGCGAGCGTACAGTGTACCCTGAAATGGGTACACTGTACCCAGGGCACCCCATCTACAAACTCCGTTTGATTCATCATACGCATGATTCGACGTTTTGGAGGATTCGCTAACTTGTGCTCGCCACATTGATGCTAGCTTCTCTCATCGCCTTGATTGTACATTTATGCTAACGTCTGCCCCTCGCCTCCGCCGCCACCCCCCACCTTCACCCAAAGTCGAGCTCTCCCTCAACCACTACGACAATGCGTGCGCAAACGCTGTGAAGGTCAACCAAGACTGCTACTACTATGCGAGCTTGTGCCCAATGGCGACGCCAGACAAATTTTCTTGCGTGTACCCTGCACCGCCTGTCCCGCCTCCTGGACTCGTCGCCAAAAGCGGCAGCGGCAGTGGAAGTGGCAGCGGCAGCAGTAGCGGAACCTCAGGCGGGGCTGATACAACCTCAGGCGGAGCTGATACATGCGGCGAGGAGGTATTCAGTTGTATTCAAAGCTGACGGAGTAGGAGAGGAGGATGAGAGGATTTTTACGTCGGCACTGCACGTGGAGGAGGAGGGAGAAAAAATTGGTGTTTATTGGTACTTGTTCAGTAACCTGTCGAGGGGGAAGGAAGGAGGCATGTCCCCAAACAAAAGAAGCGCGATTTGTGGAAGAAGTGGTACTTATTGCGGCCCCGGCTAGTTGTACGTGGAGGAGGAGGAGGAAGGAAGGGGCGGCGGAGGAGGCGGAGGAGAGAGGCGATGGGGAGGTGGGTTTGGCGGCGGAGGAGGCAGGGTGGAATGAAGGGGGGTTCAGAGGATTGCAGACACCCGCGGATGACAACTGGGCGCAGACACCTTCTTTTGGACATTATTGTTAGTCACAGTGTTACGGAGGGAAGGAGGGGTGTGTTACTTACTTTTCAAGAAACAATAAATGACATTTGAGTCGACCGTTTGATTCATCATACGCATGATTCGACGTTTTGGAGGATTCGCTAACTTGTGCTCGCCACATTGATGCTAGCTTCTCTCATCGCCTTGATTGTACATTTA
>Ga0115006_10003901_pt1 | contig 10271 bp, 10 predicted proteins | sample ArcOceMetagenome_3_FD_88943 | JGI IMG/M metagenome (GOLD analysis project Ga0115006, IMG submission 88943) | Marine eukaryotic phytoplankton communities from Arctic Ocean - Arctic Ocean- Svalbard ARC20M Metagenome | ecosystem: Environmental > Aquatic > Marine > Oceanic | place: Arctic Ocean...
AGTGTTGAAGAGGCGTTGGATATTATAAAGGAAGGGAAAGCTATTAATGTGTTAAACCAGTTAATTGGTTAACTGAATAATTATCATTAGAATGACAATTTTAGATAAAATAAACGCAAATAAATTAAAGGAAATTGAAGCTGCTAAGGCATCAGTTTCTGTTAAGCAACTAGAGAGTTCTCTATTGTTTGAAAGAAACTGTTTTTCATTGAAGGACGCAATTATAGAAAAGTCAGGTATTATAGCTGAGTTTAAAAGACAATCTCCTTCAAAAGGGGTTATCAATGGTTTGGTTAAACCGCAAGATGTAGCTCTCGGGTATGAGAAAGCTGGAGTATCAGCAATAAGTTGTTTAACTGATCTTGATTACTTCGGAGGAACTTTTGATGATTTAAGAGCTGTTAGGGATGCTATTAGTATTCCAGTTTTAAGAAAGGATTTTATGTTAGATGAATATCAACTACTAGAAGCAAAGTCTTTAGGAGCTGATATCATCTTATTAATCGCTTCTTCTTTGAGCGTTAAAAAAACCAATCAATTAGGTGAAATGGCTAAGTCTTTAGGTTTAAGTGTTTTACTCGAAATACACGATGAGTCCGAATTAAATCATATTAACCAGCACTGTGATGCTATTGGTGTAAACAACAGAAATCTTAAGACTTTTGAAGTAAGTACGGATGTTTCAAAAAGATTAGCCGCTCATATCGAAGACGACTTTATTAAAGTTTCAGAAAGTGGTATTTCTAATGTAGAAGCTATTAAGGAATTAAAGAGTTTTGGTTACCAAGGTTTTTTAATTGGCGAAAATTTCATGAAAACTGAAAACCCAGGAAAATCTTGTCAGGAATTTATTAATCAACTTTAGTAATGAAGCGTATAGATTTAAAAATAAAAGTTTGTGGAATGACGCTTCAGCGTAATGTTGATGTATTAAATTTACTTGATGTAGATTTTGTAGGCAATATCTTTTATTATAAATCTCCTAGAAGTATTACTGATAAATTAAACGTGAAGGCAGTTAAAGTTGGTGTGTTTGTTAAAGAAGAAATAGAAGTTATTAAGACTCAAGTTCAAAAACACAATCTTCAAACCATTCAATTACATGGTGGAGAATCAAATGAATTCTGTGGTTTAGTAAAGGATTTGGGTGTTAACGTTTGGAAAGTGTTTTCTGTTGATGATGAATTTAATTTTGATTTATTAAATGAATACGATAAAGCAGATTTGTTTTTATTTGATACTAAATCACCAAAGCACGGTGGAACAGGGCAAAAATTTAATTGGGAATTATTATATAAGATTGATGAATTATCACCAAAAAAATACTTTCTTTCAGGGGGGATAGGATTTGGAGATGCGAAGGAGATAAAAAAGCTACAGCTTAAAAATATGATTGGATTGGATTTAAATAGCAAGTTTGAAAAATCTCCAGGAATTAAAGATGTAGAATTATTAAAAGAGTTTTTAAAAGAATTAAGAGATTAAATAATTTATAAGCTATGGGATATAACGTTGATGAAAAAGGGTATTACGGTGATTTTGGAGGAGCTTTCATTCCTGAAATGCTTTATCCTAATGTTGAGGAACTAAGACAGAATTACTTGAAGATTTCAAATGAGCCAGATTTTAAAGCGGAGTTTGATTATTTATTGAAAGATTACGTTGGACGTCCAACGCCATTGTATTTAGCAAAAAGGTTGTCTGCTAAATACGGTGGTAAAATATATTTAAAAAGAGAAGATCTTAATCATACAGGAGCACATAAAATAAACAATACAATCGGTCAGATTTTACTTGCACAGCGTCTTGGTAAAACTAGAATTATTGCGGAAACAGGAGCAGGGCAACATGGTGTTGCTACAGCTACAGTTTGTGCTTTAAAAGGCTTAGAATGTATTATTTATATGGGAGCTGTTGATATAGAAAGACAGCAACCCAATGTTAAAAGAATGCAAATGTTGGGAGCTAAGGTTGTTGCTGCCACATCAGGAAGTAAAACGCTAAAAGATGCAACCAACGAAGCGATTAGAGATTGGATAAATAACCCGTCGGATACTTATTACATAATAGGTTCCGTTGTAGGTCCTCATCCATATCCAGATATGGTTGCAAAGTTTCAAAGTGTTATCTCGGAGGAAATTAAAAATCAATTACTAGAAAAAGAAGGAAGAGAAACACCTGATAAGGTAATTGCGTGTGTAGGTGGTGGAAGTAATGCTGCAGGTGCTTTTTATCATTTCTTAGATGATGAGAGTGTGCAGTTAATTGCTGCCGAAGCTGCAGGGTTAGGTGTTGAAAGTGGAAAAACTGCTGCAACAACTAAAAAAGGTAAACCGGGTGTTTTACATGCTGCTAAAACTTTATTAATGCAAACGGAAGATGGGCAAATTGTAGAGCCTTATTCAATTTCTGCAGGTTTAGATTATCCAGGAATTGGTCCAATACACGCAAATCTATTTACATCAAATAGGGCTGATTTTATTTATATTACTGATCAAGAAGCTTTAGATAGTTGTTTTGAATGTAGCAGACTAGAGGGGATTATTCCGGCATTGGAAACTGCGCATGCGTTAGCAGTTTTGGATAAGATAGATATAAAACCTGATGACGTAGTTGTGATAAACCTTTCAGGAAGGGGAGACAAGGATTTGGATACTTTAGCGAAGTATATTTAATTACTATTTTTTCAATCGATCAATTTAATAATTGAAAAAAACAAAAGATTTTTAAGGATGAGCAGAATTAAAAAAGCATTTAATAAAAAGGACGGTTTACTAAGTATATTTATAACAGCAGGTTTCCCAAACTTAAATGATACGATAGGTATATTAAAAGAACTAGAAGCAAACGGAGTTGATATGGTGGAATTAGGGATTCCATTTTCAGACCCAATGGCTGATGGTCCAGTAATTCAAGAAGCTAGTGGGGTTGCTATCGAAAATGGAATGACACTTAACGTGCTTTTTGAACAGCTTAAGGATTTACGTAAAGAGGTATCTATTCCCGTATTATTAATGGGGTATTTAAACCCTGTAATGCAATATGGGTACAAAGAATTTTGTGAAAGCTGCCAAGCAGTGGGAATTGATGGTGTGATTTTACCTGATCTACCTTTGTATGAATATACATCTCAGTACAAGACTTTATTTGAGCAACACGGACTTTCGAATGTTTTTTTGGTAACACCAGAAACAGCTCCTGAACGAATTAAAAAGTTAGATGAATTAACAGATGGTTTCTTATATTTAGTTTCAAGTTCGTCTACAACTGGTGGTAAATCGGGTATTGATGGAACAATTGATTATTTTTCAAGAGTGAAGGAAATGAATTTAAATTCGCCTAAAATGATTGGTTTTAATATTAAAGATGCTTCATCTTATAATATTGCAAAAACTTATTCGGATGGAGCAATCATTGGTTCGGCATTTATAAAAGCGATAGAAGAATCATTAGATCTGAAATCAGATATTAAGGAATTTATTAGTACGATTAGGTAATATTAGTTTAGTACAAATAAGGAATAGTAAACATCAATTAATAAGTGCTTGGCTCTATTTAATTGATGTTTTTTTCATGTTTAGAATTAGTAAATAAACATTAGGAAATTTTAAATTAAAAATAGAATAACCTATTTTTTAGGTTATTTATAACTGTTAAATAACTGTTTTGGTCTTAAAAAAAATCCCGTTTTTTCTTAAATTTAAGCACTCATTTAAATTGTCTTCTGTTGAGCGTTTGGGAACAGATAATTTATATCTAAAATTAGATAATCAAGGATTTATAGGCTGGGGTGAAGCCGTTTTCCCTCCTTATTTACAAGAAACTATAAACTCGGCATCTGATACTTTAATAGAAGTGGATTGGATTGTTAATAAAGATGAAACCATATTTGATTTAATTGCTAGAAATCAAACGGTTTTAAAACATTTTCCAGCAGCAGCCTGCGCAATGGAGGTGTGTTTGTTAAATTGGTATGCTAAGTTTCATAGTATGGAATTACATGAGGTTTTAGATTTGGCTAAGGTTGATACTCCAACCTCTTACACAATAGGGATTTGTTCAGATATAGAAATTAAACAAAGAGTAGAAGAAAATCCTGAGGCTAAATATTTTAAGTTAAAAATAAACGAGCAAGAGTTTAACCGAATTATAAAAGCTTATCAAGCTGCATCTAAGAAACCTTTTGTAGTAGATGCCAATCAAGGATTTACATCTAAACATGAAGCTTTAAAATGTGCGAATAAATTACATGATCTAGGAGCCGCGTATTTTGAACAGCCTTTTTTAAAACAAGACCTTAAAGCTCATGCATGGCTAAAAAGTAAAACTAAGATTCCAATAATCGCTGATGAATCTTTTCAGCGTATCGGAGATATGGATAAATTATTAGATTCTTTTGATGGGATTAATGTAAAAATAATGAAAACGGGAGGTCTAATAGAAGCTAAAGAAGCTTTGATTAAGGCCAAGAAATATGGACTTATTACTGTTTTAGGATGCATGTCAGGCTCAAGTGTAGCAATAAAAGCTGCGCAATCAATAAGTAGTCTAACCAATTATGTAGATTTGGATGGAATGTTTCTTATATCAAACGATCCCTTTACTTCAAAAGAAGCTGAGAACTGGTAAATAAAACACGCCACTTTTTGAGCCAAAGTATTACTGCTTATTTATCTCGTCTAAATTTCCTTCAATTTTTACTTGTAACTCGTCAAATGGTAAATCATTAACATCCATTCCAAAAGGATCTTCTATTTCTTCTCCTATTAATTCAATGCCAATCATAGTGAAAAAAACCATCATCATTAAAGGTATGCACCACCAACTCATTTCACGAATAAAACCAAATGGAAGCGTAATGAGATATATTAATAAAATTCTTTTTAAGTGAATAGAATATCCAAACGGTATTGGCGTATTTCTAATTCTTTCACAAGCTCCTAAAATATTGGATAGCTTTTCTATTTCGTTCTCTAAAATAATAAGCTGTTCTCCACTAATGGTTTTATTTTTAAATCCTTCCAATACTATTTGAGACATTCTTGTAAGTAGTAAATTGGGTTTGTGCTGAATGGATGATAACTCTTTTGCAAAAGCAGGAGGAAATATATTTGTAATCTCACTGAAATTCTGATTTCTCAAATGCTCTTTTAAAATATAAGGGAAATGCTTTATTAGATTCAATAATTCCTCGTTACCTAAATATCCAAATACCTTCATCGAAAAATGTCTAGAAGTATTCACTAAAGCGCCTAAATGCTTTCTTCCTTCCCACCATCTATCGTATGCAGTATTTGTTCGGAATACAAGTAATAAGCCAATTACTAAACCTAATACAGTATGGAATGTAGGAGAAATACTATAAAGTCCAGAAAGTTTAATCGGGTATAACTCATGTAAAAAAGTAAATAAACCTGTAACTACACCATACAAAATAACGCTCCAGATCATCCCTTCAAAGAAATACCCACTAGGTTTAAATAAAAACTTCCACCAAATTTTGTTATTGTATTTAAGCATTGTCTGTAATTTATTTGCAAATATAGCAATGCAAATTAAAAAATAAATAAGGTCACTAAATTTTAATTTTTTAAACTTTTCAGTCTCTTATTTTATTTAAGAAATGAAAGAATTTGTATAAATTTCCCGAAAGAATTACAAAAGGACTTAACTATTACAAGATCACTTACCTATATATTTACTTAAAGGCCTAATAATTCTATTGTTTTCTGTTTGTTCTATAACATGAGCTGTCCATCCAACAATTCTACTCATTACAAAAATAGGGGTAAAGGTAGGAATGTCAAATCCCATCATATGGTATGCAGGTCCAGCAGGGAAATCTAAATTAGGAAGAATACCTTTTGTTTTTGTCATACATTCAGCAAGCTCTTTTTGCTTTTTTAACAAAAGCTTTTCTTCCTCTGTAGAAGTTAAAAGTTCTAAATGCTTTTGCATAGTAGGAACTCTTGAATCACCGTTTTTATATACCCGGTGACCAAATCCCATTATTTTCCTTTTTTTATCAAGTTGTTCTTTCAACCAATCTTCAGTGTTGTTTGTTTTCATAAGATCTTTTAAAACATACATTACTTGTTCATTGGCACCGCCATGCAAAGGGCCTTTTAAAGCACCTATTGCTCCTGTGATCGCACTATGTAAGTCAGAAGTTGTTGATGTAATAACCCGTGCCGAAAAGGTAGAAGCATTAAAACTATGTTCAGCATACAATATCATTGATACTTCAAAAGCTTTTAATATTTCTTTAGATGGGATTGTACCAAAACACATATTGAAAAAATTCTCACTTCGTGTTAAACGTTCTAAAGGCTCAATAATCTCAAGGCCTTTACTTGCGCGATAATGGTAAGCAATTATTGTAGGTATTTGAGCATATAGGTTTATAAATTTATCCTGGTTTACTTTTGTATCTATATCGAAACTCCTTTTAGGTTTTTTAGCTCCTAAAAAGCTTACTGCTGTTCGTAAAGCATCCATCGGATGAGCTTCATTTAAATCGATTATCATTTTTTGAATATCCTCCTCTAATGGACGATATTTTTTCTCTTTTGCAATAAAATCTACTAATTCTTCATTTTTTGGGAGACTATCATAAACTAATAAATAAGCCACTTCATCAAAGCTTTTCTCACGAGAAAGTTGGGCTACCTCGTAACCTCTATAGAAAAGTTTACTTAATTCTGCATTCACATTAGAAACACTCGTAGTATCAACTACTACGCCTTCCAAACCTTTTGGTGCTTTAATGATTTTTGTCATGGTTTAAAGTTTAAAATTATATATCCCAGTATCTATATCATTGTATTTTTCATACTCTAAAACTTCATACAAACGCATACGGGTTTGCATTTCAGAAATCACATCATACTGTGAACCATAAGACTTTATAGAATCAAGTCCATTTTCAACAGCTTTCATTGCTAATCTTTGCATAGTAACAGGATATATTACCATATTATACCCTAGATTGTTTATTTGTTTTAAGCTTAAAATTTCAGTTTTACCAAATTCTGTCATATTACTTAATAGAGGTACATTTATAGCTTCACGAAATATTTCCATTTCTTTTTCATTGTGAAGTGCTTCAGGGAAAATTGCATTTGCACCTGCATCTACATATGCTTTTGCTCTTTCAATTGCGGCTTCAATCCCTTCTACCGATTTTGCATCAGTTCTCGCAATTATTAAGAAATCAGGATCAATTTTGGCATTTACTGCAGCTCTAATTTTATGCACCATTTGCTGCCTAGTAACAAGTTCTTTACCATCTAAATGTCCACAGCGCTTAGGGCTAACTTGATCCTCTAAGTGAATTGCTGTTGCACCAATTCTTTCAAATTCTTGCACAGTTCTTGCAGTATTCATTACATCTCCAAAACCAGTGTCTGCATCTACAATAACTGGTAATTTAGTTCTTCCAATAATTTGTTGCGTAAACAAACTCACCTCTGTTAAAGTTGTTAATCCTATATCTGGCAAACCTAAACTATTAGATATTACAGCTCCAGAACAATAAACACCATCAAAACCTTTTTGTTCAATAAGCATTGCAACCATAGCATTAAATGCACCTGGTATTTGCAAAGTAGATCCACTTTTTAATGCTTTTGAAAAATATTCTCGTATATTTTGAGTTGAATTCATCTACTACTATTTTAAAATATTCCTTTTTGGTTTACCTTGTTTTCTTTAAGCCAGTTTTGATCAACGGTAACATTTAAATGTTTTACTTCTTCTGCTGAAAGTTCGGGGAGTCGCTGAACTAAATCTAAAAAACGTTTACTTTCAGTTTTATCTAAAAGTGAATCTGTAAGAGTTTTAAATTTATTAATATAATTATGTCTTATAAAAGGTTTTGCTCCACCAGGATGAGCATTAGCCCTTTCAATTTCATCAGTAATTATTGAACCATCTTTTAATGTTATGGAAACCTTTGCTCCAAATGCTTTCTTATTTGGATCTGAATGGTGATATAACTCAGTCCATTTAGGATGTTCAATAGTAACAACTTTATGCCATAATTTAATTGTATTCTCTCTTTGAGCTCGCTCTGGAGTGTAACTCTTTTCATGATGCCATTCACCATCTTCAAGGGCGATTGTGAAAATATACATTATGGAATGATCTAGTGTTTCTCGAGTTGAAAATGGATCCATTTTCTGAGGATCATTAGCTCCTGTACCAATTACGTAGTGTGTATGATGGCTTGTTTCTATTAAAATTTTTTCTATTTCATTGGTGTCTTTAATTTCATCCTTCATTCTAAAAGCTAAATCAATTAAAGCTTGGGATTGGTATTCTGCAGAATGCTCTTTAGTATAAGTTTCTAAAATTGCTCTGTATTCACTGTTTTCATCTGGCAGAGGAACATAATATTTTGCGTTTTTCCCATTTAATATCCATGCCAAAACAGAATCCTCTCCTTCATAAATAGGTGAGGGGCTAGTTTCTCCTCTCATGGCTCTATCTACTGCCTCAATAGCCAGTTTTCCTGCATGAGCAGGAGCGTATGCTTTCCATCCAGAAATTTCACCTTTTCGGGATTGCCTTGTTGATATTGATACATGAAAAGCATGCTGGATTGATTGGTAAATAGTGTCAGTGTCCAAATTTAATAAGGCCCCAACACCAGCAGCTTGAGCAGGACAAAGGTGGGCTATGTGGTCTATTTTATGTTCATGAAGACAAATTCCTTTTACAAGATTCACATGTACTTCGTATGCCACGGCTAAAGCTCTAACAACTTCTTTTCCACTTTTACCCAATTGTTGAGCAACAGCTAAAATAGGAGGTATGTTATCTCCTGGATGAGAGTAATCTGCAGCTAAAAAAGTATCATGATAATCTAATTCTCTTACTGCAGTACCATTAACCCAAGCAGCCCATTCGGCATGTACAAGAAAGTTATTTGGCATTCCAAAAACAGTAGCACCTCTATTTTCTCTTGAATGCGTTAGGGCTTGTTCGCGTGCGTGAACAACTGTATCTCTATTTAATGAAGCTACAGCAACAGAAGCGTTGTCAATAATTCTATTAATGATCATATCAACAACATCATCCTGAATAATATTATTTTCACTAGCCAAAGTAGCTAACTTGTATGCCAATTGATCCTTCTTTTCAAGCGTTTCTTTGGATAAATAAGGTCTTACTAAATGTGATGTTAACTTATACTTTTCCATATAAATATATTCTCCATGAGTAAATTAATTTTTAAAACTAATTTAGCCTACGACTAATTAATGCAATGGGTTATAATTTGCTTTAGAATATTATAGGAATAATCCTTTCATTAAACTTATTGAAAAGGGGATTTATTATTATTTGGTGATAATAAATACAGCAACATAAGAACCTCAATTAATGTTTGTATTTAAAAAAAAATACTATACTTATTGAGTAAGCAATAGAGAACAAAATAACTTAACTTATTCAACGATGTTTTTTTTGCATTTGAAACTTTATAAAAGATTAACTTTACGGCATGGATGAATCAATAATCAAGAAAATTAATGAAGTTGTAGAGAACTTTTTTGAAGCAAACGAGCATAAGGAATGGATTCCAATTAAAGATATAATGCAAGATTTAGTTGAAGCTGAAGTTTTTGCTAAGGATGTTAAAAAGGGAATGCCTTTTAGAAAAGTACTTAGAGCTCTTGATAAGTCTAAAGAATTAGATAAGATTCCAGCCATCCATGCTGAAAGAAAAGATCAAGCTATTTATTGGTATTTAGTTCGAGACGGAAAGGAGTTTGTAGAAAAAGAAACTACAAACAGATCTAGTGAAAACAAAGAAAAGAAAGCTAAAACAATCAACGATGAAGCTTACATTATGAATATATGCGATGAATTATTGCTTCAACCTTCAGTTCGTCAGTTTACTTTTGAAAATCTTCTTGGAGATTACCATAAAGATGGTGAGTCGAGAACTGCTTTGCCTTTAGATGCATATTACGAAGAAAAAAAGTTAGTCCTAGAGCTAATAAATAAAAGATCTCCCGTACCGAAAAAAGGAATTGATAAAGGAAAGCGAAGGACTGTAAGTGGTGTAAACAGACAACAACAAAGATTGAAATATCAATTGCGTAAGCAAGAGTTCTTAAAGAAAGAAGAAATAAATCTAATTGAATTTGATTACGCTTCCTTTTATGTTGATGAAGATTTGCAATTGATTAGAGATAAAAACAAAGTGAAGACTGTTTTAGAAAAGCTTTTAGAAGCATTTTTATAGAAAGATCTGTAAATATTTA
>Ga0115006_10003904_pt1 | contig 10269 bp, 11 predicted proteins | sample ArcOceMetagenome_3_FD_88943 | JGI IMG/M metagenome (GOLD analysis project Ga0115006, IMG submission 88943) | Marine eukaryotic phytoplankton communities from Arctic Ocean - Arctic Ocean- Svalbard ARC20M Metagenome | ecosystem: Environmental > Aquatic > Marine > Oceanic | place: Arctic Ocean...
ACCCAAAAGAAAAGAATGTCGTATCCGGTCTCTAGACAGGTTCCAGGATAAAAGCGATTGAGATCCGAGTTGGGATCGTCCTCACCATGAGGCCAACCGACGGTGGCAAATGGCCACAGTCCACTTGAAAACCAGGTATCAAGAACATCTTCCTCCTGGCGAAGGATTACGTCCTCGGAATGGCCCATTTCGACGGCCTTGGCCCGAGCATCCTCCTCGTTACGGGCTACGATGTACTCACTCTCGCCGCTTTCCCCAACGTACCAGACAGGAATACGGTGCCCCCACCACAGCTGACGCGAGACGCACCAATCATGGATATCGGTGAGCCAATTGTTCCAAGTCTTGGTGAATCGCTCGGGTACAATCTTGATGTCACCATCCTCGACAGCCTTGAGCGCCTTGGCGCCCATGCCTTCTGTCTTGACGAACCACTGGCTACTGACAAGAGGTTCAATTACTTCTCCACCGCGCTGAGAACGAGGAATTCGTTGAGTGTGCGGGTCGACCTTGATAACAAGACCATCGGCCTCCATATCCGACCAAAGCTTCTCCCGACAATCGAAGCGATCAAGGCCATCATAGACACCGGCATTTCCGTTCATGGATCCGTCCTTGTTCATGATGTTGATGATTGGCAAATCAAACTTCTGTCCAATGGCATAATCATTGGGATCATGGCCTGGTGTAATCTTAAGAGCACCAGTACCAAACTCCATATCAACGTATTCATCGGCAATAATGGGGATAGTTCGACCTCCGGACATGGGGACAACGGCCTCCTTACCAACCAAATGCTTGTATCGCTCATCGTCAGGGTGGACGCAAACGGCTGTGTCGCCCATTATGGTCTCGGGTCGGGTAGTGGCAACGGGCAAGAACTCTTCTCCGCCGGTTCCATCCACAACATACTTGAAGAAATATAGCTTGCCCTCCTCTTCCGAATACTCGACTTCAAGATCGGATACGGCAGTCTTGAGCATGGGTGCCCAGTTCACCATGTACTCTCCACGGTATACCAAGCCCTTCTCGTGAAGTCTGACAAAGGCCTCAACGACAGCTTCGCCGTTTTCAGGGTCCATGGTAAAGCGCTCCCTCGACCAATCGGCACTGGCACCAAGAGAACGGAGCTGCCGAGTGATGTGCCCACCTTGCTCGGCCTTGTACTCCCACGTGCGGCGGAGGAATTCCTCACGCCCAACTTCTTCGCGCGACGTTCCCTCGGCAATAAGAGCCTTTTCCACCTGAAGCTGCGTGGCAATGCCAGCATGGTCAGTTCCTGAATGTATGGAAAGATTATAAGCAACACATCAGCATAATATGTAATATGTATGTGTACGCGTTGGTGAGAAAAGAAAATGGCATCAAAAAGGCGCACTAGGATGGAACAAAGCCATTCGCAGTATCGGCTACAATTACACCACAAAACAAGACACCAGACAAACGCACCAGGAAGCCAAAGGACAGGGCGGCCTCTCATCCTGTGAAATCTCGCCAGCACATCCTGAAGCGCCACGAAGATGGCGTGCCCCATATGAAGACGTCCAGTAACATTGGGCGGTGGCATGGGCAACACGTAGGGTTTCTTATCCTCAGCCTCGGCCTTCACTCGAGAACGCTTGGCATCGGGCTGGAAGCATCCCTCATTCTCCCACCACTTGTAGATGGAAGATTCGAATGCCTCAGGATCGTACTTGCCGATAATTCCGGCCGCCTTGTTGGTTTGATCGTAGTTGGCATCATGACCAGCAGTGACAGGCGCAGCAGTGTCTTCGGCAGCCGCCGTGCTAAATAGACTCGATCCGATGCGATTGATACCAATGCTGCCGATGCCTGCAAGCGCAAGAGACTTGTGGTTGTATCGGTTGGGGTCAACAAAGGCCGAGGAAGCTGCCGCCGCCGCAGAAGTCCGAGGGAAGCGAGCCGTCGCGGCCACCGAAGATGACGAGGACCTGATGGCAGCACCCGTAAATGCGGCAGCACTGCGGGCGCAACCCAGAACCACACCGATGGATGCCATCTTTGTCGTCAGTCTCTTGCCACTGCTGCTGCTGATGGTACTGCCAGCACCGTTCTTCGTTTTGGTCAGTTGACGACTCGGCATCAGGTCGAGTTTTGCAAGAATCGAATGAGATGCAAAGAGACGGAAGACCCGAATAGGCAAAGCAGGGTGGTGTGTAGAAGGGACAAAACAGTTGCGCTCCGTCCAGGATTGCAGGATCAAGGCTGTGCTGTTTGCCGATGCCTACGAACTGTGCCGCCCGATCTCTGACGAGCGAGTACAAGCTAAAGTTGGTCTGAGGTCTGAGCCTCCGAGCGAGATCGATGCGGAGGCAGCAGCCGACTGACGATGACGCACATCGTCAGCTTTCCGTCGTCGGGCATATCGTGTTCCGTCCGTCGTCCGTTCTTCGCCTGCTTCTTCATTCGTTCGTCCGTCCGTCCACTGCTTTCTTCTATTCTGCCGGAAGTTTCCATCGCATCTCGCGCTTTGGTTCTTCTTCCCCGCCCAGTGCAGCAGCAGCAGACTTCTTCGGCAGTACCGGTAGTTGCAAAGATACCCGCCAATCTTATTTATTTGGCACAATTCCTCCGCAGCACAAAAGAAAAGGCATAATCTGCAAATCTTTCATTCTCAACAACACAAAATGAGCACATCGTCCTCCTCCAGCCGACGCCCAACTCGCATCCTCGCCCTTTCGGCAGCAGCGGCCGGCATAATTGCCGCATCGCATTCTTCGTCCGCAGGTGGAGTAGTAGATGCGTACTCGTTCGTCCCACCCTTGACACAGCGGTATCGCAAATCATTTCACATTGCTCGGCACGCCTACTTGGGCGATGGCGGCGCTCAGCCACCAGCAGCCACGTCGATCCCCGTCGGTCGGCGAGTCCCCGTTCCAATGTCCAGCAATGAAAAGAAAGACACAGATTCAGACACGAACGACGAGGGCAACAACAAGCAGAAGAATCCCACGACGACCTACGGCGAGATCACCATCCTTCACCCACCTCAATCTCTCCCCAACGGTGGACGTGTGACACTCGTAGGGTCAGGTCCCGGTGATCCCGATTTGCTTACTGTGGCGGCCCACAAAGTTCTTTGCGATCCATCCAACTTGGTCATTGCCGATCGATTGGTATCGGCCGAGATATTGGATCTGATCGAGGGCGAATGCCGAGTTGCCAACAAATTTCCGGGCTGTCAGCACAAGGCGCAGAAGGAGATCTACCGCTGGGTGAAGGAGGGATTGGATGCTGGCAAGCATGTGGTCCGCCTCAAGATTGGCGATCCGTTTGTGTTTGGTCGCGGTGGCGAGGAGGTGCTGGAATTCCGTAGCTACGGCGTGGAGAGCACTGTCATTCCGGTACGTTTCTTCACTTGCTTGGCATTTAACCACGTTTGACTTGCTTGTGTCCTGTATCGTTGAGCCGAAGAATTGTGCTTGAATTTCACTCACCAATTCTTATCTGCATATCCTTTCAATTGCTATATATGCAACTCGCAGGGCGTATCGGCAGCCTTTTCGGCTCCTCTTTTGGGCTCGATTCCCGTTACACATCGGGGCATTTCCAATCAGGTGGTAATGTGCACAGGATACGGAAAGGACAACTCATCGCCCGATCTCATTCAATATCATCCCGAACAGACGGTGGTGTTTCTAATGGCGGTGGGACGACTAAGAGAATTGTCGGACCGGCTCAAGACATTGGCTGGATATCCTGGAGATACGGCAGTGGGCATTGTCGAACGTGCCGGTTGTCCCGACCAGAGGACCGTGGTGGGAACTCTCGACACCATTGCAGATGTCGCCGAGGAGCACGACGTTCGTCCGCCAAGTACCATCGTGGTCGGAGAGGTCGTCCGGGCTTTGCTCGCGGACGCCAATAGTGAGGAGCAATTCGCTGGCTTGGTAAAGGGTGCAGTGGCATCCTCGGTTACGGAATGAGCATTTGTTTGTTCTAATATTATTATTAATGTACAAATTAGATAGGATGTCTTTTAAGAAATAGACCGAGTAAAGACCCACCCACAAGGAAAATCAAGTCAGACCATTATATTATCCGCTCTGAGGGTTGATCGGCCTTGTACGCATCACACATGACACAAGGGAGCGAGAAGACACAGAGACTGAAACGCTCCCACTACACACACGCAGCCCACCTCAACCAAGTCAATATCATAATTCCAACTGTCTCGCTCTTGCTTCACTTCTCCTTCTCGTCCTTTCCACTTCCGCATCATCCCTCTCCTCCATTCGTTGAATTTTGGCCTCCACATTCGTCTTGCGCTTTTCCATTCGCGCCAGTTCTTCGTCGTCCATCAGCTGCCTGCCTCCATGATGATCGGCCAGCTTATTGACGGTCTCCTCAAGGAATCTCTTCAATTGCAGCATTCGCTTGCTCTCCTGCTCCTCCCCATGAACGTTGGTATGCCTATAGCCTCCTTCGGGGTATCCCTGTGCCCTGCCCACATCGAGAGTGCCGAGGAAGAGGATGCCGAGGGCACAGAGTCTTCCACCGAAATAAATTGCTCTCATGACTGCGCACGAATAGTAATGCGATCGAACCGTGCCGTTGGAAGTTGGAAGCGGTTTGGGGTTTGCGGTTTTGTACATGTAGCGCTAGCGGAATCGCGCTATCGGGGAAATCGGATTTCGCCATTGATTTCGCTCATTTTTCTCTCCGATTTCGCCATTGATTTCGCTCATTTTTCTCTCATTACGGCACGTCGACGAAGGAGCGAGCAAGCGGCGGCAAGAGCCACAAAGTGCCGACAAGCAAAACAATGAGCGGGGGAGCCAGCGTGAAGGTGAAAGTCCTCTTCTTTGCCTCATCACGAGAGGCCGCAGGGTGTTCTTCGACAGACATCAGCGTGACGAGGGAAAGTAGCAGCGGCGGTAACGATGACACCTCATCCTCATCTCCAAGCACTGCCGATTTGCGACGGATATTGGCCGAGACATACCCCAAGTTGGCACCATTGGTGATGGACGAGGGTAGCATTACTCTGGCGTTGAATGAGGAGTATGTTCCTGCCGGTGAAGTGTTGTCCCTAAGGGATGGTGATACAGTTGCCCTCATACCGCCAATAAGTGGTGGGTAGAGCCGTTTATTATTTGCATATTATATTCCTAATACACGTAGACTCTAGCTAGAGACGTTGCAACGCAAGCTACTAAGTAACTTCGTAGGCCTAGGCAACCTATTTCTCAAGGCCAAGCGTCATGGCGAGAAAATTGTAGGTCAAAGCCCACATGTATGCCCTCTGGCTGTTGTCAGCCGCACCGCCATGCCCGCCCTCAGTGTTCTCCCAGTACAGAACCTGAGGTGCCTTCTCCGTCCCAGCCTCCTCGAGAAGGGCAGCGACCATCTTGCGAGCATGGCCGGGATGGACTCTGTCATCGCGGGTGGACGTAGTGAAGAGCGTCTTGGGACACGTCCAATCGGCGTTGGTGCTTTCAGTAGGCTCCCCAAGAATCTCATCGTCTCCAAGCTCCGGTTTGCCGAGGATGTCGTTACGAAGGAGATGGTATGGCGAGTGCTTGCGGAGGAAGGTCCAGTCATCCGTGTCGGGATCTCCGTATTCTCCCGCCCAGCTGGCTCCCGCAAGTAGTTTGGTGTACTTCTTCATGTCGAGGAGAGGTACCTGACAGACGGCCGCACCGAACAGGCTCGAGGCGATAGGACGAGTGATGAGGTTGCCAACCAAAAGACCGCCATTACTGCCACCGATACAAGCAAGCTTCTCACGGCTGGTAAGTTTCTTATCGATCAGATCCTGAGCGACGGCCTCCATGTCCTCAAAACATTTGTAGCGCTTCTCCTTGAGAGCAGCTTGATGCCAAGTGGGGCCGTACTCACCGCCTCCTCGGATGTTAGCGACAACCTTCGTTCCGCCCCTTTCCAGCCATCCAGCACCGACACCAGCACTGTATCCAGGTAGCATGGATATTTCAAAGCCGCCATAGGCATCGAGAAGAACAGGGTTCGATCCGTCCATCACAAGATCCTTCTTCCGCATGACGAAATAGGGGATTTGGGTACCATCCGCCGAACGACAAAAGTGCTGCTCGACGCACAAACCATCGGCACTAAACATGGCCGGCTTGGATTTGATGTGCTCTGTCTTGGCGCAGCAATCTTCGGCCGATGCCATCTCCAGAGTGTCTGGAACGAGGTATCCATCCCTCCACAGCCAAAGCTTGTTATCGGCGGACGAATCGCGGCAGTGCGACCCAACCGACACATCCTGACCGACTGGAACGGCACCACCGTCGTTGGCATCATCACCACCCTGCTTCGTCCAGCACTTATCGGCATATTGCCAAAATTCCAAGTTGGTTTTGACATCCTCCAGAATCTTCAGAATGTTGTAATCCTTGGTTTCGCTGGTGGAGGAGAGGGATCGATTGGGCGTTGGCTCAAACATTGCAAATGCGCTGGACCAGTCGTTCTCCATAAGCTCCGATATTGGTAGGGTAACGAGCGACCCGGCCTTGAAAGTGGATCCCGTGGACGGCGCCTCAAAGTCGGACCTAAGCGTGATCATGGCCATGTCAGCAAATACTCCGAGTTCGGCATCCTCGGGGATGGGCACCTCCTTGAAGGGCGTCGTTTCCTCATCGGCCGTGGTCGACGCAATGCCGTCGGCTGTCAGCAACCTGTAGAAATACTTTGAGGTGTAGAACGTGATGCTGCGAAGCTGAAACTCGTGGACAAATCCACGATCATGGAAGGCGTACTGATGGGCGGCAATGTCCGTCTGCTCGCCCTCAAACACGGTCACCGCCTGGTCGATCGGCGTGCCACGCTTCCAGGACTTGACGACGCGTGGATATCCAGAGTCAGTGAGGGTCGACCCATCCTGCCCAAAATCGGTACCAACGAGGACCTCATCCCGCGACCGGTACGCAATGCGCGTTTTGGCCGGCTGATCCAACGCAAAGCCACGATCGGGACCGTCGGCATCGACAAACTGCTCGGTCTTGAGATCGAACTCGCGCGCCGTGTCGGCATCACTGCCGCCCGGGCTCAGGCGGATGATGGCCCGATCCCACTGGGAGTTGGCACCTTCGTCGAGCAGGGTCGAACCGTGCCACACCCACGTCTTGGCCGTGTCCGTCGTGGGAGGGGGGAGGGCGTCGAGGTCCAGGACGGTCGTCCACTGGGGCTCCTTGGATTTGTACGACTCCAGGCTCGTGCGCCGCCAAATTCCCTGGACGTGCTGTTCGTCCTGCCAGAAGTTGTAATACTGCGAGTCGGCGCCGTTGCCGATCCGATATGCATGGGGTATCTTGTCCTTGCTGTCCAAGATGCTCTTGATGCGCGTGTAGGTCTGCGTCTGCTTGGGATCCCCAACGGTGTCGATGCACTTTTTGTTGCATTGCTCAACCCATTGCAGCTGTTTCTCGCCCAGCACGTCCTCGAGCCACAAGTGTGGGTCGGCCGATGAAGCGTCGGCGGAGTTTGGAGACATTTTGAGAGTGGTAGCGGAATAGAAGTGCCTTCTGGCTGATCTCGGAAGGGCAGCGAATGCAGCGGTAGTCCTCCACAGCATTGCGTTATTGCGTTTGGCAATAAAATGGCAACAAATGGCAAAATGGCGGTTTATTTGTTTATTTGCTCCACCTTCTGCACATGGCATGCTCCATGCTCAGGCTTTCGGTACTGCAGTACACGTCGTAGTTATGTGTAAATTGAATTTTTATCCCAAATGTACATGTAAGTTCTGCAGTCAGATGTGGACAAACACACACATTGCAACACTACCATTACTCGGCACTCGAGTTTTCCCACGTTTTGAATAACATTCTAACAGCCACAAAACTTCCACCATCCACCCATCACTTTTTGCTCCCCCCCCCTCCCCCCGCGACGGCCTCCAAGATGTCCTCCCTCGCCGATATCGTCCCCCCCGGCGTTGTCACCGGCGACAACTTGGTCAAGCTTCTTGACCATGCCCGCAGCAATGGCTACGCGATCCGTAAGTATTGTGCACATGCTGTACTTCCCTACTCTGCAACAACACATCTCGAAAATGTTTGTAGTCCGCCAATGCCCTTCATTTTCAATTTGGTTGCGGCCCGGGTTCGAGTTCCCAAAGAGTTCGCGCAGAAGCCCTGACCCCATAAGAGATTACGTGCCAACGGACAGTGTCGAATTCATTTTCACTTTCACAGACCATTCAAATTCACATCACTCACAACCACGTGCCATATCTTATTATCTCAATATTAATGCGCGCGCCACCAATGCCGATGCACACTCGCACCAATGCAATACCAAATGCAGCCGCCGTCAACTGCACCTCTTCCTCGAGCATCAACGCCTGCCTCGAGGCCGCCAAGAAGTACAACAGTCCCGTCATGATCCAGGTCTCCAACGGAGGGGGCGCCTTCATGGTCGGCAAGGCCATCAAGGAGGCGAACGCCGCCGTGGCCGGCTCCGTCGCCCTCGCCATGCACGTCCGTTCCGTCGCCAAGTACTACGGCGTCCCCGTCGTCCTCCATTCCGACCACTGCGCCAAGAAGCTCCTCCCCTGGTTCGACGGCATGCTCAAGGCCAACGAGGAGTTCTACGCCAAGTACGGCGAGCCCCTCTTCTCCTCCCACATGCTCGACCTCAGCGAGGAGCCCGACGAGGAGAACATTGCCATTTGCGTCGAGTACTTCAAGCGCATGGCCCCGATGAAGATCTGGCTCGAGATGGAGATCGGCATCACTGGTGGCGAGGAGGATGGCGTCAACAACGAGGACGTCGACCCCGAGAAGCTCTACACCAGCCCCGAGCAGGTCTACTCCGTGTACGAGGCTTTGTCCAAGATCGGACCCATGTTCTCGATCGCTGCCGCCTTTGGCAACGTCCACGGCGTCTACAAGCCCGGAAATGTCGTGCTCAGCCCCGAGAGGCTTCTCAAGCACCAGGCCTACACAAAGGAGAAGATTGGATGCGAAGATGACAAGCCCATCTACCTCGTCATGCACGGAGGATCCGGATCCACCGACGAGGAGATCAAGACCGCCGTCAAGGCCGGCGTTATCAAGATGAACATCGACACCGACACTCAGTGGGCCTACTGGGACGGTCTTCGCGCCTTCGAGAAGGAGAAGCACGACTTTCTGCAGAAGCAGATTGGTAACCCCACTGGAGCCGACAAGCCCAACAAGAAGTTTTATGATCCCCGGGTCTGGACTCGCAAGGCGGAGGAGGCCATGCGCGAGCGCGTTGGCGTTTCCATGGAGAAGCTCGGCTCGAAGGAGAAGTACACCGCCAGCACGGAGCCTGGATCGCCTCAGCTGGGAGAGAAGAAACTTGACGTCGTTCAGACCGTTGCTTTCGTCGCCGCTGGTGCCGTTGTTGGATCCGTCGTCACCCTTCTTGCCAAGAAGAAGTAAGCGGCTTCTTCGTTTTCTAGTTTGGTGACCGCCCCGAGACATGGAGGAAGAACCGAGGACGAAGACAACAATAGAACTAGACATGCTGTCTGAAGGTAGAGAGCAACGCCAGGTATTTGGCTTTGTGGTTCAAAGTTGGCACGAAGAGTAGAGAAAGCTATGAAAACTTAATTCAATGAGCAAAATTGTACATTTATCATTCCTTTATCCTACATGTATTTTGATGTCGCATAAAAATCATTTGCAATCCAGCAAACCAGCGGCATACATGGCCTCCACACGACGAATTACTCTCAGAAGGCCAGGCGTTATCCGTCCCTTATCTATTCCTTCTTCAATATCGGCCAAGCTAAAGAATTTGGCATCATCAGCATCGTCTTCTGGTATCAATGTTGGAGGTTCCAACATGTTCTTATCCGCTGATTGAACTGGTTCAATTGTAGCAAAGTACTGCGAGATTACATAGTGCCACCGAACAATTCCATCATCAACATGAATGGAATCCGACGACGTTACAGGTCCCTCGGTATGCCACAATATTGTCGCATCTACACTTTCAGCAGTTCCATCATCGTCAGGTGGACTTCCTAGTCGGGTCTCCTCCCATAATTCCCTCCGTGCCGCGATCATCGAGCTCTCCCCAGACTCTATTTTGCCACCTGCGAAGGACCAAATGCCCTTGTTTGGCTCCTTTCCTCGCTGGACCAGCGCATATCGAACATCGTCCTTGGCGCATTCACATCTCGCCACCACACTGACCGCCGCTCGGGGTATCACTGCTACCACCGGCTCCGATGTTGAAGAAGAGGACGCCCATCTTCTCGTACAGGAGAAAGCTGCAGCCGCCCTTGAATAAGAGAGGAGGAAGATACCA
>Ga0115006_10003905_pt1 | contig 10269 bp, 5 predicted proteins | sample ArcOceMetagenome_3_FD_88943 | JGI IMG/M metagenome (GOLD analysis project Ga0115006, IMG submission 88943) | Marine eukaryotic phytoplankton communities from Arctic Ocean - Arctic Ocean- Svalbard ARC20M Metagenome | ecosystem: Environmental > Aquatic > Marine > Oceanic | place: Arctic Ocean...
CACCTTTTTAGATCTAGGATTCCTTACCGGTACTTTGCTGCTGCTTGGTTGGTTGGCCACTATCCCTCATTCCAGAGGCCGGAGTCGATGCAACGCTTCATGTGCGTCTCGGCCTCCTCGGGGGACATTTCCATCATGGCTTCTTTGAGCCTGTCCACCTCCCGCGATTCGAACGCCTCCTGCATGGCGACCGGGAGGCTTTCAAAGACTTCCACAGGGTCGAGACCACCTGGGCCAAGGCGCTCCTCCCGGGGAACGTCGGCAAGGTCGACTCCCTCTCCACTCTCGAGAGCCTCCTTGGCCTCCCTCTCCCTTTCTGCATCAATCTCCTTCCGCTTGGTAACAGCCCTTTTCTCGATGTTCTTAATGAAGGTTTCCACCCCTTCCAGGAAGCCGGATAGATGCTGCTTCTCCTCCAATCGCTTGAAGAAGGGGTTGATAACGTTTCCTGGGTGGGATTGCAAGCTCTTGGCCAGCTCGGCAATGTTGCTAATGATCTGCGACTGCCGGGCGGTCTGGCGCATCTTTTCGTGATATCCGTTCATCTCGTCCTCGAGGGTCGCTAGGAGGAGATAGTTGGACGTATTCTCCTGCAGCAGGATGTTGCCGTGCTGGAGAAGAAACTCCCGGCTCCGATCCAAGTCGCGGATCTTCATAAACTCCTCACAAAGGTCGGCATACCGTTCCGTAAATTCGTGGTAATCCATCATGGCAACATGCTCCCGAGTCGGCCCGGCAGCAGAAGCCTCGGATACTGTGGCAGGAGGTGCCTTCTTGGCCGGTGCCGCCGCTGGTACAGGCGTAGGTGTAGGAGCAGCATCCTTCTTCTCCGCAACTACGATCTTCTCTTCATCGTCGCTCTTCATACTAAGATTGTCCATCTTGGTTGTCGGGGCAACCTCCTTGGTGGAGTTTTTCGTTGCATTAGACGCTTTGCTGCTGCTATCTGTCCCAGCTGCATTCTCGTTGTCGTCATCGACGGCGTATCCAGTCTCGGTATTGAACTTGGCATCGACCTTTTGATTGACGATGGTCCGCTCCTCGACGACGTGGCAGATGTTGTCAACGTTCCACTTCTTGTTCTTCTCGTAGTCATCAAGTTTGCCCTGCCGGGCCTTGTTGGCCTCGTTGAGCTCATCAAGCTCGGCCTGCAATCCCTCGTGATCCTCCAGGTCGTCATCGTCCGAGTCGGAATCGGAGCCATCCTCCCCACCGCCACTGCCCTTGGACTGCTTGGTCAGGATGCGCTGTATCTCGGCGACGCGGCGGTCCGCGTCCTCCATCTGGAAAGTCATTGATAGGGAGAGAAATGTTGAGATGAACATTCGCGATCAAGAGAAGAAGAAGAAGAATAATAATTCCGCCGACGAAGGAATGTGACCGTACGTACCTCCTTCTCGATCCTCTTCTTGTCGGCCTCCTCCCGGTCCTCCCTATCAACTCGGCTCCGGTGCTTGAGACGGAACCTGCGGTAGTGATACGAGAGCGATGACAAAAGGAGAACGTCAAAAACAATGCAAATGCATGAGCATGTGTGATTGGGCGGGCGGGGGCTCGTCTCAGCATCTCAGCACATTACTCAAACCTCCAAAGACACTCACCATGACTCCCGATCTATGTTGGGATGGACGTCGTCTTCGTCATCGGACAACTCAATGTTGTCCCACTTGCTGTAGTCAAAAGGCTTGCTCATGCTGCTTTTCCGATGATGATAATAATAATAATATCTGGCAAACGCGGTGGTTGATGAACGGCGGCACGGCGGCCGATAGCGAAACGCGAGCCACGACGCCAACGCAACGTTTGCTAACGCCGCACCTGGGGAAAAAATGATGATGATGATGATGATGATGATGATGATGATGAGCAGCGGGCGGGGAGAGGCGATGGGAGGCGATGGGAGGCAAACAGAAAAGCCTGGTAAATTTACTTTGCGAGTGTTTTAACTGAGATTTATTATTACATGTAAAATCCGTTCGTAGTGTCAGATGTAGTAGATACATGTACCTACCTCTCGGTGGTACGCAATAATATTGGGGATCCAAATCAGCAAATCGGTGAAAAAAGCTTTGAATTTAGCTGAGACTATTACAGCCGCCAATCAAATTTGCTTGATTTGCTGCCGCCGCCACCGCCGAGATCGAGACAACAACAGATAAGGTTTAACAACCCAACCAGCGAAGCCCAAAGGTCGCTCGGGATACTCTATTAGGAAACGGCGCGCTTTCACCGGTATTTTGGAACCTTCCTTCAGGTTCGTTGTGATATCCGTGCAAGGTTCAAGGTGCCTCTTTCCTTCGCAGCCAGCCTCATTCTTTTGCACTGTGGTACGGTTTGCTCATCCCCCCCCCCACCACACACACACACACACAGATCAACATGACAACTCTTGCGGTCGAAGGCAGCGATAACGATGCCGTCCTGACTTATCTGCAACGCATGTCGGAGGCAGTTGCCGTGCTTGCATCTGACTTTGACTCTGTCTCTGATGATTCTGGCGTTGCTGATGCCCTGAGAAGTCAGAATAAGAGCTGCGAGTACTACGTCGATCGGATCGCAAGAGACTTGCTCGCGGCGGCCAGGCTAGATCGCATATGCCGTGATCTGCCGCCCTCGGTGCTCGCGTCTACCGACAGGGAACGCGCCGATCAGGGCAAGTTCCGATATCGCTCCAGAATTGATCTGCTACGGAACGTCCTCCGCTCCATGGCATCCGTCGCGTTGGATGTGGGATCGCTTGCTGCGGCGTCGGCTGTTGCAATTGTGGAGAATAACGATTACAGTGACGATCCGTCTGTGGCGTCGACAATCGTCGGGGCGTTCATCCTTTTCGCAACTTGGCTTCCCGTGGCACCGCAGCTTGCGCCGATCGTCGCCGATCTCTTTGCATTGCCGTCGTTCGCATCGCCGTTCGATTGTTTGGCTCATTTGGCTGAGGTCTCGGATGAAGATGCGGATGCAGATGGAGATGCAACCATGTCAGATTCTGGTGATGACAATCCCGCGGCTCTTCTCCGCCCTGATTGGAAGAGCCTCGCTAGATGCTTCGTCGCCGAGTCGACCAACGAACTTTGTGGGTTTTACGCCAAGAGGGGAGAACATGATACGATACGTCGATGGTGGAATTGGTCGGGTCTCTTTGGTTTGCTGCATTCATCGACGAGTCTACAACCAGAGGAGGCGCTGACGAGAGTTGCCGATGATACCTCTTATGGCGATGACATGGCCTGGGAGACTACAGAATGTGGATTTGGATACTGGTCTGGGCAAACCTATGATATGGACAAGGCCACCACGTGGTATGCCGCTCGTTCCATTGGGCACATGATGGATCTGCGACCCTCGGCAAGGTCTGCATATATTCAAAGGCTTGGTGCTCAGGAGGAATCCGTTCCATGGCAGCTTCATCCTTGGATTCTTGAGCAAGAGGATGAGTTGGCGCAGTCCAGACAGGTCGCGGGGATCGTTGCCATTGATGTTGGAGGCAAGGAAGTGGTGGAGGTGCCCTTACCAACGCTGGGACAAATCCGTCAAAGTGTATCCGTCCATCCGTCGCTTGTTCATGTTGGCCAGGGTATACTACTGCCCAAGCGACATACTGTCACTCCATCATCAACGAGAAGTGATGGAGCACATAGCAAGACGGAAGAAGCCGTCGCTCCTCGTAGGAAGAATACTCTCGACTCAAACGACCCCAACCCACACCCCCAGCAGAAGCGCCGAAATCTCATCTTGACTTCCACGACGTCCCGGAACATTTCTCTGCTAGGTGCGGCATTGTGTTCTGATCCGTTCCCTCCTCCGGTATTGATTTGTGGTCCACCGGGCGCGGGTAAATCTTCGCTCGTTCGTGAGCTTGCACACTACTGCTCTTCGGTGTCGCGCCATGGCGAAGGAGGAGGAGAGAAAGAGCCTCTTTCACATTTGGACGAATTGCTTGAGCTTCATATCGACGAGGAAACAGATTCCAAGACGCTGTTGGGGTGCTACGCTGCGACCGACATTCCTGGTGAATTTGCGTGGAGGCCCGGTGCGCTGACAACGGCGGCAAGGACTGGCAAGTGGGTTCTGCTCGAAGATGTGGAATCTTGTCCTGTGGAAATTCAAGCTGCCCTTGTACTCCTACTAAAGGAGCGAATACTGCCTCTGGGCGGAGAACGAGAGGTGCGGTGCCACCCGAACTTTCGTTTATTTGGCACTTGCACAACGAGTTTGGATTCATTTTCTTCTGGTGACGGTCCAGGGAAGCAATTGCGCCGTTCTGGAAGAAGCACCGCTGGTGCCGGTGGTCGGCGAATCCTTCACCCCGACCTTTGGCGTAGAGTTCATGTTGATCCGATCCCCTTTTCTGAACTGTGGGACATCAGCTGCGAGCTGTACCCATCTCTTCCGTCATCTATCCTTGAGTCGTCGTTGCAGGTATTGCGCTTGTTGGATCGAAGTGGTAGGTCAGAATTGGCAGGGCGAAGCGGGCCTGCTGGAAGCCAAGACAACGATAAGGATGGCGACAATATCATGGATGATCAGGAAGACATTGCGGAACCATTTCGCTCTACTACTGGTGGTCGACCATCATCTGTTCGAGACTATATGAAGTTGCTTTCACGTATTTCAGACAATATCAAGTTTGAGCCAAACATACAATTTGCCACGGAGTCGCAACGGACACTTTGCTTGGCGGAAACTGTGGATGTATTTGCTGCGTCAATGCCATCAGCGGCTCAGCGTCGCGAATTTGTAACGAGAATTGCTGCGCCTACTTGGAATGTATCGATCGACCTTGCACTTCGATATGTTGAGACTCGTCGGCCCACAATGGAAATCAGCGGGACGTTTGTCGAACTTGGCCGTGCAACAATGCCCAACGCGTCGGACGGCGCAATTTTCGCCGACAAGATTGAGCGCCAGTCAAAGAAATTCGCAGAAACAAATTATGCGCTTCGGCTAATGGAGACAGTAGGTGTTTGCATCGTCCAGAACGAGCCAATTCTCCTCGTAGGTGAAACGGGCTGTGGAAAGACTGTGAGTACTAGCAACGTAGTAGGAGCTTTTGTGCTTTTGTCTTCGTCTCTATCGTTTCGTTCGTCATTTCAATCTAATCATCTCTCCTTGTTGAATCTGACTTCATCTGACCTCGGCGCAGACGCTGGTTCAGCGCTTAGCATATGCAACAAAGAGAGATCTAGTCGTCCAGAACTTATCGCTGCAAACTGACTCGACAGATTTGCTTGGAGGTTATCGGCCTCTGGAAATCCGGCACCTAGCGAGAAGGGTGTATGTCGATTTTGTGGATATATTTGTTTCCAGTTTCTCGAAGACTCAGAATGCTGAATTTCTCTCCTACGTCTGTTCTGCGTATGAAAAGGGACAGTGGAAGCGCTTGTCCCAGTGTTTCCGACGAGCTGCCAGAATGGGTCAGGATAAAATGCGGGAATTGGGATTGGCGGCGGCTTCGGGTAGGAAGTCGTCAAATGGCTCTTCCATGGATCACGTGAGTGGCCTCTCCATACCATCGGCGTGGGGTAGCTTTCGAGTGGCAGCGGAAAGGTTTGAGAAGCAACGTGTAGCCAACGAGTCAGGACTTGCCTTTGCCTTTACAGAGGGGGCGTTGGTCGATGCGATCCGGACTGGTAAATGGGTTCTCTTGGATGAGATAAATCTGGCTTCGGGAGAAACGCTGGAGCGCCTTTGCGGTCTTTTGGATGATTCAAGGGGTAGCTTGACGTTGACCGAGAGGGGCGATACCGAGGCCCTTCGTCGGCATCCCGATTTCCGCCTCTTCGCGGCGATGAATCCTGCCACGGATACAGGAAAGAAGGATCTTCCGGCAAGCATTCGAGCTCGTTTCACCGAGATTTACGTTGATGAGCTTGTCGATCCGATCGAGCTTAGGACAGTCGCCGCTCGATATCTTTCTGGAGCTCTGGCGGGCATCAACACTCCGCTTGAGCATTCAGACACTGTGACGGATGCAGTGGACGTTTACATTCAGTGCAGAGCCCTTTCGGACCAAGCTCTCGTCGATGGCGGCGGGCAGAAACCACGATACACCCTGCGAACGCTCTGCCGGGCACTGACAGCGGGCAGAAATTTCATCCTAGAGCAGCGTTTGAGTCCAAAGAGAGCCATCCTGGAAGGATTTGAATTGGCCTTTGAAGGCCCGCTTGACCCTCCGTCGAGAACACTGCTCCGAAAGACTCTTTATGCGAAATTGTCCAAAGATTTGACGAAGAAGGAACTCGATCATCCAGGGACGCGTCCTGGTGGGAGAAAGTGCGATGAGGAGGACTACGTCCTGATGAAGCCATTTTGGCTCAAGGCTGGTATGGTGGATTGTGTCGACTGGGCAGATCAATCGCATAAGCATGCACGGTCCAAATTTGTTTTAACTCCATCGGCCAGACTTCACCTGCGGCACCTAGCCAGAGCCGTTTCTGCCGGCCCTTGGCCGGTCCTTTTGGAAGGTCCGACATCGGCTGGAAAGACGACCTTGGTCGAGTACCTTGCAGCCCGATGTGGACATACATGCGTCAGAATCAACAATCACGAGCACACAGATGTTCAGGAGTATACTGGATGCTACGCAACCGATCCGAATGGGAAGCTGGTGTTCCAAGAAGGTATCCTAGTGCAAGCCTTGCGGAAAGGACATTGGGTCATCCTGGATGAACTGAATCTAGCCCCCAGCGAGGTGCTTGAGGCGTTGAACCGCCTCTTGGATGATAATCGAGAGTTGTACCTTCCCGAAATCAACGAGACAGTGTCTCCTCACCCGAATTTTCGACTATTTGCTACTCAAAATCCAAGCGGAGTCTACGGGGGGAGAAAACCACTCTCGCGTGCATTCAGGAATCGTTTTGTTGAGATTCACGTATCTGATATTCCCTCCAATGAAATGGTGTCAATATTGGAACTCCGATGCGGGTGTCCCCCGACGCATGCAAAGCTCTTGGTCAAGGTAATGTCCGCGCTCCGACAACGTAGGAGCCAGAGCGGCGTCTTTCGAGGGAAAGATGGTCTAATCACACCTCGCGATCTCTTGAGATGGGCAGAACGTGGCGGGTCATCCAAATCTGCCATTGCGATGGAGGGATACATGCTTCTAGCCGAACGCCTTCGAACCGACGAAGAAAAGGACATCGTCCGGAGCGTAATCGAAGATCAGCTCAAGGTGAAAATCGATTGCGAGACCTTTTACTATGATGCTGAATCAAAGGCCAGCCAACAGCTTCGGCAGATAGCGAACAGTTCCAAGGGTATGCATGAAGGACTATCCCTTCAGTCCATCGCCCCAACTAGGTCCATGCTTCGGCTCTTGACGCTTGTTGATCGATGTGTACAGCAGAAGGAACCGGTTCTGCTCGTTGGAGGTGAGAACGTTACATCTTTGACCGTAGTTTCTCTTTGCTTAGCTTTTGTTCGAAAAAGTATGCGGGCGGCCTAGAGGCCGCGTCGTCTCCTCTCACTTCTTGGTTTTCTCATAACGCGATACTCATTTCATCTCCCACCCACTTGTTACCTCAAACTCCAGAAACCGGCTGTGGAAAGACCACTGTCGTTCAGCTCTTGGGGATTCTCCTCAAACGTCATCTGCATGTCGTCAATTGTCATGCCAGTACAGAAACCAGTGATCTTCTTGGTGGACTCCGTCCTGTACGACGTAGGGAAAACATACTCCGCGAGATGAAAGAATTGGTCCACGATCTTGTTGAAACGTGGCCTGATGAGACGGCTATTGAAGATCTTGACATTCCAAGCTTTTTGTTGTCCAAAAACGCAAAGGATAAGTCCATGCCCACAGATGCTCCAAAGATAATGCTTGAGTTGGTGAAAAAATTTGAGTCTATGAATACCGACTCAACAGGACAGACTATCTCAGTACCGGTACCGTCTTGTCCTATCAAAGATTTGCCAGGATCGTCCCACATAAGCAAGAAAAGGCGCAAGCTTACACCTAGTGACCACGTTGATGTTTCAACCCGAATAGATGTCGGTGCAGTAGCTGCCAAGGTTAGAGAATTGTACCAGAAATACAGTTCTCTTTTTGAATGGTGTGATGGTCCTTTGGTTGCAAGGTGAGTTGTTTTCCAAGTTAGTTAAGTACATGAATCACACTTTTTGGCGCCGTTTCGCTTTTTTGCTCACTCTCACGTCAATGGGACAACTTTTTCTCTTGTTTCCTTTTGTAGTATGCGCAATGGTCACTTGTTCCTTCTGGACGAAATGAGTTTAGCCGAAGACGCTGTCTTGGAGCGATTGAACTCTGTTCTCGAGCCGTCGCGAACACTCGTCCTCGCCGAGAAAGGTGGGGACGATTCGTCTGTACCTGGTGGTGACAAACAAGGGTATGATGTTCGAGCGCACGATGATTTCAGAATTTTTGCCACGATGAATCCTGGCGGTGACTTTGGAAAGAGAGAGCTAAGTCCAGCTCTGCGAAGTCGCTTCACCGAGATTTGGGTGCCCGCCGTGATAGACCGGGTCGACGTCGACTTGGTATTGGAGCGGACGTTGTCAGCTGCTGTCGAGACGATAACGAGGGGTGGGCATCCTCTTGTAAGGCAGCTAGACTCTATCCGCGAAAAGATGCTCAATTACGTCGATTTCTTCAATGTTAAGATCAGTGGCGATCCAACGTCTCCCTTCGCAGACTTTGGTCTATCTCTTCGTGATGTTTTGGCCTGGGCGCGATTCGTTGTTGATGTGTGTTCAAGACAATCTGCTGATGCCAGCAACCTGTGGTTGCCGTATGCACACGGGGCATCTCTCATGCATTTGGACGGTCTTGGTTTGGGTACCGGATTGTCACACGATGATGCCAGCTCTGTCCGATCTCGCGCGAAGGAATTTCTCCTTGCCCAAGTGCCCAATGACGAAAGATTGAGTTGTAGTGCGGGATTTGTGGACGAATTGGAAGGTACGAGTGACAATTCATCCTATCTCGATCGAGACTCGAGGTCTTTCGGGGTGCATCCATTTGCGATTCCACTTGGTCCGAAGCCTCTGCCTGCAAATCTCAACTTCAATCTCGGAGCGCCAACGACCGGTGCGAACCTTCGGCGAGTCCTTCGGGGTATGCAGATCTCCAAACCAATCCTTCTCGAGGGAAGTCCTGGTGTCGGTAAAACAAGTCTGATTTCGGCACTGGCGGCAGCCTCGGGCCATCGTCTGGTTCGAATCAATCTCTCGGAGCAAACTGATATCTCCGATCTTATGGGCAGTGATTTACCGGTCCAGGATGACAGCTCATCCGATGACGCTTCAGGTGGTGATGGGAGGCCTGGAGGAAGTGGCGGCGGATCTGGCCTCGGGTCTTTCAAGTGGTGCGACGGTGTTTTGCTTCAGGCGATCAAGTGTGGGGATTGGGTGTTACTGGATGAATTGAATCTGGCCTCGCAAAGTGTCCTCGAGGGCCTGAACTCCTGTCTTGATCATAGAGCCAATGTGTTTATTCCAGAGCTCGGCCTTACCTTCGATTGCCACCCGACATTCAGGATATTTGCTGCTCAAAACCCCCTTGCTCAGGGAGGAGGCCGCAAGGGGCTTCCCAAGTCGTTTTTGAATCGTTTTACCAAAGTGTATGTCGATGCCTTGACTCCCGGTGATCTTCGAAGCATCGTTGCAACGCGCTTCCCTGAGCTTCCAGGATCTCTGGTGGACATGATGGTCACTTTCAACAGTAAAATTCAGGAGGATATAGTCGAGAGAGGCGAGTATGGTCAGATGGGGAGTCCATGGGAATTCAACCTGCGTGATGTCTTCCGATGGTGCCAATTAATGGTGAGCCCGAGTGAATTTGCCGGTTCTACGACCGCCAAGGCAAGCACCGAGCTGGCTGGTGCTTTTGCAGACACTATCTACGTCCAGAGGCTGCGCTCACAGCGCGATCGTCATATGATCGTTCAAACATTCGAGGAATGCTTCGGAGCTACGCTGAAAATACGTCAATGCCCGACAATAGACATGAGAAGGGATTCAGTGACGATTGGAAATACCGTTCTGAGGCGTGTTCCATACCAGACTCGAAGTGTAGGGGAACTTCCCTTGCTTGGGTCGGAGCCAGGGTTGCCAAAAGCTCTGATGCGCCCTGCTCAAGCTGTTGCGCACTGTGTCAATATGAATTGGCCAACATTGCTTGTTGGACCTGCATCGAGCGGAAAGAGTTCGATCCTAAAACTTTTGAGCGAGAGCTGTAACGTTTACCTGGAGGAAATCGCTCTGACCCACTCTTCAGATGTTAATGAGTTGGTGGGGTGCTTTGAGCAAGTG
>Ga0115006_10003906_pt1 | contig 10268 bp, 5 predicted proteins | sample ArcOceMetagenome_3_FD_88943 | JGI IMG/M metagenome (GOLD analysis project Ga0115006, IMG submission 88943) | Marine eukaryotic phytoplankton communities from Arctic Ocean - Arctic Ocean- Svalbard ARC20M Metagenome | ecosystem: Environmental > Aquatic > Marine > Oceanic | place: Arctic Ocean...
GGCGAAAGCCGTGGGCGGTGGGTCTGACCCCTGCTACGCACCCCGCAGCAACAAGAGGCAAGAGGTTAACGCGCCACTCAAAAACATTGCCCGCACACCTTGCACGAGGGGAGACGGATGTGATCCAAAGGGGGCCTGAGCTTTTGCTCCGCACCCGGAGGGGAATTCCTAAAGATCCTTAAAAATCGCCACCAAAGGCACCAAAGACGCGCTCAAAGGCTCTGCCTTAAGGCGTTGGAGTATGTCCATTGCGGCACGTACCCAGTTCATTAGTAGTTAGCTAGTTACTGCTTCGGAGGTGGCGTTGGTCCAGATCGCGACCTCAGCAAAGCGCTCGAAGCAGTAGTGCAGGAACTGGCCCACGCCCGGCCGCGCGACAATCATGGCGTGGGCCTCGTCGACGTCGATTAGCGTCTGGTCGAGGTCGAGCACGACGAACTGCCGTCTGGTCGAGGTCGAGCACACGCTGCTGGAGCCAGTGTAGGCCGCCACCATGGTGTGGCGCGTCGCGGCGAACGGTACCGTGAATTTCTATGGCCCAATCCGCACATGCGAAAGGCGGCGCCACAGAGCGCCGTGAGTAAGACAAGGAGTACTTACCCTCAATAAAATGCATGCATGAGAGCATGCATGCGTGATGAACGGCGCGCAGAGCATCCTCGACGGCATCGCGCGCGCCCGCCGCGATCTCGATCGTGCCCGCAGCGACCAGCCCCGCCACTAAACGGCGTGGGCAGCTCTGCGGCTGCGGGCGCGCATGGCGCCCCTGCTATCTCCACAACCTTGCTAGCCTGATGTCAGGGTGTCAGGCCCTGCTCACATTCCTGTGTTCGAGTGTGAACTGCAGTCGGTACGCTGTTTACGCTGTTAGCTTACCTCAACTACAATTTCAGCACACAATAGCTGATTCACTATAGCCGGACCCGGTGTGTGGCCCGGGCGCCGATCGGAAAGCACTGATACTCCGCCACTGGAGAACAGCATGGCGTTGAATGATGAATGCCACGAAACCGCTCGATCAAGGCTATTGAGGCTATTGAGGCGACGCGTTTGCCAGCTAGAAACCCCAGCACCCAGTTACCTTAGGGCGTCCGCGAGTCGGCGCCCGCTCAGTAGCGGTGGTGAGGTTGGTTCAACTCGGAGAAGTTGATCGGCCGTCTATGTGGCGTTGCATAAACTGCATGCATGCACGACCCGACGACCATGTCGCTCGTGTCGTCCCTGACCCGCAGCGAGGCCAGCAGCGTGGAGACGCCATCAGCTGGGACCGGGCGCGGCAGCAGCAGCGCCGCACGGCCAGAGCTCCTTTTGCTGCGGCTCCTGACGGACGCTGCCTCGCAGCGGCTCGGCGCCCGATGCCTCGACGGCTCGCCAGGAGGCTACTACTTTCGACGGGGCGTCGGCTCGTCGGCAAGCCGCTTCTTGCTGGTGCTGGTGGGATCGGGCTGGTGCACATCGCTCGACTCCTGCGGCAGGCGCGCCGCGACCGCGATTGGCGGCAGTGCGACGTGGGAACGGGAGGTCCATGGGTATGGAATGGCCAACGCAAGCTCGCTGGCGAACCCCGACTTCTTCGACTGGTCCGTCGCCTACGCCGCCTCGTGCGACGGCGCCTTCTTCCTTGGAGATCGGCCAGAGGCCGTCGCCGGGCTTCACTTTCGAGGCCGCGCCATCGTTGACGCCGTGATCGCCGATCTGGTCCGAACCGAGGGGCTATCCAGTGCGAGCGCGTTGGTGGTGACCGGCGAGTCGTCTGGCGGCCTCGCGGCAGCCCTCTCCGTCGATCGCATCGCCGCGCAGCTTCCAGCGGTGGACGTGCGCGCCGTCGCCGACGCCGCATTCTTCCTGGACCGCGCGGCGTGCGGCGGCGATCGCATCTCGCTGCAGCCCATCGGCGAGCTGGCCATGCTCAACCGGTCGCTGCGGGCCGCCGGCTGCCGCGACGCGGAGCTGTGGAAGTGCGCTTCGCTGCCGCACGCGCTGCCCTCGATCCAGAGCCCCGTCTTCCTAACGCAGGTGTGCCGCACAGCTCCGCAAGTGCGTTAGCCACAGCTCCGCGTTCGCGCTGACGCGGCCAATTGCCTCGGCTGTGCAGGCAGCGTACGACTACAGCCAGCTCGGCGCCGAGGGCGAGGGCCTCGGCTGCACTCCCCCATCGACGACCAACGCCTCGAGCTTGCCCGCTTGCAACGCCACCGGCATGGCGCGCTTCCAAGCATTTGCCGACGCGCTGACCGCGCAGCTCGTGCGCGCCACCCGCAACGCGAGCGCGGGCAAGCGCGGGTACGTTGTCATCGGCTGCGTCGCGCATGGGCTCACGCAGTACGGCCGGTACCTGGACGGCGAGCAACTGTCGCTCTGGGCGAACGCCGACGTGGAGGTCCCCGCTCGCTCTGGCCGCAGCGTCGCCGTCGCCGTCGGCGACTGGTACTTCAACAGGAGCGCTCAGACCGCCCACCTCGACGCCCCGTGGCCGCACAATGCCCCGTGCGCGTGGCTGGGGCTGCCGTATTAGATCCGGGCCTCGGTGGAGCCCAATTCTCTTCATTTTGTTGTTCGGAGTTGCATGGGACCTTCTGCGATCGGTGCGATGGGGACCTTCTTACTTACTTGCGTTGGGGTATGTCCATTGCGGCACGTAGCCAGTTCATTAGTAGTTAGCTTTACCCCTCTCCCTTGAGGCGGTTTAACGGTTTAACGCTGTTAGCTTACCTCAACTACACACCTCGGACCCCAAGCCAGAATTGGACCCCAGATTTACTATAGTATTTGGGGCTTCCTTTTTGAGCGTTGCATGGATTCCTAGAAAGAAGCGCGGTCAGGAGGGCGCCAACCGGGCGCGTACCCTATTCGCTCGCGGTGGCTACAAGTCGTCCGTAACCCGCAATGCAGAACAAGCTCTCTGCCTACTTCGCGCCAAAGCCGAAGCGCGGCCACGACGAGCCGAACGAGACCGCTCTAGCTCTCGCCAAACGGTTGCGCCCAGCCAACGGTTCCAGTGGCGCCGCCGCCGAGCCCGCCGTCAGCACCGCCCTCGTCGCCACCGGCCCTAATTCCGTCGCGCCCACCACCTCCGCGCCTGTTCGCACCGATCCCGAGCCGACACCGAGCTCGAAGACCACCGACGACAGCATCGGCGGCGTGGCCGCGGCGCTCGGCCTCTCGGCGCTGTCGCCGCTCGAGCGCCAGGTCGTGCAGCTCAAGGCGGAGGCGGGCTCCTCGCTGCTGCTCGTGATGGTCGGTTACAAGTGGATGGCGTTTGGCGAGGACGCCAGGACCCTCGCGACCGTGCTGCACGTGTGCGCCTTCGCCAAGCAGCACATGCTCGTCGCCGGCTTCCCGCTCACGCGGCTGCCCGTCCACCTCCAGCGCCTGCTGTGCGCCGGCCATCGCGTGGCGCTCGCCGAGCAGGTGGAGGGCGCCGCGGAGAAGGCAGCGGGCGATAGCCCACACTCGACCTTCGAGCGGCGCATCACCGCCGTGCACACGTACTCGACATTTGTGCCGGACGCCGACGCGTCTGCCAGCGAGGCGGGCGGCAGCAGCAGCAGCGTCAGCATTGGCGGCAGCGGTGGGCCGGCCTGCTGCCTGCTTGCGGTCGACGAGGTGGCGCTCGCCGGCGGCGGCGGCGTGCGGCTGAGCCTGCTGGCGGTGGACGTGCGCGCGGGCGCCGTCTTCATCGAGGAGCTCGACGAGGCCGGACCGTCGCGCGCCGCGCTGCGCTCGCGGCTCGAGGCGCTCGCGCCAGTGCACCTGCTGCTTCCCGCCACGCCCGCCACCAGCGGCACCAGCGGCACAGCCAGCAGGTCTGGCAGGCCCAGCTCGGCCGCCACGGCCACGGCCACGGCCACGCTGAGCGCGCCGACGCGGACGGCGCTCGACGAGTACGTCGCGCTCTATGCGCAGCTGCCGCAGCCTGCGGGCGGATGCGTGGCGGTGCGCGTCGAGACGCTCTCTACCGCCCACTTCAGCGCCGACGCCGCCGTCGACACGCTCACCACGCCAGTGGGCACGCCAGCGATTGCGAACGCTGCCGTCGCCGCCGCTGCAGCCGGTGGCGGCGGCAGCGGCGGCTCGGATGGTGCGCTCGCCTCGCCGCCTCCGCTCGCGCCCGACGCGCTGCCGTCGCTGCTGGCGCTGCCGGCGGGCGTGCTGCGCTGCGTGGGTGCGGCGTGCCTGCCCCTCGGCCGGTGCGGGCTGCTGGCGCTCCTCGGCGCGCCCGCGTCGTACCAGCCCCTCGCGGCGGGCGGCGCGGGCGCGCGGCTGGTGCTTGGCAGCACCGCGCTGCACGACCTGCACGTCCTCCGCTGCATCGACGCGGGGAGCTCCGATGCGCGCGCACATGGCATGGGTGGCGACCACGGCGCACACTCGCTGCTGAATCTGATCGATCGGACGGCGACGCCGCCCGGCGCGCGGCTGCTGCGCCAGTGGCTCGCGGCGCCGCTGCGCCATGCGCACGACATCCAAAGAAGGCAAGACGCCGTCGCGGAGCTGCACGCGTCTCTCGAGGGCGCGAGCAGCGGCGCGGCGGGTGGTGCGGCAGGTGCGGCGGGTGCGGCGGCCGTGGCGGCGCGCGGTGGCATCGGGCGCGCGTTGCTCGGAGGCGGTGGCGCTGGTGGTGCGGCCGCGCGGGCGGCGGCGCCTCGCGGCCTGGCGGGTGTCGTGGCGGCTGTGGCGCGGTGTGGCGACGTGGAGGCGCATGTGGCCCGCGTGCGCAGCGGCAGCGCACGCCCCGCGCAGTGCCTTTTGCTGGTGGGCGGCATGCGGCGCGTGCTCGAGGCGATGCAGGCGGCGATGGCATCGACGGGTGGTGAAGGTGACGGCAGCAGCAGAGGTGGCAGCGGTGAAGGCGGCGAAGCGGGTGGTGCGACGTGGAGTGCAATGGACGAGGCGCCTCGCTCGTCGCTGCTGCGGGAGTGGCTGCATCCGGAGCCGGCGCTGCTGGCGCGGCTGCAGGCGTGGGAGCGGCTGTTGCAGCCGGCGGCCAGGGGTGAGGCTCTCGAGGCGCTGCTGCTCGATGCGAAGGTTATCGACCAGCTCCGGCATTTGGGTATCATCGGGGTCAGAGAGGGCGAGGGCGAGGGCGAGGGCGGGAGAGGCAACGGCTGCGGCGACGGCGACAGCGATGCGGTGGGCGGGCGGTGGTTGTCGCTCGGCATGGCGAGGCTGCACGCGGCGCAGCGCGCCCTGCTGGCGGTCGAGGCCGAGCTGAAAGAGGAGCTGCGCCATGCGCGGCGCACGCTGCACCTTCCGACGCTCGAGTGGAAACAGGTCGGCAGCGGCGGCGAGGAGTACTTTGTGGAGGTGGCGCGCGGCTCGCCGGCGCTGCCACTCGTTCCCGCCGACTGGACGCGCGTCGGCCAGACCAAGACGGCGGTGCGCTTCCGCCCGGCGGCCGTCGAGGCGTCGCTTCTCGGAAAGCTGCGCCTCGTGCGCGAGCGAAGGCACGCGGCGGCGCGCGTGGCGTGGGCGCGGCTGCTCGCGTGCCTGCGCGCCACCGACGCCGACGCGCTCGGTGCGCTGGCGCGGCGCGTCGCGCGCCTCGACTGCCTTCAGTCGCTCGCACGCCTCGCCGCCTCGCCCGGCTGGTGCAGGCCAAGGATCCTGCCCGACGACGCGCCGCCGACGCTGCGCATCCGCAACGGACGCCACCCGCTCATCGAGGCGAGGCTGCGGCTCGGCGGCTTTGTCGCCAACGACACTGGGCTCGGCGGAGCGGGCGACGGCGACGGCGACGGCGACGGTGGTGGCGGTGGAAGCAGCGACGGCGGCGGCGGGCTGATGGTGCCCGCGCCGCCGCCTCCGCCCCCGCGTGGGCTGGTGCTGATGGGCCCAAACATGGGGGGCAAGTCAAGTTACGCGCGGCAGGTGGCAGTGATCGCGCTGCTCGCGCAGCTCGGCTCGTACGTGCCCGCGGACGCGTGTGCGCTGACGCCGTTTGAGGCGGTCCACACGCGCTTCGGCGCGCGCGATCAGCTCGCGCTCGGCCGCTCGTCGTTTTTCTGCGAGATGGCCGAGGCGGCGGAGGCGCTGCGGGCTGCGGAGGCGTCCCCACGCGTGCTGCTGCTGCTGGACGAGCTAGGGCGCGGCACGTCGACGCACGACGGCGCGGCGGTTTCGCACGCGGCGCTGCAGCACATCGCGCAGAGCAGCGGCGCGCTGTGCGTCTTCGTGACGCACCACCCCGCCGTCGCCGCGCTCGCCGACGCCCACCCCGCCCTCCGGCTGATGCACATGGCGTCGGTGGGTGGGAGTGGTGGGGGTGGCGAGAGCGGCGGAGGCGAGCGCGGAGGCGAGCCGCTCTACCGCCTCGCCGATGGTGCAGGACCCGGCGCGTTTGCGCTGCGTGTCGGCGCGCTCGCGGGCGTGCCGGCGCCGCTGCTCGACGCCGCCGCCGCGCAGGCCGAGCGGCTGCGGGCACAGCAGCGGCGCCGCCACGATGAGGCGAGGCTGCTCGCGGCAGCTACCGCACTGCTGCGCGCGCGGACGGTGGTGGAGGCGGAAGTGGCGGTCGCGGAGTTGCGTCGGTGAACGATGCTTACTATTTTTTCCCTCGAGAAATGACTCCTGGCTTGGGTATCATCACCGCACATAGCCCGAGCCATCAAGGCGAAGGCGGCAACGAGCGTGAGCGACCGCCCAGACGCACGGTCGTCGCTGCAAGCGGCCTAATGGCCGCCAAGGAGAAGCGCGTCTTCCTCAAGCGCAACGAGGGCAACTCGCGCTACGAGAAGGGCGGTCTGGCGCAGCTGCGGGCCGAGGCGCTGCAAAAGGGCACGGCCACAAACAACGCGGAGGTTTCGCAGGCGGCGCCGCGCAGGCGGCAGGCGACGCAGCCGCCCGCGTGGGACGACACGCCCGCCCAGACGGCGCAGGCGCCTCCCCCGCACCAAACGTCGCAGCAGGAGCGGCAGGCCCAGCAAGCCCAGCAGCTTGCGGAGCAGACCCAGTTCCGTGCCCTCGAGGAGTCCATCTGCAGGCAGACTGCCGGCTGCTGGCCCAGCACGGCCAAGAGCGCGCCCGACCCATTCGGTGGCGGCGGGCAGGACGAGCCCGCCGAGCCGCTCAACCTCGCGGATACCGTCCTGCACGCGCGTGCGGGCGACGGCGACGGTCCGAGTGACGTTGCCGGCTGGTGCCTCGGCGGCGCGGGCGGCAGCTTCCTGTCGGAGACGTCCCGCGGCGTGCCCGCACAGCCAGGAGCCGCGCCCGCTGCCTCGCAGCCGGCTCCTCTACGGGCGGCCTCGACAGCGGCACCCGCCGCGTTCAGTGGCGGCGGCGGCTTCGACGAGGACGACGGCGAGGACGAGGAGGGCGGAGCGTTCAACCCGATGGGCTTCAGGGGCGGGCCCGATGGCGAGGCGGCGCATCCCGCCGCGGCCTGGCTCGGCGGCGTCGGCGCCTCCGCTGCACAGGCAGCCGCGCTACCTCCTACTGTCGGCGGATACGCCGCGCCGGCGCCGAGCGCGGCGCCTGCTGCATGGCGGCCGTCGTTTGGCGACTGGGCGGGCGAGGAGCGTGCGGCGGCGTGGGCCGAGAGCGCATCCGACGGCGGCGACGTCGCCGACTCGGACGACGGCGGCAGCGCCGCCGCCATGTTCAGCCTGAGCAGCACGAGGAGACCCCGCACCGCCCCCGGAGGCGCGGGCGGCGCGGCGGGTGCGGCGGGCGCGGCGGGCGCGGGCGGCGCGGGCGTGCGCGATGCGAGCACGGGGCAGGGCATCAGCGCGGCCGACTACCAGCGGCAGCTGCAGCAGTCAGGCGCGACGTTCGACGAGGAGGACGACGGCGACGAGTGGGACTTCCCGACGGTCTGCTCGAGCGCCGCGTCGGCGGCGGCGGCGCGCGCCGAGCAGCAGCAGCAGCAGCAGCAGCAGCAGCAGGCGCCGCCGCGCGACGTGGGGCCGCCCAAGTCGGCGCTCGTCAACAACCTCTTCCGCGAGCAGCAGCAGCAGCAGCAGCAGCAGCAGCAGCAGCAGCAGCAGCAGCAGAGCGCGGCGGCGGCGGCACGTGGTGCCGCGGCGCGCAAGCCGACCGGCGGCGGCGCCCAGCAGCAGCAGCAGCAGCAGCAGCGTGGCGGCGCCTCGAGGGCCGAGAGGAAGTACTTCGAGGAGGCGGCGGAGGCGGCGGCGGCCAAGCTGCGCGCGCGCGTGGAGAAGCTCGAGAGGCAGCTGGATGCGGCCAACCGCGACAAGGCCAAGGCGCAGGCGGAGGCGGCGGCGGCGGCGGAGCGGAACTCGCTCGAGGAGGCGGACGACCAGCTGGCGCAGCGCGCGCGGCAGCTCGAGGAGTGGCGCGCGACCGAGCAGAAGAAGCTCGCGCGCGACCGGCGCGTGCTCGAGCGGCAGGCCAAGGCGCTGCTCAAGGTGCCCGACCGCAAGGAGCGCGACGAGGTCGAGCAGCTCAAGCAGGAGGTCGCGTCGGCGCGCTCCGACCTGCAGGCGCGCGACGCCAAGTGGCGGCACACCGTCGACCGGCTCAAGCGGCAGCTGGGCGCCGCGACCACCGAGCGCGACGAGCTCCAGAAGGAGGTGCGCTACCTCGAGCAGTGCCGGCTCAACAAGTGGCTGCCGCCCGGCCAGCTCGCCGACGCCCACGCCGCCGCCACCCGCGCCGAGCGGCAGCCGCTCGGCGCGAGCAGTCGGGTCCCGCCGCAGCAGCAGCACCACCGCGCCCCGCAGCATCACCGCGGCGGCCCCGGAGGCGATGGCGGGGGAGGCGGTGGCGTGGGAGGCGGTGGCGTGGGAGGCGGCGGCTCGGGCCGCGCGCACGGCGAGGCGGCGAAGCGCGCCGCGGCGGCCAACGGCGGCGCGCGGCGGCAGCTGATCATGGGCGACAGCGACGACGGCAGCGACTGGCGTGGCGAGCACGAGGGTGGCCTCGAGCACGAGGGCGGCCTCTCGCGGGCCGCCGAGGGTTACTTCGGCGGCGGCGGGGGCGGTGGGGCCGTCGACAGCAGCGGGCAGAGCTGCTCGGAGCTCGACGACGAGACGTTTGACGAGGACGACGGCGATGTGTACGGCTACGACAGCGGCGCCTCGACGACGAGGTTCTCGGCCGCCTCGATGGCGGACGAGATCGCCGGACGTGGCGCAGTCGCAGTCGCGGGTGGCCGCGCCCAAAACGGCCACACGCAGCGCGCCGCCGCGCCGGTCAACTACACATACCGAGACGGCGTCGGCGGCGGCGGCGGCGGCGGCGGCAGTCAGCCGGCCTGGCGTGCCGACGACGGATACGACGACGGATACGACGAAGTGCAGGTCGAGGCGGCGATGGCGGAGGCGGAGGCGGAGGCGGAGGCGGAGGCGGCGGTGCACTTGCAGGCGGCCAAGGCGGCCGCTGCGGAGAGAGCTGTCGACGTAGCGGCGAGCAGCAGAGCCCGCGCCGCCGGCGGCGGCATCGGTAACGGCGCGCCGCCACCCGCGGCGGCTGGCCACGCGTTGCACGCGATGGAGGGGCTCCCGGCACTCGACGACGTCGCGCTGCACTGCGACTTCGGGCCGCCCGACTCGGAGATCTCGCACGCCGACGGCCCTCCTGTGCGCGAGGAGCGCGGCGCCGACGGCAAGCTGCACCGCACCTACGCCTCCGGCCTCACCGAGGTGCTCTACGCCACCGGCACGCGCAAGGAGCTGCAGCCGGGCGGCACGCAGACCGTCTTCTTCTCCAACGGCGACGTCAAGCAGACCGCCGCCGACCGCACCGTCGTCTACTACTACGCCGGCGCGCAGACGACGCACATCTCGCACGCCGACGGCACGCAGCTCTACCAGTTCCCCAACGGCCAGCTCGAGCGCCACCTCACCAACGGCTACAAGGAGATCCGATTCGTCGACGGCGCCTCGAAGGTGATCCTGCCGTCGGGCGAGGTGGAGTCGGTGCAGCCGGCGCTGTTCTGATGCGGCGCACGTGCATGCGGCCGCATCGGGCATGCGGCTTTCAGTTTCATATCAGTTTCACGAACAGGGCATGACGGAGAGAGGCGAGCTATTTTTGGGCACGAGTCGGTGTTCATTGAATTTCATCTCGTAAACGCGTAAGAAAGGACTAAAGGATAAAGGAGACACAGGTGCAAGAAACGCGCTCAGCCTCAGACCGGGGGACGCAAATCGGGTACCGGGGGTGCTCGATCAGTCGTCCATGTCAATCGGCAAGCTGTCGAAGGTCTTGTCCGCTGAGGGCGGGGAGGGCGACGGCTCGACAGAGTCGGAGCCCTCCGCCATGTCGACGTCCGCACTCGTCGCCGCGCGCGAGGGCGAGGGCGA
>Ga0115006_10003907_pt1 | contig 10267 bp, 5 predicted proteins | sample ArcOceMetagenome_3_FD_88943 | JGI IMG/M metagenome (GOLD analysis project Ga0115006, IMG submission 88943) | Marine eukaryotic phytoplankton communities from Arctic Ocean - Arctic Ocean- Svalbard ARC20M Metagenome | ecosystem: Environmental > Aquatic > Marine > Oceanic | place: Arctic Ocean...
TGGCGTCCCTTGTTGCCATCGTCGCAAGCCGGGCGTTTTGTATTGGCAGAGACGAAGACACCATCTGGGCTGGCTTCATGTCCGCGTTGGCGTTGGCGGCCGTCTGCCTTGCCGTGGCGGCGTACCGTCTACCGCTCCGTCACTACGTGTCGGTCTGGCTCTGCTTCCTTCCGTCATGGGCACTGTTCACATGGTCGTACATGCTGATCCTGAGCGAGGAGGAGTTTGCCAAGATCTGGCACAACGTTCAGTTCAAGCCGACCCCGATCGTCCTCAACCTCCTGTTCGGCCTGATCCACGGCAGCTTTCCACGCCGTCTCTCGTGGTCCCTGCTCACGTACACGTGCTGCTATCTTGCACCGGACATGCTGCTGGGAGGAGTCGTGAATTTGCAGCAGCTCGGCGACGGAGCTTCAACGCATGTGTGGCTTCAGTTCAGATGCATCCAGGTGCCGACGATGATTGGCATCATCGTATCGTCTTTGCTTCGCGAGACGAATGCTCGTTTGCGGCGTCACGAGAACGGAGGAGCAGCAGCAACGGAGAAGACGACAGAACTCGAGAAGGCAACGGAAGTCGAGGCTGTGGCGCGGCGGCGGCGCGAGGTGATTAATGAGCTGGTGCGCAGGATGCGCGCCGAGACGGCGAAGACAAGAGAACTCGAGGCAGGTGCGGAGGAGGCAACAGAAGCCGAGGCGGTGGCCGAGAAGGACGTGGAGTCCAGAGCGATGGCTGAACAGCTGACTTGCCCCATCACCATGGAACTGATGCGCGACCCCGTCATCACAGCTGATGGGCACACCTATGAGCGCAGCGCAATCCAGAGCTGGATGCAGACAAACGTCACCTCGCCGCTCACCGGCGAGCCGTTGGAGCATCACATCCTCACGCCGAATCACATCGTGCGCGGGCTTCTGCGCCAGTGCATGAGGAAAGAGGGGAGTCAATAGAGGCGTCTTGAGAAGAATTCATTCTCTGACATGCCGGCGTGCATAATTTAGAGAGTGCCCCCCACCACAAACTGACCGATCACACAACGGGGCGACAAAGTGCTGTGCACACACTGTCACACATCGTCGCCCTCTCTCGTGGCCTCACAATCCGCTAATCAACGAGAAACCTGTCCTGCTCGCCTTCTCCGCCTCAGGCGCTTGAAGCGATCACCGTCGCGAGCCGCGATTTGCGCCGCACGCTGCGCTCGATCGATGCCGTCGAGCCACAAGGCGCTTTGCAGATTGCAGCCGCTGGCGCATATGACTCGGTGCGCGCGTCTGACGGACTGGGCTACTTCGCCACGCCGTAGTCGACGCGCTCCATGTACGCGAGCTCGTCCTTGAGCCCGCCGAGGGCGGAGACGGCGGCGCGCCGCGCCTCGGCGTCTGCGCGTCCCGCCATCGCGCGCTGCGCGTGCTCGCGGAACGAGCGCTCGAGCTGCTCGGCGCGCAGCTGCTCCTGCAGCATCGCGCGCTGCTCCTCGTAAAAGTGCTCGAGCGCCAGCTGCCGCGCGCGCCGCTCCTGCTCGAGCTTCTTGCACGCCTCGACGCCCGCGGCCACCTCCATCCGCAGCTGCTCGCGCCCCAGCTCGATCCCCTGCCGGTAGAGGTGCCGGTACGAAAGGTCGTCCTTCGAGGCTCGCAAGAGCGTGCGCGCCTGCGGCCACACGCGAGAGGGCGAGCGAAGCGACGGTGAGCGGTGAGCGGTGAGCGGTGAGCCTGTGTCCTGCCGGGGTCGGGTGGGGTGGCGGGGCTCTGCTGGGGCAGGCGGGCGCGAGCCTGCTGCAGCCGCGAGGCCTCGAGCGAGAGGCGGCGCATGCGTATCTGCTCGATGCGCGCGTCGCGCTCCCCGTTGCGCGCCGACACGGAGTTGCGCTGGATCTCGAGCGCCGCGGCCTGGCGCGCGCGCGCTGCCTGCTGCCGCGCCAGCGCGTCGTACGCGCCCTTTGCGCGCCGTGCGAAGGCGTCGTCGACCGTGGCGGCGCCCGGCACGTTGGTCGGCGGCGCGCCGTCGTCGTACTCGCCCGCCTCGCCGCGCATGGTCGCGAGAAGCTGCTTCTCGAGCCGTTTGAGCGCCTTTAGCCTCTCCGCCTGCTCGACCTGCTTGCGGGCCGGCCGGGAGGGCGCCGAGGCTGGCCGCCCTGGCCTGATGCGCGGCGCGGCGGCGCCCTTGGCTTTCGCCGCTGCGCTCTTCGCAGCACGCGCGCTCGTCGGCCGCTTGGCGCTCCCAGCAGAGGGAGGCCCGCTCGGCAGTGCGGCGCGCGCGCAAGCCGCGATGGTCGGAGCCCCGCCTCCCCCCACGCCGCCGGGGAGGTCGTCTTCGTCCTCGTATCTCCCGCTGATGGAGGACGTGTGGGGCAGCTCATACGCCGCGCTGGGCTCCGGGTCATCATCAGCCGGATCGTCGAGATCGTCGGCGGCGATGCCCCCCTCGACGCCGCCAACGGGCACGGGCAGCGCGGCTTCGCGAGGGCTACACGTCCCGGCGGGAACCGCGGAGGCGGGGCGGGCGGGCATGCCGCCGCCCGTGCTGCTGTCCGGTCGCCGCTCGGTCTCGTCCTCGCGCTTCAGCAGGAGCTCACACAGCTCCGAGAAGATCTCGGCCAGGTCATACAGGGCCTTCAGGTCCCCTTTCGCCAGCGCCGCGGGTTCGATGTGCGAGAGGTCCATCTCGAGCACATCGGCCGAGATGGCGCCCAGCACGACCTCGAAGTTTGAGGCGTGGTCGGCCGCCGAGACGGGCGAGACGATGCCAGCGATCTTGCCGAAGAGCTTCTTGAAGAGGAGCACGAAGAGCGTCGAATCGCAGTCGCGGATCGACCACACGTTGTCGTTGAGGCCGGCGACGACCAGCACCGCGTTGATGCGGTCGAGCACGTCCTTCTTGGCGAGCTTCGCCGACATAGCCTTGTGCACTCTACCTGCCGTCGATCGCGCGCGCTTGCGCAGGATTGGCTTCGGCAAGGCCGACCCACGATGAACGCCACCACGGTCGCCATCCTCGCGGCCATTGCAGCCGCGGCCGTCCTGCACCGGCGGCGGCGGCGCCTGGCGCTCCGGCGCGCGCTCATCGACGCGGCGGAGCGGGCGAGCGGCCCGCAGCAGCTGCACAAGTGGGAGGAGCAGAGCTACGTCCACTGCGCCACGCCCGCCGAGGAGCTCAAGAAGCGGCTGCCCTCGCCGACGGTCGCCGACATCGAGATGCGCGCCGACCAGCTCGACCTCGCGCGGGCGAAGCGGATTTACGACGAGCACGGCGTGCTGGTGGTGCGCGGGCTCAACCTGAAGTACGTCGACGAGATCCGCGGGCACGCCGACGACCTCTTCACGCAGGCCGTCACGATGCTCGAGGCGGGCCACGCCGAGCCGGTGGTCAACGAGATCGACGGCGCGAGGCAGCATTTGGGCTGGGCGACGCCCAACGGCACGCTCTTCATCCCGGCGCCGCCCGGCCACGTGCGCGACAAGCAGGTCATGGTGCTGGGCCTCGACTACTACACGGCGGCGTCGATGCTGCGCGCCGCGACCGACGAGCGCGCGCTCGACGTGGTGGGCGCGCTGCTCGGCACCGCCGACATCGAGCTCTTCGGCAAGGGTCAGTGCTTCTACAAGGAGGGGATCGCCAACGCGACGGGCAGCGCGCCGGGCGGCCTCAGGCCCGACATGTACTCTGCGACGACGCTCGAGGTGGGCGTGGCGGCCGACACGGGCGCGGGGCGGCCGGGCGGCAACCCCAAGTACCTGCACCAGGACAGTGCGTACTTCATGTTCGCCAAGCAGGGCGCGTGCGCGACGCTCAACTACTCGACGGCCACGAACCGCGCGCTCGATAACGGGCCACTGTACGTGGTGCCCGGCTCGCACCGGTGGGGCCACCTGCCGCACGTCGACACGCCGTCGCACCTGGGCGTGCCGGCGCGCGAGTGGTCGTTCGCCGACGGGCTGTGCGTCGAGGGCGAGGCGGGCGACGCGATCTTCTTCCACATCCACACGCTGCACGGCTCGACGCCCAACCGCTCGTCGGCGCCGCGCGCCACGTTCATCAACCGCTACATCACGCCCGACGACTACCAGGCCTTCTTCGCGACCGACGTGCTGATGCGCGCCAAGGCGCGGCGCGAGTACGAGGCGGCCGTCGGGAGGGGCGCGCTGCCGCCCAAGGAGCGCAACCTGCTCGTGCGGGGGCGGCGGGCGTGGAGCGCCGACGCCGTGCAGACGAAGATCGACGCGCGGGTGAACCATTAGAGAGAGCGGGGTCGTCATCTTTGGCAACGGAGAGTTGGCTCTCCAAATCCGCAGCCCGTGCTGCGCTGGTATTACCCCCTCCACACCCGCGGACTACGAGGCTCGTACTCGAAGCTGCACTTGATCATGCAGGGTACTCCCGACGACTGCGGCACCACAGGCAGCAGCGAGCCGATGGCTACACGTATAAATCATGCGTTCAATGACGGCTACGTCGACATCCCCGACCTGCTCGAGGCGCTCCTCGAGAGCCTGGCCGACCCCAAGGCTCGCAAGCCCACCAGAGAGAAGGCCAAGGCGGCGCTGGTCCACTGCGAGTCCATTGCGACTCAGCTCCGTGCGCTGCTGAAGGAGCCGACCAGTGCAGCCGACACGATAGGGCTCCATCCCGATCCAGCAGAATCTGCCGAAAAGCCCGTCGCCACGGAGCCCTTGCCTGCTCCTGCCGAGCCGACCACCGCGCCCGCGCCGGCTCCGGCTGGCGAGGACACTGCTGGGACAGTGATTCCCGCGGCCGTGTCGGCAGCCGGTCGGCCGCACAGGCGCGGGAACCAGAAGGCGCGTCAGCGGCAGCGGCTTAAGAAGGAGCAGGAGCAGCAGGAGCAACATGAGGAGCAGGAGCAGCAGATGCAAGAGTTCCAGCAGACGCTGTGGAGCGGCGGCTCCCAGTTTGTGCCGATGCCGCCCCCGACGCCGATGTACATGCCGCCGGCAGTGCCCGAGATGGACTTCCGGCAGGCCATGTGGACCGGCGGCTGGCAGCTGGTGCACCACGGCAGCTGGTGCCCGATGCAGCCGACGGCCGTGGTCACCGAGACCGAGTTCCAGCGCAGCCTGTGGGGCGGCAGCTGGCAAATGGTCGCGCGGCCGCCCCCGACGCCGCAGCTGCGCGCCCGCGTCATCCGATGCCTCCGTGTCTACCGGTGGCAGCGGATGCAGGACGTCTGGACGGGCTGGATGAGGGGCTTTGGCTCGAGCACCGCGTCCGCACGCGAGGAGTCCGATGGCGACCCTGGATATGCCGGTGTCCCGCCGCACGCTGCGGGGTGGTTGCTTCTCAACAGGCCGCTCTCGCGCTAGTGCCATGTTTCATGCTATATAGAATTAGAATATTCGTCAGAATTTAAACTCGACGCGCGCGGGGTCGAGGTCCTGCTGCTGGCCGCGCCCGTTGCTGGCCGCCACCTTGCCGAGCAGCCGCAGCTCGTCGGCGGTCGGTGCGCGCAGCAGGTCGGGCGAGAGGCGCAGCGCGTGCGCGTCCGAGGGCAACTGCGCCGTCGGAAGTGCCGCGCCGTGATGCGCCCTGGCGCCGCCGCCGTGACCGCCGACACCGCCGTTGCCGTTGCCGCTGCCGCCGCGCGAGAGGAACCCGGTCGTCTCGTCGTCGTCCTCCGCCTTGGACATCCTCGACGACGACGACGACGACGACGACGACGAGGCGCCGCGGCAGCAGCAGGCGCGCACGCAGAGCACCGCCACGGCCACGAGCACCGCCACCGCCGCCAGCGACGCGGCGCCGTCGCCGCCGCTGTGCGCCGCGGCCGCGGCCATCGCCACCGACGCGACCGACGTGGCGGCGTCGCTCGCGTTGCCGGCGGCGAGCTGGTCGGCGAGGCTCGAGTTGCGCAGCGCCGCGGCGACGTCGTGGCCGAGCGACGAGACGCCGTGCAGCAGCGCGGCGCCGCCGCGCTTGAGCTGCGCGTCGAGCGGCACCGGCGCCTCGGCCGGCGGCGCAAACGGCTCGTCCGAGCCGTCGGGGTGGAGCAGCGTCAGCCCGGCGTTGGCGTCGATCGAGCGGCTCGCCCTGCCGGCGCGCAGCGGCGCCGCGCGCGCCTGCACGAGCCCGTGCAGCGCCAGCGCGAGGTCGTACGCGTCCGGCCCGCCTGACCCCGGGACATTCCCCGGCGACCCCGGGACATTCCCCGGCAGCAGCGTCACGACGACGTACTCGGCGCCGAGCCGGACGTCGGTCAGCTGCAGCCGATCGGCGTCGACCTCGAGCGCGCCCGCGAGCTCCGGCAGCAGCGTCTGCTCGAGCACGGCCGCCTCGGCCGAGAAGGGCCGGATCAGCCGCAGCTCGAGCCGCAGCGCGTGGGGCGGCGGCGGCGGCAGCGGCGGCGTGAAGACGCGCGCCGAGCCGAGCGACCAGCGCGCCCAGTGCGCGATGTTGGTCGGGCGGAGGCGGAAGGCGCAGCCGCGCGGCGGCGGGCAGCGCAGCGCGCGCGCCTCGAAGCTCGCGACGCCCTGCAGCGACGAGCGCGAGGGCAGGGCGCGCCACGAGGCGAGGGCGTCGAGCTCGCGCTGCGCGCAGAAGCCGCACGCGCGGCAGTCGCACCAGCCGCAGTGCGTGTCGAGGCTCTCGATCAGGCAGCTCGGCAGGCAGCGCCGCTCGTCGCCGTCGGTCGGGTGGGACGACGCGCACGAGAGATCGATCGGCGGCACCGCCGGCGGAGGCTGCGGCGCCGGCGGCGACGGCGGCGGCGCGGGCGGCGGCCGAGGGGGCGTGGGGGGCGACGGGAGTGGCGGCGGAGAGGGCGACGGCGGTGGCGGCGAGGGCGGCGGCGGCGGGCGCGGCGGTGGCGGCGGTGGAGAGGGCCGCGGCGGCGTCGGGCTGGGCGGCGGTGGCGGCGACGGCGGCCGGGGCGGCAAGGGCGGCGGCGGCGGCCTGGGTGGCGGCGGCGGGCGCGGCGCGGGCGGCGGGCTCGGCGACGGCAGCGCCGCACGGACGGGTCTCGCGCAGATGAAGGCGTTGGGTCGGTCGCACGGCGCGTCGTTCCAGCGGCCGCGGCGGTCGGGCTGCGCGCGGTTGTTGAGCAGCTCCATGCACGCCTGGCCCACGATGTCCGCGCCGCGGTAGTTGCCCGACGGCGACCCCTTGGCCCAGTTGACGTAGCCGCCGTCCAGGCCGGCGGCGATGGCCTCGCTGCCGGCCTTGTCGGCGGCCGTCGTTTCGATCGCGACTCCGTCGGGCCACGACCAACGGTCATTGGAGAGCTGGCCAGCGGCGGAGCCGTCGTCGGCCTCGACGGTGCCGTCGGAGCTCGACAGCAGCTCGCACGTGTTGTCTCGCGCGGCGTACGAGAAGAACTTGCAGCCGACCTGCCAGCGGCACTGCGCGCAGCACTGCAGCGGCCCGTCGGCCTTGGCGAGCCTGAGCATCATGCCGACGTGGCGCCGGCCGAAGGCGTGCGCGCAGCCGCCCGAGCTCGCTGCGATCCAGCAGCTCGGCTGCTCGCGGGACGTCACCTTGTCGCACAGCCGCAGCGCGTCGGCGTTGGTGGTGGGCGCGCGCGGCTCGGCGAGCGACGCGTCGAATCGGCTCTTGCAGAAGGCCGAGGCGTCGGCGTGCGCGAGCGCCGGCGTGCCGTCGCCGCCGCCGAAGAGGCGCAGGCACAGCTCGCCCGAGCGCGCGAAGCCGCTCGGGCACTCGACCTCCGCGAGGTCCTGCAGCACGCACGGCAGCACGCCGCGCGACAGCGCACAGATGCCGGCGGCCGACTCGAAGGCCGCCCAGCCCGGGCAGCACGACGCCGCACCGCCCGGCCGCGCCGAGCAGCCGGCGCCGCCACACATGCCACACTCGCCGCTGCAGCAGAACTTGCCGTCGGACGAGGCGACGCCCGCCGGCTCGCCGGCGCGACGCTCCACACCGACGCACGCGCCGCGCCCGGCGGGCTGCGTGCCCGCGGTGGCGACCAGCGTCGCCTGCAGGCCACGCCGCTCCTGCTCACCGAGCTGCCGCAACGACTGGCGCAGCGGCGGGAGCGGCGGCGGTGGCCGGGGCGGGCTGGGCGGCGGCGCGATCCGACGGCTGGGCAGCTTAAGCGTGTCGGCCGCGAGCACGGGCGGCTTGGCCACCTGCAGCTCCCACTGCGTGTGCGGGCGGCAGTCGTCGACGGCGCCGTGCCACTCGATCCGCACTGAGCCCGACGACGTCGCCAGCGCCGTCGGCGGCACCAGCAGCGCCGCGGCGCCGCGCCCCGGCAGCAGCGGCGGCGACTCGCCGACGGCGGAGCGCGTCTCGGAGCGACCGCCGCCCGGCTGGTAGGCGCGCAGCCGGAAGCGCGATGCGGCGTACGGGTCCATGCCGCCCACGCGCACCAGCCCACCCAGCGTGTGCGGCTGCAGCACCTGCCACGTCGCCGCGGACGTCGTAGCCGCGCCTGACGCGCCGTTGCCATTGCCGTTGCCGTTGCCGTTGCCGTTGCCGTTGCCGTTGCCGTTGCCGTTGCCGTTGCCGCTGTCGCTGCCGCTGCCTCTGCCTCCTCCTCCGCCTCCCACCCATGGCATCAGCTCTCGCCGCCCGGCGGCGGTGCGGTTGTTGTTGCCTCCTCGCAGCTGGGCCGACGCGGCGGTCGCGGCGGCGACGGCGGCGGCGGCGGTGCCCGGCGCGTTGGCGCCCGCCTGCCACTCCAGATCATAGTGCGGCGGCGTGAGCTCGCAGTACTGCAGCACCGGCAGCCGCAGCACCGCCGCGCTGCAGCCCTCACGGCTCGCGAGGGACGGCGCGCCAATCGGCCGCGGGAAGTCGGCCGCGGCCATCGTGCGCGCGCCGAGCGAGTCGCTGGGAGGGCCCCACCCGTCGTCGGTCGTCCGCGCCACCACCGCCACCGCGTAGTCGAGCCCCGCCTCCAGGCCGCCGAGCTCAAACGAGTTGCCGCGGCGCTGCGCTGACGACACGCCGGCGCCACCGGCATGCGCCTGCTGCGCCTGCTGCTGCGGCGGCTCGGCCCGTCGCCACGCGGCCGCGTCGCAGCACGGCTCGTCTGGCGAGGAGAGGCGGGCGCTCTCGGCGACATGGACAGCGTAGCCCACGACGCGCCGGCTCTGCTCCGGCGGCTGCCATGTGACGACGAGCGACGAGCACGAGGACGCGAGCAGCGTCGGTCTGCCCACGCGCATCGACTGCTCGGGCGGCGGCGGCGACGGCGGAGGCGGCGGAGGCGACGGTGGCGGCGGCGGGAGCGGCGGCGACGGCGGCGACGGCGGAGGCGGAGGCGGCGGAGGCGACGGCGGCGCTGGTGGTGGCGGCGAGGGCGGCGCGGGCGGCGGCGGCGGCGAGGGCGGCGGCGGCGAGGGCTGCCGGATGACCGTGCCTGTGACGTACTGCGCCGACGAATGCTTCTCCTCCCGCGCCGAGTGGAGTGCGCAGCTGAGAGGCTCCGCCGCCTCGTCGCCCGGCGGCAGCTCGGCCTGCTGCGCCTCGTCGGGCACGTAGTTGAAGCCGACGCAGCCCGGTGTGGCAAGGCACGCGTCGCAGCACGCCGCCGCGCTCGGCACGTCCGACTTGGTCTTGAGGAACTCGCCGCTGTACCATGCGCCGCCTTCGATGTCGCACCATGCGCCGTCGCAGCCAATCTTGCGCCACGCCTCCTCGCCCGTCGGTGAGCGCTGAAGCGATGTGCCGCCGCGGACGCGGAAGCGCTCGCCGTTGCGCGTGACGCCCGCACAGCTGTCGTGCAGCTTGAGGCACGCCTGCTGCGCATCCTCGAGCGAAGAAAACGGCGAGGACGTGGCACTGAGCGCCGCCGATGGGAGCGTGCCGGCCTCGGGCAGAGCGAAGCGACAATTGGCTGACGAGGGTGCTCGCCAGTGCGCACGCGCAAGCGCGCCACTCACAGCGCCCTCGACTAGCTGTGGCGTGGCATCACGTGACGCGAATAGCTCGCAGCGCTTGGACGAGGCGATGTGACTGAAGTAGAGGCAGCCCTTGGTGCGGTCACAGAGACTGCAGCAGACAGCGACCGACGTGACGTCCTCGGAGTAGCCAGCGCGTTGTCCAGAGTAGGCGAGACCCTGCTCGAGCGGCAAACAGTGCGCCATGGCGCCCGCCGTCTGACCGCATGCACGGCCGCCATGCATGCAACAGCAGAATTCGACCCTCAATAGCGTCAATAGCCGCTGCGTACTGCCCTCGGCTCTTACCGCCGTACCGACAAACGTAGCAGTGACGTCACCTACATCTCCAGGCACAACCTCAAGAACGCTACTCAACGGGCGCCGCGCTCGGTGGTGCATCGGTGGCAGAA
>Ga0115006_10003908_pt1 | contig 10266 bp, 11 predicted proteins | sample ArcOceMetagenome_3_FD_88943 | JGI IMG/M metagenome (GOLD analysis project Ga0115006, IMG submission 88943) | Marine eukaryotic phytoplankton communities from Arctic Ocean - Arctic Ocean- Svalbard ARC20M Metagenome | ecosystem: Environmental > Aquatic > Marine > Oceanic | place: Arctic Ocean...
CGGACACGCAGCCACAGCGTGGGGGCGTGGACGCCTGCATCCAAACGCACCGAACGCTGTGCAAATGCCACTGCCCGCCGGCATACTCACCTCTCACTCCTCCGTTCGTGATCTACACCACCTATCCCCACCCAACACTGCATGCTGTGCCTCTGCGTGCGATGCCAGCTGCCCCGGCTGGCCACCACTACCATGTCTGTCCCGGGCAGACGCGGGGGCGCCACCTCGTCGGTGGCGTCTACATGCATCAGCTTTCTCGCGCATCGGCCGGCAAGTAGGCAGATTACCTGGAATGTGCAGAGCGCGAGTGGACGAGGACCGCCACCACGAGGATGAGTTCTGTGGCAATGACACTCAGCCGCTGGAAAAGGATCGTGCCCGCCGACTCATACGGCACGGCAGAAATTCGGAGCATGTCCCCATCAAAGAGCGGCGCTGTGCGCGACCCGCAGTGCCGGGTCAGCACTGCCGCACGCACGTGCGGGCGCTATCGCGCACAGAGCAGGCACGAGCAGCGGGCGCGCGCGGACCGTGCGCATGTGCGCAGGCACATGCTGACCGAGGAGTCCAAGCAATCGCTGGAACCAGGCGAAGAGCGGCGGGTAGTCCAGGGTCCACTCGGACGTGTCCTCGTAGTACCTGCCGACGCAGACAGGCGCGGGCACGGGCGCATCACACCGCGCACGGCACAGGAATACCCACGCGGGCCTGGGCGCTTGGCCTGTGCGCGTGCCACGCCGCTGGCGTCGCTGGTTGGTTATCGCCCTCACCAGCGTGAGAGCGGGAGCGACGCGGTGATGGCGAACCAGTTGCGGTGCACCTCAAAGTCGGTGGACCGGTACGCCGCCACCATGCACGCCTTGAGCGCGCTTGCGCCCACCCACGTCAGGCCCGCCGCCTTCCACGAGACCTGCATGGCGCCTCCAGCGCCCGGCTGCCCAGCACTGGGCGCGGCGTCACGCGATGATTCTTTGTGGGAGTTTTTAGTCAACCGCGTTTTCCCGATCTCTCGCGTTCACATGGTCCTGCGTTCAAAATGCCGTTCAAATTCCCCACGCCACCGACCAGCAGGCACCAAGGCTGAGGCAAGCGGCTAGCGGACGAGGTGCTCGAACGAGAGGGCCACTGGAGCAGCCGCATCGTCGGAGACGAGGTGCGTGGCAGCCGCGTGCACTTCCAGCGGCGTCCCCCGTTCCCGGTCCTTTGGAACGCTTGTTTCCTCCCGGCTGTCGCCCGCAGCTGTGAAGCTGTTGCTGCCCTGTCGCTTTGGCTGGGCGGCGCGCGCGTGCGCTGCCCTCACCGGGGCGCGCACGCACACAGCTGGCAGGCCATGGCAGCGTCCTACGACCCCAACTTCGAGTTTAACGCGCCAAAGGTACCGCCCCTCCTCATGCCCGCGCTCTCGCGTAGCTCGTGTGCTGTTGCTTTCCAGCAGAGGCCTATTTCCGGCCGTCTCTTGCGACCCGGCGGGGGCTGCTCCGTGCGGCGTCCCGTGCGACCGCCGGATTTCTGGACGGGCATCGCGCTCGTGTGCCCCGGCAAGCGCTCTGGTGGCGGCTTCTCGGCGGCGGCTACACGCGTGTTTGTTTGTCCCGTCGCGCATGCGGCAAACAGCTGCCCTCCCTCACCGTTTCTTGTTTTGCTTCAGTTCCACGACTTTACCAATCCGTGCCAGGACGACGATGCCGACCTGTTCTTTGATACCTGTAACCATGAGTCGCTCCCGACGGGAGCGAGCAGCGTCCAGCACGTGACTGCCCAGCAGGGGGACGAGCACGGCAGTGCGAGCGAGGAGCGCGCTTGTGACGAGGGCGCTGAATCGAAGCAGGGCGCCCCGGAGGCTCCGGCCGAGATGCCCGTCGATGCTGCCCCTGAGCTTGCGCCCGCAGCAGACGTCGCGGCGGAACCTGCGATGGAGGCGGGCGATGCGGAGGAGACTGAGCCGCAGACGCGCTTGGCATCTGCGAAGAAGTCAGCTTCCAACGGTGTATCAGCAGGAGGCAGCAAGCAGAACTCAAAGCTGACTGAGAGCATTATCGCACTGGCTGGCTTCAAGGGGAAGGAGGCAGAGCTGACGCTGATGGCTGAGAGCACCGTTGCCACTGCTGTTGCTGCCGGCGATGATGCCCCAGTTGCCGCCCGCACTCGCACTTCACTCGAGGGGCCCCGAGCGTCGCAGGGCGAGGGCCGTTCGCAGGCCAGTGCGCAGAAAGGAGCCGCGTCGCCAGGCGTGGGGCTGCGTGCTAGTGCCTCGGGCAGCGCTGGCCTTAAGAGCGACGAGAAGAAGCGCGCACACAAGACGGGCGCGTCCACCACGCCCGCCAAATCGTTCGCCAAGAAGCCGCGCACTGAGGAGACTCGTGATGCCGGGGAAAAAGAGTCCAAGACCCCCAACTTCGCGCGCTTCGGTGGCGCGCGTGGACGCACCGCCGGGGTGTCTTCTACGCCCAATGGGCGCTCCAGCTCCGCGCCCGCCACGGGCAGGCCTTCTATGACACCGCGCTCTGCACGCAAGACGGTTTGTGCTTTCTCTGTAGATTGAGAGCAGGCCTTGCCCCTATGCCCTTGCGATCTCCCTATTTTTCAATGTATCCTCTCCTCTTGGTCGAATGTGAACGAGCTCGCGTGCATGCATCTGCGGGTGTTAGTGCCTGCTTCTCTATGCTGTGCCTTCTCGTCGTTTCGTGTGTGCTGTGCTGTGTGCCTGGCAGTGCGCGCAGGCGCCAGCTTTCGATAACTCTGCAGCAACTCTTTATGCAGGCCGACCCCATTGCGTCGCCATCTCTGCTCCGCCCCACTTCGGCCTCGATGGCGCGGTCGACCAGCCGCAGCAGCAGCGCCTCGCGCCTGCGCCCCTCTGCTGCTCCATCACCCTCGCGCCTCACGGTGCCCGTCAGCCCCAATTTCGCCACGTCATCACGTTCGCGCAAGCGTGGTGTCGACGGCGAAGGCTCGACCTCTTCGGTTGGCCGTCTCAGTACGGGGAGTTTGCACTCGCTAAGCAGGCAGTAGCTCAGTTCCTCCTCAGCAAGCAAGCTCACTGTCCCAATGTCCCCCAAGCTGCGTTCCTCATCGCGCTCTCGCCAATCGTCGAGCACCAAGACCGAGGATGCCAAGATGCGCGAGGCGCTCGAGGCAGTCGAGAATCTGAAAAAGCGCCGCAAGCTTGGAGAGGCGCGCCTCAAAAACACTCTCCAGCCCAAAACCGGGGGCGCGACGACGCTGTCGACAAAGGAGCTCACAGTGCCCCAGTCCCCAAGGCTCACGGCCCGCACGCGCACCAAGGATCTCAACAGCAGCACTGCCTCGGAGAGCGATCTGCCCTTCCGCGAGCGCATGTCGAAGATGGAGCGCGGCGGCTGCCGCAGCAAGACACCCGTGTCGAAGCGCGACGACGGCCCTCCTAAGCTGACAGAACCCAAGACGCCCAACTTCTCTTCGTTCCGCCGCAAGGACCCCAAGGTCAAAAGCTACGCAGAGCGCGAGCAGGAGGCGCTGGAGGAAGCAAAGCGCAACCAGTTCAAGGCGCGGCCTGTCAACCGCTCGGCGCTGGACAGCTGCGGTGACTTGGGCGTGCCAAAGGTGTCGCGGAAAGCGCTCACCAATGCCACAGCACCGAAGCTCAGCACCAGCGACAGGGGTGGCCGGTCGCGGTCCTCGAGCATGGATTCTCTGTCGTCCTTGTCCGCGTCGTCGTTTGGCAGTGTCGGCAGCATGTCGTCCTTCAAGGCCCGCCGCGTGCCCAAGACCACCCACAGCCGCCCCTCGAGCACGCCAGCGCATCAGAAGCAGCTCACAATACCCAAGTCTCCTAACCTAAGATCGGCAAGCCGGTTGCGCAGCTCGTCTGTTTCCTCGAGCTCATCAGAGGAGGTGAGGCGTGCACACTGCGTGAACATGCGTTGAACCCCGCCTGCACCGGCCGCTTTCTCAATTTGCGTAGCATGCGCATGGAAATGCGCGTGCGAGATGCATTGCCGAGGTGCTGACGGGCAAAGGGCGGGGGTGCAGGAGTTGTCCAAATCGTTCAAAGCGCTTGAGGTGCCGGACTTCACGCGCAAGTTCGTGCCCAAGCAACATGCGGGCAAGCTGACAGAGCCGGAGCCGTTCAATCTCACCACAGACAGCCGCCATGCGCGCTATGAAGCACAGCTCCAGGCCAAAAAGGAGGCCGAGGAGAAGAAGGCGAGCGAGGAGCGCTGCTTCAAGGCTAATCCTGTGCGCTCTGCTGCGGAGTTCGTGTCCGTGGGGGTGAACTCTGTCTCCAAGCGCCCGCTCACGGAGCCCAAGCCGTTTGCGCTCATGAGCGAAGCCAAGCGCGAGCATGCCGCTGCTCAATGGTCTGCGCGTGTGGAGAAGGAGCTTGAGGAGGAGGTCTCGTTGTTTGTTCCCGAGCGGCTTCCTCTGCATGTGTCTGCCTTTGTTGCCGGCTGGCTTGCCCCGCAATCCTGACGTGGTGTGTGCGGGTGCGCCTGCTGTTAGCAGCAACACAAGTTCTCCTCCTTCCATGCCCGCGCGGTTCCCAAGGTGGTGACGGATTCCAGCAAGGTTTACACCCCTCGAAGGTCCGCCAAGCCGTTGACCGAGGTCAAGGAGGTGCAGCTCAACGTCGACCGCCGAAGCCAAATACACCAGGAGCTCTCGGACAAGAAGGCCCAGCGCCACAAGCGCCTCGAGGCCCAGCGCCTCGCCGAGGAAGAGCGCCGCAAGATGGAGGAGGAGCTTGAGGTCCGCGAGCTCCGCCGCAACTTGGTCTCTCTTTGCCCTCTTTCTACCCGCCGACATCCCCTCCCCTGCCTTTCACTGTAGATTTCGACGGAGCTAGAGTCTCCGTCTCAAGCCCATTCCCTATCTCCTGATGCTGGCGGTGTAGCGAGTGCTGATATGGCGCGATGGGTGGAGCAGGTAATCAAGGCAAAGCCAGTGCCCAGCACAGTGTACTCGGGCGGGCCCAGCGTAGTGCACTCCAACAAGCCGCTCACTGAGCCCGTGTCGCCGCACTTCCGGTGCCCGCCTTGTCTTGCGCGCGCCCAATTCTCGTCGCCTCAACCTGCGGGGATATAGCTATGCCTGAGCGCGATCCCTCCGCCGAAGCATAGTCTCTTAGTTGGCCACTGCATTGGAGCCTCCAGCGAACCAAATGCTTTCATTAACGGTCTACGATGCGCATGCTGTTTGGCAGCACGGACATGCGCCTGCGATCGGCGCGCACGTGAGCCCCACGCGACATCACACGCCATGTGTTGCGCTCGTCCCTTCCTCCTGCTTTCGCACTCTGGGCTCATCGCGTTCTGGTGCGCGATGCTGGGGGCGTGGGAGGGCGCCAAGCGAGCACGTTGACGGATGGGACGCCGCTCTTTTATCGACTCATAGTTTATAGTCAAGTACTAATTGTAAGGAGTGTACGACACGCTTTTCGCTTGCCGCCGCTGGTGAAGATGGCACGCCCGGGCGCTATGAGACTGACTCATTTCACGACGCACGCATGCGTCTCCGGGCGGTGCAGACTGCACTCCGTAATATTTCTCAGCCCGTCATCCATGCACCAGTATCACAGTGTCAGTAAAACAAGTTGACGGTTTCCCTGTCTCATTGCATGCGGTTACATGCTAATGCCATGCATGTGAGGCCTGCACTAGAGCCAGCTAGACCAGCACTCACCGACCATCGGCGTCTTTTTCGAAGCGCCTTTCTGAAAGACCCAATCTATCGGTACTCTCCTTACCGGTACAACACCTGTAGATCCTGGGCGAGCCTACCCAGGCTTTCAGTCCAACACACTGCCAGTGTGTCACGCCCACAGTGCCCGCGGCTCTTGGCTGTCACTGTCTACCGTATGCTACCGCTTTGCGATTCAAGTGGTTGGCGGCTGCCCGTGTCGAGGCCATACGCGGAGCCGTGTCGGCTGCCCCGTGTCCGCATCATCCTGCGCTCACTTGCCCACCGGCGCCAAGGCGGACAGAGCGCGCTGAAACTCGGAACTCAGTTGCTCCTCATGCACCCTGATGCAGGAAGCGACGCACATCGGGGACGACAGCGAGCATCTGCGTGGAGGCGGGGCCGCCAACCCGTATTTCGACTTGCGCCGTGCAAAACGCGTGTGCCTCGTCCGGTTCCAGCCCACCGCCTTCCTCCGACAGCAGGTACTGTGTGCGGCAACACACACGGGGTCTGTTACGAACTGCCTCAGAGCGCGCGGGCAGGTTCGCTGCGTGTTGGCAGCAGACAGGCTATCGCGTCCGTCGCCACAATAAGAGACTGGCAGGGCGGCTGCTGGTAATGCGCACAGGCTCGGGGCCATTGGACGTGCGCCGCTGGCATCGTACCTCGTACGCCTGCTCCAGCACGCAGGCGATTGCCCGCTTGTGAAAGGCGCTGGTCGCCGTGAATATCGTGCTACCGTCCACAGAGAGGCGGGGAAAGGTTGGCGCGGCGCCCGGGATGAGCGTGACTCTGACGCGCGCAGAGCCCGCTGCTTCCAGCCCCACCCACGTCGGCTCCCCACGCCCCTGGAGGTGGTGCGCTCTGCAGTCAGTACCAGCCAGCAGCACTGAGCACACGCCACGGACTTCCTGCACACAGGCCCCACAGCACAGCACATTCGCCGTGTGCGCGGTTTTCGTCAAGCACGGGTGCCGCACCATGCAGGCGTGCAGGTCGCCAACAGAGAGAAGGGCCCCGGGCTGCTGGACGGGAAGGAGAATCGATGCACCCTTGGAGAGTTCCCGCAGATCCATGTTGCCTCCGTGCCTGAAGGTTGGTTCGAAGGTCGAGCAGCCGCAGGCATATCCGCACTCTTCGTGCGGCGCTGGTGCGGTGGCGATGCAGCCGATCATGGGCTCGAGGGGAATTCGCAGCCGCGCGCTGATCTCGACGGCCTGCCCTGCGTCGTCGATGGGGAGCTGCCGCACGGACGCGCTGCGGCCGGTGGCGGCCAGCTTCGGGGCCAGGATCCCCGACACCTCCTCGTCGGACGTCCACACGCTCCAGCAGCGCCGGATCCTCACGTCAAGCACTTCGACGAGCACCGCGTCGCCGGGAGCGGCGCCCTGCACGAAGAGCGGCCCGGTCACGACGTTGGCCTCGGCCATCGCCGTCGCCGGAACCGGGCCCTCCCCGGCCCGCGCCCCCCCGCCCAGGCGCTCGTACGCGTCGTCGCTGCAGTGGAACACAACGGTCGCGCCGCTGGGCGCGACGTGCGGCGGGAGCGACGACGCGCGGCCGAGGCTCGCGCAGGCGAAGCGCTCGGGAATGTGTAGCGCGCCGTCGGCGGGGTCCACAAAAGACTCCCTGCGCGCGTGCGGCGGGGGCAGCGCCGCCATCCCCGCTTCACCTGAGCCCCGTGCCTCCTCCTACCCCCGCCCCCGCGGGCCAGGGCTCAGCACAAAGTCGTTCGTGGGGCGAAAGAAAAAAACAAAAAACGGCCCTCACAAAGCTGGCCTCCAAAACCAAGAGCAAGCTGCAACCCACCATGCGCGTGTGTCTGGGCGCGCTGGTCGCGAGCGCGGCGCTCTTCGCCGGCAGCGGCGCGTTCATGATGGCTCCTTCCTCGCTGCCCCCCGCGGCGCTGTCGTTTTCGCGCAGCGCGGCGGCGCTGCAGGGCGCCGGCCGCCTCGCGCCCCAGCTGCGGGCGTTGAGCCGGGGCCCCGCCGCGGGCGTGCGCATGGGCGTGCTCGACGACATTCTGGCGCGCAAGGAGAAGGAGGTGGAGGCGCTCAAGGCCAACCTCCCGGAGGAGGCCGCAAAGCTGCTGGAGAAGCCCATCAAGCACAAGAACACCTTCCTGAAAGCCATCAAGAAGCCCAAGGGCACCATCTCCGTCGTCGGCCAGATGAAGACCAGGCAGCCCAACATCGGCCAGTTCTCTGAAATCCCCGCGCCCGACTTCCTGTCGGCGCACATGTATGAGGCCGGTGCCGCGGCCTGCTCCATATGCACTGACGAGGAGGCGTACGGCTTCAACTACGACGACCTTGCGGCCGTTGCCAAGCAGCAGGCGCGCTACAAGGGCAACTTTCCCGGCCCGCTCCCCATTGTCGCGCACGACTTCTTCATTGACGAGTGCCAGCTTGCTGTGGCTGCGTCCAAGGGCGCGAAGGCCGTGAACCTGAACGTGGCGCTGTACAAGGGAGACGTCGCCAAGCTCAAGGACTTGATCGAGGCCGCGGACAAACTGGGCATGGATGCCCTTGTGGAGGTGCACAACAAGGCCGAGCTTGACCAGGCCGTAGAGGCCGCCGCCAAGATCATTGGCGTGTGCAACAGGGACATGGAGACGTTCGATCTGATGACGCCTTCTGACTATCAGACGCGCGAGTGGGTGAAGCCTTTCGAGGAGACGGTGTTTAACCTCGTCAAAGACATCCCGCAGGGCATTGTGCCGGTGGCTATGGGTGGCGTAAACGAGACGCTGACGGCTTGGTCGCTGCGCGATGAAGGCTACTCGTCCATCATTGTTGGGGAGGGCATAGTCCGAGGGTCTGAGATGCGCATGTCCACGGGCCCGTATCAGTCTGCCTACAACGAGGCCAAGGGCCTCATCATGGCGTTCCGCTCCAAGGTACGTGCGAGGGGGGACGAAGGACAGGGAGCGTGTTTGCACGCACGGGCGAGCGAGGGCGGGCGAGCGAGAGCGGGCGAGCGAGAGAGCAGGCTTGCGTTTCTGCGCATGGGTGTGCATGTGTTGCGCGTTGGACATGCGTCTGTGCATGTGTGTACGTGTTCGACATCCGTCTGCACATGTGCATACGTGCGTGAGACCCCCGTGCATGCATGCGCATCTTGTGTACGCGTGTACGTGCGTGGGTGCATGACACACGCATGCATGCAATTGCAGGGTTCCAAGAAGTACGGGCCGACTGGCACAGGGTCATTCTACGGCAAGGGCGAGGGGGCCAAGGAGACTCTAGGCATGATCAGCATATAAGCGATATGGCGCAGGAGCAGGGGAGAGGAGGCGGGGGGGGGGGGGGGAGGGGACTTGCGGCATGATCAGCATAAAAGGGAGATTTTTCATGTGCACCGCACATGTGCATGCTCCGTATGTACTCATGTGCACACACCGTTTATACACATGTGCATACACCGTGCGCACACCGTGTATACACATATGCATACACTGCATGTATATGCTTCCCGGGGCCTATGTGCTCTCTTACAATACCACCTTACCACACGTGCCCAGTAGTATCATTGAAGAAGAACAGTTTTTCCTGATCCTCGTCCTCTTCCTTTTGAAGGCCTTGGGCCTTGGTCGGCTTGAATTCGAGAGTGTTTACTACACTGTTTACTACACTGTTTACTACACTGTTTACACGTCTTTCCCATGTTCGCGGGTGGGAGGAAAAGGAGGAGGGGGAAGAGGAAAGTTTATTCAGGGGCTAACGCCGTGAACGAGGAGGACCCTGAGCGCGACCGCGCTACCCTGGTGTAAGCGGAGTTGGAGGAGGAGGTGAAGGAGAGGATTCAGATCGCGCCAGAGTCTCAAGATCTTAATGAGTGACAATCAGGGAAGCGAGAGCTTGCAGGGTGTTGAGCATTTTTGGGGGGTTCAAAGAATTTTTTGCAGTCTCTTAAAATCGAAGTCGCTCCCGAAATGCAAGTCTCCTAGGTCTCCTACCACTGCTCTACCGGTGCAACCGTACGCCCTTGATTCAACGGCATTTGCTCAAAAATAACTCGAATCTTCTATGTTGGCCTAAGACAATGGCTGGTACCCCCCCCTCCCCAACTCCAAACCTTCCTCCTCCTCCTCCTCGTCCTCCTCCTCCTCCTTGCTGCTTGTTCTCCTTCCCCTGCGCCCCCCTTTTCTCTCAGGCCCCCTCCACCCCTTCAAAATAACAGCCCTCCCCTGCGGGCCTCTTCGATCCCCTTCCTCCTCTTCCTCCTCTTGTTTCCCCCTCTTCCTCCGCTCCCTCGGATGCCTTCGTGTTGTCTCTCCCCTCTCACCAATGTGTGTGCATGACTATCTCGACGAGTTCCCCGCACACTACACAAATTGGGCAGTGAGCACCAGAGAGGCAGGCAAGCAGGCATGCATACATGCAGGCAGGGCATCTGACTTACAGGCAGGTATATGAATAGGTAAATAGGCAAATGGACAGATAGATAGATAGCTAGGGCTTGCTAGGTGCACGCACGTCATGGCGACGCACTGCGCGACGTGACAGAGGAGGCAGTGGACGCGGAGGAGGCGGCGGAGGATGCGGAGGAGGATGCGGAGGCGGCGGCGGCGGAGGAGGAGGCGGCGGAGGAGGTGGTGGTGGC
>Ga0115006_10003909_pt1 | contig 10265 bp, 10 predicted proteins | sample ArcOceMetagenome_3_FD_88943 | JGI IMG/M metagenome (GOLD analysis project Ga0115006, IMG submission 88943) | Marine eukaryotic phytoplankton communities from Arctic Ocean - Arctic Ocean- Svalbard ARC20M Metagenome | ecosystem: Environmental > Aquatic > Marine > Oceanic | place: Arctic Ocean...
AAAACAAATCCTCTTGGAACCGTCCTGCTGCAACTTCGGCGTCCAGTGACACAGTGGTCCCTGCAAGCAGCCGCACACCGGTTCCCGCCTCGATTATATCAACAAGCGCATATTGCACATCTTCCGACAGACGGCTAATTTCATCCAGAAAAACGGTGCCGCCTGCGCCCATATCCAAGGCCGCGCGTAGTCCCGCCACATCCAGCAGCCCTGCGTTTTGTTTAACAAACGGGCGGGTCGCATTGGGTGAAAGCAGGTGGATCACTTCGGCCACTTTTGGCGTGCCAGACCCGCGTTCACCAGTGATCAGCGCATCCGTGTCCATTTGCGCGATCCGGCGAACATGTGCGCGCAATTCTTGCGATTTTTCAGATGTTCCACGCAACATTCGCGCCGCCGCATCGCCCTGTTCCACCGCAGCAATCAGGCGGCGGTTTTCCAAAACAAGTGCACGCGCCTTTAGCGCGCGAGTCACCACCGCCATAAACGGCACAGGACCGCATGGCTTTTCTAAAAAATCGTATGCCCCCATTCCTATCGCCTTTACGGCCATAGGAATGTCACCTTCACCCGTCAACAAAATCACCGGCAAATCGGGGTCGGTCGTGCGAGCAAAATCCAACAGGTGAAACCCGTCGCGACCCGGCATGCGCATATCCGTAACCACAACACCGTCGAAACTCTGGGTCAAATGATCCTTGGCCGCCAAAAATGACCCCGCCAAAACGGGCTCAATCCCCGCAAGCTCCAGCGTTTGCCCCAAGGCTTCGCGGATCGCAGGATCGTCATCAACTAAAAGTACACGCATTGTCATACCGCTTTGTCGGCAGCGGCGGGGATAAGTTCAACCGTAAAAATCGCGCCACCCGCATCATGGTTACGACCACGGATCACACCACCAAAGCTTTGGACCAACCCATATGAAATGCTCAAACCGAGCCCCATGCCCTCAGCGGCACCGATCGCCTTGGTCGAATAAAACGGATCAAAGATCTTTTCCAGCTCGGTAATACCCGGCCCTGTGTCACGCACCGACAGCGTCACGCACGTCGCATCTGCAGCAACTGTAATCGTCAAAACGCGCGGGTCCGACAGCTCCATCGCGTCAATGCCGTTGGACGCGAGGTTTAACACGACCTGCTGTAAACGGACATCACCACCGCGCACGATCACCCCGTCAGCACCATCCCAGCGCACATCGACCTGCGCTTCTGCGATCTTTGGACCCAACAGTTCTAAAACAGTATCCACCACGCGGCCGACATCCACATCCCCCAAGGGTTCGCTTTCTTGGCGGGCAAAGGCACGCAAATTGCGAATGATCCGGCCCATTCGGTGCGCCAATTCTGATATTTTACCCAAATTTTTGGCCGCCATATCGGGGCGATCACGCTCCATGAAACTTTGACCGTTTTCCGCAAACGACTGAATGGCCATCAACGGTTGGTTCAATTCATGGCTAATCCCCGCAGACATCTGCCCCAATGCCGACAGCTTACCAGCCTGCACCAAATCAGCTTGGGCTTTGGTCAACTGGACCTCAGCGACACGGCGATCCTCAACCTCTTGGCGCAGGCTCAGGTTAGCAGATGACAATTGCGCCGTGCGATCTTGGACGCGGTGTTCCAGCTTTGCATTTGCCTCGGCCAAGGTACGGCGGCGCTGCGTTGCCAAAAACAGCAGCGCACCAAACGCCAAGCACAACGCACCAGCCACAGCCGATTGCAACAATGCGATCTGACGGGCGGGTGCAACATCCAGCAATACTTCACCGTGCATACCAATCACCGGTAAATCCATGGTGCGGTGTAACGCACGCCGCGGCACGTACCGACTGCCCGACACTGACCAAACATCCATGCCACGCAAATCCCGCGCCGTGTAATTTAGAAAATCACCAGGCGCACGCGATCGCAGCACCAACTCGGACCTGTTGGACACAAAAACAATACCATCGGCATCGGTGAAAAACAAAACCGGACGTGCACCGCGCCATGAATCTTCAACGCCTCCGACGCCCGCATAAACCAGCAGCGCACCAATCACTGGGCCCGCATCCGAAAACACAGGGGCCGCAAAAACAAACGTACGCACACCGTCGCGCACCGGATGGTCAACACCCAACGCCCCGTCCATCGCACGCTCAAAATAGGACTGGCCCGCATGACTGAACGCAGGCGCATCTTGGGTCCCAATCAATGGCACACCCGCCGTATCCAGCAGCACAATATCCAACGCACCCGTCTTGTCACTGACTTGCTGCAAAATCGGGCGAACAGCCTCCACCCTCCCCGATCCGGCCAGAACGGCGCTCAATTGCGGACGATCGGCGGTTAACACAGCCAGCTCGCGATAGCGGCGCAACTCTGCCGTCAAACTATCGGCGGCAAGCGTCAAATCCGATTGGGCGCGGCGTTCCAGCTGGCCCAATGCCACGACATAGCCGTACCACCACACACCGCTGACGAACAACGCCACGGTGACAAGATAGGCCAATATCCCCCACGGGTTTTTGCGACGATCAACAGACATACCAGCAACATACAGCAGTGCACCGCGCCAACAAGACGGCGTGGCAAATCACGCGCTCACCTTCACCCGCTAAAGCGGCAAGGCAACCGTCGATTTAATCTCTTCCATCGACAAAAGCGCGGTCACATTAAACACCCGCACCTCGGCAATCAGCGCCTGATAAAACACGTCATAAGCATGGGCATTTTGCACACGAACCTTTAAAATATAATCAATATCGCCCGCCAAACGGTGGGCCTCTTGGACCTCATCGCGCGACAATAACGCCTTTAAAAACCGCTGTTGCCAGTCAGCATCATGTTCGGACGTGCGGATCAGAACAAAGAAACACGCTTCAAACCCGAGCGCCTCCGCGTCCAATATAACCGTCTGTTGCCCAATTACCCCCGCCTCGCGCATTTTGCGAATCCGGTTCCACACAGGCGTCTTTGATGACCCAACAGATTTGGCAATATCGTCCAAAGATTGGGCTGCATCAGCCTGCAAGCTACGTAAAATCTTCCGATCCATTTCATCGATCCGCACAGACATTCTCAATTCTCCATATTTGAAGGACAACCCATCCGACCTCATGCTGAGGCAGAACATATGTCCTTACATGACGCACAGGGGCGGCAATTTCCAGAACAATATTCTATATTGGAGATCAGAATTCACCGATAGGCAGTGCCATGAAACATTTTCCAATCTTCTTATCCATCTCTGGCCGCCGGATCATCGTGTCAGGCGGCGGCGATGCGGCCATGGCAAAGTTGCGGCTTTTGATGAAAACCGAAGCACATATCACCGTTCTGGCGGAAAACGCCGCCCCTGAAATCCACCGCTGGGCTGCACAGGGCAAACTTACCCTCACAAATCACGCGATGGGCCACGGCGATGCAATTGGTGCCGTGCTTTTCTACGGCGCAAACGAAGACGCCACTGAGGACGCCCGCACCGCCGCCATCGCCACGTCTGAGGGCGCGCTTGTAAACATCGTCGATAATCTTGCGGACAGCCAATTCATCACCCCCGCAATCGTCGATCGCGATCCTGTCACCATCGCGATTGGCACCGAAGGGGCCGCCCCCGTGCTGGCCCGCGCGATTAAGGCCGACCTTGAAGCAAAACTGCCCGCATCCTTGGGCACACTCGCCCGTATCGGTAAAACGTTCCGCCACGCCGTCGACGTGCTGCCATTTGGCGCCAAACGTCGGACATTCTGGTCGGAATACTACTTCAACGTGGGCCCCTCCACGATGAACCAACGGGGTGAAAAGGGCATTCTCCCGACCTTAGAGACCCTGTTGGATAAACATGTGATGACGGCCCAAACCGAAGGTCATGTTGATCTTGTCGGCGCTGGCCCCGGTGATCCGGACCTGTTGACCCTGAAAGCCCGCCAAGCCATCGATAAGGCCGACGTCATCATCCACGACCGCCTTGTGACCGCCGACATTTTGGAACTCGCCCGCCGTGAAGCGACAATCATCGACGCAGGTAAAGAAGGATTCGCCACCTCCATGGCCCAATCCGACATTGATGCGCTGATCGTCGAGCACGCATCAAACGGTGCGCACGTCGTGCGGCTTAAGGCAGGCGATCCGACCGTTTTTGGCCGTCTGGACGAAGAAATGGAAGCGGTCACTGCCGCTGGTATTTCTTACCAGATTATCCCCGGTATCACCGCCGCATCAGCGGCAGCCGCAAACATCGGGCAAAGCCTGACAAAACGCGGTCGGAACTCTGAGGTGCGTCTGATCACGGGTCACGACACAAAAGGCTACGCCGATCACGATTGGAAAGCGCTTGCAGCAGACGGCGAGGTAGTCGCAATTTACATGGGCAAAAAATCTGCCCGTTTTGTCCAAGGGCGGTTGCTGATGCACGGGGCCAAACCCGACACGCCCGTCACGATCATTGAGAACGTCAGCCACGCCGATCAGCGCATCATTGCCTGCACGCTTGGCACGCTAGAACCGACAATGTCAGACGCAAATCTGACGGGTCCGGCACTGACATTGCTTGGTCTTGCACCGCGCGACGCGGCATATGCAAAACTTACGCAAAACTTATACGAAAATCACACTCAAAAAGAGGCATTCTGATCATGGCCCGCGCGCTCACATCCAAAGTCGTCACTGCCAATGCCTTACTCGAAGGCGATGCAATTTGGTTCACGCAAACCAACGAATGGACCCGCGATATAGCACAGGCTGAACTGATAACCGACGAAGCCCACGGCGACCTTCGCCTGCTCGAAGCCATGGCAGATCAATCAGTCGTCGCAGGTGTTTATTTGGCCGATGCAAAAGCCGGACCAAATGGCCCAGTACCGGTACATTTCCGCGAAACCTTCCGCACGCGCGGCCCATCCAATTACGCCCACGGCAAACAAGAGGCCTGAAGAATATGTATATTTACAATGACTTCGACGAACAATTTGTCCGCAACCGCGTGGATCAATTCCGTGACCAAGTCACTCGCCGCATTGATGGATCACTCACCGAAGACGAATTCAAACCACTGCGTTTGATGAACGGTCTTTACCTGCAATTGCACGCCTATATGCTGCGTGTGGCGGTGCCTTACGGCACGTTGAATTCTGCGCAAATGGACAAACTGGCCTACATTGCAGACCGTTGGGACAAAGGTTACGGCCACTTCACTACGCGCCAAAATATCCAATACAATTGGCCCGAGTTACGCGATGTGCCCGACATACTGTCAGAACTCGCCGATGTGGGCATGCACGCTATCCAAACCTCTGGAAACACTATAAGAAATGTGACTGCAGACCATTTTGCAGGTGCCGCTGCAGACGAGATCGAAGACCCGCGCCCGACCGCAGAATTGCTGCGCCAATGGTCAACCGATCACCCTGAATTTCAGTTCCTGCCACGCAAATTTAAAGTTGCCGTAACAGGTGCCAAAGCCGACCGCGCCGTCACCCGCGCCCACGATATCGGCCTGCGGATGGTCCGTAATGATGCAGGCGAAGCGGGTTTTGAGGTCATCATCGGTGGCGGTCTTGGGCGCACTCCTATGGTCGGAAAAATCTTGCGCGAATTCCTGCCAAAATCAGATTTGCTGCCCTACTGTGAAGCGATCGTCAGCGTCTACAATCTGCTTGGTCGGCGTGACAATAAGTACAAAGCGCGGATCAAAATCACCGTACACGAGAACGGCTTGGAAAAGATTCAAGAGCTTGTAGAGTCACGTTTCGCACAAATTCGGCCCCAGTTTTCGGGCCGTAACTGTCATCTGCAATCACAAATCGAACAATCGTTTGCTGCGCCGACTTACGTTGCAAATGCGACTGACGGCTATGAGGCAGCGCGCCTTGCCAACCCTGCTTTCCGGTCTTGGACGGATACAAACTTGTCCGACCACAAGGCGGACGGTTATGCGATTGTATCGATTTCGATCAAAAAACATGGTGCCACACCTGGTGATGCGACGTCCGACCAGATGCGTGTCATGGCAAGCCTTGCGCGCAAATATGGGCATGACGAATTGCGCATCAGCCACGAGCAAAACGTGATCTTGCCGCATGTTCACAAGTCCGATTTGCTTGCGATCCACGCGGAACTGCGCGTCGCCGATCTGGCAACAGCAAACATCGGGTTGATCAGCGACATCATCGCCTGCCCCGGCATGGATTACTGCGCGCTTGCGACGGCGCGATCTATTCCCATCGCGCAAGAGATAGCAACACGTTTTGACGAACTGAAACTAGAGCATGAAATTGGGCTGCTAAAGATCAAAATATCGGGTTGCATCAACGCATGTGGACACCATCATGTTGGACACATCGGCATCTTAGGCCTTGATCGCGCGGGGGTCGAAAACTACCAGATCACGCTTGGCGGTGACGGCACCGAAACCACGACAATCGGCGAACGCGCAGGCCCAGGCTTTGGCGCAGATGACATCGTTCCCGCAATTGAGCGGCTGGTTCTCGGGTATCTCGACCTGCGCGAAAACGCGGACGAGACGTTCCTCGCGGCCTACCGCCGCTTGGGCGCTGAGCCTTTTGTTGCACTCCTTTACCCAGAAAAGGCCGCTAAAAATGCCGCTTAAAGAACTGGCCGAGCGCCGCAATATACTACACCGTAAATCGGACGCCCAGACGGTGCTGGCACATGCATTATCGGACGTTCAAATCGGCGATGTAGCGGTTGTCAGCAGCTTTGGCGCAGAAAGCGTCGTGTTGCTGCATATGGTGTCTGAAATCAACAAAACAACGCCCGTGATCTTTCTTGATACCGAAATGTTGTTCGAAGAAACACTTCAATATCAAAGTGATGTCGCAACACTGCTTGGTCTGACCGACATGCGTGTCATAAAGCCTACGCGGGATGCTGTGTTTATCGATGACGTTGACGGGCTGCTTCATCAGGCCGACACAGCCGCATGTTGCCATCTGCGTAAGGTTAAGCCGCTGAACGATGCGTTGGCTGAGTTTGGTGGCTGGATCACGGGTCGCAAGCGGTATCAATCTGGCGCGCGCGCCACCATCCCACTGTTTGAAAAGGACGCTCGCAAGATCAAAGTGAACCCGCTTGCATCTTGGACGGTGGCAGACATTACGACATATATGGATACCCGTAATTTGCCGCGCCACCCGCTGGTCGCGAAGGGGTACCCGTCCATTGGCTGCACGCCCTGCACAACTCGCGTGGGTGACCATGAAAATGCGCGTTCAGGCCGCTGGCGTGACGCTGCAAAAACCGAATGTGGCATTCATTTCACCCCCAATGGGGCCGCGCACGCCGACGTGAGCGGGCAATGAGTGTTTTGAACAAAGCGAGGCAAATTCGATGAGTGTAATCGTAACCGATACGGGCTTTGCCGCGGATGATTGGGACTGCGGGTTTCGCGTGGCTGACGACGCCCCTGCAAATGACAGCCCCCAAGCGATCGATTTGCCGTCTGATACCGCCCCTAATGTGCTGTCGCGCTTGACCAATGCCCCAATGATCCGGATCGATTTTCCGTCATCTGCAGATGGTCGCGGGTTTACTCTGGCGCAGATTTTGCGCCGTGCTGGGTTTACGGGTCGTTTACGCGCGCGCGGGCATGTTTTGGCTGACCAATACGGGATGGCGCGCCGCAGTGGCTTTGATGAGGTTGAAATCGACGCGGCCCTCGCTGCGCGCCAGCCAGAACCGCAGTGGCTGGCCCGCGCGAATTGGCAATCGCATAACTATCAGGCCCGCCTGCGCGGCTGAGCCCTTTACCCCACCCATATTCACCGACTAAACGGAGAGTGGTCCAAACGGGCTGCAATTTTACCCATGACAGAGCAAACAAAAGTGATCACTGACAACGCAAAGCCCGTCCCGACCCTGCCCGATGCGCAGACAGTCACATCCGTGACCCATCATACCGATAGCTTATTTAGCTTTCGGGTGACCCGTCCCGCGTCATTGCGGTTTCGGTCAGGTGAGTTTGTGATGATCGGCCTGATGGGAGACCCGCATCCAGAGACCGGTAAGCAAAAGCCTCTGCTGCGTGCCTATTCCATTGCATCCCCATCGTGGGACGAGGAACTAGAGTTCTATTCAATCAAGGTCGCTGACGGCCCGCTGACATCCCGCTTGCAGCACATTAAAGTCGGCGACGAGATCATTCTGCGCCCAAAACCTGTTGGCACCCTGGTGCATGACGCCTTGCTGCCCGGAAAACGGATGTACTTCTTTTCGACGGGCACAGGTTTTGCGCCCTTCGCGTCCTTGCTGCGAGAGCCAGACACTTACGATAAATACGATGAGGTCATCATCACGCACACCTGCCGCGATGTTAAAGAGCTGACGTATGGCCGTGATCTAATTGCGAATATCAAGCAAGACGAGATGATGATCGAGCTGCTTGGCGCGGATAACTTGGCCAAAATCTGGTACTATCCAACCACCACCCGTGAGCAGAGCCCAAAGATGGGCCGCATCACCACGTTGATCAAAAATGGCGAACTGTTTAGCGATCTGGGAGTTCCGCCACTTGATCCGGCAACAGACCGTGCAATGGTCTGCGGCAGCCTTGCCTTCAACCTTGATATTAAGGCGTTGATGGAAAAGGCGGGCCTGACAGAGGGTGCAAATTCTGAGCCGGGCCAGTTTGTGATCGAAAAGGCGTTTGTAGGTTAAACCTTTCTAATTACGCATAAAGAAGGGGCCACATCACACCTGATGCAGCCCCTTTTTTCGTTTATTGAAAGCGGCGGGCTACTGACCCAGTGCTTCTTTAAGACGTGTCAAAGTGGCTTCCAGCAGTGCTGGGTTATCTTTGATTGCATTAACTGCGCCGGACAGGACAGTCTGCTGAACAGCGGACAGATCAGAGTTCGAAATCATCTCGATCACCTTATCAGCGTCAAAACCGTCTGCGGTCAGCAAATCAGCCATGCCTGTTTCGGCAGCAACTTCGGCAGCAGCAGTCGCGCCAGTCACAGCACTAATAGCGGCAACTGGCGTGTTGCCGTTTGCTGCATATTGGTAGCCAAAAAATCCAAGAATCGCCGCTGAGATCAAAATAACAATTGCTCTCATTGATCATGTCCTTTTCAAATGAGTCTCATGACGGCCCCCAGTGAGCCCTGCGCGTGCTATGTCAGAACTGATTGTAAAGGGAAAGAACCTGTTTGCGGGGAATTTCGGGGCGATAGGCGCTTTTTTGCGGGTTGAAGCCGCAGCCCAGCCCGTCTAGTTTATGACTTCACATCGAAAACGACAAAAGGATAAAGACCATAGGACGCAGACCCCATAACGCGCCACCACAGCGTGACACCGGACCCCGCATTAACGAACGCATTCGCGGGTCCGACATTCGCCTCATCGGGGCGGAAGGCGAGAACGAAGGCGTTGTAACACCAGAACGCGCCATGGAATTGGCTGAGATCGCAGGGCTTGACCTTGTTGAAATTTCGCCAAATGCCAGCCCACCTGTTTGCAAAATTATGGACTACGGTAAGTTCAAATACGAGACTCAGAAAAAAGAAGCTGAGGCCCGTAAAAAGCAAAAGATTATTGAGATTAAAGAAGTTAAGTTCCGTCCAAACACGGATAACAACGACTATGATGTCAAAATGCGCAATGTTTTCAAGTTTTTGGAAAACGGCGACAAAGTGAAAATCACGCTGCGTTTCCGTGGCCGTGAAATGGCGCACCAAGATTTGGGCCGTCAGCTGCTTGAACGCGTTGCTGCCGACACGACGGAGCATGGCAAAGTCGAGAACTTCCCGAAAATGGAAGGCCGTCAAATGGTCATGCTGATTGGGCCACTGGCTAAGTAACGCTATTTAACACAACTATATTCAGACCCTCAGCATCGATTTGCTGAGGATTTTTTATATCAGTACTTCGTCCAAGCGATGTCGCACGCCTTATGCGCGTCTGAAAACAGTTGTTCCGCGCCAACCGTACATCGACATAGGCCGCATTGCCTCGCTCTAATAAACCCGATGCCACCGCGACGATTTTCTTTGCCGCTGTTATTTGTCCAGTTCCGTAAATTATTCGGTCATCGGCGCTATATGCCTCGAGCAGGTAATCTGGCGAACTTTGCAGGATCGGTGGCACGCCTGCCCCTTCCCATGGCGCACATGCGTCACCGCACAAAAAGATAGGATGGATTCAGCCGGTCACTGCAACACAGTGTAGAACTTAGAATTAGAGGGGCTGTGTTGATGACCAAACCAAGACCGATGGACGAGCAAAGGAAATCCTTGATTTGGCATGAATGGGAACGCGGAA
>Ga0115006_10003911_pt1 | contig 10264 bp, 14 predicted proteins | sample ArcOceMetagenome_3_FD_88943 | JGI IMG/M metagenome (GOLD analysis project Ga0115006, IMG submission 88943) | Marine eukaryotic phytoplankton communities from Arctic Ocean - Arctic Ocean- Svalbard ARC20M Metagenome | ecosystem: Environmental > Aquatic > Marine > Oceanic | place: Arctic Ocean...
AGCGTCTCGTCCCGTCGTGCGCGTGTGTCGCACGCGTCCCCTGCTGCACACGCTGCTGCTCGTCGCCGTTTTGAGAGAGGGCCAGAGCGTGTACGGAAGGTGGAGCACAGCGGTGAGCGGTGAATGAATGCGGTGAGGGGATGAGCCAGCCGACGCGCATGATGGGGTGGTCGTGGTCGCGAGCGGACTCGAGGTTGGAGGGGGAGATCGAGACATGGCGCGAGACGCTGCAGTCGTACACCGTGCAAGCCAGCGCGGCGCTGTGCGATTCGCGCGTGGTGTTCTTGCAGCTGCAGGTGCGCCGTACAGCCATCCCCACCGCGGTTCGATTCCCTCCTGTGGTGAAGAGAGCGGGCGCCTGAGGATCCGGCACATGCCCTCACGCGATGTGCAGGGGTGCGTGTGCTGGCTGCTGCTGGCGGCAGCGTGGACATGGGCGCGCGGGCGGCGACGCAAGGCGCTCATGGACCGCACGCGATCGCTGCCGCCCGCGCGCGCGCCCAGCGAGACCAGTGAGAGGAGAGAGACCCAGAGCCCCGCGGCCCCCGCCGTGAGCCTGGTGATGCCCGTCAAGGGCGTGCATAGTCAGAGCATGGACAACTGGCGCACCATCGTCGCCAACGAGTACGGTGCGTGGCGCTTGACCCCTCTCCAAGCCTCCACCTCACTAGAAGGATTACCCGAACGCTGCAAGGGAGTGGGGCAGCAGGCTCTGCAAGTCAAGTCAGTGGACCGTCTGCGTGAGATCATCCTGCCGCGGATGCACACCCTGAATCGCACGCATCCATCGCCGCTGTAATCGCCCACACGTACGCACACGTCTTGAGGCGGACGCGCGACGACGCCTCTTCCATCACACGCCGGCGTTGCGCTGACGATGCAGCGATCGAATCGCGGTTGTTCGACAGACGGTCCGCTGGAGCTCATCTTCGTGGTGGATAGTATGGACGACCCGGCGGTGCCCGGGTTGCGGACGTTGGTCAAGGAGGTCAAGTCCCTAGGCACGCACGACGTCAGGCTGCAGCTGGCGGAGAGCGCCACCACGTGCAGTCAGAAGATCGCCAATCAGCTGGTGCGTCTCTCGAGCTCTCTCCCGCCTGTGGTGGGTCTGCGGAGGACTGGTGGTGGACGCTCGGCGAGCGAACTTGACGTCAGTCGGGCGGGGAGAGAGACACACTGCTAGTGCTGGTGATGGGCCGTACTCTGGGATGACACGGCAGCTCTATCCGCACTGCTCGCACTCACACGACTCGCACTCGCTGAAAGGCGAGCACGGCTTCCGAAACTGACGAAACGATTCTCTCTTGGCATGCACCCCATGACGCTTCTTCGGCTCCTTGGTCTCCTATACACCGTCGCTCACAGCGCTCTCATCAGCTTGGCATTGGCAGTGACGCTCGTCACGCTCCTGGCTCCGCATGGGCGGTCGCAGGCGGGGCTGGAAGCGGCGCAGGCGTCGTCCAAGTACGTTCTGTTCCTTGACGACGACATCCGCCTGCACCCGGGCACCGTGCGTGTGCTGGTGGATGCCATGGAGGCGGACGCCGCGGTGCTGGTGGCCACGGGCTACCCACTGGACATCCCGCTGCCGCGCGCGAGCTTCGCCGTCTACTGCATGATGGTGTACCACCTGCCCCTGCTGGTGGCCTTCTCGCACGGCACCCGCTCCTACAACGTCTGGGGGTGAGCGAGCAACACACAAAAAGCCCATCAGTCCGCAGATTCCTGTTTCTTGTTTTCTCGTCACGTCAACTCAACGTTGGACTCGAAACATGGTTGGAAAGCGGGGTTCACAACGCCAAATCACGTTCATGGGGGTTGATAAGCACCACTGACAAACAGACAACAGCGTTCTCAACCCCCATGAACGTGTTTTGGCGTTGTGAACCCCCCTTTACAACATGTTTCTCAAGGCGCTATCAACGCCGACCTTTGTTGAGATTTCGCGACTCCGCGGACTGCCCGTCGTTTGTCGTTCGAGCTGAGTTTTCGATCCCTCGTTGTCGTTTTGGTCGAGCAGCGAATATCGACGATGGGTGTTCAATCTCGCACGGTAGCCGCTCCTAGGTTTCGAGATAGAGTGAGGCCAGGGGGGTGGGGGGGCACAACTGCCCGCACATGTGTATTCATGTATTCATCTCGCAAGGCCCCCGGGACGCCAAGCAAAGCCACACACCTCCAACCGACACGCGCTCGGGCTGGGGGGGGGCACACGCAGCGGGTGCATGATGCTGCGCGTGGCGGAGCTGAAGGCGGACTGCTGCGGGATGCTGTCGGCGTACCGCAACGGCGGCTACAGCGACGACCTGATCCTGGCCGCCATCTGCAACAAGGCGGGCCGCGCCATCGCGTGTCCGGCGCAGGCGCTGTTCGTCAACTACATGGACCCGCAGGGCTCCACCGCCAAGTACTGGAACTACCTCCGTCGCCAGCTGTGAGAAACCCTGAGAGCCCCCCGTCCCTCAAAAAACCCAATCGCGATTGTGTGAGATAAGCTCAGGTAGGAAAAGATTACAGCTCTCGCCAAAGGCCCTCTTAGGAGTGGCTTCTGTTTCGCTACCTCGCCGATATAGCCAGCTTCCGCCAGCCACCGACAGGTGAAGCAAGGTCCCCCGCGATTTCGTCATGCATCCGAGCCCGACCTGAGCCACAGGGGCAGCGCTCGGATCAGCGGGTCAGCGGGTCAGCGCCCGGCTGGGTGTGCTGGAGCGCAGCGTGGACGTGCTCTGGGATGTGCTGTTGTCAGCTGCCGCATGGCACCCACTTGACTCAACCCACTGACACACAGTCAGTGCAGTCTCTCGCTCACTGCTGGGGTTGCCGGGGTGCGGCGTGTGGCCGTACTCTTGGATAATCGCCATCTACTGCCACAAGGCCCGCTCCACTCACTCGCTCCTCTTGCGTCATTCAATGGACTGACTCTGGGAGTGTGCGTGTGCGGGCCCGGTGCAGGTTCGTGCTGTCGACAGGCGCCAGCCTGTTCAACGTATGCCTGAACCTGCTGATGATGGTGGTGCACTCATACGTGTCGCTGGCCATCACCCTGCCCGTGTTCACAGCTCTGCCTCAGCTGGCGCTGGCGGCCGGGGTGGTGCTGTCCGCCGCCGTCGCGCACGGCACGGCGGTGATGCAGGAGGCGCTGCTGTTTGGCGTGGCGCACAGCTACACGCCACCGCCGGAGGTGCCCTGGCTGCTGCCCGCGCGCTGCCCCGCGGTGCGTTTCGCTCCCGCCGCGCACAGTGCAATGAGAGACGTCAAGGAAGTTTGCACACCATCGTGTGTATGTAGACACTACCCTTCGGCCTTCCTGTGTGAAATGGGGGGGGATTGGACGTACGGGAGCGATGTGAGTTCCCCCAGTATCAGACGTATCAGCTCTGTGTGCGGGTGGCCGAACACAGTGCGAGGACGAACTGAGGGAGACGATGCGTGAGTGTGAGACATGGTGTCGAGTGGGTGTGAGTGGGAGGGACTGGCCTCTAGGAGTCGGTGCAGGTGCAGCTGAAGGTGAAAACCGGTGCTTGCACCTCTCTCCGTGACCACCTCTCACAGAGCGTTCCCTCCGGAGAGGGATTCCACACGTATCGAGAGAGACAGGGGAGACCTGACAGGCTGAGAGTGACGCCGCCCAGCGTGCCCTGGCTCGTGTCCCTCTGCCAGATAAGTGGCTGCTGTGCCACCTATCTCTGCCAGGCCACTCCCCTCTTCTAGTACGTCACGTACAGGCCGACGCGTCATTCATTGAACACGAACGGTGGGTGCGGGCGAGCGCAGGGGCTAGCATCGGCGGCGGCGCTGGTGGTAAGCATGACGTTGGCGGGGCTGGCGGTGCGGGCGATGGTGCTGACGGCAGCGGAGTTGTGCTCGGCACTGTCGCCGCACCACCCGGCGGTGCGCGTCCCTCTCGCTATCAGCTTCACTCCTGCGAGTGTGTGAGATCAGCTTCGGTGAAAGTACACTGCGTCGTCTAGCACGTGGGTCATTGCCCGCTGTGGGTCATTGCCCGCTACTTTGCCAACGGCCAAGGTCTTGAGTCTTGAGGCTTGAGCTAGGTCTCGAGGAACGGGCCCATCACATACGGGGCTTAAGCGCTTTGGCAACTCCGGAGGCCTTCAGAGTTTTTTCCATGCGTTGCACATGCTGCCCTCCAGATAAGATCCGAGTCTCTCACCTCTTACGTGTGTGGCGCGTGCTGCTCCTGGCAGGTGCACGTCAAGCAGCTCAGCTGGGTGCGCGTCATGTGGGCGCTGCTCGTCAACAACCTGGTGCCGCCCCACACACACGCCTCCCGTTCGTCTCCACTCCTATCTAAGCAGGGCAGAAGCCACACTGGAGGATGCAACACACTCCTTGCAATCTCCAGTGTGGCTTGCCCTCGCTCTCTCTACCTGACTGGAACTCACAGCAATCGGAGTCGCTCCCTTGGCTACAAACCGGCATCGCTTCTGAACCGTCCACCTACTCGGGGCGAAAAAAGCATGGGCGGGGTCCCGGCGTCACATGCACGCACCTGACGGGAGGCGGACGGTGATAAAGTGGAGCTTGACGCCCCTGCGTGGATGGGTTCTCGCGCACCAGTCGTTGGGACCGATCGGTGGTATCTGAGGTTGCTTTGGGCTGCTGGGCTGCAAAATGCATGACAGGTGCTGCCCGTGTGCGCGCTGCTCACGCTGGTGTATCGCCGCATCGAGTGGGGCGGCGTGGTGTACACGCGCAACTTGTTTGGGCGCGTGCGCGTGGTGCATCGCAAGTCGCTGTGACGCCGCCGCCCACGTGACCGTACACGTAGTACTCTCACTCACGGTACGTGAGTGTACATATGTAGTAGATAGCGTGTGGAGATTATACTCCTCTAAGATGTTCGTTCGGGCGACATCGATCAAGGACCAGTCAGCACCATGCAGTGTGAGCGCGCCCTCCCGTACTGATAGGGAGCGGCAACACCATCTCTTCAAATTCCAACACGATTTCTCAGGAGACCCGTCTGGCAGCGCCCAACTCCACCAGCGCTCGAATCACCTCCACGTAGCCCTAGCCTGCCGCCATGTGCAGCGGCGTGTCTTCGGTCTCACCCTTTGCCTCCATACCAGCGCCCATCGCCACCGGTACCAGCACCTTCAATGCCTCCAAATTAACGACCATAATGTTGTATTTAGGCATATATAGGCTTGAGGCAAGCTGGATGGCAGTGAGCACAGTAAGAGATACGGCGGCTCTAACGGCGCAGCACGTCCGTGCGCAGCGTGTACGTGGTGGGCTTGTCGTCTACGAAGCGCGCGAAGCCGGACAGCTCGATGCCGTCGCCCACCGCTAGCGGCAGCGGCGCCTCTACCATCAGCGGCAGCACCGTCTGCCAGTGACTGCGCTGCGCCTGTGTTGCCTCCCACACCCGGGCCGCCGTCCGATCAGCGCCGATAAACAGAGTGTGAGCGAGCGCACGAGAGACACACGACTGGTGCGCGCACCTGACCGCGAGGACCGCGCGAGTCGACGACCAGCTCCCCCTCGGGGTCTAAAATAAGCCGAGGCCACAGCGCCACGCCGCTGTAGCCCTGCGTGCGCGCTCACACACACAGCGCACCGGGACATGTCAATAAGCCTCCAGCGAGCGCATTAGTCCTCGTCAAACATGGATCCCACGTGCTTTTGTACGCAGTTAGACGAGCACTGTTACATGAGAGGTGGCGGCGACGGCATTCCAGTACGACTAGTACCTTGGCCACGCCCGCCGCCACGGCTTTCGCCTCGCGCGAGGAGACGCCGTCGAAGCCCAGGCTGGCCACCAGCAACCGCGTGTTCTCTGCCAGCCGCTTGTCCGAAACCTTGAAACTCAGCGGCGCGGGCGGGCGCCACACGCCGGGGCCGGGTAAGTTGGGGTCGTCGTATCTGCCAAACGTTTGCCCTCGCCAGCTGGTCTCTCAGCGCTCAGCGGCCCTGCAGTAGGGGGGATGGTAGGTGCGAATAGAGACTCACCGGAAGTCCTCGAACACTTGCGGCTCGTCCAACAGCGCCAGCGTGCCGTCCGCGCAGTTGACGCGCAGCGGCCCCTCCTCCGACGTCAGCCCCGCCGCCGTGCGCCCCTGCCGCGGGCCAGTCGTGTGTATCTCGTTCAGTCAGTTCGCGCACAGTGCTCACAGCCGCGTGCCTTGCCAGCTGATCGCTGCTGACGCTACCCCTACGTGCGCACCGGTTCGGGCTGGTGAAACGAGGGAGGGGTGGGAGTTGCGGTGGTGATTGTCGGCTGGGAGGGCAAGGGTAAACACGGGTGGCGGATCAAGATTCGACCTCTCTCACCTCGGCGGCGATGAGGTAGTGGAAGGCGTACGCCGCGGGCGCCGCCATGGTCTGCACGCGCAGCGGGATGTAGCTTCGCGGGTCCTCGGGAAACTTCATGAAGCGCCTCTGCGCGTCGCGGATGGTGCGGTACACGCCCTCTTCCGTGGCCACCGAGCCGATCACCTCAGCCACCAGCACGTCCACCTGGTTGGAGTAAGGACAGGACAAGACCCACGCCACACAGCACACACTGAGTATGCGTATGGTCACACCGAGCCGTGGTGGTACGGGGTATGCGTGGACCTGTGTACGCACAACACACACATACACACACACACACACATACACACACACCTTGCGCGGCAGCTCCACCGCCGTCGACAGCCCCTCCAGCACCTCCACTTTCTGCGTGAGCCCGGCTGCGGCGATGGCCTTGCGCGCCAGGGCGGCCGCCTTGGGGTCCGCCTCGATGGCGTACACCTGCGACAAACACCAACCAAAGTACGGCCAAGTCAGGGCGGTGCAGCGGACACACGACAGCCGTGCGTGCGGAGAGCGCGACCCACACCTTCTCCGCGCCGAGTTTGGCGGCGGCGATGGCCAGTAGCGCGAAGGGGCCGGTGCCCACGTCGACCACGCTGACGCCTGTGGTGCCGGACAGGCGGCGACGCAGCGCCTCCTCGAATGCCGGCGTGCGCACGGCGTCGTCGCGCATGGACTCATACGCCTCGATGGAGAACTCTGTGCCCGCCGCGAACGACTCCGTCTGCCAACTCGTCTCCAGCTGCAGCGGCTGCGAGAGGGCCCAAGAGTGACATCAGTGCGAGGTGGTTGCTTGGGAAGGCATCTGGGCGCGCTGAAGGAAACGAGAGCCGCTCCACGGGAGCCGCGGACGAAACGACTCCCTCTTGGCCTATGACGCGTCTTCAGAACCTTGGTCTTCGACACCGTCACTACACCGTCCGCTTGCCGTTAGCCACCGCTGGTGTAGTGGGGTGCCTCACGCGACGGAGGCTTATGGATGCGTGGAGAACCCAGACGTGACTCGGGTGTGTTGAGAAGCGCGGGTGCGGCGACCGCGGTGAGGTGCCAACATGCCACCCAGATGGGAGGCAGCGCGTATGGGATGTGGGGCATGCTACCACGCCAGGCGACGGATTCGGGCCCAGAGAGTAGCCCGGCAGGCTGCCAACTGACTGGGCAGCCCGAAAGGATATCCAGAGCGGGGTGTACCACAGGCGCGGCGCGTGCTGGAACCGCCGTGCCGAACACCACCACTCCCGCCACACCCGCTGCTCCACCGAGCACTTCACGCCGCCGCATGGCCGCTTGCTCGCCGCCCCCTGCGCACCACGTCGCCGCCTCTAAATGCCGCCACGACAAGCCTCCCGATTTCGTTCAAACGGTCACCGCGAGCCCTCGCACCGCGGACGTACCTCGCTGCTCCCCCGGCCGTGCCTGCCGCTGCTCCCCTTCCGACTGCAATCTCTGCTGCATCCGCGCGACGAGCCGCGTGTGGAGTCCACGTGTGGTCCTCTGGGACGCCTGGACAGAGTGCACACGGGGGCGCGGCAATGTTGAAGGCGCCAGCATGCTGTTGTGTCCTCAGACAGCCTTGCGCCTTGCCTCAGAAGTGCAACACTGCTTCGCACGCCCCTTCGCTGCCTCTCAGCTAAGCCGGACGCCAGGCGTCGCTGCAGCGCACGTCCCGCCCCTGGCAGCAGCTGGTGTGTGGCAAACCAGGTACTCGGTCCCCATATGGACTACCTCCGCCCAATTTCGTCCGCCGCGGACGTCGCGCAGGTGGCGCACGAGCAGCAGTCGGCAGTGCCAGACGTACTCGAGGTGCGCGCCTCGTCCCCATTGCTCGCACATGACTCGCACCGGCGGACGATCCATGTGCGTGTAGCCGGCACATGGGTTGCGTAGCCCACGGCGGGGGTACACGGCGTACTGGTGTACGACGGTGTACTGTCCACATGCCCGTCTTCGTATGACGCCGTGCCGCAACCACCCAGGCCATCCGCCGCTTGACCTCCACTCGCTTAACGTCCGCCCAACTCCCACGGGCGCTCGCACGGGGCTGAGCGTGGACGCGCGGCGCACGCAGGCCATGGTGGCACTGAGAGCGGATGAGCTACCGGTGGACACCATCTCGCTCACCGAGGGCGGCGGCCCCGGCGTGGGTCCCATGAGCCGCGGGAGCGCGCCCTCTCTCTTGTCGTCCGCGAAATCCATCGAGATCCTGCGGCGCCAGGGCTCCATCTCCCAGTCGCTCACCCCGTCCAGTCGCACGGTACCGCGTACGTGACTTCCCCTCCTCCCCCTTCTGCAACAGCTCACCGCCTACGTGCACAAACCCAAACCCACCCAACAACGAAACCCCACGCACGCACTCGGCGGGTGCGTGTACGCTGAGTGCGTGTGGGTGTCGGCCCCGCCCCGTCCATCCGCTCTCCTTCTCCCGGGCGTTCGTGGCGGCGCTGAGGTGGCGCGGGTGACACCGGGGAGCCCCGCTGCAGCGCTGGGGTTCACGGGCCAGCTGCATGAGGACGACCCGGCGGAGGTGATCATCGTGTGTGAGCCGGACCTGAACAATAACGTCATGGGCTCCATCCACCCGCATGGCGCGTTGTATGAGCGCCCTGTCAATGTGACGCACTCGCGGTGAGCGTTTCGGTTACGCTTCCACGCCGCCGCCCGGTCTCCGCTCCCAGCACGCGGCGTACATAACGGTCATCTGCGTGCACCACTCGTGTCTACGCGCCACGCGCATCCCCATCGTCGCCCAAGTCTATCGGAACGAATTGAGGGAGCGTCGCCTTGGCGTTGGCCACAAATTCCACAAATCATACGAGAAGGGTTCGCTATCTAGCCCGGTGAAACTAAACGCGCCAGGGCGATTTTCCCGACGCGGCGCATTCACGCAGCAACCAGCACCAGGAGTTCCGGCGCATCCTGCGGTCGCACGGCGTGCACTGCCTGACGGTGCATCAGATTTTGACGCACGACGTCGACCGCAACCTGCGCGCGCGCATGGAGCTGGAGAGCTTTGCTGCCTCGCGCCTCACCTACACGCTGGACGCCGCGTACGACGCCGAGAGTCTGTCGGAGGAGGATGTGTTCTACTTGGGCGAGAAGTACAAGGCGCAGGTCCGACCTCCGTGTTGCTCGTTCAGCCTCGTGCATCGTTGGTTGGGCAGAGGTTAAAGCTGCTGGTGGAGCGCGCGTTTCGCTACGACCGAGCCCCAGAGTTCGGCTCTAAAGCTCACTTGCCTGAATGGGCACCCTAGTCTTCTCCTAGTAGGCCTAGTAGGCCTCTGCCCGGCTCCATCCTACCCTCACGTGCACAGCCCCCGCCTCCTCCACTGGCGCGACATGCGACACCGAGGCGCGCGCCTGAACTGCACGCGGCCACGGCCACAGGTGCTGGCGGCGATGTCGTCGGAGCATCTGATCGACATGATCATGACGGTGCCCACGGTGCACCTCAAGCCGTCCATGCGCGACACGGGTTTCACGGCGAGCTACCACTTCGATCCGCTCACTAACCTGCAGGTAAGGGCGACGGCGGTTGAGAGCGAACTGAGCCCATCGTTGAGGCCAACGATGGGGTCACTTGTGGGGCACGCGTCCGCACTGACCCTCACCTCAACCCTGGCGGGTGCAGTACACGCGCGACCAGCAGATCACGACGGCCAAGGGCATCGTGATGGGCCGCCTGCGCTCGCTGCAGCGCCAGAACGAGGTGGAGGTGATGCAGTTCTGCTTCGAGAAGCTGGGGCTCAACGTGGTGGGCCACGTGGAGGAGCCCGGCTTCCTCGAGGGCGGCGACTTCTTCGTCGCGGGTGCGCCCGCAGGTCGAACGCCCTTTCGTCGATTAACGACCGTGGGGGGGGGGGGGGGCACCCGCCCCTCCCGGGGGGGCGGGGGCCCCCCCCCCCCCGCTTCAACCACACTTAAGCCCCGCCCCCCCTCCTTACACGCC
>Ga0115006_10003912_pt1 | contig 10263 bp, 2 predicted proteins | sample ArcOceMetagenome_3_FD_88943 | JGI IMG/M metagenome (GOLD analysis project Ga0115006, IMG submission 88943) | Marine eukaryotic phytoplankton communities from Arctic Ocean - Arctic Ocean- Svalbard ARC20M Metagenome | ecosystem: Environmental > Aquatic > Marine > Oceanic | place: Arctic Ocean...
CCTGCGCCCCCCCCCCCCCTGCCCCCCCTTGAACCCCTTTCACCCCCGTGAATCCCCCCTCGCAGGGGACCTGCTCTCGGACACGGGTGTCAACTCGGCCCTCCGCTCGGTGCCGGGGCGGGGGGGGTGGTGGGGGGGGGGGGGGGGGTGGGGGGGGGGGAGGGGGGGGGGGCGGGGGTGGAGGTGGGGGGGGGGGGGGCGGAGGAGGGGGTGGCGGAGGCGGCGGAGGCTCCAGGTCGGGGGGCGAGGGTGATGGTGGTGCACTGGGGGGCCGCGTTGGGCTGGGAGGATGGGCCGGGAGGGGCGGTGGCAAGGGCGGAGGTGGCACCGGCGGCGGTGGCAGCGGCGGCGCCGAGGGCGAGGCGAGGCACACGATGCCGGTCGCGTTCTCAAAGTCGCGCAGCGACGCGAAGCCGCAGTAGCTGAACGCCGCGAGCGACGACGCCGCGTCGGAGCCGTTGACGGGCGACGTCGCCGAGAACTCGAGGTACGACTGCCCCCATGCCTGGATCTCGCCGAGCGTCCCCGAGGGGTACGCGGTGCCGCCGGCGACGACGGGGCAGTGCATGTAGAGCCGGCGCATCCCCGACAGGTACCACGCGTTGGCGAAGCACAGCGCCGCGACCGTCACGTCGCAGACGAGCTTGAGCACGACGAAGAAGCGCAGCCAGCGCCCGGCGGGCCACAGCCCCGCGCGCGACGGGCAGAGCGAGCGCACGCCGAGGCCCTCGAGCTGGGCCTGGGCGCTGCACGCCGCCGTCAGCAGGCCCGCCGTCTGCCGCCCCTCGCCGCCGCGCGCCTTCCCCTCCCCATCGTCGGCGGGCAAGCCGAGGATTTCGCCGGCGGCGGCGGCGCTGTCCCCCGGCCACACACTGCTGGGCGGGGGCATGTCGCCATACGGACCATAATAGCCGGGCTGTCCCGGCTGAGGGCCGGCCGGCATAGTGAAGTGGAGAGGCGCAAACCATCGGTCCGACTCCTCTGTAAAGGTTGGCACGAGCCCCTGCGAGGGCCTTGGCAAAGCGGAGCTCGCGGGGAGCGGGCGCTGATAGTGCTGCTGCGGCGGCTGAGGGTACTGCTGCTGCAAGCTCGCCTCGGATGGCAAATATGATATTGCGCCAAGCATCTGATAGTCCGGCTGGAGCGGCTGCATCGGCTGGAGCTGCTGCACCATCGGCTGGAGCTGCTGCACCATCGGCATCACTGGCGCGCCGCCGCTGGCGAGCGCGTACTCGCGTAGCTGCATTTGCTGCCACGCCAGCGCAGCCGCCTCCTCCTCCCTGGCGCGGGGGTCGAACGGCGCGCCCGCGCTGGCGTACGGCTGCATGACAAGCGCACCGGCTTCAGGTAATTGTCAAGGTTGGATTTTGGAAGACCGCCTCGAAGTTTGAGTGACGTGAAAAGCGGTCGCGCGCGTTAGGAATGCCTCGCACTCGCGACACGCTCCTCGAGGAGGCCCTCGACCAGTTCGTGGCTGCGGCGGAGCGTCAGGTCGAGGCGGTGCTCGCCAGCCCGGTCGCCCTGCACGAGGACCCGGTGCGGCCGCTCGAGGGCGAGTTCGCCTTTGCGCTGCGCTCGCTCTCGGTCGTGGTGCGGCACGCGTGCTCCTTCGTGCTGAAGGCGCTGCTCGAATGGATCCACGAGGGGCACGTCGCGGCCTCGCTCAAGTCCACCAAGGAGGACAGCGCGGCCCACGTGAGCGCGGTCAACTGCACCTTTTGCCAGGCGCTGATCGTGGCGCTGGGCGGGCAGAGCCCGATCCAGGCGGAGCACGTGCAGCTCGACAACGTGCAGTCGCGCGTGCTCGAGTTCTACCAGGTCAATCTCCCGTCGCCCGAGCGACAGCAGCTCGCGAGCCGCCGGCTGCATGCGCTCGGTGGCCGCTCCGAGGAGGAGCTGTGGGCGTCGCTCTTCGGCGTGCTCTGTGCCTACCGCTTCGAGACGCTGTCGAACACGGTGCTCAGCCAGCTCGAGATGGCGGGCGGCGGAGGGGGTCGCGGCCGCAGCGGCCGCACTGCGGCCGGCCGCGACCTCGCCACCTGTCGCGCCCTGCGCGGGCTTCGCCTGCCATCTCCCGCGGGCGGCCACGCGGCGCAGGCGCAGCAGCAGACGCTCGCCTTCCTGCAGCGCATCGAGCGGCTGATGGCCAACAAGCAGCTGAAGGCGCTGCACCAGCCCGTGGCGGAGGCGCTCGGCGAGGCGATGGTCGCGCAGCAGATCGGCGACGGCGTCGGCCTCCTGCCCGCTCCGCAGCATGGGCACCAGCGGCAGGGCCACGCGCACGCGCCGCCGCTGCAGCCGCAGCAGCTGCGGCAGGACTCGCAGCTTCAGCTCGTCGCCACGCCGGCGCCAGAGCAGCTCCATCGGCTGTGCATGCAGCTGGCGAGGGACATGACCAAGAAGATCGGCGTCGTCGGCATGCTCAAGAGCCGCTTCGACTCGTGGGCGGCGCCGCTCGCCACGGCGCTCATGCGGTGCGCCGTCGAGAGCCGCGCGGCCACGACCGCCGACGAGACGGAGCGGACGCACGAGCTGCACAAGCGGCTGCTGTCGTGCCTCAAGCAGCAGGACACGACGCACCGCCTCGTCGCGCTGCGCTGCCTGCAGCTGCAGCTGCCGATGCTCCTCGCGGCGCTGCGCGGCAGCGGCGGCCACCACAAGGACCGAGCGATGGACGCCATCCGCGAGCTCTTCGCGGGCCGCGTGCCGGCGCTGCAGGACCTGCACGACGGCGGCGCCGACAAGGACGCGGCGGTGCTGCGCCGGTACGGCGCGGTGCTCGACCGCCTCGCCGCCGTCTCGATGTGCCTCACCGACAAGCGCCCCGCCGTCGTCCCCGCGTCGTCCGACGCGGGGCCCTCCTCGCCGTCGGCGCGCGCCGCCAGCGCGAGCAGCGCGGGCACGGCGGCGGACCTCGCGCTGATGCGCGTCGTGCTGCCGAGCCTGCAGTCGATGACCGCCAACAAGAAGTACAAGCACGACACGGTGCTGGCGCTCGCGTCGCTCCGGCTCGTGCTGCAGCAGCCGCACCTCACGATGAGCGACGAGCAACGCCTCTCGACGCTCTCCGCTCTGCTCGAGATCTACTTTGGCATCTGCGCCGGGCGAGGCGGCCTGGGCGCGGGAGGGAGCAAGCAGCTGCTCGACTCGTCGTCGCGCGGGCCGCAGAAGTGGCTGCTCTCGCAGCAGATGTGCCGCTGCGCGATGCGCTGCCTCGCGCTCTGGCAGCCGTCGCCGCAGGCGGGCGAGTCGCCCCTCCCCGCCGCCGAGCTGCTGCCGCTCCTCGCGACGCAGCTCTGCTCGCGGCAGCGCCCGATGCAGCTCGCCGCCGCCGAGCTGATGGACCGGCTCCTCCGCCCCGGCCCCGCCGCCCGCTCGCCCGTCGCCGGCGGCGCCTCGCCGCGCACCGCCGCCGCGCTGTCGGAGCTCGCGGCGGCGGAGCTCGCGGCCGAGAAGGTGCTGCCGCTCGGCCTCGCCGCGCTCGCCGACGCGCTGCTCGCGCTGCCCGACAGCACGCCGCACGAGCGCCGCCGCGTCGCGCTCCAGCAGGCGACGCGGCTGCTCGCGCCCGTCGTCGCCGCGCACGCCGCCGCCGCCGCCACCGCCACCGCCACCGCCACCGCCACCGCCACCGCCGCCGCCAGCTCGGCGCGCCGCGACGAGCTGCACCGGGCGAGCGGCCGGCTGCAGGCGGCGGCGCTCGTGATGCTCGTCGACGAGCAGCCCAAGGTGCGCGGCGAGGCCGCCGAGCTGCTGCTGCTGCTCGGCGGCGGCGGCGGCCACCACCAGCTGGTGCAGGAGCCGTCGGTGGCGTCGCTGCTGCTGCGCGCGCTGCCGGCCGTCGCGGCGCGCACGGCGGGCGACCCGCTGGCGCTCGAGCTGTGGGGCGGTGCCATCTCGGCGAGGGGCGTGGCGCGGCTGCGGCGCGCGACGGCGGCGCGCTGCCTGCGCAGCTTCTGCGAGGCGGTCGGCGGCGGCGGCGGCGAGGACGAGGCGGCGCTGTGGCTCGTGTGCCTGCAGGGCGTCGCCGAGGCCGTCGGCCGCGACGCGCCCGCCTCCGTCGTCGACGCGCTGTGGCCGCTGCTGCTGCACCGCGCGCGGCCGTTTGAGGCCAACGGCGCGGCGCTGCTGCCGTCGCGCTGGTCGCCGAGCGCGAGCATGGCGGCGGGCCTCGCGCAGCGCGCGCTGGGCGGCGACGACCCGCGCGCGAGCATGGCGGCGCGCGAGAGGGCGCAGCGGCTCGTGCGCGACCTCGTCAGGGCGATGCTCGGCAACCAGGCGATGCTCGGCGACGCCGACCGGGACGAGGCGATGCGCACCGCCGCGGCGGTCGCGCTCGGCCAGCTGCGCGGCGCCGTCGCGCTGCAGGTCGTGCTGCACGAGATGACGCCGACGCTGCACGCGGCGCCGCGCACCGACGCGTGGGACCAGAACGCCGCGCGCAACCAGCACGCGCGCTTCCACCTGCAGACGCGCCAGCTCGCACACGCGCTCAGCCTGATGGCGCGCCAGCCGCAGTGGGCGCGCCACCTCGAGTGCTGCGACGAGTACCTGCGCTACCTCGCGCAGTGGGTGCACGGCACGCTCGAGTACCTCGCCCTCGGCCCCAACCTGCACGCGTGGTCGCTGCAGCGCTGCCGCGCGCACTTCTTCGCCTTCGTGGCGCGCACGGCGACGCCGCGCGTCCTCTCGCAGCTCTCGACGCACGCGGCGACGTCGAGCGCGCGGCAGCGCGAGGGCCTCGTCCCCTCGACGCTGCTGCGCCGCCTCGCGCGGCTCCTCGACGCGAGCGTCTCGTCGCTCGCCGCCGACGCGCTCTACCAGGAGCTCGAGCGCCACGCCAAGCTCCGCGGCACCGCGGCGGCGGCGGCGGCGGCGGCGGCGGCAGCGGCCTCGGCCTCGGCCTCGGCCGACGACGTGGTGCGCGAGGAGCTCGACCGGCAGGCCGACGGCGTGCGCGTCGAGGCCCTCGCCGCCCTCGCGACGTTCGCCACGCCCGAAGCACTGCGCTCCGGCGGCGGCAGCGGCGACCGCGCGAGCGCCGCCGCCGCCGGCGACAGCGAACGGAGCGACGCGGCCGAGATGGAGAGCGAGGCCGTGTTTGTCCTCGTGGAGCGGCTGCTGCGCGCGCCCTCGGCCGCTCTGGCGGCGGCGGCGCGGCGCGCTCTCGGCGCGCTGTGGGCGGCGACCGACGCGCCGATCCTGCCGTGCCTGAGGAGCTACTACGCCGCTGCCGACGCCGACACCCGCAACGGCCAATTCCTCGCGCTCGCGGCGATCGCCCTGCAACGCACGTGGCCCAGCCCACGCGAGGCGGCGGCAGCCGCGGCCGCCGCGTCCGCCGCGGCGCCGACTGCGCCCAATGCCGCTGCCGTCACGGCAGAGGAGCAGACGCGCCTGCTGGTCTTGGCGCCGCAGAAGCTCTCCGACGCTTCCGAGGAGGTGAGGGAGGCCGCGCTGAAGCTGTTCCAGCGGGTGGGTGGCATCGCGCCTGCGCAGGCGCCCGCGGTGCTGCTGGGCGAGGGCCTGCCGTGGGCAGCGGCGCACGCACAGGAGAAGCTCAACGGCAGCCTCGCGACGATGGAGGTGCCGCCCCCGGCGACGCTCACCCAGACCGCGGCCGTCACCACGGCCACCATCGGCGCCGCCTCCGTCGCCGCCTCCGTCGCGCCGAGGATGGTGAGCGAGGCGCTCCGATGCGCCGCCAACGCGCAGCTGGCCGACGCCACCGCGCTGCTCTGCACGGCCCGCTCGTGGATCCCGCAGGTGGGCAAGATGCTGCTGCTCGAGGGCGACGAGGCGCAGGCGGCCGCGGCGCGCGACGCGGCGACGCGCAGCCTCGGCGAGCTGCTCGACGCGTCGCTCCGCCACCTGCTCCGCGACGAGGCTGCGCTCGCGCCGCCGCTCCACGCGCTGTGGCACGGCGTCGCCGCCGCCGACGCCGCGTGCGTCGCGCCGCTGCTCGCGTTCCTGTGCGCGCAGCTGCGCGAGCGGGTGCCGCTCCGCGCCGCGGCGCTCACCTCCGCCGCCGCCGCCGCGCCGATCCCGGGCGCCACCACCAGCGGCTTCGCGCGCCGCAAGTCCCGCCGCGTCTCTCGCCGCGTCTCCGGCCTCCCGGCGGGCATCGGCGGCGGCGGCGGCGAGGGCAGCCCGGGTGGGCGCGGCGGCGCGGCGCATCGCGGGCTGCTGCAGGCGCTGCAGGCGGCGGTGCTCGCCATCTCGCACGCGCAGCCCTCGGCGTGCGCGCGCTGGCTCGCCGCGCAGCTCGCACCACCACTGCGCGGTGGCGCATGCGAGGTGCTGCCCGAAGGCGCCTGGCGACCCGAGGCGCACCCCGACGCGGTCGCGCGGCCCGCCAACGCCGCGGCGTCTGCCGGCGCGGACTCGTTCTCGCCGCGCTCCGGCGGCCTCGAGCCGGCCGCGCCGTGGGCGCCGTCCTCGAGCGGCGAGCTGGCGTGGCGGCAGCCGCCGCCGCCGCCCCTCGTCGTGTGGGAGGGGAGCGACGCCGACGGCCGCTGCTCGCACCACGAGTCGGTCGTCCTGCTGCTCGCGGCGGTCGACGGCGACGCGCTCCTCGCGCTCCTCGCGCCGCCCGCGCCGCCCGCGCCGCCCGCCGAGGTGGAGCCGCCCGTGCTGCTCGCCACGACGCTGCACGCGGCGGTGCTGCTCCGCCTCAACGGGCGCGCGCCGATCCGCGCGCACGCGGGGCGTCTCCTGGCGCGGCTCCTCCGCCAGAGCCTCGTCGGCAGAGCCGGCGGTGCTGCCGATGACGCCGAGCGCGCCGCGACCATCATGGGCTCGCTGCTCGCTGCTGAGGACGAGGCCTCCGCCGACGCGCCCACGGCAGCCGAGTCGCTCCGGTCGCTCGTGGATGGGCTGCTGGCGTGCCTCAGGGACGGCGCGCAGCCGCGCAGGCTCCTCGAGAGCTGGGCGGACGTGGCGCTTCAGTTGGGGCTGGAGGCGGTCGGCAGCCACGGCGACGCGGACGCGGGGCGCCACGACGCGGCGGTGGCGGAGCGCAGCCTCGAGACGTACCGCGTGCTGGTGCCGCATCTCTGCGCGGCGCTGTTGCGCGGCCACGCGCGCGCGCTGATGGACGCGGCGTGCGCCGCTGCCGCCTCCGCCGTGGCGGGCGCGCCGCCCGACGGCTCGCCGCAACGCGGGCCAAAGGGGGGGCGCGGCCACGCGCGCCACCTGCTGCTGACCGCCGACGCCATTCTGCGGCGCGCGCACGCGCGTGGTGGCGGCGGGTCGTCCACGTCGGACGACGCGGCGGCGGCGCACGCGGAGCTGCACGCGCTGCACGCCGAGGCCTTCTGGCGGTGCGCGGTGCTGCTGCACGCCGACGCCGTCTCGGTCTACCTCGGCGCGGTGCGGCTGCTCGAGCGCGTCCTCGCGCGCGCCTCGCTCGCCGACCCGCGGCTGCACGCGGCGCTCCGCCGCGCCGCGCCGCACTTCTGGCTCGCCGCCCCTCCTCACGCGGCGGCGGCGGAGCGCGGCGCGGGCGGCGGCGCGCGGTACGCCTTCCCGGGACTGCAGCCGCTGCTGCTGCGCGGGCTCGGCTGGCCCGAGACGCGCGCCGCGTGCCGCCGCCTGATGCGCCACGCGGCCATCTGCCCGGTCGACGGGGGCGCGCTGCTCGAGGCAGAGGAGACGAGGCTCGTCACGTGCGTCTGCGCGCTGCTGCCGTGGTTTTGCGAGGTCGTCTCGCAGCGAGGCGCCGCCGCCTCGCCGCGGCACGCCCTCGCCGCGGGGTCGGGCCGCCGAGACTGGCCGTTTGAGCCCTCGGGCGGCAGCGAGGCCGACGCCGACGGCGGTGCGGACGACGAGACGGCGCCGCTCGCGGCGCCCGACGCGGAGGCGGTGGCCACTGAGCTGGAGAAGGGCCTGCAGGACGTCAGCTCGCTGCTGCCACTCAGCCGCGCGATGTGGTACTTCCACGCCCAGGAGAACTCCGACGTGGGCGTCGACGTCTTCCTGAACATTGCGCGCGACAAGCTGCGCGGCGCGCTCGAGCCGCTGCCGCCGCACCTCGTCTACCGCCAGCTCTGCGCGCTGCTCTGCGGCGCCACGCCGCCGTGCACCGACCAGCTGCTCAGCCTCGTCGCCGACCTCGGCTCGCTGCTCGAGAGCATGCCCCGCGCGCTGCCTCCGCAGGGCACGTCGCCGCCGGAGCCGCCGCCGCTGCTGTGGCATGCCGTGGCGTGCATCGCGCAGCAGGTGCCCGCCTGCGCCGAGAAGGTTGCGCGCACAATGGACCGGCTGCTCCACGCGTGCGACGTCTGCCAGCTTGCCCCACCGCAGGCGCCACCGCCGCTGCCGCCGCCGCAAGCCAGCCTCCCTGCCGCGCCGTCGCCGCGCAGCGCGCCCAGCGGGCAGCAGAAGCAGCCCGTCGCCGCCTCGGCGTCACCGCGCCGCGCTGCTGCAACGGGAGGCAAGGAGTCGGGCCGCAGCAAGCAGCCGCGCCGCGCTGAGAAGCCGAGCAAGGAGAATCGTGCCCGCCCGCCGCCGCCCGTGCGCCCTGACAAGGCCCCGGGGAGGCTGTCGCCGCTCGTGGAGCGCCACTCGTCCCGCGACTCGCCGCCGCCGCCTCCACCGCCGCCGCCGCCGCCGCCGCCGCCGCCGCCGCCCGCGCCGCTCGACGAGGACGGCCAGTTCGACGACGAGGACGATGCCGAGAGCAGCGACGCGTCCGCTGTGCTCTCTGACTCGGCCGACGAGGCGGACGAGCTGGAGGAGCCGGAGGAGCCGGAGGAGCCGGAGGAGCCGGAGGAGCCGGAGGAGGATGGTGGCGAGGACGAGATGGGGGACGAGCTCTTTGGACGTGGCGAGGAAGATGAGGCGGAGGAGGACGAGGGCGAGGAGGAGGACAGCGAGGCGGAGCGCAGCAGCGACTACGACAGCTACGAGGAGGAAGACGAGCTGCCTCCGCTGACGCCGTCGCCGTCGCCACGCCAGCAGGGCTCGTGGATCACCAGCTCGCGCGGCAAGTCGCGCGAGCGCGGCAGGGCCAGTGGCGACCAGCACGCTCACGGACAGCCGACGACGTGGCGAGACGAGCAGAAGCGTGAGCAGCAGCTTCGGCTGGCCGCTCGGCGGCTCAGCGCGAGCGGGCCGCTCAGTCTGCCGCCTGCGGGCGTGATCCGAAGCATTTGATCCGTTCGCACTTCACACGACAGCGTTGTTGGTGACAGAGGTGTTTATGGGGACCTCAGGAGCCCCTAGACACACTGCGTTCAACATGGACGTGTTTTTTTAATTCAAATTCTTGTTCCAGCCACGAAATTTCACCCGTCCTCTCTTTTCGACTTTGTCCCGTGCCGTGCACTCCACTCCCCGCACACGACAGTCCAAATTAGACAATTAGACATGCAACTCTGAAGGATATGGCTCTTCGGCTGGGACAGCGTCCAGTTCGCTTGCTTGTGAGCCACTTGGCCCGGCGGCGCCCTTGTCCAAGTCGGCACCCTCGGCCCTGGTGGCCGAGGGTTCGAGCAGCGCTTGGATCGAGAGCCCCACGCGGAACCAATCGAAGAACTCGCCAAAGCTGATGGCGTCGTTGCCATCCTTGTCGAGCGCCGCCATCGCCACGTTGAGCTCGTCGTCATTGAGCGTGCGCCCCATCTCGGCGACCATGCCACGGATCCCCTCCCTCCCTATCTCGCCGTGGGCTTTCCCGCCGTTGTGCACGCGGAATTGCTTGCGCGCTGCATGCAACAGACGGTCTGCATCAGTAGATGCCTGTGAGGCTGCCGCCGCACTCGGGCCAGGCAGCAGCGGGGGAGCATGACAGGCCGCGTCCTTACCGTGACGGGCAGTCTGCGCCGCGCTGCCACCCTCTGCTTTGTCGTGCTCGCCTGCAGCTTTGCAGAAGCCTCGACGGAGATCTGAATGCATCTCGGAAGAAACCGAAAGCACGTCTCCACTCACCGCTTTGAGGATCTCGGGTGCATCAGAACCGCTGCCCCGGTCTGAACTGCCTCTGACCGACGTCATGCGGCCGGCGCATCCCTTGCTGTAGTCATCTTGCTCGTGGAATCCAAAGAGCGCCGAATTCTTACGCTGCAACAGCCTGCGCTTCAACTGCTCTGTACTGTGCGCAAGTGATGTGGCTGCAGCCAAGTCAGCAGTGACGCTGGCAGCACACGCTGCCTCGCCGGCATGATTCGACCTGCTCACCACAGCGTGCTGTGTGCTGCCGCTAACTGAGCCATCACCCTCATGCGATCCACGGGGCGAGATTGTGCTTGAACATGCTTCCAC
>Ga0115006_10003913_pt1 | contig 10263 bp, 5 predicted proteins | sample ArcOceMetagenome_3_FD_88943 | JGI IMG/M metagenome (GOLD analysis project Ga0115006, IMG submission 88943) | Marine eukaryotic phytoplankton communities from Arctic Ocean - Arctic Ocean- Svalbard ARC20M Metagenome | ecosystem: Environmental > Aquatic > Marine > Oceanic | place: Arctic Ocean...
ATATGTTGTTGACATCGAGTCCTGTAATCAACGGCTATGCCGAATAAGTTCGAATGAAGGTATATAAATTATTTCACCTTGCTTCATTCGTATTCGTTCATAATATACCTTCGAAGGTACCTTACTTCGTACCTTTCGAAACCTTACTTACGAAGCGATAAGGTATATTAATAATAATGCATGGTATATATATATATAAATAATATGATACGAAGCAAGGTAATATCAATATATAGTAATATCTTCGTTCGTTCGTTCATTATTCGTTCGTATAAAAAATAAGTTTAAATGAAACGAAAAGAAGCCATGAACTTTCGGCTGTCGGCGGAGTAATGGAGCTATCGGACCGAGAAGCTTCTCTTCGACATAGCGTTGGAAAATTGAGTTCCAATGCGGACGACCCAGATATTGTCGTCAATGCTCTCACAACGATACGTGCGGAGATCCGCACCTCGCCAGAAGGGGGCGCATGGGTTATGAAGGTATGTTGTTTTCCCGCCGCCGATGTCACACCTTTTCCCGCCCCGAATGCCTCATGAAGCAACAGAATTCTGACAGAACATGTATGCGTGTGCATTCCATGTTTACAGGCTTACCTTCAGACGTCTCCTGGCTTTACCGACCTCCTCGACCTTTGGGACTCGCATCACGTAAACAACTCACACAAGGTGTGCGTCCCACTGCTTTGCCTTGTTGCAGACATGTTACGGCAGCCACAAGTAAATGACAAAACTGCAGACAGTTATGTAAACTTACAGCTTGATGGACTCGCGCGCAACATTTTGCAGCGACGTATGCGTTCTGTGTATTCGCATCTCACAAGTGGCATCCGAGTGCGGCATAACTGTGCTCTTTCACTCTGTGCCTCAATCGCTGCTAGAAACAAACAGCTGACGTGGGAGCTGTATCGAAACTTTGACTTTACTCTGTCAACATTGACTAAGCTTGCGATGCCACCTCGAACTGGCGTGAGCCTCAGACAAATTGGCGATAGATGTAGGTGTGGTGCCCAAAATGCTTGGGGAGGCTTAGACCCTTTAACACTCTCAACGAGGGAGGTCTACACTGAATTCGTCCTCTCCTTCTTTGAAGCTCAAGATCAGGCGCTCCTTTGTCCTGTGCTCGCGCGGAAAGTTTTGCTGGGAAATGTCCTCCGATTTTTAGCATGTGATTCACCTTGTACCATCAAGCGCGTGCTAAAGTTCATAAGCGATATCGTGCTTTCATCAGATGGAAACGTGCCCAGCAGGTTGCAAGCTGCGCTTTTCGGTCAAGAGGTCCTGGAACAGTTCGCGGTTATCAGTGGATTCGCAGCTGATCAGCCTGACATCGCACATGCGAAGTATGGGCGAGGTTGTGATATCTTGGTCGCATCTGATCTTGCACACGATATTCTGAACCGACTATGCACGGACCCGTCACATGGTATTTGCCCAGAGAGCAAATCGGTGAATTCACGAGTTGATGTGAAATCCAAGCCCAGACCGCATGAAAATCAGAAAATGAACGACGTTCCGAAACGATCAAAATGTGAAAGCAAGGGCAGCCTCGTACAAATGAAACATAACAGCCAAATTGTAACTCTCGGGAAAAAAGGTAGTGCACTCGTGCGTTTGCTCAGAAAGCTCAAGCCTTTGGAGAAACGCCGGCATGCTGACCTTTTAATGACTGCATGTACCTTCCACCCTCAGGTTGCCACAGGATATCTTCCGTACGCTGCGTACCCCCTTGATCCACGACCTTCGGTGTCTTGGTTCATTAGTGCCATGATGGTGGGTAGGATATTGCTTGCCGCAAGTAGAGGCATGACCCCGCAGATGATACTTAGGTTTGCGGATAGTGTGGTAGACAGGGAGGATTTGGATTTCTCCAGCACATGGCTCCCTTTTTCGTTGAACAAGGCAGCTCTGACAAGAGGACTGCAGCACAGCTCAAGGCTCGTTCAACATGTATCAATGTGGCTAAATTTGCACGTGTTGCGATATATCCGTTCTCACATTGACCAGTTGAAGGAGGCAGTGGAGGCTATGGAAGAGCATGAATCTTCGGCAGGTGCTGGATTGGTTGCAAGATATCAGAAAGCTGCAAAATCTTCACTCCCTGATCCACAAGTCCTGCTCGCATTACACAAGCAATGCCGTAATGACACATTTGATGACATGGGTGAAAGCGATAGGCACAGATGGCGAGAGGAAAGTAATGTTGAGATTGGAAATGGAGATTATGAAATTGCTATTATAAGGAACTATGCTGTCGTGGGAAAAAGCGGCCGCGTTAATACGCTGAATGCGCTGGCTGAGTATACGAGCCTCGTTGGGATAGATGGTCTACTCAATGCAAAAATTGATCCAGTATCTTTCCTTTCAATCGCGCCCTTCAATCAAACATTTCAAGAACTTGCTGCAACTATGCAGATGTTATTTGCAATATACGGCGTGCACCGGCTTGAAGTGAATGATATGTCATTACGTAATGCATTTCTCAGAAAGAATCGCACTTTATGCACCGCAGCTTATTCAAGAACATCGATGCAATATGATAGAGATGTAGATAGACGCATTCTTAGTGTGTCTAATGCGCATTTGTCGGGGTTGTTGATGGTTTCTGCCCTGACGCCGGTGTCAAGCATACGCAACGACGCTGCCCATCTCGCAGCTAATCATATGGTATCATGCGGTGCTCTTGACAACATCGAAATTGCACAAAGAGAAGCTGACACGTGGCTAAGATACATCCCAAACGCACCTATCATGGCGGCTGAGGCAACGTGCTCATTTCTATCTGAAGCCATTAATACGGCAGCGCGGCGGCGGGGCTTTTGCCTCGATGAAGGTTTGAAGATGATCATGCTAAACGCTTATCGCCGATCTACGTGGTCGCATGTGGTTGAAGACAAAAATAGCCGGTGCGCCCAACATGCATGTGTAACTCATAGCAGACCCATGCTTTCCACATCAGTATCCCGATCTTTCTGTGAGGATATTGGTATCAGCAGTCTCATGGTGAATGCATTATTAAACATTTCAAAGATCTTGAGAAGTTCGAAGCGAACATGTATAACGTCCCTTGCCATCGCGACATATCTCTCATCTGTGTTATTTGACATATTGCAGCAGCAAAATGATCCAAGCGCTATGTCAGCATTGATTGTGAACGTGTTACAGGGAGACACAGACATGCATTATGATGACCATCCAAAACCTCTTGTCTCCCTCCTTAAGTTTTCGCAAATGATAATCCAACGCACATTTGGATCGCAGAAGAATGCAGGCGTAGCACTGCGTGGAGTAAATTTGTCCCATGAATTTTGCGGTATCCAAAATTGCAATCATGAAGAGAAATCTATTAACGACATGGAAGCAAGACATCTCATTAGACGTGTCTCAAAAGTTTCACAAATTATTGATGACCAAGGCGCATTGATCTTCAAGGAATTTGCCTCTGTCCCTGGAAGTGTGTTAGCGGCTGCGACCTCATATATGTCGAGTAGTAGTGGCCGGATCAGAAATCTGGCGCACATTGTACTTCGTGCTCATGGCCCAATAATCCAATTGGATTTTTCTAGGCCTTCGCATTCACTTTCTGCATCTGATGAGTTTGTCGTACTGCTTGGCTCCATACTACATTCAGCCATGCATGGGTGTTTACCCTTCCCGATTTTCGAATCAACACAGTATGCGTTGAATATTGGGACAATTAGAGACGCCTTCTGCAGTGCTGTCAAACGGATGGAAGCCGAGGAAGTAGCCAAAATATCCAGAAAGCTAAAATTTTGGCGTGTGTTGGCATCGGCAAAATCAATCGATTTCCTTTGCTCCGTGTACAAAAGAAAACATACAGATCAAGCAAGGAAACACAATACGTCAGAAGGTTGGATCGGTATTTTTTTCGCTTTGCTTCTTCAAGCATGTGATGCCTCCCTAGCTCGTGCACGTGATTTTGCTCGACACTATCCTTGCCTTGCCCAGATCTCTCGTCAGAACATATTTGGGTCATCTGGGTTGAAATGCAAGTTTCCATTACGGAGCTCTTGTCTGCAGGCCGCTTTTGCTGATCTCATAGTCTCAGAAATATATAGTGGTCACGGCATCGGAGATAGCAATAGCTTACAGGTTCCCAACTTTTCAAAGTTCACTTATTTCTTCCGACATATGGTGGGAAATACGCTTATGAGAAACGTCGATGGTTCGATGATTTTCTGGATGGTCCATGTTCTGCGACACTTCCCCATGACTGAAAAGTATGATGTTATTGCCTGCATGCATGATTTTCATACACATATAGCAACAGGCTCGCCATTGATGCTCGCATTTGCAGTTGAAATAGCAGCTATGATGTTATCTGAGCCAACATCAGTCTTAAGAGGTGATGATCACTTTGAGGCGAAGGCCATTTGCTCTGCGCTCCAGTTGACGATCATCGTCATTGTCTCCTTCGATAACCTCTCAGACTTCGAAGGCACAAGAGCTCGAGCGTGCCGGGTGGCGGTGACTTCATTGAAGTCCACTCCGGTGAAATCATTTTGCAACTTTCCTAACGACTTTCTCAGCGACCCCATGATAAAAACTATGCTCAATCGTGCGATTACATCTTTCGACAGCGATCTGTTATCTTTGGCCACTGCAATTGCCTGGATAAGCTTGCCCCATGCCAAGTACCTTACATCATTGATTAATGACCTGAATGGAAGCAATTGCACAATCGCAACCCAAATTCGTCTTTCAACTCTCTTTCCAGTGGTACAAGCTATCATTGAGAGCCACAAATCAATTTTGGGAGACACGGCGATTCCCACGGCAATTAGGAGCAATCTACCGACACCTTTAGACGGTTTTAAAAACATGTGCTCAGTGTTTTGCTGCCTGGCAGCACAGTACCTCAAACTTAGTAATTCTTTTGTGAGTAGACAGCCGGAACAGTCTCACAACATAGATCCAACATTAACAGTAATGTCACATGCTGCAAAGATATTGGCTGGCACATTCACTATGAATACTGAGGAAATTATCGATGAGAGTGCACTCATTGAGATAATGTTCCCCACCGAAGGATGGCTGGGCTCCAATATTGAAGTATTCGATCAAGGGGGCGCTTCTGTTGAATTTGTTATTGGCACATTGGCGGAATATGCCTCTGCTGTTCGCATGATGTTTCATGAGCAGAAGAATATTCATCCTGCCACGCATCATTCTTACATCACCTGTCTTACATCGACACTTAGGATGCTCGCTTTAATCATTCCGCAGGACGCCGCCAGAGCGAATATGTCATCACCTTTGGCTAGGGCGGCAGCAGTGGAATGGGACTTAATAATTGACCTCGACAATCTGCTCGGCTTGCACGGCTACTTAGCTGCACGTCAATTCGCTTCTGTTGTTTCTTTGAGAGCATTTGCCCGTGCGATACTTCGCCGTCGATGTACGTGTGTGAAGTCCCTTGCTTTGCTCAACTGCATTTTATTAGCTCACACAAAATTACAATGTGTGTCAGAGTACACACGAGAAACGCACAAAGTCCTATCTCCAAGATCCATGGCCACACTGGTTTCATTAGCTAGGGAAACTTTCGAGCTCGCGGCATCCCAACTCGTATCAACTCAGTTACGGAGAAATTCAATGATGGCAAATGTCAAGAGCTTGCGCATTCCACTTCAATCTATACTTGAAGTTATTGATTGTCCCTCCAATTCGAAAGGGATTTTGATGAATCGGAGTTGCATTAAGGATACTAGTGAGTCGAAATTACCACCGTGCTTAGAAAGGGTTCGCTTTTTTCTTATTAGCCTCATGTGTGTCTCATGGAACTTGCAGAATGACGCGATCGCCTCCATCGACAGGCAAACACTTCACACGATCAGTAGAAACGTTGGTCACAGAATATCAAACACTGAGCAGTCCTCTGCATATTGGAAAGCAGAACAAGCAGGTCTCATACCTCTTCTTGCTGTTGCGCATGGTGCGACTCTGTCAAGGTGCGATAGGCAGATTGCAGAGCTCATAATATCACTTGACAACGCGTCGGGAGGAGGCATTTTAGCTAAAATTGGATACCTATGGGGAGATGCCGCGGCATATCTTTTCCGTGAACCGGAATTATCTTGTTATCTAGACCTAGTCGCCCGAAAAACCGCGCACGGAACACGTTTTTGGAAGAAAGCATGTGGCTGGGTTGATGCTGTTCGGCCTGAAATGGTCGCAACGGCACTACGGCACTGTGAACCCCCAGATATTCGTAGAAATGCACTGAGTGTTGTGCATTTTGTGCATGCGCGGCCTCTTTTTCAAGCACGCAGCAACATATTTTTAGATCATTGTCATTTACATCATGATCATGCTCGTGGTGCAAACCTCAAATTCATTGAGTGTGGATACAACCCTGCGTGGGTTCTTCCTTTTGCATTCAACTCCTTGAAAAATGAGACAATGAGTCTTCGGGAATGTATCGACTCAGGTCTACTTTCACTTGCATTTGCTTCGACAGCTTCAATTGACCCCGGAATGCGTTATCTAGCGTATGCCATACTGAACGTGGCTCATCGCGCTGCCAGGCACGGATCCTCTTTTCGAGAACAGAAGCAGATCATGGCACTTTTTGCATCCATGCGAAACGCTCTTGCTCCATCTGATTGTCTGAGACGAATGCCCATTCCAACAGCATTACTGGCAGCTGAGGCAGCTGTTGTTAGTTTGCATCCCGGAGCAGAAATATTCCCATCAATGCAACACATGGTGATACGACGAGCATCCCTAGGCACAAGCGCGTTGCCAGTCGCTTTCCTTGCACTTCTCAACGGATCAAGCGGTAAAGAAATCATTGGTTCAAGAAATCATGCTCGCACACTTCGTTTGTGGGTATTACGGTTACTGCTAGCCAGTTGTGGTGGCATGCTTGATGAAACACGGTTGTTACGCAAATCATTCGCAGCTGAAACTTTGATGTCACAAAGGTTTGCGCCTCTTTCTACTGATCCTTTTGCACAACAACTAATGCTCAGCGTTGTTGTGCGAGCCACAGAATCATCCTATGCAAGAAAACAATTAATCGATGGAAGCGGGATACTTTCTTGGCTCGGTGGTGTTATTTTCAGTGCGTTCCATCCCACGTGTACAGTCTCTGTTGACAATACACTTCCTGGCATTCAAACAGCGGGGATCGCAATTTCTGCTCTTCTCAACATTGTCGGGGCAAAAGGCGTATTGTGTGGCGGACATTTGGGTGCTGCATCGGACATGCTCTCAGCACTTCGTGATATCCGCGTTTCTCTTGAAGTGATCCTTGCAACGTTCCATCAGCTGGAATCGACTGAGATCAAGATCTCAGTATGCCAGGTAGTGGTACTCCCTGCCCTCCGACTTTATTCGAACACGGCAAAGCATCTCTCTCGTCGACACTCCAAAGTTTTGAATGTTTCTGAGGTTGCCAACCTGTGTTTAATTGTCGACGCTATGCTTGCTTCCATTCCAAAGGACGATGATCATGTTGTACAATCATCGTTCATGCTCGTCATGTTTGATATTATCGTCTGCTCGTCAGAAGTGAGGCGTGATTATGTATTTTTTGCCACGCGTAAATATATCCAGCAAGCAGTTTCCACCACGGCAAGGTCATTCACATTTATAGTGGCCTGGGCGGCAAAGTCAGTGGCAAAAAATGGCGATGACCGTGTTGTACAACATTGCGCTTCAATAGCTCTGCACTGGGCGACATCTTTCATATGTGATGCTGGTCCGGTACTTTTATCCGAAGTTGTCAGAACGATAGACGACGGTCAAATAGATGGGTCGACGAAAGTATGCAAATATTTAATCTCACTTCGTACAGCTGCAGGTACTATAGACAATCTTATGACGACTTTCGAGCTAATGCGTGCTCAAGCGACACTTATTCGGGGTCTAGTATCCCAATATGAACATGACTCATCTAAACTTGCAACTGAGGATAAACTCGTTGGTGCAGTTGTCTGTCATCCGGTGTATAAGAAGCTCCTTCTTGAGAGCGGGACCTTAGATCGCATGCTAGCTGAATATCAGCCAGCTGCGATAAGACAATGCGTCGTGCCAGCTGCCCCGGAAGTTCAAAGCTTGAACTTACTCGATCCTGGAGAACATAAGCTTCGTAGCAACGTGGCCACAATGAGCAACAAACTGACATCTGATGGGTTCGCGACAACGAATGTTCCACAGAAGGGCAACACTTCAGCAAACCATACAAGGTTGACGGCAGCAGAAAGCTTCGCCACTGCACTACTTCATGCGGTTTTTAATGCAGAACCACCATCAAACTTCTTACGGCGCGCGGCATATTTGGTTGAATGCTATGAACACGCTGCTGGTCGCTGCATAGGCCAGTGTGATTGGTTCCTTTCTGTAAAGCTGCTTCTCGGCACACAATGAATAGTCGTCGTCCCTGTGGATTTTTAGAATAAGAACTCACCTAATAAACCTGTGTTGTTTGTGTGCGCAACCAAAGTATTGGACCGCCTTCATTAAACACTGCAGGGCACAATTCTATGTAACCAATAGTTGGAACTCGGATGCATAGCTTACATAAGTAGCCTTACATAGGTAGCGTACATACCAATAAGATAAATTACTTGGTTATATAGATTCGCTTGTCTCGAGGCCACACACGCCGGATGTAAAAGCAGTAGTTTCTTTAAGGTATGCATAGCGGCGCTCATCTAATTGCATACAAGTAGATCAGGGTGTATGTCTTCGTGTAGGAGCTGCAACGAGTATTCCGCAGATTTACGTAGCGATGCGGACTGCTATCAAAAATCAATTAACATTGTCTATCACTAAATGCATCAGGATGGCGTCGGGGGTGAGTGGAAGGGCTTTGGCTCCCTGACTTTCATCAAGTTATCTTTGTTTTAAACCTCAACAACCTTCTTGATAATCTGATCGGATAACTCTTTCGCCTTGGTCTCGACCTGCGAGGCTGACTCGGCCTTCGCAGCATCAAGTTTGGCGAGAGCTGCGGCAATTTGTGTGTCCACATCAGCCTTGGCCTTTGCCTGTGCAGCGGCAATGTCGGTGTCGATCTTGGCCTTGGTAGACGCGACCTCCTTCGAAACCTCAGCTCGGGCGTTGGAGATGATTGCTTCCTTCTCAGCCTGTTGCAAGTCGGATGTGGGCATCTTTCAGCAAATTTGGGTCTAGAATTATGCAACGGGTTTCTGAGAAGCTCTGAGCCGCGGCCAGCCCGCCGTGTTCAGTATGACAGCTGCTCGCTGATAGGAGGGAGAGCGTGCAATAAAAAGGGTAACGTGGAAATCAAAGCTCTATGGCCAGGGATTGGGCAGTGACGTACAATCAAGTTAGCAACCTCAGTCGAGTTGTCGCCGACAGCCTCGAGTTGTGAGCGGATGAGTGCATCGCGGTCATCGAGAGCTTTGCCAACCGGGCCGAAGACCGTCTTATCAAGGATGACCATCAATAGAAGGAACTCGGCTGCAATGATAGGTAGGGTGAGGTTGAAATCGAATATCTTACCGGGCTCACCCGCCAATGAGGGGAGCGCGGTGAGAGCATTCGATAACACGGCAGCAAATAGGGGCTTTGCCGCTTTCGGAAGTTCCGCCTTTCTGCTGCGGGAAAGGAAAGAGTTGTTCAGTCTGGCTAGATCTCGCGGACATCACCGAGTGCACGATTGTAAGGTTAGCGAACAAGGTGTCCATGTGAGCTTTCATCAGCTTTCGTTGTATTCGAGGACGTCCAAGGATACAACGTCTACATCATCAGGGAGGGACCCCAAGGACAGGGGCAAAAATGACGGGAAATGAAATGCTCTCGCGATATACGCCTCCGAGATTGGCGGTTCTCACCCGAGCGTGGCATGTGCGGGCTTGGTTACGACCGCACGGCTAATGCGATCGGTCTTGTGTGCAGCGGTGCGCGCTTTAATCCCGGTCAGGAAGCGCGCTTGGAGGGCGGAGATTGCAGCCATCTTGTTCGTTTGGGAAGTGGGCACTGGTTTAGGGCTTGTGGATCACAAGTTGCGGATAAGAGAAATCTAAGAGTTAGTCTAAAAAATCTGCCGCGGTGAACGGTTTGCTTTATTTCAAAAATGGGAGAACACAAGTGTATGTACGCAGTGCCCGTGGCTACGTACATACACTCTACCTTCGAAGGTACCTTCCGGTCTCCACCTGCTCGTCGAGGGCGTTGAGCTCCTCCTGGGTGAACCAGCCAGCCTTGCCCGCGACCATGCGGACGGGGCCGAGAGCGGCGATGAGGATGGGGAAGAGCATGGCCGCGGGGG
>Ga0115006_10003914_pt1 | contig 10263 bp, 6 predicted proteins | sample ArcOceMetagenome_3_FD_88943 | JGI IMG/M metagenome (GOLD analysis project Ga0115006, IMG submission 88943) | Marine eukaryotic phytoplankton communities from Arctic Ocean - Arctic Ocean- Svalbard ARC20M Metagenome | ecosystem: Environmental > Aquatic > Marine > Oceanic | place: Arctic Ocean...
ATCAACATGGCCTGGCTGCGCCACTGCGACGGCTTCGCGGCGCTGCGGGAGTCGTCGGCCGCCGAGAACACCGCGGAGGTGGGGCTGCACCATGTGCTGCACAACCACCCGGCGCGCGTCACGGACCCATCGCGCGCCTCGCTCGTCTACGTGCCGGTGTGGGAGTTTGTGAGCCGCTCCATCGGCACCTGCCGCAACACGACGCATGGCGAGAGGATGCGTGCGGCGCACGACGCGCTGCAAGCGACCGGCCTGTGGCGCGAGTCGTGCCACGCCTCGGGTAACGTGAGCTGCGGCGCGTCGCACCTCTGGCTGACGACGGCCTACTCGGCGCAGCGCTACACGCTCTCGCGCTCGATGTTCCCGCTCAGCAACCTGCTCGGCGGCAGCATCGTGGGCCGGTACAAGTCGGGAGGCCTCACGCGCGCCTCCAAGGTGGGTCAATGCGCCATCGAGATGCCGTACCAGGCGCCGCTCGCCGCGACGCGCCTCGCCGCGTCGCTCGCGCGTCTGCCCGACGAGGCGAGGCCGCAGCGCACGCGGCTGCTCTTCTTCGCCGGCGCTCTCGACGTTTGCTGCACCGGCGCGGCGATTCGGTGCGCCATCGGCGCGCTGTTCGTGGCGACCTTTGGCGTCGATCCCGACGTGCTGGTGCGCCCGACGGGCAACGGCGCGTGCACGCGGCGTGCACTCGAGGGCGCCGCCAACAAGACGCGCAGCGCGGGCGGCGACGCGTCGGCGGTGCCCGCCTACGTGGCCAACGCCTCTCGGGCGGTGGCGACGGGCGTCGTCAACCAGACGGCGCACGAGATGGCGACGTCGACCTTCTGCCTCGTGCCGGCGGGCGACACGTGCGTCACCTCGCGGCTGTTTGCGTCGATGGCGCTGGGCTGCATCCCGGTGGTGCTGTGCGACGGCCTCACGGGCGCGCTGCCCGAGCACGCGCGGTACAGCAGCTGGTGGATCAAGCACTCCACGCGCACCTTCATGAGAGACGCCACCGCCGTGCTGCGTGAGCTGCGCGCCCTCCCCGCCGCCGACGTGGCGCGACGGCAGCGCGAGATGCGCGACCACGTCGCCGATGCGCTGTACGACGGCAAGGGCAGCCGCGTCGGCACCAACTTCCTCATCGCCTCCCGCCGCCATGCCATGGGGTGCGCCGTCAACCTCACCGGCAGCTATGAAGATGCCGTCAGCCCGAGCGCGGCGCGGCGCGAGGTGCCGCGCGACACCGACGCCGGCGCAGATGCAGGTGGAGGCAGTGCCAGTGGCGGTGGTGCACCCGCAATAATACCGTGCGAAGTGGGCCGTCACGCCGGCTAGAATAAAGAAATGAATAACGACATGGCATGGTGCATGCATGTTGAACCAAAATTAGGCGACCGTGGCCAGGAGAGCGTCCCACTCGGCGTCGCTCGGCGGCGTGGCGCCCTCGGCTGACGAGAGCGACACCTCCAGCGGCGGCCCTTCACGGCGCAGTAGCGCCAGCAGCGCACACGCCGCGTTGATGCGCGACACCTCGTCGGCGCACGGCGCGGCCGAGGTCCGTGTCTGCGCGCGCACCACGACGCTCCGCGCCGGGATCGCGTCGCCCTTCAGCACCGCCACGCCGAGAGTCTCCTTGTCGTACTTTGCCGCGGTCTGCGAGGCTGGCGTCGGGTAGCCGCCCGAGGTGAGCGATGCATAATAGGCGGCCCTGTTGAGCCCGAATCCAGCTTCGTTCTCTCCGGCCGCAGCGCCGCCCTTGAGCACGCCCACACGCGCCGTCGAGACCTCCACGCCGGCGCCGGCAGCCAACTCAAAGATCTCCTCCTCGCAGCGCTTGATGGCGTCGCCCTCGCCGAGTCCGCCGGTATTGCCGATCGAACCGCCGATGGCGGAGAGCAACACAACGCGCTTGAGCCGCGATGCGTATGGCAGCATCGTGGCGAAGCCAGAGGTCGAAGGCGGCACCGGGCTGCCTGCCAGGCAGAGGACGAGTCCCTCTGCAGAGCCGAGCGCCATGCCAATTTGGGTATTCTGAGTCGCGTAGCGAGGTGCGTTCTCAACCTCCGGCTGCTGTTCGCCGTACATTAGTGTGTTGAACGGCCTGATGTCAGCATCACGAGCGACCAGGCTCACGCCGTGGCCGGCGGCTGCCGCCAGCTTGCTCACGAGCACCTGCACCTCACGTGAGCCGGGCCCAACGACGACTAGTCTCGCGGGCGGGACCACGAGCGCCGGCGAGACGAGGAGGGTTGCTGCGATTAGCATCTCCAGGCACACAGTGCTACCTAATCGGAAAGTGCCACCACCAAACGCATACTTCTGCATGCATTCGTTAAAACCGTTACCCGGGGTTTCTAGCTGGCAAACGCGTGGCCTCAATAGCCTCAATAGCCTCAACCGTTTTTATTCGCGGCGCGCAGCTAATTAATTAATGAATAGAAATCACGCGCCCAACCCGTGATAGTTGAGCACGACCGCCCCATCCGCCAGGCCGGTCTCCCCCAAGCTCAGCCCGTCGTTGTCGTCGCGTGCGGCGAAGCGCGGGTGCGTGCTCACCAGCTCGAAGCGGCGGCCGTGGAGCTCGATGGGGAGCGCCGACTCGACCCATGCCCGCACCTGCCGCAGCGCGGTGCGGCGCTCGAAGCGGCGGCTGAGGCGTTCGGTCGGCAGCCTCACGACGACGGCAACGGCGGTGGCGCACGCCGTGTCGGGCTCGGGCGGCAGCGCGTCGCGCAGCTCGCGCCGCCGCGCCGCGTGCTCGACCGCCGCCGCCTCGGCCGCCGCCGCCTCGCGCTGGCGCTGCTCCTCGGCCGCGCGCGCCGCCGCCTCGGCCGCCGCCTCCGCGGCCGCCGCCTGCTCCTCGGCGTGGAGGCGCTGCTGCTCGCCCTCGAGGCTCTCGCCCAGATCGACCTCGAGCTGCTCGATGTCGACGATGCACACAGCGTCCACCGGCCCCTCCGCCGCGTGCAGCGCGCTCACCAGCAGCTGCACGTCGCCGTCGAAGCCGCCACCGCCGTCGCCGCCGCCGCCGCCGTCGCCGACGCCGCCGCGGTCGGCGATGCGGATCGTCTCGCCGGCGACGAGTGTGGTGTAGACGCCGTGCAGCCCGAGCTGCAGCATCGTCTGCGGCTCCTCGGCGAGGTGGAAGCTGTTGAGCTGCGGCCGCAGCTGCAGCATCGTCGCGCGCGCGCAGTCGGCGCTCGACACGCGCAGCGGCGCGCCCGCCTCGGCACCCAGCTCGCCCAGCATCCAGCACGGCACCACCACCTGCCCCTCGGGCGCGGTGAACTGCAGCACGCCCGCGGGCCGGTTGCGGCCGGTGCTGTAGTTGCTGAGGCGCAGGCAGAGCGGGTTGGGCAGCCGCGAGGTGCCGTACCGCTCCTCGGTCAGCTTGGCGATGGCCTCGAGTGCCGATGGCGGCAGCAGCAGCTTGTCGCCGCGCCGGTCGTGCAGCCCCTCGTGGCCTGTCGAGGCGACGGCCGTGAGCGTCGCACACCACACGCCCTCCATCGCGCCCGGCGCGACCGACTCCTGCCGCACCGGCGCGCTCGCCGAGGCGCCGGCTTCGGACGCCGCCGCCGACTCGGCGAGCGACTGCCACACTGCGCCCGCCTGGGTGAGCAGCGCGAGCACCAGGCGCAGCGTCGGCACGTCGGACGCGCACGCAAAGGCCACCGGCGCGGTGATGGGCTCGGGGGCGAAGCCGGACGAGCGGAGGAGCTCCGGCCCTCCCATGACAGCCAGCACGCGTCCGCACAGCGCCCTGTTCGCGGCGCCGATTCGCCGGAAGCCACTGGCGTCGCCGCTGGCGCCAAGGATGTTGCCCACATAGGTGCAGAGCAGCGATAACGCGTCCGTCGCCCTCGAGGGCGTGTTCGAGTCGCCGACCGTCACGATCGCGGCGTGCAGCGCCTCGCAGATGCCGTGCGCTGCCCTGATGGCCGCAGCGCTCATGCCGGCGTCCGGCGCGCTCATGTCGACGTCCGGCGTGGGCGCGCCCACTGCCGCAGCGCTCATGCCGGCGCCCGGCGTGGGCGACGCGCCCACTTCCGGCCAGACGTAGGCGCCTGCAGCGACGTCCGCCTGGAAACCAAGGGCCATCACGGCTGCCTCGCCACCATCGAGCGAGAGCAGACGCTCCTGCAGTGCCTTCGAGGAGCACTTGAGCACGCCGTACTTGGCTGCATCCGTGCAGACGTTGCTCAGCAGCTTGGCGCACGTGGCGAGGGCAGTGATCGAGCGCGATGGCGGGTTTCGCTCCACCAGCTCCAGGATGGCGGCGCAGCCGTCAGGCGAGAGCGTGGTCGACCAGGTGCGTGGGTCTAGCGACATGTTAGGCTGGTGCGGTCGCAGGACGAGCGCGTCGGCGTCGGCCACGCGAAGGACACAATATATTCATAATGCAGGAGGCACCAAAAGTTGCGCGTCGCATCCATCGGCGACGCGAAGCTATCCTCCACTCGCCTATGCTGCCCAACATCGGCAAGACCAACCCGAGCCAGCTCTTCGCGAAGGCCAACAACTTCTTCGCGGCCATCGAGGACGACATCCAGTCTGGCGTCCAGGGTGGCGAGGCGGCTCCGGCGGCGGCCAACGAGGCGGCGCGGGCGCTGCTCGAGCCGGCCAGGGCGCCGGCGGACGAGGCGGGTGCCGACGTGGCCGCGAGCGACGCGCCGGCGCTGCACGAGCTGCGCGAGCGGCTGGCCACGTCGCAGCAGCAGTGCAAGAAGCTCGAGCACCGGCTCGGCGAGAAGTCGCAGCTCTGCGCCGACAAGGACAGCCAGCTCGCCGCGGTGCTCGAGGAGGGCGAGACGCTGAGCAAGCGGCAGGCGGAGCAGGAGAAGGTGATCCGCCAGCTCAAGCAGGAGCTGCGCGAGGCCCAAGCCGTCGGCGAGAACGCCACCGCCGAGGCGGAGGAGCTGCGGCAGCGGAGCGAGGACGCCGCCCGCGAGCGGCGCGAGGCGTCGGTCGCCCAGGGGGGCGCGCGCGAGGAGGCGCTGGCGGAGGCGACGGGCAAGGCGGAGAGCCTCGAGCAGGCGCTGCAGTCGGAGCGCAGCGCGCTGGTGGCGCTGCGCGCGCAGCACGCGACGCTGCAGGAGGAGGTGGCGGCGCGTCAGCTCGAGACGGCACAGCGGCGCGAGCACGACGCGTCGGTGGCCGACAGCATGGCGGAGCTGCAGATGGAGAACGCGAAGCTCGTCGCGATGGCGCGGCTGCGCGAGGAGGGGCTGAGCAGCCAGGTCGAGGAGCTGCAGGCGCGCTCCGACGCGGCGCAGGCGCACGTGTCGCAGCTCGGCTCGGGCGTGACGCAGGCGACCAAGCCGCTGCTCCGCCAGATCGGCGCGCTGCAGCAGCAGCAGCAGCAGATGCAGCAGGCGTGGCGGCAGACGGAGGTGGGGCTGCAGCAGCGCATCGCGAGCGCCGAGGCGAGCGCCGCCGCCGCCGAGCAGCGCGAGCGCGAGCTGCGCACCGACCTCGGCAGCGCGCACGCCAGGCAGCAGGCGCTCGAGACGCAGCTGCGCGCCGCCGAGGAGCGCGGCGTCGCGGCGGCGGCGCAGGCGGCCGAAACGGCCAAGGCGGAGGCGGCGCGCGAGGCGGCGGCGCTGCGCGAGCGGCTCGAGCTGGCGCGCAAGCAGCAGGAGCAGGCGGCGGCGCGCGAGCTGGGCGCCGCCAAGGAGGAGGCGGAGGCGCAGCGCCACGCGGCGCAGGCCGAGCGCGACGCGGCGCGCGACGCGCGCGACGCGCATGCCGAGGAGCTGCGCCAGGCGCGGCAGGAGGCGCGCAGCCAGCTCGCCGCCGCCAGGGCCTCGTCGTCGCCGCTGCCCCTCAAGTCGGGTCGAGGGAGCGGCGGCGCCGCCGCGTCGTCGCTGCTGCTGCCCAACGCGACGCCGACGCTCTACGCCGCCGAGCTCGAGCGATCGCGCGAGCGGCGCGAGGAGGGCCGCCTTGCCGAGCTGCAGGAGCTGGCGCGGCAGGCCGAGGTGAGGCACCACGCGCTCGTCGAGCAGCTGGCTGCCCAGGCAACGGAGGCCGACGAGATGCGCGCCGAGCTCGTGCGGCTGCGCCGCACCGCCGCGGAGCTGCGCACGGCGCGAGACGAGCACTCGATGGCGCTCGAGATGCTCGGTGAGAAGCAGGAGGAGCTCGACGCCAAGCAGGAGGAGCTCGACGCGCTCCGGCGAGGCACGCTTGAGGTGGCAATTCAGCCTTGAAGCCAGAAGTAGAAAAGATTTCCCGTATGAATATTCGGCGGACACTCGGCTTTTCCCCAGAACAGCGCTGAGCAAGCCTGTGCTGAGCCAGAAACATGGGCAGAGCCACCAGAAAGGCCCTCTCTGTGGGGGCGCTCTTCCTCCCCGTGGTCAGCCCCTGGGCCAGGTCTGGCGACCGTCAGGCCCTCATTGACCTGTACACGGCGACCGGGGGGGAGAACTGGGCGGTCGACACTCAGTGGGCGGGCGACGACCCGTACCTGAACCAAACAGGCTCCCTGAGCGGAGTCGGCGGAAACAACTACTGGAACGTGATGGACCCCTCATTTGACTATGCCAATGCGGTGGACCCGTGCCAGGAGAAGGCGACGGAGGATGGGAAGATTCCTGATTGGTTTGGCGTTCACTGCGAGGACCCGTGCTACGAGCCGATCGATGGCCCCGACTGCAGATTTGGCCGCATCACCTCGATCCACCTTCCTGCCAACGGGCTTACGGGCACGATCCCGCCGTCGCTGTTTGACAACCTTGTCAACCTGACCATCGTCGACTTCTCGCACAACGACATCTCTGGCACCATCCCGACCGAGGTGGGGAAGCTGCGCAACATCAAGTGCGCCCCTCCCCGTTTGCCCATCCAGGGGGAAGCTTGTTGCCGTGAAGCTTCACACGATCAGAAGCCTGGCAATGCACTGACCCAAGTATGCCTCTGCGTTGCGCAGTATGTTTTTGCTTGGCAACAACAAGCTATCCGGCACCATTCCCACAGAGATTTACACCATGGGCTCGCACGCTAGCCTGTCATAAGGAGAGGAGCCCCGTGAGGGGCCTTTGATGCGAGGGGACTGGGGGGGGGCAATGGGGGGGCATCACGACGGGGATGGGGGAGGCTGCTCTCGAACGCCGAAAATATCGCGGGTTGGAGCCTCAAATCTCACGAAGAGCTCTACCCCCATTTGTGCAGGCATATTGGGTCTGATGAGCAGGCCTGCGCGTATGAGGACCTGATTGTGGACGGGGAGCCATTCGTGGTGCCGGAGGGGGGGCTCGTCAACATCAGTGCTGAGCAGGCTGCGGCGTTCAACGGCACCTGCGCCACGCACGCGGTGGCCACCATGGGTCTGGCTCAGTTCGACGTGTCGGCGAATAAGCTGACCGGTATGCTGCCGACGACCTTTGGCGACCTCGTCAACCTGCAGGGCATTGACGTGTCGCGCAACGCGGATCTGGGCGCGGAGGGGTACCAGCCGCCAGGCTCGGCCATCACCGACACAGACAATGACGGCCTGATCTCTGTCGAGGAGATCAAGGCGCAGACCACTGACAAGCTGCACGCGCAGCACTACGTGTATCACTCGATGATCCCGACCGAGATGGGCACGCTCAAGAAGCTGCAGGTGCTCAAGATGGACAACTCGCGCTTCATGCGCCACATGCCGACCGAGATTGGCAACATGCGCTCGATGAGGTATTGGGATGTCAAGGGCACCTTCACTGCCGGCGACCCCGAGACCAACGCCGTCTCCGGCTCCATCCCGACGCAGTTTGGGCGGCTCAAGCAGCTGCTAACGTTCAACATGGAGAACAACACGCTTTCGGGCACAATCCCGGTCGACATTGCCAACATGTCGTCGCTGCAGCAGTTTGTCGTGCCTGAGAACAAGCTGTCTGGCTCCATCCCTCCCATCTTTGGCGGGCCCCTTTCCGAGACGCTTGAATGGTGGGACACCTTCAACAACAAGCTCACCGGCGACATCCCGTCGTCGATCGGCGAGCTGAAGAACATGGAGTATCTGTACATCCAGAACGAGCACACCGACCCACTGCGCAACTATTTCTGCCAGGAGCGCATTGCGGCCAGTGCGAATGGCCAGAAGTACAACTGGCAGATGATCGCGAACGATTACGTCAGCATGAGCATGCCCGGCACCTGCGTCAACCCGCTCGACGTGAGTGGGGCGTTCGACCAGCTCTCCGGTGACGTCTGATCTGCGGCTGGTGGGACAGTCATGACGTGCCAGGCCGTGGGCCACTTGGCCTTGACGGACTTGTGCTCCTTGACTTGTGTATGGGCTCGGGTTTGGGTGGGCGCCTGTGGCTGTGTGCGTGTATGCTCGTGTCCCGAGAGTGGTCGTTGGGTGTTCCGACAGAAGGTTTCTCGTTCGTAATTTTCTGACCAACAAAATTGGATCAAGATACTGAAAACTCCCACGCATCTCGTCTACCTTTACCTTTCCTACCAGCACGTTCTCCGCACCATCCGGCTCGGACCGAAGGTGCACGGAGAAGATAACCTGCTAACTTGCCTGTGCGCTGGTGGGGTGTGCCCCTGATACCCTACCTCTCCTCCCACCCGGCTGCTTGCGCCTCAATCGGATCCCGTCCAGTCGATGGCCGCATCGGCGGACCCTGCACCGTCGCTGCCTGCATCGCCAGACCCGGAGCTCAACGAGTCGCCGTTGCTCATCGAGTTGCTGTCGTCGCTGTCGCTCGTGGGCTCGGTGCTGCCCGCCGCATCCCTCCTGAGCCGCTTGGCGCTTGGCACCTCCAGCTCGGCCGTGCGCTCGGTCGCACGCGAGTGCGCGTCGACGCTGCTACTGCTACCCGCGTCGGAGTTGTCGGCGCCGGGCGGAGCGGAGGCGTCGACGGTTTCGGCCGCCCAGCCATCCGCCTCGTCCGCCGCCGACGCGGCGGCGCGCGGCCCCATCCCTGCGGTCGCCGCCGCTGACGTCGCGTCAGTGGCCGCGTGCTGCGGGTTCTCGGGCCTGTCGTCCCAGTCTACGAGGAAGTCGAAGATGTCGTCGAGCACGAGGCTCGCGTCGCCGTCGCCCGAGCGCCGCCCCGCCGCGGCGCGGCGCGCGGCCGCCCCTGCGGCTCCTGCGGCGGCGGCGCGCGCCTGCGGCAGCTCGCCTGCGAACTCGGCCAGCGTGGTCGTCTGCATCTGCGTGACGCCTCCACCGCTGCCGGGCCGCCGCGACATCCCCGAGGCTCCACCGCCGGCGCCCCCCAAGAGCGCCCGCTCGAGTGCGGAGACGCCGCCTCCGCCACCACCGGAGGCCTGCAGCATGGCCGCGGTCGCGGCAGATGCCACATCGCCCGAAATGGAGCCACCTCCATTCAGCACGCCGAGCACCGGCCCCTGAGCCGCCCTGTTGGCCGCCGCCATCGTCTGCCCCACTTGCGCATGCGGGCTGGCGCCGAGGGCGGCCGCCAACGAGCCGCCGTTGGCGATTCCCGGCTGCGAGCCACCCACGCCGGCGAGCAGCGCGGTGAGGTCGGGGCCACCGCCGCAGCCCGGCACCCCGCCCGGCGGGTTGAGGTTGGGCAGCATGCCGTGGTTGAGCTGCAGCATGCGCAGCAGCACCGGCGCCTTCGGGTGCTCCTCGAGGCAGTTGAGCGCAAAGCCGCTGTGAAAGTGCTTGAGCGACGCGCACGACGGCGCGAGCGTGGGGTCGGCGGGACCGCCCGCGGCCGCGCCGGGTGGTAGCTTTGTGCGCCGCGCCAGCCGCACCTCGTCTCCGGGGCGCAGCCCTTGGTCGCGCAGCGTGACACCCTCGGCGATCTGCTTGCCGGACGGCGCCAGGAGCTGCACGTCGAGAGCCAGGTAACCGACGTGCGTGGCGAGCTTGGCCTTCAGGTCGCCGCCCGTCTCGTTAGGCGCCGCCTCGTAGCCGAAGCGCACCGCAGGCTGCGGCCAAGTGAACACGTTGACAATCACGAGCACCAGCGGCTCCGAAGAGGAGGGACCTGCAACAGAGGTTGTGGCGGCACATGAGGGCAGGCAGATCACTCGCCGCTACAGAAAGCCTTGCCGCAAGGGCCCCGGCAGGCTCCCAGGGCCCCAGCCAGTCGTGTCAGAAGGCCCTGCCCGTCCTTGCGTGTGCCTGTGTGGTCTGGCCAGAGAGACTTTTGGCAGAGCTAGAGGCGCCTGCTTGGTTGGCGGCCGGCGCCGCTTCCATGGATGGGCTGCTCACGTCCTGCAGCGACATCGTGCGCTTCTGTTAGCCAGCCAGCCAGCTCGGAGCGCTCGTCCTCACGCTCGGCGCCGCCGCGCAGAGCTGAG
>Ga0115006_10003915_pt1 | contig 10263 bp, 6 predicted proteins | sample ArcOceMetagenome_3_FD_88943 | JGI IMG/M metagenome (GOLD analysis project Ga0115006, IMG submission 88943) | Marine eukaryotic phytoplankton communities from Arctic Ocean - Arctic Ocean- Svalbard ARC20M Metagenome | ecosystem: Environmental > Aquatic > Marine > Oceanic | place: Arctic Ocean...
GAACAATCTCCATATCGGGGTGAGAGACTCGGAGAGAGAGAGAGAGACTTTATGAGGAGACAAGGAATTCTGGGGGCGGCGTGTATGCTGGATGCGAGGAAGTGCATGTGGTTTTGGCGTCTTATGTGTAATAAAACACAGTTGACATGGCGAGAACAGCCCGGTACCATCCTAATACCACAGTACGATTACTCAATACTCTCGTTGCAAAACCTGCACATACTCTTGGAGCACCTACAAGTACTGTATGTAGTACGCGCCGTCACTCATCTCTCTCTCTCTCTCTCTCTCTCTCTCTCTCTCTCTCTCTTGCGCGCGCGCTCTCTCTGGATTTCGTTCCTGTGACGGTGGCTCTCAACGTAAATCAATACATCTTTTATTCGGTCTCTCGGAGAGAGCGAGCATACACACACACACACATAGCGAGCAACTGATTGATTCAGTCTCTCTCCCATTTTCTGCTTCTGTCTATCTCTCTCTCTCTCTCTCTTGAGCAAAATCAAAATAACAAACACTATTCTATTGTGCATTCGGATGTGTGGCTCGCTGGTATGGGACAGGTGTCACTGGCAGGGTCTACCTTCATCTCGGCCGTTCACAGCGTGCGACCGACGCGGAACAGGGCGGCGCTGTCACTGCCTCCCTTGCGCGCGCGACGTCAATCTCTCCCGCTGCTCTCGGTCACGCCAGCCGCCCTGCCCGCCGGGCCGGTTGGGTCAGCGTTTCGCTTTTCAAGTTCTTGTATCCCGTGTTGATGAGCGACGAGAGTTTGTTGGCGTCCCCCGACCGACAGCTTCAATGCACTTGCACAGACAGAGTCTGTGAACCGTTTCGCTTTGTCCGAGTCCCCGCCTTGCACAGGAGCAGGGATGGGGGTAATCGAGATAGCGCTAGGAGCAGGAGCAAGAGAAGGGACCGAAGGGGAGACAAAAGGTATCTCATCACCTCGGCTTTTATTGATTAAAGCGGCTAAGCCTGGAAGTAAGCGAAGGTGCCTCACTAAGCCCCCTCTCTTGTTCGCTGAACACAGAATGTCTGAAATACGCGCGAGTGGCGTGAGGATGTGTCATGCAGCAATCCACTCAACGCCGTACGCGCAACCCAGTCCCCGTGGGGACTGCCTCCGCGCAGCTTCATCAATGCAAGTGGGCCGTCTTCTGCCACTTTTCCCACCTCGTGAAAAAATTTGGATCTCTGTAATCGATGTCGAGAGCAATCTTCTTCTTCTTCTTCGTTGAAGACGAGGTGGAAAGCGACGTGAATAACTGTGCAGATTCCGCAGCTGCAAGTACACGCTCTCATTGGTGAGTATATTAGCAAGCACTTTGACTGCAAGAGATGCAAGATACCCAATCTATGTGGCCCCAGCGAGACGAGTGAGCGAGCCACAAACTAATCCTCACATATACATGCAACATCATATGGCAGCTTACCCAAAATAGAGTTGATGTTCGATGGAACGGAGACGGTGATCGAGTTTCCAGTTGATGTCTGACGAAGTGCAGAGTTGGGGTCTGCTGCCTGCGCCGCCAGATTCGCGGCAAGTAAAGCCGGCGATGGTGACGAGGCAGATGACGTGTCCGGTAAGATGACAAAGACGATAATTATACTCCCTGCTTTGATCTCTTGGATGGAGATGCGCCATGAAGGCACCCCAAGAGCGCTCGAAACATCAGCTTTGAATGATGTTGTGAGCGCCTCTCGTTCAGGGCTGCCCTCGGGGATTACAGTTATGTCAATGGGAAGAGAGCTCTCAATCTGCACAGGTGTCGGTTTTTCCTTGATAAAGCTTGAGGCACTGGTGGTGCTCTTCTGGGATCCACCACTCCACTCGCTTCCGACCGTGACGATGATAAAACCCATGAGCACATCATTCTTGCCCGGAATGAGGGTGCATATGCCCTGACCGTCGTTGACCAGGGTGAACGGAGTGCAAGGAATCACGCTGGTGCCTTCGAGGTGGCCTGAAACATCGGAGCTGTTGCTCCCAAAGTTCTGCCCTAATACAGTCACATTTGCAGCAAATCCTCCGTCAAGGAGTGCGGGCATCACGCTGGTAATGGCGGGAGCTTCATACTCGATCCAATTTGCACCAACAGCGAACTGCTCAAAAATGCCGCTCTGGTAATGGACAATGAGGTCATGAGCTTTTCCGACCCACGCAGGCGACCTGACAGAGATTTTCGTTCCCGCCTCATCCAAAACCATGAGCGAAGTACATGCTTTCGATCGGCTCCAATCAATTTGCCCGTTGTCGGTCCTAGTATGCCCAATGTACACGGAATAGTTGGCCGCGCCCTGTGACGTGCCACCCCCAATGAGAACGATTTCCATGGGAATATTTCCCTTTGCGGAAAGCCTTCTCGGAAAGACATTGTAAAGCTTCAAGTCGTAGTACAGCCAATCACTCAAGCCAGCCGCATTATATGCAGCTATTCGGAAATTATACCTTTTCCCCGGCCTCTTTGGCGTAGATTGAGAAGGCCACAAAACTGTGTAAACCTTGGCGCCGTTCTCGTGCGCTGTGACCACAGATCCTAGTGCCCCGCGCACTACGTCGAGAATATTATCGGTCATAGTTGTGTAGAATTGATATCCTGCGCATCCAGTCCCTCCTCCGCTAATCACAATGGTCGGGCCTGCTGCTGGATAGGATCCGGGCTGAGAGACCGTCACATTGCTGATGCTGCCGCCTGACGTTGTAAATGTCCCCTCAAAGCCTGAGCCACCGCCACCTGACCCGCTCAGCATACCTCCTTCAGTGCAATTCTCCCCAGCACTGCCTACGCAAGTGCACGAATCGCCACCGCTTGCCATGCCAGAAAATGAGCACAAGCACGATCCGCCTCTAGGATAAGCCTGAAACGTGTTCACGGACAAGACTCCGCGACGTTGCGACTTCACGAAAAGAAACTCGTTGTCAATCCTGATGTACTTTCCTATCAGTAAGGACGGATCTTCGACGATTATGCTGAGAGCGTTGGAACGCGAAACCTCAGTAATCAAACGCGTGCGCAAGTCTTTCGGATACTCCATCGGATCACCTGAAATATGTGCGTGCGCGTAGAGGCAGCACACATAACGTGAGCGCAAAAATGCAATCCGGTTTCAAAAAACTAGAATGTTTACACATTGACATGTTTGGCAGTATCAAAATCGTGCCCACAGGAGCGAGAGCATGTCAAAGCAGGAATTGTCGTCAAAGCAGGAATTGTCGTCAAGGATGAGTAGGCAAATGTGCGCATGAATACCCGTCGAAACGATTGAAACGTTCCCGCCGAAGATCAAATTTCCAAATTCCATTCCTGCAAATGCATCGACATTATTCATTTGTTGTTTCAGACAAACTCAATAGATTCTCTGGAGACAAATACAGTATATATTCTTGCTTTGACATGTAGAGAGGAAAGGTGTATTGTTTCGGAGTTCCCTCGCTGACCTGACAGATGGCTCGCAGATTCACACTTGCAGCCTCTTTCGCATGAATCTATGGTCCCTCCACAAGACGAAATTATTCGGAGCGATGGTGAACTTCCGTCGGACAAGGTGGCACTTTGATGCGTCCTGAGCATAGATCGCGCAATCAAAGGGAATAGTGCTCACATGTACATCAAGAGGCGCTCCCAGAATGGGCACCTTTCGTCTATATCTACAGCGAAAGACCACGAGTAAGAGAAAACAAAGCACCTGATTTGCGAAGGAAAAAGAATTCTGCTGGGATTGCATCCTTCATCTGTGCCGACAGCAACTCGACATGAAGACCCTTCATATCCGGTTTTTCCACTGTCAAGCAATTGAGAAACACCCGCGCGAAAGGCTATGTTGATCTGTACAGATTTTCACAAGTTAGAAACCTCACAGAAATAGTGTGATGTATAAAAGGATGTCACTTCAGCACTGACATTGAGACTTTCTTGCCTGAGTGCAAGAACAGGATGCTACGCTGCATGTGGTGTTGCTGTTTTCGCAGGTGAAGCTCGTGGTGCCATTTGTGTGGCATGTGCAGCCCGGGTCCCCTGAAACAGTAGCATGGTCTGTTGGAAGCGTGCCTGCGTATCCTCTTTGCACCAGCAGTGTACTTTCATTTAACCCTGTCACGAGCATTTGTTCCTGGTGCACCTGAATGACCTGGCCAATAGCGGCCTTCAGATTTGAATGGAATATTTCAACTTTGGTGCTTGTCGACGACAGAAAAACAACAAGATGTGAGATTGGCACCAGCTGGTTAATACCAGAATCAAGCAAGTCCCTGAAAAACACTGACTGAATGTGCCGTTTCCAGAAAAGGTCCGACGTGAACTGAATGACGAAGCCTAATCTGGGCTGGGATGATGTCGGAAACGGCGATACAAATTTCACTTCGAACTCATTAAGTTTGGCATCAACTCCGCTGGACACGCCATCCGGAGCAAGCGGGACAAGGTTGGTTTTAGGATACTTGATACCGGCTTTAGGACTGATCCAGACCGTTTGATCCATGCCCTTCTTCAACATTTTTCCTTGATCCACAGTCAGGACCAGACTTTCTTCAGCGGCTGACCACGAAGCCCGTGTAATCGACGGGTGCGACGTGTTTTGTACACACGCACAGGAGTACCGTTCGACAATATCGCACGATATATCACACTTTCGAAAGACTGGGCAGGTACAATTGCAAATTTGCGGAATGCATGAGCATGAGCAGGACTGACTTGCACATCTACAGCCTGTGCAGGACACGCCCGGAAAAGCTGGAGTAGCGTTGACTCCGGCTGCTGAGCACGTGCAGTTGTTGCACGCACCCTGTTCGACAAAGGGCGTATGGCTTGAACGGCCATCAGAATCACATGTGCATGAAGAGCAGTTGCCGACCACCGTGAACGTGGGTTTCGGGAAGATTGGCTTGCCGCTGTCTGTGCATGCACATGAACAGTTTCCATCACCACCGTTTGAAACGTTATAGAGTGTCGTTGGGGTGAGAGCTACACCTTCCAGCGTACATGTCCCATCTGAACACGCGCACCACGGCACAGGAGGCACGGATCCATTTCCAGTGTACGCGCACGACCCAGATCCACTTGCGCTGCGTCGCACTGAATATAGATTCCTTGGTGTGATTATGGTACCTCCGGGATGCAGCGGAGGGTGTCCTCCAATGCCGCACGTACACGCCGTGGAGTTTCCAACCACCTGGTACTCGTCAGCCAGTAAGAGCATGTCTCTATCATTCGATAGCACAGCATAATCGGAAAGCTCAAAGCCCGGAAGCTTTAACGATATTGTTCCAACGAGATCTCGATCAGGGGTGAACGTGATGCCGATCCGGGTCGAAGTGCTTGCTTCTGCCAGAACTGGCCGAGCGAGTCCAAGCGTTGGCGCAGACAACTGTCGTCCTAGGATGTTACCGTATTCCAGTTTCGCGCCAATCGTAGCTTGACTCATCTGTGGAAAGTATGCCGGTTTCTGCGGTGGTACAATTGCCCTGTTGTGGACAAGGGTGCTAGTTGCTTGACTTAAAAACCTTCCATTGTATGCGTACACTCTGCAAAACACACAGATCTCAGTTTGACCTGCTTGCGCAAGCACATCAGGCACAATAGATTGACACGCACAAACTATATCAGTAAAATGAAACAAACGCACCGAAATCGATAGATGGAACCCGCTGTCAGTGACAAGCGTCCTGATGACCGGTAGCTGCCTACCGGATCACCCTCTGTTGGCTCGTATGAAATCTTACGTCCTCCATTTTTGAAAATGACTGTCGTTCTGCTGCCAGTTAATACTCGAGCCACAACATGTTGGTACCACGTTGCGTCGGCAGTTGGCGCATCTGCGTCAAAACCCTGAGCTTTCAAAAGTATCTTGCTGCCACGGACTACAGGTGAGCCTACATAGATATTTAATTGCTTTCTATCGATGTGCAACTCCATTTTCCAGTCTACAACATTTGCGAGAAGCGCACCGTCGATATGCATGGATACAATTTTCAGTTTGCATATTTTACCAGGCGTGATCCTGCCGGAAAAGGAGGACGTCGTTGTGGGGATCAAATGGGTTGCAGTATAATTGCACATCTGCAAAATTAGCTCGGAACAGGGAACTTCGATGACATCACTCGGCTGCAGGAATCTGTCTCTGCTAAAGCGAATCTCAATTGCGCTCACTGTGCTCTTTTGCGAATCTCTGACATACTTCAAATTTATACCCATGCTCCAGTCATGCCCCACGGACAGAGCACATGGATTGTGTGTTGCTGTACCGGATCGGCAACTAGCATCGTCATCATTAAACGCGGTCCCGGTGGTGAACATTGAGCCCCGACCTGGATTCGCGCCTATTGGGTGGCCGTTATCTCCGCTATTGCCCCCCGAGCCGTCAGACGAGTCAGGATCATTGCTATTGGGTGAATCGAATGAGCAAACTCTGTTCGCGGGAAACTTTGCCCCCGCTGCAGATGCAGCTGCTAGCGTACTGGCGCAAGCAGCACCCACTCCGTCTTGCTGCAGATTTCCACTCCACTGCGTATCCATGGAATTGTCATCCTGGATGATGGGCAACGAAAACTTTGTTGCCGTTGCGACGGAGCAAGACAGACGACCCTTGCAATTGTCAAATCTGCCGGACTTTGATGCTCCCAAAATTGAAGCAATAACAAGCCTCGGAAGTCGGTCAACCTTCTGATCTTTGCCATACACGTTCTCAGATCGAGCATCACTGCCGGGTAGTAGCAAATTGCATGAGAGCGGAATTGTTGCGATGACAGGAACGTCTTGAAATAAGGTGAATCCATCTTTGACGATTAGTTTTACACGAGAAAGCGCTGTATCCACAGACAACACAAATTTCTTGCCATCAGGTCCACTCAGAACGCAAGCTCGGTCAAAGTGATGGAATAACACGCCGGGGAACCCAAGGTCAAAGACAATGTTGTCACCGCCAAAGATACTTAAAGAAGGCTTGAGATGCAGAGAAAGTTTGCTCGCGCTACCAGCTGAAGCATTGCTGTAGCTCAGCGATACTTCTTCTGTGTGCCCACCGCCCTGTGAGTAGTCAGTTCCGAGAGACCTTGCAAGGTCGTAGGTTTTCAAATCATTGGCGCTGGCAATCATGGCGCAGGACTCGTTTGAGGACGAGCATTCTTCAGCTTCAATGATAAAACCAGACAAAGGTCTGGCCCTCGAAATGCTGGCGGGATCAAACTCAACCCGAAACCCAAGATTATTGTAGCTATAGACCCGCAAATTAAGAGGTGGGTCCGGCGGCGAAAAGACATCAAACATCGAAGAAGTGATGATGCTCGAGAACATTGTGTCACCTTTGTTGTCAGGCCCGACTCGATAGGTTAACCTCAAGCTCAGGTGCGCATTTGCCTGTTTCATAGAGATTTTGAGGTCTCGCCATATCATTCCCACTTCTCCTAAAGTTGTCGTGTATACCATTTGCGTGGCTGTAGAGTTGATTGTTGATGACAGTGGCGTAAGGGTACCCTGAAGTCTCAAAGAGCTGCAGTTGCCTGTGCAAGAGCTGTTTTCTATCATGACTGCGACTGGTACGAAGCCATGCTGGCCCCAATCTCTGAATTTGTAACCTTTGCCCCTGAGTGCAATGGCGGGCTGCACGCGAAACACATGCCCAGCGCCCACTCCATCAGGCACGCCATCAGAGTTCACATCCACACCATCCCCGCCAATGTCTTGGACGACGGATAAATTGTAAGGTGCGATGAAAAAGCTATTATTGATGCCAGGACTGGCGTACAAATCATTTGGCACAGTCACATGCCCACGACTTCCGTGTTGAGAAGAAAGCTCCTGACCAACAGAGCAAGAATCAATGAACCTGCTTCCTCCATTGTATTGCGCACCACACGGAAAGAACCACGAATTGGGGATGATTTGGTCATTATACGCATTCCTTACGTCGCATCTATACTCGCATCGATCATGCCAGTTTGTACCAAGACTCGACGTCCACGCACCATTCGAATCCCATTCCCCATCGCGGCACTTGTTGCACCATACATCGTTTTCTGAACCTTCAAGCTTGCCGCAATTAGACCAAGGGCAACCCCTCCTGCAGGCATGTCCGGGCCCGTACGTGAAAGCATCCAGGCAGCACTTCTGGCACTGATCTGCGCTACCGCGGTAGTTCAAGGTAGCCCACTCCGTGCTCCACTCCTCTCTGACCGCTGGAGCATTGAATGCAAATTCGAGCCGATAACCCGCACCTATTACATGCTGTACTTGAATATTGGTAAATGTAGCTATTCCATTTGCAACATTTTGGATGGTGGTGCCAGAAAGTGTGTCATTGTATGCCGAAGCCGAAGGACACACAGATCCATCGGCGCTTGACGTTGAACACATAGCCTGTGCCGTAGATTCGCATGCTGGATAGGGGACTTTTCCGCTCATGCTGTCTGAGCACTGTGCCAACCGAACATATGCAGAGACTGCACAGTTTGCATGATGAAGTGTTCTGTTCATTGTGTCTGTCAAATACATCTTGAGGGGAGACGGCAGCCCATCGACTTCGTTGCCATCAAGTCTTACGATCGTGGGGAATCGATGGCTGGAAAAAAATTCTGAGTCCCCGAAACCAGCAACAACTTGAAACGGATCAATCCTGAATGGGTATGTCGCCGTGTTTGAATATCCGTGGGGGACAAACCGAGCCTGAAGTATGAGATTTGCACCGTCTTGAGATGCGGGATGGTTTAAATTCAAAACTATTTGGTATGACAGGCCTGTCTGGTTGGCGGTTGTGAACGAAAAGCGAAATTTGTTTGTGCTACTGTCAAGATTGATCTCATCACTGACAGACTCCTGCGTTGAGCTGACGCTAAGATCAAAAACGATAAGGTCTGCGGCATCAAGACGGGCGTAACTGCTCGGAAAGTTGACGAACTGGCAAGAGTCACGACCTTCTCCAGTCACGAGATAGGACAGCAACACAAAACCGTCCGCGGCTTCGACGTCAGTGATATAGCCATTATTGTCGTCGGTCAGATGAGCAGAGTACGTGCCAAGAGAGGACCCAGCTATATATGCTCCGCTGCTGAGGTGGCCACGGTTTGAGACTTGATTTTCTAGCACCCTGATTGACTTCGGATAGACACTGAAATAGGATGTTCTCGGGCTCGTCAAAATTCGAGGACGTGCAGAATTGCCCGTAGTAAAGTAAAGCGAGTACTGCTTTGTTTTGCTTGCGGAGTTTGATACTACCAATTTGTGAAACCGGTGCAATCCAGAGTTCGCATTCCAGACTTTGTGATAAGAGGAGGTAGTCGAGCCCAAGTGGTCGCTCGATAGGAGGACACCATCCTTTTCCACATTCGGAACTACTGCGCCGTCAGATTTATACGCTGTGAACGCTCCTCCAGCATAAAATCCAGAATCACAATAAGCCTGGACACTGCAGTTGAGCCCACCAGTGCTGTTAAAGGTTTTGCCATCTTCTGACACTGTATAATTGCATGCATTTCGTTTGCAGCTGCAGTCACACGTCTTGGTGCACTGACAGGAGCAGGGCCTCCGCTGACACTTGCAGCCGCAAACGTGGTCAGTACATTTGCAGCCACAGGATTGGCCTATTGGAGATGTGGTGATTGGATCTCCCGTGTTAGGATCACACGTGCAGTTGGCGGAAGAACAATTCGAGATCTCTTTCACTCTGCACGCACAGCCGCACTGCTTTCCGATGGGCGAGTGTGTAACCGGACTTGGTGAAAAAAAGTAGTTAGTAGAGCAGCTGCAGTTTTGCGTTGAGCAGTTTGAGTATGTTGCAGGCGAGCACTTGCACCCACAGTCATAGTCGAAGGGTGAATGCGTCAGTGTATCCACGTTGACAGCGTTCGCCGTTTGTGCAGCTATGCTGTATGAGCAGCTGCAGTTTTCACGTCTACAAAAGGCTCTTGATGTCTCCACGCATCCGCATCCACAAGATTGTCCAATTGGGCTGTGAGTCACGGACGTTGCAAATACACCCTTTAACGACGAACTTGTAGGACATGAGCAGTTCGCTGTACACGATACACAACGTCAGGATCCAACACCATCATTCCGATACTTCGTGTCTCACTCATGCGTGCACACATCGGCATGAAGCTACCTAGAGGTGTATAAAATTTTAAGGATCCTGTGGCTCTCACCGGCGGAACAGTAGGCCCTTTGACTTTCCGCACATCCGCAGCCGCAGTCATAGCTTCTCCCTGCTGTCCACGCAATGCTGTGTGTAGATGACTGCCCGCCGCCCACTCCTTGCGTACATGAGCAGTTCTCC
>Ga0115006_10003917_pt1 | contig 10259 bp, 5 predicted proteins | sample ArcOceMetagenome_3_FD_88943 | JGI IMG/M metagenome (GOLD analysis project Ga0115006, IMG submission 88943) | Marine eukaryotic phytoplankton communities from Arctic Ocean - Arctic Ocean- Svalbard ARC20M Metagenome | ecosystem: Environmental > Aquatic > Marine > Oceanic | place: Arctic Ocean...
CAAAAGAGCGCTGTCCAAGCTGGAGGCCACGGCAGCCACGCCGTCATAAGCTACCGAACGATGTTCGTAGGCACGCCACAGTCGTCGGCGAAGCCGTTGCTCGCCGACGAGAGTGGCATGGTCGATCCCGAGGACCGGCCTCTCACACACGTGCCTCTAGGGCGCGTGCGATGGGAGAATCCGATCGTCTCGGACATCTTCACGCTGCCGCCGATGCTGGAGGACAAGGCGGAGCTCTTTTACTCACGCGAGGAGGAGAACAGGAATCGCGTGAGCGTGACGCTGGAGTCGGGCCTGATCAAGTGCGTGGGCGGCGTCACCGTGTGGGTCGCCTGCTGCTACCTGCTCCTCGGCGGAGTGCGCTGCATGCTGCATGGCAATTGCACCGCGGACTCAGGCTAGAGCACATGAGCACCAGACGCACCACGCCGTCAGCTCGTCTGCCCGAGGAGAGGAGGACCTGACGCACCCGCGTCGACACGCAACGGTGTGCAGCCGACTGCTGCTCCGTTAGCGTTGCAGCCGACTGCTGCTGACGCATCGGCACCACCATGCCATTTGGCGAGCCCGCTCCGCGCCCCCGCCGCAGCGGAGCAGGCTCTGGATCGACCGGAACGAAGGCGGCCTCTCGCGTGGAAGCCACGCGTAGCCAAGCGCGCCAAGGAGAGCGGGGCGGCCCGCGTGATCGAGCTGTCGATCTCCTTCGCCCGCCCACCCAACTCATGGCCTAAGGTGAGTATAACTTTTCTTTGTTGGTTTCCCTACAATAGACACCCCATACCTATCATGCATGTGTCAGCTGAGATCTAAGACTCAGCGACGAGCTCCTGCTGCGCCGCCTGCAGCGCCTGCACCGCCGCCTCGTTGGGCGCCACACCGCGCGCGACGATCTCAGCGAAGAGCACCTGCACGCGCGCGCGCAGCTTCTGCTGATCCGATTGCGCCGCCAGCGCCACTGCCGCCGGCGCCGCCGCTGCCGCCGGCGCCGCCGCCGCCGCTGCCGCCGGCGCCGCTGCCGCCGAGGACCTCTCGCTCTCGTCGGCAGCCGCTGCAGCACTAAGGGCGGTAGCAGCACGCGCCACGTCTCGCGCCTCGCACGCCGCCTCGGGCGTCGGCGCGTCGGTGGCGCCGCGCTCCACGGCGTGCGGCATCACGAGCGTGCGCCACAGCTCGGTCCACGCCGCCTCCTCGCCGTGGAAGCGGCACGACATCAGGTGGCCGAGCCGGAGCAGCGTGCACGCGCGCGCGCGCGCCCTGTTTGGGAAGAGCTCGTGGGTCTGCGGCGACCACGGCCGCCCCGCGCGCAGCACGAGCTCGGCGGGCGAGCCGGCGGGCGCGTCGCCGGCCGCGTGCAGCTCGGCCGCGCGCTCGAGCGGCGTGGGCGCCGCCGCGCTCTTGCGCGCGCGGATGTCGGTGCCGCAGCGCAGCAGCGCGCGCGCGCGCGCCGCCGTGAGGTCCTCGAGGAAGAAGATGGCGGACGTCCAGTCGGCGCTCAGCACGAGGAAGTCGACGACGTGCTGGTGGCCCTCGGCGATCGCCAGCTCGAGGCAGAACGAGTGGTGGCCCTCGGGGACCTCCCGGCCGGAGGGGGACCGGTCGGCGCCGTGCAGGCTCAGCAGCCGCACGCACGCGAGGTGGCCCGCCTCGCACGCGGCCGAGAGCGGCGTGTGGCTCACGCCCTCGCTCTCCAACCTCGGCGCGCGGTCGCCCGGCGCGTTGGGCGAGACGCCCCGGTCCAGCAGCAGCCGGCAGAGCGGCTCGTCGCCCACGGCGCTCGCGAGGCGCAGCGCGAACCACCCGTCCGGGTAGCCCGGCCCCTCGTCGTCGTCGTCGTCGTCGTCGTCGTCGTCGTCGTCGTCGTCATCGTCGTCGTCGTCGTCGTCGTCGTCCGTCGGCTCGAGCGTCAGGTCGGCGCCGCGCTCCAGGAGGAGCCTCACAATGTCGCGGCTGCCCGCCATGCACGCTTCTCGAAGCGGCGAGCAGCCGCCGTGCTCGCAAATGTTGGGATCGGCGCCGCACTCCAGCAGCCACCAGACGCACTCGAAGTGGCGGTTGGCACACGCCACGATCAGCGGAGTCTCGCCACCTGGGCCGCGCTGGTTTGGATCAGCGCGCCGCCTGCGTGTCGGGACCTCGGCGCAGAGCTTCCGCACCCTGGCCACGTCGCCACGCTGGCAGGCGACGAACAGGCCGATCTCGGCTCGCTCAGCCATGGTGATCGCGCCGTCGATGAGTGCGGCGGCGAGGTCGGGGGTGAGGGGGTTCGCCATGTCTCTGCTGCGTGGGAGTTGGGAGCGCCGTGCTGGCAGCAGTTGTTATGGGGGCAGACCACCAGCCTAGACGTGTAAATACCGATAGTCTGTGCGTGGGAGTTGGCTGTTACTTGCAAAATAGGACGAGCGACTTGGGGCACAGTCGAGCGCCGTGCTGGCAGCGGTCTGGGTGACTGCTAAATGCCCTCCGGTGGCGATCGCGGAAGGATGGTGCTGCCGGGCTCCCGTCACCGCGGTCTTAGGGACCATATGAATTGAGCGTGTCGGCGTCGGGGGCAGACCAGCGCAGGAGACGGATGACGGCTGGTAGACAAGGACGGCGAGGAGGAGGGCGATGAGAGAAGGGTGACGAGCACGCTCGCGAGCACGCTCGCGAGCCGTCTCCTGGCGAGGTAGTAGTAGATCGAATTACGATTTATCGGATCGCAAAAGGGCCAACTAGCACAAAAAAACACGATCCACAAAAACACCACGGGGCCAAAACTGATCGGGCTTAACGTGCTAAGCACCGAGGACGTTCAGCCAGCATGCAAAAGGTGCGCCGTCCGCTTCATATTTTGTTTCATCGCATCGGCGAGGCCGGCGTGCGGGGCACATGCATGGACGGATCGGAATGGTGCTTGCACACGTCTGTCTTGGTCGCGCTTTGTCACCTCGGCTAGGCGTCGGACGCGTTGTTCTCCTTCGCGCCCCACGACGGCTCCTTCACGCCCATCTGGCTGGACGGATGGACGGCCGCCCGCAGCGCCGCGCACGACGAGGTCTGCTTGACCGTCGAGCGGCGTCGCCGCGCCGACTTGGGCGCCTCAACCTCGCCGTCCGCCACCGGCTCGACCACGAGTGTCACGCCCGGCTCGGCCTCGCTGCGCGTGCCTCCTGCCGCATAGCCCGCAGTCGACGTTTTGCGTCGCCGCCTCACCTTTGTGGCTTCGTCGCCATCAGCGACCGTCTCGTCCACCGGAAGCACGACGAGTGGCAAGGCCGTCTCCGCCGCCGCCGCTGCGGGCCCCTCGTCCGTCAGTACCGGCGTCGTCTCCACGGCAGGCGCGGGCACCAATGCCGGCGGCGTCTTCGCCGGAGCAGGCTGCACGACGGGCGGTGCCATCGTCTGCGACTTGGTCACTTCGCCGGCGACCGGCCCGCTGCTCTCGCTCATGAGCCCGCCACCGGCGCTCCTGGTGCCCTGCAGCGTGGCCTGCTGCTGGTCGCGCTTCTTGCGCGCGCAGAAGAGGCGCAGAACGATGCAGAGCAGCAGCGACACGACGAGCAGCGGCACGCCCAGCGCCGCGCCGATGACCATCACCATGCCGTCGTCGTCGTCCGAGCCCTCGTTGGTCTCCACTGAGGCATCCGTATCGTCCAGCGATGCCGCCCCGGGGCCTTGCGGCGGGACCGGCGGCGGCGTCGGAGCCGGCGGTGGAGGCAGCGGGCTTGGTGGTGGAGCCGGACTCGGCGGTGGAGGCGACGGGTCTGGCGGCGGCGACGGGTTGGGCGGCGGAGGCGACGGGCCGGGCGGTGAAGGCGATGGGTACGGCGGCGGCGTCGGCTCCGGCGACATCGGAGGTGGTGGCGTCGGCTCCGGCGACATCGGAGGTGGCGGCGTCGGCTCCGGCGACATCGGAGGTGGCGGCGTCGGCTCAGGTGACATCGGAGGTGGCGGCGTCGGCTCAGGCGACGGCAACACTGGAGGCGGAGGGCTCGGCTGGGGCCTCGATGGCGACGGCGGCGGTGCCATCGGATGGCCCTCCGGAGGCGTCGGCGGCGTCGCTGGAGACGGCGACGCCGGGCTGGGCGGCACAGCAGGCGGCGGCGGCGATGTCGGCGGCGGCGGCTCTGGCGACGTGCCGTCGAGCCCTCCGCCGGGTGCCTGCGGCCACGGCGGCGGCGGCGGCGGCGGGTGATGGACAGCGGTCACCGGGTCGGAAGTGACGGTGATGCCGAGCAGCGACGAGGCAGCGCTCGCGCTGCTCACCGCCGAGGAGACCGTCTCGTGCAGCGCGGCGGCCTCCTCTTCGTTGGCGGCGTCCAGAGAGAAGACGATGCTGACGCCGCCACCCGCTTCCGAGAGCCGGCGTGCACGCCCCCACGGAGTCGTTGCGGCGGAGTCGCCTGCGCCTTCACCGGCCTGTCCGACGACCCCACCGTCCACCTCGACAGTCTGCTCGAGGGAGCGGCGGCGTGCGCACTCGGGGCAGCCGCCACAGGTGGCAGTCCAGCCGCACTTGGTGTCCCAGTCCTTGTTGGTGTTGGTCACGCAGTTGGAGGCGCAGTTGGGCGGCGGCGGCGGCGACGTGTTGCACTCGGGGCAGCCGCCGCAGGTGTTGGTCCAGCCGCATTTGGTAGACCATTCGTTGGCGTTGGTCGGGCAGTTGGAGGCACAGCCGGGCGGCGGCGGCGGCGGTGACACGTTCGAGGTCACCTCGACTGAGCAGCCATCGGCGTCAGTCGAGGTGCCATCGGCCATCGAGTCGCACAGCGCGTCCTGCGTTTCGTCGTCGTAGTCTGAGACGTCGCCTTCCGCACTCATCGACACCTCGACTGACGCCTGCACGGCCGCCGGCGGCGGCGGTGTCGCGAGGCACTCGGGGCAGCCGCCGCATGCGGTCGTGAAGCCGCACTTGGTGCCCCAGTCGTTATTGCTCGTGGAGCAGTAGGGCGTGCAGTTGGGCGGCGGCGGCGGGTTGGGCGGCTCCGGCACGGGCGGCGGGCTGGGCGAGGCGCACTCGGGGCAACCACCGCAGGTGTTGGTCCAGCCGCATTTCGTGGACCAACCCTGGGCGTTGGTCGCGCACATGGACTCGCAGCTGGGCGGAGGCGGCGGCGGCGGCGGCATCTCGGCCCCGGCGGGCGGCGGCGGCGGCGACGGCGGCGGCGGCGGGGACGGCGGCGGCGGCGGGAACGGCGGCGACGGCACGTTGCACTCGGGGCAGCCAGCGCACGAGCTGGTGTACGTGCACCTCTCGGACCACGCCATGTCGGCCCTGGCGTCCTTGTTGCACCAGATCTTGCAGCCCGGCGGCGGCGGCGGCGGCATCGGCGGCGGCGCCGGCGGGTTCGGGGCGAGGCACTCGCCGCCGCTGACGGAGAGGCCGTCCTCGCACGTGACGCACGAGCCGGCGGTGGTCGCGGTGCCGCAGTCGAGGCAGCCGTAGTCCATGCAGCGCACCGTGAAGCTCCACACGTCGCCGGTCGTCACGACGCCGACGCCGTCGACGAGCGCGACCGCGTCGATCCGCCACGAGTAGCTCGAGCCCGGCGTCAGCGTCACCGTCGCCGGCGTGTACACGTTCTTGTCGTTGGTGAGCGTCTTGACCGTCGAGCCGACCGAGGACGTGGCGCCCTCGACGATCTTGACGCGGTGCGAGTAGGCGTCGCGCCCCTGCAGCCACATCAGGTCGGCGTCGGGCAGCACGCTCGTCGAGCCGTCGGGCGGGACCGGGCTCGTCGCGAAGGCGTACTGCTTGCCCGGGATCCAGTACCACTCGGAGCCCGCCTCGTACGCGCCGATGTCGGGCGCGCTGCCCACGGTGGCGGGCGCGCCGTCGATGGCGACCGACGGGTCGATGCCGGCGTCGACGAGCGGGCCCGACGCGAGCGGCCGGTAGTCGTAGTTGTCGTAGTCGCGGAAGAGCGCGCGCAGCTGCTTCGCGGGCGTGTCGCCGTAGGAGACGTCGGCGAGGTCGAGGTTGTGCGAGGCGTCGCCGGGCAGCTCGACGTTGCTCGTGACCGGAGACATCGTGCCGACGTTGCCGCGCGTGACCGAGTCGATGTTCGTGTACGCGTCCTCGTTGCCGTCCTCGTCGACGCACGACGACGGGAAGCAGAAGAAGATCTTCATGTCCTCGTTGTCGTAGTCGAGGCACGCGTCGCCGCACCCCGTCGACCAGCTCGCGCCGCTCACCTGGTTGCCGACGGCGCTGTTGCGGTAGTTGTGCGCGTGCGTCGCCTTCTGCGCGAAGCCGCCCTGCTGGTTGCGCGTGAAGACGTTGTACTCGAGGTTGTTGTAGGAACCAAACTCGCCGTCGGCCGCCGCGTCGTACCGCGCGCCGAGGCCGCGCGAGTCATGCACCCAGTTGAAGCGCAGCGTGCAGTACGACGTGGGCTTCGAGCCCTGCATCGCCTCGTTGTCGACGATCAGCAGCCCGCTCTTGGAGATGTGGTTGTACTCGGCGAGGTTGCCGACGCCCCACAGCCACGCGATGGCGCCCGAGCCGTCGTAGCGCAGCGTGTTGCGCGCTATCGTCACGTAGTCGGTCGTCGTGCCGAGCATCTGGATCGCGCGCGCCATCGGGTAGCCCACCATGTAGATCCGGTTGTGCGAGATCACGTCGTGCTGGCAGCGGCCGCACACGAGCGCGGCGCCCTCCGAGTACCACACCTCGTTGTCGTAGAAGGCGTGCGCCGTCGGCGTGTCCTCGGTGGGGCGCTTGCCCATCCAGAGCGACGGCACGACCACCTCGTACTCGTCGGGGTCGGCGTCCATGCCGACGCTTGCCGAGGCGGCGATGCCGAAGGCCTCGGTCGCCGAGAACTCCAACGTCGCGCTACCGAGCGAGCGGCGCGACGACGACGGGTACCTGTTCCGGCGTGAGGCGCGACACACGTGAGTATTGGCAGATCAGAGCAGGCGGCGGTGGATCCGTTGGTCGGCTGCGGCCGATCCGTCGAGTCGATGGGGGTCGAGCGCATCCGAGGCGGCGGCGGCGCACGTGAACTTGCAGCCGGCGATCGTGGCGTTCCACGACTCGTACACGAGGACGGTGGTGCCGTAGAACGAGAGCCCGCGCAGCACGAGGTTGGGCGTCTCGTAGAAGGCGAACGCGTACGTGTTCACCTTGCCCGTCCACGCCACGCTCGAGATGTCGTCGACGCCCGACGGCAGCCGCACGACCAGCCGCCCAAGGTCGTCGGCGTACCACTCGCCCGCGGCGTCGAAGGCGGCGGCGCAGCCGTCGACGAAGTACTTGGCGTGGGAGAGGTCGTCGGCGTACGTCTGGCAGAGCGTGTTGTCGCCGAGCGGCGTGTAGGTGAAGTTGCCCGTGCCCACGGCGTGGCCCTGCACCGTGTAGCGCCGCGTCTTCCAGTGCTCGTTGTTGATGATCAGGTTGCAGCCGTCGAAGGAGACGCCCTCTTCCGCCAGGCTCGAGTGGCCGTCCTCCCCCGGGCCCGGGTTGCGCGTCCCGGCGTCGACGCCGTTGCCGCAGGCAGTGCCCGAGTCGAAGAAGGCCCACGACTTGTCGATGTCCCACCAGTCCTCCGTCCAGACCTGCGCGTTCGGCCACCGCGCCGGCGTGAGCGGCTGGCCGTTGGCCCACAGCTGCCAGACCGTCCCGTTGACCGGCACGCCGTACGACTCGGTCGAGCGGTAGTCTGCGGTCGAGGGACGGAGGGTGGTGGAGAGGGGGGGTGATGTGGTGTGCGGTCAGACGATGCGTGAGGATGGCAGACTAGAGGCTTCGCAGTGGATGTGGGGGGGAGGGCGCGGGGCTAATCTGAAAGTCCAGAAGCTCCGAGGCTCGCCGCGGCGCACAAGTGCCAAACGAGTCGCTCAGGGTCGTCCAGCTCGTGGTGAGCTCGACGGTGCCGTCGATGATCGCCTCGGTGTTGCTCTCCTCGACGGGCCACAACTCCTCCGGCGCGAGGGCGATGGTCAGGTTGGCGATGGATTCGACCTTGTTGGCCGTGAGCATGCCGCCCTCCTTGTACGTGCCGGGGAAGAGGTAGCACGTGCCGCCTGGGCGCGAGTAAAGAGGGAGCCAGCCACGCGTGAGGCCCATGTGTGGAGGTGGCACGGCTACAGCTGGCGGCCCTGTGGCACCCGTGGCAGGCTCTCCAGCGCGCGAAAAGCGCGACCTTGGCCTCAGGGGAGCACCGTGTGTGTGGAGCTGGACGACTCTTCCAACGCGGGGCGCCGCCGCTGCCCGAGGTTCCCAAGTGGTCGATGCACGTGCTGATCGTGAGCAGCGGCGCGCTCGCCTCGCAGCCGCTGCCGCCGTCGTCGCCGTCGGGGGAGACGTAGCGCACGTGGCAGAGCGGCGGAGGCGGCGGGGTGGGCGGTGGGCTCGGAGGAGTGCACTCGGGGCAGCCTCCGCACGTGCCGCTCCAGCCGCACTTGGTGTCCCACCCCTTGTTGGTGTTGGTCGTGCAGGAGGTCTCGCAGTTGGGCGGCGGCGGCGGCGGCGCGTTGGGCGGATCCAGGCACTCCTCGCAGCCGCCGCAGTCGCCGAGGCCGGCGAGCCACTCGCACTTGGTTGGCCACGTTGTGGTGTGGCCCGAGCACCAGGCCCCGCAGCAGCTGTCAAGAGCACACAGGTCCGCCGCCGCCAGCGGCAGCGCGCAGAGGAGTGTGAGCACAGCGCGCATGAGTGACGGCGGCCAATTCCTACAGGGGCGCAGCTGGCAGGTAGAATGTTAAAAAGTCCGAATCTCTGTGCCGGCGGGGGACAAAAACGGCAAAAACCACCCCGACACTTTGCTTTTCGGACAACTATCACCCGCAAAACCCCACCCAACGCTCCCGCCGGCTTCAGGGCAAGAAGGCTGAAGGGGGGGGCGTCAGCACTCGCCGAAGTCAGCAAAGACGGTGAATGGCACGGCGGAGTGCGACGCGTCGAGCAGCTCCGTGTCGAGCATCACCTGTACGGATCAGGCGCGCGCGGCACGTGATGGCGTGCCAGCGCCCAAGGGCGCGCCTGGGACGCCGTCGCACGGATGGCTCGTCCACGCGCGTCTTTCAGGGGCGTTCCGGCCAGCGAAGGCGCAGCCTGAGGCCCAGGCCAGGGCGCTCCGAGTGCGTCGCGGTGGGCACTTGTCAACGGGCTACGCACCAGGAAAGAGTCGATGTCCTGCAGCTTCGCTCGGAAGAGCAGCAGCTTGCGCCCCAGCGCGAGCGCAGCCTTCTGCGCGCGCAGCGCCGCTGCGGGCGACGGTGCGCCCGGCCCGTCGTCGGCGTGGCCACTGCCCAGCACACGACGGATCAGCTCGCACCCGGCAAAGCCCGCGGTGAGCCGGAGGAGGTCGAGGTCGTCTGCATCCGAGCGGATGCACCCACCGGCACGAGCTTCGGTCAGATACGAGCGCCACGCGGACGAGATCATGCCGTGCACCTTCGACTTGCTCGAGGGCTTGGCCGGCGGCCACGCGGGCACGTTCGCCGGCCCGTTCTCGTCGCCTACCACCTCGCCCCGCACGGCATTGTCGATCACGGCGAAGAGCAGGTGTGCGAAAAATGTGCCTGTGTCGACGGCTGAGCAACCGAGAAAGCTCTCCTGCTCCACGACCTCGCACGATCCCGACTCGCTCAGCACCGCGGCGCCAGTGTTCACATCCCCGTGGACGGAGCACAGCGGCGCTTGGGCTGCAAACACGGCATGCATCTCTCCGGCAGCAGAAACGAGGGCGCGGTCCTCGCGCACGCTCTGCGCGTCGGCGCACCGCTCACTCTCCTCAAACGGCCATGCGAAGAGCGCGGCCTCCGTGCGTGCCCTGCTGTCGTCGTTCGCTGGGTGCGTCGGAGTGGAGATGTGCTTCCGCGCTAGGAAGCAAGCGACGTCGTCTGCTGCTCCAATGGGGCAGTCTCCCGCGCGCAGCGCGTCGCGGAGTGACCCCATATTGAAGATCGGTTTGAATTCCTGACTTCGCATACTTACGCCATGTATTGCATGCGCATGCCCTTGACGCCGTCGGAGCTCAAAAGAGCACCTCTCTCCTCATCCGCGATGCCTCGGACGGCGTCGATGGCGTGATGCTAGGTTCCTAGGGTATGTAGGAAAGCTGTGATTTTGTCCCCCTTTCCCTGCCTTTCTTCTGCTCCTTCTGTTTGGGCTGTTGGTTAGCTAAAAAACGGTCTCGACCTCCGTACAATGACAACTACATGGCGGAGATGAGGGCGCAGATCGCGGTGGCCGAGAGGTGCAAGTGCAGACGGATCGTGCTGGTCTTTGACGCTACCTCGCCGCCGGAGGTGCTGCGGCGTTTCATTTGGAG
>Ga0115006_10003918_pt1 | contig 10257 bp, 13 predicted proteins | sample ArcOceMetagenome_3_FD_88943 | JGI IMG/M metagenome (GOLD analysis project Ga0115006, IMG submission 88943) | Marine eukaryotic phytoplankton communities from Arctic Ocean - Arctic Ocean- Svalbard ARC20M Metagenome | ecosystem: Environmental > Aquatic > Marine > Oceanic | place: Arctic Ocean...
GGAAAAGAAGAGAAAAGAAGAGAAGAGAGGGAGGGAGGGGGGGGGGGGTGGATGGGGGTGGGGTGGGGGGGGGGGGGGGGGGGGGGGGGGGGGGGGGGGGGGGGGGGGGGGGGGGGGGGGGGGGGGGGGGGGGGGTTCATGATGAGACGGTTGTCTATTTATGGTGTTTGCTCTGAACCAATAATCTAAAGTACTTGTGCCGTGAACGACTATAATTTATTCGGCAAGGTGAAAAGTGTATGCCAGTTTTAATCTTTTCAACGTTTTCGATTAATCCACCTTGCCATGTCTTCCACTGTCTCCCTTGGTGTTCGAGCCGTCAGCCCCAGTACTTCCCTCATTGTATCTTGCGCCCATACCTCCCTCTGTCCCAACGGCGTCGAAGGGGTGAACGTCTCGTCGGCTGGGTTGGGGGGGGGGGTAAGCAACTTGAATTTTGCTTACCTGCAGAACCACATCCCCAACCTGAAATGCTGGCCTCACCTTTGACCTCCACCCCGTCTGCAGCTAGAGGCTCTAACCAGCTCGCGATCTCGACCCCAGTGGTGCGCACCTCGCTCGAAACTATCAACCTCTCTCCTCTCGCAGCGTTGGTAATGGCAGCCTTTGCAAAGGCTTGCGCTACATCTCTAACGTCCACAATAAGGCGTGACTGGCACCTACTTTCTCCCGAAAGCCAGCCCGAGAAAAGGCTCACCGAAACGGAGCCGGACAATTCAGAAGGGGGGAGGTGAGACGGGCCGAATATCATTGATGGACAAATCGTGGTTAGATATGGAGATCCTACTCCATCTTCGCTGGCAATCTCCCACGCTCTCCTCTCGGATTTCATCTTACTGTACTGGTACGCTCCCGCCCAGCCCGTCGTCGGGCTAGAAACTGAATTGTAATCGAGGTATGAGAAAGCCTGCGATGAGCGAGGAGCGAAGCGACGAGTGGAGTGGAAAGTTATGTAGGTGGGCGGTATATGCGAGGAGCGTGCGGCAGATGGAGCGTAGCGGCGACTGTCGATTGAATGATATGATGATGACCTTTGGCGATATATACTGCTGTCGCTTCGCTCCAGCCGTCGCTACGCAAGGTAGAAGAGCTCTTTTTGAATAGCCTAACCGGTATGCTGTTATCGCTCCGCTCCAGTCACCGCTACGCTCCTAGTCCAATCTCACCTCGCCATCTTTTGGTTCCTGCTTACCACCGCGAACTGCTGCCATTGACGAGGCCAGCACGACATGATTAACCCCGAACTCCTTAGCTGCATTCATAACGTTTTCAGTTCCGATGACGTTGGGTCTGACAATCTTCTCCTCTACCTCCTCAGGCTCGCAAGAGGAGAAAGCTCCAGCTAGATGAAAAATTACGTCAGGCCTCGTGCTCTCGATGGATCTCCTCACGGAGTCTATATCTTCCATGTCAAAGCACACCTTATCCGTCCCAGGGGCAGGCTTCCGAGAAGCAACGATGATTGAAGAGCACTTTTCGCATTGTTGGAGCTCTTTCACCAACGCACTGCCCAAATACCCCTTGGCACCAGTGACAAATGCGGTGTAGGCGTCGGTTACTTGAGCAACAAGCGCTAATACTAGCAATATGGAGGTAATCATGATGGAAGGTCCGACTTGTTGGTGACGATTTTTGGTCTGCTGAAATGACTAGGGCGTGGGGATAAATTTCGAGTGTATATATAGTTTGGTTAACAAAATATTTACCGCCACGTGGAAGTAAAAGATCAAGGAAGATCGGTTTCTCAATTGGATGTGTTCCTATTTTTTGCGCAAATTCATCTGCAGTTTGATGTAAACTTCAAGGAGGGAAATGACGGCGGCATCGTTACCCTAGCTTCCCGCTGGACCCATCTCTGTATCCATTATCGTATACATCTGTGCTGCCATCGTTACCGCCATCAACACTACCTAGCCCACCACTGCTTGTCAATGTCATCGGCACGACCTGAGAACCACTGGTACGTACACCACATGAGTTCTTCTTCCACGCCTTCTCCTTTACCATCTCCACAGCGCTTGGTAACAAATCCACAGGAATCCTCGACCTCATCGCTTCGTTTAGCCACTTTGGTTTGTCTTCCTGCCATTGTTCCTATTTCTCCTCCAGCAAACCCCTCACCTCCTCCTCTATCGACTTCCATTGATGACGAGACTTCTTGAAAATAGTCTTGGCCTTTGTCCCATCTTCCAGGCTGTCTCGAAACTTTCTAACTACCATATCTTTCCCTCTTTGTGGACTGACAAAAGTTGCGAGGTAGTTTTTATCGATTGTCATGAAGAACACAAGCAGAATAGTGACGAATGCCGGTAGTAATATGAATGTCGCTGTCCTGGCCTCATGGTATAATTCGTCTTGGCCTACCTCTTTGCCGTACATCCAAATTGTTACTGGCAGACTAGCAATTGTGAGTACAAGGCGTAACGACCACTGTATCCCGCCAATTTCTTGCGGGTGTCGAAAGTGAACGATGGATGTGAAGTCGGCGATCACCTTCACTATCGAGCGAAAGACAAGAGATGTGAAAATTTCGAGGCGGCCTCTCACGGGCAACCAATACCAAAAGTCGTCACGAAAGAACTTCACGTAAATATGAATGATAAGATCGACAGCTGCACGCGGGAAAAGTCGGAAATGGTGAGAATTATTGCAACGTTAGGGGTACTTTCCATCCAGTCTCACCTAAAAAGCCGAATGCCAAACTCTTGCCGCCGATGAGGCCCAGAAGAACTAAGGTTAGGGACCGGATGAGGAGGTTCAATCCCGACATAAACCACATGACGAGGAATATCAGCGTCCTCTTCTTCGCACTTGCCGGGATGTACCCGTAGAAGTCTGGAGTCTCGTTTCGTTTTTCTGGCGACACATCGAAATCGTAACTTATTGATGAGCAAATAAACCCTGCGGTAACTATTGAAGTCCCCAAGGACATCCATGCCGCTGTAGATGTCTTATCGTCTGAAGTAGCTATTGCGAGGAATTGTATCATCTCAGCGGGGATTGCTTCGGCAAAAAGTTCGATTCCCTTCGTTACAGTCATGTCGATGAGCGTGTCGGCAAGTGTCTCGTCCACCCCCTTTTCACCACCTGCAACACGAAATGCGTCAATCGTAGGTTTCATTCCAAAAAGGACAGGCAGTGCTTCGAACGCCACCCTCCTCGCACCTCGTTTTCTGTGCTGAAAACTAATTTGAACAAGCTGCAAACATATGGAGATCAACAAGCTCGCTAGGGTCATCTGGAAGAAGTTCGTCCTCTTGTCGAGCCAGAACACGTAGCACACGAAAATGTCTAAGCGAATTGCGGGTTAGGATGATTATTGAACCGAAGCCTAAGCTCAAACGGGTTTATTGTCGCCAGCATCATTGCTGTAATCTTGTCGCTTCGACCCTTGTCGAATCTCACCTGTTCCTAAATCAGAGATACTTGCCAAGGCGCCAACTCCAACCCTTGCTTTGAGGCCCCAACCCACTTCGCCAACTAATTTGCGTCCTACTTCTTCCAACATTGGACGGAACCATTTGCTTTCCTCGTCAAGTTCCTTGAGCCCAGGGAATTGGTGGATCCATTCATCAACGCTGGCGCTGGCAGTTAACGATGTGGCAAGAGAAATCGCAAGGCTGCGTCCAATTGATTCTCCGTCTTGGCTGTTCAGGACGTTGACATTTCCTGCGATGAGCTAAGGGATGAGGGATGAGAATTATTGCGGTGGTTGAGAAGTTGGGTGCGTCTTGAGCTGGGGTACGAGCACATGCCGCTGGTGATGGTTTTGTCAGCTCGTCTCTTTGCTCCTCGTTCAGTCTCACTTTTAACTTTCACCAAGGGAGTGAGATTATTCTTCAAGACTGAAATCAGCATCGGCTCGACGAATTTGTACTTGCTTGCAAGCCCACAGATTGCCTTGTTCGATTCGATGTACGCCTTAATAACCCCTTCCTTCTCTTTCTCCTTAGCCAGTATCATCAAGGCCTCGCCCATAACTTTACCGTCCTCGGCAGTAACCACTGAGCTTGGCAGCAAATCGTTAAATAGAACCTTGAGTGCTTAATATGATCAAGGCTTGCCATCAGCGTAGATTTTGTGGCCTCCTTCGATACTAACTTTCCGAGGCTAAGTTTGGAAATGAATTCTATCTTGACCTCTTTCTCTCCCCTCTTCTTGAACTTCATGGTTGTTGTTTCCTCCGCTTTGTGGACTCCCTTCGTTGTTGTTCTTGGAAGCTCACTTTCTGACGTCCTTGGTTTGGACTGGATAATAATTGTGTTCTCGTCAGTCTTCACGAGGTTCATAATATTGAGGTACTCCCGATCATTGTGAGAAGATCCGTGTTTAGGGCCAAGCTTTCTGCGTTTCTTCGTAAGTATCTCCCATTCGCCTCTCTTTTCTTCCTCGAGAGTCCTTTGTATGTCCCCAGAAAGTGAAAGATTCACCCTGCTCGTAAAGTCCCAGAAGAATGCTGCCGCTTCTTCCAAGCCCGCCCGAACCGACACGGTTGTCCTCCCCTCGCCCTTCCCACTGGCACCCTTCTGAATATGCATGAAGGTGTTGTCGCGCCCGCTAACTTTTATCCCCGGCTTGGCTTCGAATCTTTCCTCAAAGGTTTCGGAGTTGTTGACCTCAAGGTTTCTCATCCTCTCGACAATCTGCAATCTATTTACGGTGTCAATACCAATGCTCCTGTCGAATTTCTTCCTGATATCTGGTACTACTGACGTAAACCTTGGTGCGAGGCTGCGGTGAGCGAAGCGAATCACGAAAGGGGTTGGGATTATGGGTGAGAAATATTGAGGAGATTGGTAGGTAAGCTCGTTGCTTCGCTCCTCGCTCTGCTTCACCTGTTCATTATTCGTGAGGGTATTATACCGCTTAAATCGACCTTTGTTGTGAATGTCACCTTGGTTTCTGGCATCGTTGAGTTGTCCTCCAAACAAGAGTCTTATGATCTCTGTCAACCCGTGGATCGACCTAAAGATCGAATACCCCAGGACTTTGCACTTGCGCAAAGATCACCAAAAAGCTGACCAGGATATCAATTTTTTTTAAGCCGTGCCCACCACCCCCCAAAGGATTCGAAGAACCAAAAAGTTTGAACAGAGCCCACAACGCTCTTAGGCTTGACTGGGTGGGTTGCACCACAGTAGTTTGTATCGTAGAAGTAGACCCCAACCTTTCCCTGCTCATCTTTTTCCCACATTACCTTCGTCCTATATTCGCGGTCTGCAAAGCCAGGGATCGGGACGCCTAGATTTCTTGTTGTGAGGTAGTAGAGGCTGTGGTCGTTAATGCGTTTCACGGCCATATCAGTGATTCCTTGATCTCGAGCTGATCTCTTGTGCTGTCTGCTGTCGAGACTGCAGAACTCGTAGCTGGCGCAATCCTCTACACTGGCATCTAAGACAGTAGTTGCAACACCAGCAACCAGACTTTCGCCATCCAAGTGAACGAGCTTTAAATTAACTTTCGAGTCATCCATTTTGGTTTCCTTGTACTCCTCGCTATCGTTGTACATTGCGTAAAACGCCTACTGAAGAGCCGAAGGTTGTTAGTTGTTGTGCTGCAGTAGTATACGGTCGTCTGCTCCTTGTCCAGTCTCACCTTCCCCGTCTTGATCGCCTCCTCTTCCTCCTCCGGGTAGATTTGAGGCTCGTTCTTGATGGTGTTGGCGAGGGAGGTCAAAGCGGCGCGGTCAATCTCCTCGTCCTGCTGGAATGAGTCAGCAAGCGTTTTTACTATCGCAAGAGCAAAAGGAACCTTCTGGTTCACAAGCCAGGAAGGGATGAAACCACCCGCGTCGAGGTATTGGAAAAGCTGAATCTTGCACTGCTTAATGCCTCCTGCACTCTCGATGTTTGTAGCGGTAAGGATAACTTTCGAGGTACCTGTTAGGGACTGCCATTCTCCCAATATTTCCACCGTAGTCGATAACACTGTCTGTCGGTACTACAGCAACTGAAACACTACCATCGTCATTATTTCGCAAGATCAGCTTCGCGACGAACTCAAGGTTGTTGAGGGGGAATGGCATGGACTTGACAGTTGCCACCAATTTCTCGTTGACCTTGCTTCCCCCCTCCCGAATCTCCAGTCTCGCCGGATTCCTTTCCTTCCTATCCACGGCCATTCGCTCTTCACTACAATACTCGAAGCACCAAGAGCAAGCCTCCTCCGCCGTGCAATCCACCGCGCTCTCTGCTTTCCCAAGCGCGATGCTCCTTTCCCCCCTCGCCTGCTGCTTGTAATTGATCCACATCTCAACGCCTGCGTAGGGCGACTCCAAATCCTTCCATCCCTCATCCCTCCCAAAGAGTTCGTCGACTTCCTTGAAAACCTTTTCCTGGTCCTCCGATAAGTCAATGCCCTTCTTTATCCTCTCGACCAACGCGTCCCTGATCTTCTTGTCCACAACCTTTCCGCTCCCCCTGTACTTCTCCTGCATGACATTGGCCCATTCGAGTTGTTTATACGAAAGGTAATTCAAGGCTTTGGCTGGTAATTTCGTTTTCACGTCAGCAGACTGCGATGAGTAAAGGGTGAGGGGTGAGAATTGTTGCATTGGTTACGGTTGAGTCGTGTCGTGTGGAGGTACGAGCGCGTACGGTTTTGACTCACCTGCACTCCTGTCCATCTACAAATCTTCGGAGCAATTTCTTCGACAATATAAATTCCTTCCGATGTACCCTCGACGAAATTCCCGGCTCATTTAACAATACTTTTCTTCGCGCCCTGGTACTGGTTCAAGGGCACGATTCCAATCTCAAACCTCTTCTTGCCATCATTTCTGTTCACTTGGCGCCATGAAATCCAGTTATGAAAGATTCTGTGCTGTAATGGAGAAGGGAAGTAAAAGCCAATAGATTGTTGTAAGCTGCGGGAACCATCCACGTTTGTTCTTGACGCGATTGGCAAGTTGCCATTTGCTTTTACATGCTCTTTGTAATTGTGGTAGGTGTTGTCTTCAAAGAGGTAGGCGAACAATTTTTCTGCCGGAATGCCCACCTGACAACTGAAGGCGCCCCAAATGTCCTTGCCCTTGGTCCAAAGGAACTTGTCTACCCTGCTCTTTACTGTCCCCTTGATTCTCTTACCCTCTGCGATGAGCGAAGCAAAGAGCGGGGCAAGGAGCGAAGCGACAAATTGGGGGCGGCTATGTAAGTACGCGGTATAATGCTTTTGCAGGCTTCGCTCCTCGTCCGATCTCACCTTCGGCCAACTTTTTCTCGAGTCCGCTTAGATTCTCGAACATCCTGTTCTCTTGATCCGTTAGCGGCGGTACTCGTGGCACCACGATGTCAAGGAAGTTCTGCCTGATTCTCTGCGGTGAGCGAAGCGATGAGCGGAGGGTTGGGATGAGAGATAAGAAATATCGTGTGCAGACTTACTCAACGCTGTGGTGTCGCCGCTTCGTTCCTTGCTCCGCCTAACCTCGTCGATAATTTCTGGCTTGTGGAAATGTTTATTGATCTCAACAAAGATTCTCTTTATGGACGCTGAGCTTTCCTCGCTGCTCTTGTTGAGTGGCCGGGAGTGTGGGGAGGGGTGTTAGTTAGGCAGATAGTTTTCGCGCCGTTCTGGTGTTGTGCTCCTGTTGCCCGACATCTCACCTCATCTTGCTCTTTCCAATCATACCCTCTAGATTCTCGCCTAAGCTTCCTTCAAATGCCTTTCCTTTATTGAGCTTTCCGGAACTTGGGGACGGTGGCGTTGACAGCATATCTGTCCCCGCCTCCTTTTCCGTTCGAATTAAATCAGGGTGCAGGTCTCCTACGAATGTGAGGAAGCATTGACCGTGGGGATATCGCTCGAGCTTGAATTGCAATGAGTGAAGCGAATAGCAAATTTCGACAGGGGTTGGGATGATGGGTGAGAATTATAGCGGTAGTTACAGAGGAGTTGTATATTGTACCGAAGGGCGAGTGCGCGGGGTTTTCGTTGCTTGCGATTGCGTTGTTAGCTCGTCGCTTCGCTCTTTGTCCGTTTTCACCTCCCCTCGGACGACATTGGCGAGCGCGACGAGATGATTGGACTTGATGCGGACGTCTTCGAGGTTGTCCAAAGCATTGTCTGTGATTAGAGAGAGCGAGGAGAGTGAGTACGGGAGGGGTTTGCGAGGAGCGCAACGACGAGTATACACGTTCTTATATGAATGTGCCATTGCTTCGCTCCAGCCTTCACTTCTCTCCAGTCTTCCTTCGCTCCTCGTCCGATCTCACCTGATAGCTCGTGCTCCTAGACAGACTTGAGCTGAAGGAGGATGGTGGAGGGGTCGTAGTCCGTGGACGTTATGGTAACATCGAGAATATATTCAACGACCTTTAGTTTTACAAGGTGCTGCCAAAAGACAATGTACCTGTCTTCGGTGCACTTTTCGAGCCTAGTCCTCCGGAGGACTCCTTCTTTGGAGTCTTCCAGGAGAAAATTGAGTGCTGCCATGGGAGTATCATGGATTGATTTGTCCAACCGGATTTGGTTAATGCGGACTTCAGTGGAGAGGTCTGGGGTGGCGGGTGGGAGAGGGGGAGGGGCGATGAGCACGAAGGGTTGTTAGTTATGTAGGCGAAGATGAAATGTTGCTGTTGATTCGCTCCATCCTTCCAATCTCACCGATTAGATCTCCCGACCTCTGGTTGTGCTCACACACGATCATTTTATGGACCTCCTTCGCTAGTCCCTCCTTTTCATTGCCGTTCTTGGCTATTTTTAGTAGCGCATTCTCCGCTTGTGTTAGGCAACCTTTGAGTCTTTTGATTTCCAGAAGAAGGTCGTCGATATCGTCTCCGCAACCTGTTTCTCGGGACATGGTTTCACTACTCTGAGGGTATTCGAAACTGTATTAGGCTCAGATCCGTATAAACCTCCTTTTCCAGTGGAGCGATGCCTGGGATGGTTGAGGTGTGTTGGGCTTGAATTCAAGGGTTAGGGTCGTCGGTAGGGTCCGCTCAGGTTGCTGTGAGGTTGAGGAGGGCTAGGGTGGAAGACGGTTTAACAGAAATTACTACTTGGTGGTGTTTGGCTTGCTGGATTTGGTTGCTGGATCCATGCATGCTTGCTAAATCCATGCTGAACCTTATACTACAACTAGCGTGTTGTTAAAAATGCAGCATTATGAGATAGCTGGTAGATTTTGAACTATGCCCGTGCTATTGTGAGGGTCATTATGACCCCTAAATGATCAAACAAATTTCTCCCCTCCTATTATTAGATTACAAAGTGCTATTGAGATATATATATGGATAAAATAACTAATAAAACGAAATCACAAATACTCAAAAGTACCATTTTATAAGTTTAAAAAAAGTCAAATTTGACATATCAAGAATACATACAAACGACAAAATAGTAATATATTATAATACATATATGTTATATGTATATAAATAAAATGATCTAATACACAATTATAAATTTTAATTAATTTACAATACTCAAACATACTAGTGAAGATACATAAGATACATAGTATTCCAATTAAGGAAAAAAAGTAAACAAATAAATCATAAATATATTCAATGAAACACAAATATGCTTGGAATAGGCACATTCAGAATCAATTTTTTAATCATTGAAATCGGGACGTTAATAGATTTTAGCTGCGCCCTATTTCTTATCACCTACCGTTCAATATATAAACTTTCTCCCCCAATACGAATTGCGCTTGCGACGTCCATCTGTCTTACCAAGATTGGCGATTCAAGGTGAGGGGGACGTTTTAGTGAATTTGAGAACACGCCACCGCCGCTTTCACGCCCACTTTCCGGGTCGTCGCTGCGCTTCCACCTCCGCCTGGTCACTCCTCCTCTTCGCAAGGGATGATCCCATGTACCAACTAAAAAGCCAAAAAAAGCATGAATATAAGCCTACCAAACACATTGTAAAACAGAGCACACCAACTTCGTAAGCACGGATGGACAAAAAAACGAGACATGGGGAAATAGAACCCCCGGAAAATCCTTGGAAGGGATTTATGTTGCCACTACACCAATGTCCCTTGCGTTACAGAATGACCGGGAGGTAAGTTTGTGTTACAATTTTAGCCAACATCCTCGTTTATGGTTTCCTTAGACCCCCCCGTTTCGCTAAAAAAGTACCCTACAATACACAACAAACCACTATAAAACAGTTCCACTACCTAACCCCCCCTCTCGCCCTCCTGTCAGCCCTTAAACATTTATTTCCTCAAAGGCAGTGTCGGATAAAGTGAAAAAATCCAATCTCTCCACCCCCCCGCCCCCCCCACACCCCACCCCCTCTCCCCACCCC
>Ga0115006_10003922_pt1 | contig 10254 bp, 5 predicted proteins | sample ArcOceMetagenome_3_FD_88943 | JGI IMG/M metagenome (GOLD analysis project Ga0115006, IMG submission 88943) | Marine eukaryotic phytoplankton communities from Arctic Ocean - Arctic Ocean- Svalbard ARC20M Metagenome | ecosystem: Environmental > Aquatic > Marine > Oceanic | place: Arctic Ocean...
CCTCACCGCCCGCGGCGCCACCCCGGTGACCGTCGGGTTGGCCATCTCGTGCTTCTCGGTGTGCCAGATGACCTTCGCCCCGATCCTGGTGGGGCTTTCCTCCCGGGCCGGGATTGGTCGGTCGCGCATACTGCGCCTCTGCTTGGGTGGGGCTGCCGCCTCGTCGCTTCTCATTGCCTTTTCGAGTTCCGTGTATGGCGTGATTGCCGGTAGGGCGTTGGCGGGAGTATTCGCGGCATGTGTGCCCGTGGCTCAATCGGCTGTTGCCGATTTGATGAGTGGAAATAACGGAGATGATGGCATTGACGCCGGGGAGGAATCGGAAGAGCAAGATCAACTGCTGGCGCTGGGATTGAGCCGAGTATCAGCCGCGTCGCAGATGGGCGTGGTGGTCGGTCCGCTGGCTAGTGCGGCATTTCAGCATGGATTTGAGAGGATCGGTGTAGCACCGGACTTGTGCCTGCCGGCGGTCTTCGTGCTCAATGCCGTGAATGCTTTGTTAGTATTGGCGCAAATGAGCATAATGGATCGGCGAGAAGACAGAGAAACAGCAACTTCAGCAATCAGCAGAACAGCCAATCAAAGGAATGGAAAAACAAGTGAGGATGACAAGATGGAAGCAAAAGATATTGGCTCACACCAGTCCTTTCTGCTGGCACAGCCCATGCTTCGAACGATAACCATTATCGTTGGCTGGACGGCAATTCTCTCCAACTCAATCTATGGGCTGTTCGCTCCTCGTGCCATGGGCTTTCAGCAGGCCCAGCTAAGCGCGACTTACTCCACGGCCGCGATACTCATGGTGTCGATGCAGATCATCTTTGTCAGATTGGTAGCAAAAATCGGCGAACACCGAGCCTGCTCTCTTGGCATCTTGGCAGCCGGGCTTGGAATTGGAGGACAATCTCTTATCCGCTTCCAGCCGCTTCACAGCATGCTCTATTTTATGAATAGAGCCGGTGCGGCCATTGCGGACACATCAACGGCAGCCCTGGTGGCAAGCTCCTCTGCGAATCGAGAGGATCGATCTCGCAACCTGGCCCTGCTGACGAGTACAAGAGCTGCGGCTAGAATCTTTTCTCCACTGCTTTCCGCGAAATTGTTTCAACTCAGTATACACAGCTCGGTGGCACCAGGTGCCCTACCTTTTGTTCTTGCAGGCTGTCTTTGTATGGCAGTCGCTCCGTTTCCAAGCATTCTCAAGAGAGCACAAAGACGACATAAAAAGCACACACGGTAATAAAATGACCTCGTAAAATATTTTAACATAATTCGCTCTACGAATAGTAACCGATGTGCATGAGATATAGAGCTTTCCCCACATAAATGATCAATTGTGCAAAACTCGCTAGGGGGGACCTAGTAGACCTTTCCATCGGAGCTCCGGTTGGAGCGATCCTCAAAGCGGGGAGGCTCCCATTCATCGCCACGTGTCCACTCGCCAGAATCTCCGGTTATCTTCCTGCCATATCGATCGAATTCATCATCATTGCCTCCATTCTGAGGACCATTGGACGGAGGATCCCACTCTTCATCTCGACCTACGTCCATCGGCGAATTCATGGAACCAGGCCGCTGCTGCTGAGCGGAAGCCGACGACCGCGGAGGAGGGGGGATGATGGGCTGACGCTCCTCTTGCTGGCGGGAAGGAGGAGGGACAATGGGCTCGCGCGGCTGCTGCGGCGGCGGTTGCTGAAAACCCGACGAGCGAGGTTGGGGAGGGGGCATCCTGTCATCGAACTCGTCCTCGAATCGCCGGTCAAAGTCCTCCTGCCGATCAAACCGTGGATCAAAGGCTTCCCGGCGCTGCTGCTGCCCGTCGTCCTCTTGCCGCCTCTCGCCCTGGCGGCGGTCGAGGTTGTCAAAGATCTCGTCGATGGTCTGCCTCTGTTTGCCGACGTCGCCGACTTGACCACGAGGCTGCTGGACCCGCTCCTGCTGAGGGCGGGTACCGCGACCCTCGAGGGGTCCGCTGAAGTAATCTTGTCCACCGCCGAAGTCATCATTATTGCGTTTCTCCTTTCCGATGTCACTGAGACGAACCGAACTTTTGGGCTGCTGTGCCGCAGGCTGCTGCATCGGAGGAGGAGTCTTGGGAACTCGGCCGTACGGGTCCCTATCCTGCCGCTGCTGCTGGTTGGACATGGCGGCGTTGGGATCGCTGGGAACGCGCACGTACTTGTCCTTGCGGCCGACGTTGATGCCACCCGCGCCGGGCCCGGCGGGCCGGCGATACTCGTCCCACGCCGCATCCTGCTTCTCCGTCTCGGCCGCCTCGACGTCCAGGACCTCCTCCTCCTTGTATCCGATCTCCCGCTCGAATCCCACGACGTCCCGCCGGGCGTTCTCGTACAGCCGCCGGATGCGGAACTCCTTGTCGGCCTCCATCCGGTCGAGGTCGGCGTCGATGACCTCTTGTGCCTGGTCGCCGCGGCCCTCCTCCTCCAGGCGGCGGAGGAACGTCTCGTGCTCGTACTCGAGCTGGTCGATGGCGTCGTAGACATCGACGCCGAAGCGGTGCTTGCGGGCCTTGATCTCGCGATCGAGGAAGCCGATCTCGGTCTGTGTATGATGAGAAGAGGGGAATGGTGAATGGCATGTAAGTGTACATGAAAGTATCTTCAATATTTCAAGATGTACGCAGCTGTTACTTCCATCATCATGCCAAACCAAACTGAACCAAAACTGAACTCACCTTGAGGACGGCGATCGTCCCCGAGTCGGCCACGAAGTTGGAAACCTTGTCGAACAGGGAGGGCTCGCCGCCCGGCCTCCTGCCGCCGCCGATGCCTCCTCCTCCCGGCGGGCCGCCCCTGCTGTCCTTCCTGGGCGGCGGCCCTCCTCCGCGCGGCTGCTGCATCGACGGCGCCTCCCTCGGCGGGGCGTCCATCCTCCCCCCGTCGCCGCGGCCGGGGCGGCCGTACGCGTCGACCCCTCCTCCTCCCGGCGGCGGCGGCGGGCCGTCCATCCTCATGTCCCGGTCGTCGTACTCGCCGTCGTAGAAATACTCGCCGGGCGGTGGGCCGTCGAAGGGGCCGTAGGGACCGGGGCCGGGACCGCCGGAGTAGTACGAGTTGGTCAGGGCGTCGGCGGTGCTGTTGGAGGCACCGCCGCTGCCAGCGTAGCGGCCGCCCCACACCTTCTTCTTGCCGACGGCGGCATTATCACTGCGGCTGCTGCTGCGCCCATCGTCCGCGGTGGGACGACCGTCGGCGTCCTTGCCCAGGTCGCTGAGGCGGACTCTTCCGCCGCCCATGGATGTATCATCACCACCATTATTGTTGCTGCTGCTTCCTGGAAACATTCCCCAGAGCGGCCCCTTCTTTTTCGCCGGGACGTCCCGCGCATTACGATTATTCGGCCGCTGCTGCTGCTCTGGGGCACGATTCGGATTATTCGGACCGCTCCGAAGGCGGTCGACGGCCGCCGCGCTGCTCTGGTCGAGCGACACGGCGCCGCCGGTCGATCCCGTCTGCGGGATGCGCCTCGATCGGTCCCCGTCGAGGGGGGCCGTCCGGCCGTCATCGTCGAACAGGGGGCGGAAGGTGGAGGAGGAGGAGGTTCCGACGCCCGATCGGGAGGAGGCCAGCGAGAACAGATTATTTCGCCGTTGGGAGGAGGACGCTTGCGGATTGTTCTGAAAGTTCGTTGGGGCGACGTAGGCGGATACGGAGATATCGCCGCCGCCGCCGCCGGTCGAGGAGACGGCCAGCAGCGCCAAGAGGGCCGCGGGCGGGTAGCGGGCCATCGTATCGCTGAGGAGGAAGCTGGTAGCTAATAACGGCTTAACGGCCTCCGTTCTTCTCTGGGAATTCCGGGAATGACAGAAGACAGAAGCCAACCGCCATTGTTGAGCGAGTCTCGCTCGTTACATGTATGCCGGGTGTCTTCCATCACACCGGTGCCACACCGGCCGAGCCGCGCCGGCCGAGCGAGCAAAACCGCCAACCGAACGAACCGCCGCTCCAGCCTTCAATAACAGAGCATCCGCTCGTACTCTCTAGCTAGCTACGTAGTAGTCTAGTACCAGCCTCGCATCTTGTCCTAAGTGTATGATACATCGCACGTGGTGCTGAATGCGGCATATCTTAAGTTGCGGCGAGAGCGGAGGAAATATACACGTAAATGGTCGTGCATGGCGACGAATCCCCAAGAGCACGACGCAAGAGAAGGCGGGGCCTGACCGCCCTCATTTTTCTCGGGGCCGCGGGAGTGACCGCCGTGGCGGTACACGTACTTGCAACCTTTGGTACATGCTGTATCGCCGAGGTGGAATGCACGGCTTACGGGCCGTGTTTGCTGCTCCGGCTCCGCCCCGATGGCGTCGCCGTCGACGACGGATACGAATCTCGGAGCGCGCCGTCTCGGTCTCGGCCTCACACCCTGCCGCCGCCGCCGCCGGACAATCGCATCCGCGAGCTGGACCCCAACGGTACGTTCAGCTTCGTGCACATCTCCAAGGCCGCGGGGTCGTCTTGGATCGCCTCCCTCCAGGGCCTGCCGCTGGAGAAGGTCTGCCCAAAAAGAAATAATGGGGCCGAATTTTCTGTAGAGTACCAGACTCGGACGCACTGCAATGGTTCCGACTACCACATGGTATCGCTACGGAGCCCGCGGCACCATGTGTGGTCCCTCTTCACGATGTGCAAGTACAGCGATTGGGGACGGAACATGACGAACGGCACGGCCTTCCCGAGAAGCGGGACCGCCGAGACCGACGACGAGAGGGACTTCGAGGCGTTCCTGGACCACTTTCTCCCCCTGGGAGGAGAGGGCACCGTCGACGAGTACAAATGCTACCATCCGGCCAATTACCAGAGCCGGCACCTGGACGTGAGGGGGGTGAAGAAGCCCCACGGGGTCAGGGACCTACCCCACGATGAGTACCGGTTCGAGCCGAACCTGAACCACTCCCTCTCGGTGTACCGCGACCAGGACTTCGTCCCCGTGGTGGAGCTCTTTCACGAATCCTCGTGCCTCCTTTACCACCGGCTTGGCCCCCTGGCCCCCTCAAGGGCGCTGCGGTATCTGGACCAGCGGTGCCGCTGCCCCCAGCCGGAGATCAGGGAGGGGGGCGAGGATGTTCTGGAACCGGTCCACATCACGTACCACGCGTTGGGCCACCGGCAGGATCTGAAAAACCTGCCCAAGTCGGCCCTCGACAAGGTGGCGATCCTCACGAGGGTCGATCGGGAGCTATACCTCGTGGCGCTGGGGGAGATTTTGGCCGAGGTGGCGTGGCTCGAGTCGCCCGCTGGGCTGGGGCGCAGGGTGCTTTGCGACGAGGCGATTGAAAAGCTGGAGCCGGAGCTGGCGTACCTCGACCGGAGCTTCGCGAATCTCTACAGGGACACAACGGACAAGCTAAGTTAATGTTGGGGCCATAGACATGGATGTATGTAGAATGATTTGTAGCTGGAATTCATAGATCTTATCTTGACTTATCATTCTTATTATACTAGGGATCCCTAGACTAGATGCCATGCGGTCTGCGGTGCCCCCACATGTGCTGTTTCGTTGACGAAGACAACGAGTATCCGGCCAAGGAGGGCAAAGCCTGCGATGTATTCGAGCCATGTCAAGTTTTGTTGTTGTAGAATTTTAAATATCACCCTGCTATACCTCTTCATACATTTGCACATTTATTTGGCTTTACACAGCTAATTAATTACTTCGTATTTTGATTGTACATTGCAGGTCTTTCGTTGGACATTTCGTAGCATAATATTTCGTACAATTGCTTCGCTTGGGTACACAATTCTTTGTACACATACATGATATATAATTCACAGATAATTGGGCTCGTTTCGGTTCCTTCAGCGGCCACACTTGCTCCTTTTCCTCTATTCTTGCACAGTTGAATACAAAGCGAATGCCACCTGGCTACCAAAGCCAGCGGCGAAGCGCAGAGCGTATCGAAACGCGTAAGGACCTCCCTTGGATATGTTAAGCTTTCCAAGGTACGGATCCTCCTCCTTGTAGTTAGGGACGGGAGGGATGGTCTGCTGAGTCAAGGCCTCCACGGCCGCAACATCCTCGAAAGAGACTCCCATGGGGTGTCCCGTAAAGCCCTTGGTGCTCAGAAGTGGCATCTTGAGTAGCAGTTCATCGCCAAACGCCTCGCGGAGAGCCGCAACCTCATTTCCAGCACAGCTCGAGGAAGGCGAGGCGTGAGTGCCGGTTTCGTGAGAGAGGTAAACGCCGTGCGAAGCGACTTCAGCTTTGCAAATACCATGGACGAGCTCGATGTCGTCGAGGAATCGCTTCAGCTCCTTGGCGATGTGCTTGCGGTCGAGTGCGGCACCGTGAAACGCAGAATTTGAGTACTGAGTAGCCAAAAGTCGAGCCTTGACGGAGAAGGGTCGCAGAGGTGAGAGTCGTAGACGTCTGTCTGAGCTTTCCTCGGTCTCCAAAACCATACCAATTCCACCGGCACCCAGGAGCATTCCAGATCGGCGCTTGTCAAAAGGGCAAGAAGCATCTTCTACTGCCTCAGCGGTTGTGGCTGCACCAAGCGCACGGAATCCTGATCCGAGCCAAGGAAGGAGAGCAGGTCCGGATGCATTATCGCCGGCGACAACTACAACTCTCTCGGCGCGGCCCGATATGAGCATATCTTGAGCCATCGCAATCGCTTGGGTGGTACCAGCGCACGCAGCGTTGGTCTGAGTATTGGGACCACGGCAACCTGCCAATTGAGCCAGCTGAGCATTTCCCAAGACAAGAACACGGAACAAGAACTTGCGATCGAACTCATACGGCTCGCCGACGGAGCCATCGTCGCTATCCATGCCTTCAATCTCTCTGGCGCGAGTGAGCAGACGGGCAAAGGCGGCCTCGTCGTCGTCGGACAGCTCCCTCTCCGGGGAGGCTCGCAGAAGGCGACTACGGAGGGCCGACACCAGTCTCATCGTATCGGCGGCTCCGACCGTCTTGCTTTGGAGAAATCGCATGACCTCCCCAACGGCGGCATCCATAGCCGGGAAGCTCGAGGCATACACCACCCCGGTCGAGTCACGATACTGCTCGGGCAGAACCCACTCCTTGGGATCGTTGGACTTGCCGCTGACAAGTCCTGCCGATTTGAGAGCCTCCAAACCGGCAGCCACGGCCACCTGAGCGGCAATGTCCATCGTCTCGGCAAGGCCCGGTGGGACGCCGTAGGATGCCGTCAGGTCAATAGTGCCCAACTGAGCGGCAACCTTGATGATCTCATCCTGATTGTCGACGGGGAAGCGCTTCCTGGTCCCATCGGGCATCTTTCTAAGCTGCACGACGTTCTTGTCGATGAGCTCGGCCTTGGTCTGGCCGCTGATGGGGGTGATGCAATTGTCGCCGCGGACCAGCCGGTCCAGATTGTCGGGACGGAAGACGGGTCCGTCCCCACCTCCCGGCAGGCCGGCCGATGTACCAGTGATGACGCACGCGATGCGACGCTTGACCTCGGCGCGGAGGTCGTCGGTGCCGAGCTCTTCGCTGTCCGACAGGACCCTGAGCTTGCCGGTGACGGGGCAGGACACCTCGTCGCGCTTCTCGAGTCGCAGCACGATGGGCGGGGCCAGCGGAGCCCCCGGCTTGTCCATGTGGGCATCGAGGGGAACGCGGCTATACGACCGAGTCCACTTGGCATCGATCCCGTTCAGGTAGTACGTTCCAGGGAACAGCCGGCCCAGAGTCGGATAGACGGGAGAGTAAGGAGCGCCGGCGCAGTGCATCCTGGCCCGGGTTTCCAGGGCATGGTCCAGCTCGCTGGGGTGGACCAGCTCGCGCGACGCCAGTCGGTCCGTCAGGTCCATCGCCTCCGCCATCTTGGCGATGCTGAACCGTTCGCGAATGGCGGCGGTGGTGGGCTCTCGAACGTGCAGACGGTACATGGTGGCCAGAGCGCCGCTGCCGTAGCTGAAGACGACGGCCGTCTTGCCGGGCGTCAGGTCGCCCCGCCCCCCGGCCCGATCGATGAGGGAGGCCAGGCCGAAGAAGACGCTGGCCGTGTAGGTGTTGCCGATCTCCTGGGAGGCGGTGTTGGCATCTCCCAGCCGCTGCCGGAAGCTGGCGGCCGACACCTTCTTGAGAACTCCCTCCAGCCTCTTGTCGGCGTAGGTATCCTCGATGGGCACGTCGAGCCATTCGGCCAGAGAATGTTCTTCCTCTCCCTCCTCCTTGACATCGCCCTTCATCGTCTTTGGCGACGGGACGGGAGAATAGTCCTCTCCATCCGAGGCATCGCTGGCCGAATCGTCCGACGTCAGCACGGCCTCGGGCACATCGACGTCGGACTCGGATCCGGTCTCCTCCTCCTCCAGCCGCCGCTGCTCCCGATGACGGCGGCGGGCATCGAGCAGAAACAGCCGGGCGTAGGACTTCTGCACGAGCTTGTTGTACGGGGCGTGGAAGACGAAGTAGTCGGCGCCCTCGGCGGTGAACTGGCTGCTACTGCCATCCTCCTTGCTGCTGTCGTCATTGTTATTGTTCTTGCTGGTCAGCTTCTCCGCGAAGCGGGTGTACACATCCTCCAATGCCCGGTAGTAGCACACCTGGCTCAAGCTGCCGTCGACCGTCGGGTACTCCACCGTGTGGTCCGGCTTGAAGAAATCCCACACGTGCGCGGCGTGCGTCGCCCTCTCCCCCGGATCGACCATGGCGAGCGGCGCATCCCGCCCGATCAGGACGGCGACCGCGCCGGCCCCGCAGGTCGGCCGGGCCGGACCGCGGGCGTACGCCGCAATGTCGGCCGCGACGACGAGGGCGTACCGGCCGTCCCACGCGGAGGATTCCACCCACGCCAGCGCGTTGAGGAATGCGGCGGTGCCGCCGTAGCAGGCGTTGACGATCGTGGCGCCCTCGACGTCGGTGTTGGATCCGAACAACTGCATGAGGACCGTCTTGGTACTCTTGCTTTTGTCGACCAGGGTTTCGGTACCGATCTCGAGTCTGCCGACCTCGGTCTGAGGGTCGATGCTGTACTTGTCGAGGAGGGAGTGGACGACCGTGAGGGCCAGGGAGTTGACGTCCTCGGCGTCGCCGGTGAGGCCGATGCCGGACTGGCCGAGGCCGACGGTGTGGCGGCCTTTGGAGACGGAGGTGTGCTCCTCCAGGGTGGATTGCGACACGTACGTGGAGGGGGTGTACGCCTCGATGGCCAGGATGCCGACGTTCTTGCCGTTGCCGTTGTTTCCGTTGTTGCAGTGGTCATTGGCACTGCTGTTCGCATCGGCGCTGCGGGGCGAGGAGGAAGTGCCACCGGTCGGAGGGCGGCCATCGCCGCTCCGGTCCGAAAACGAGAGCGACCGGGCGACGCGGCGGATCGACGGGCCGGCCAACGCGCCGGCCACCGTGGCGGCGCCCATGGCCAGGGCCGCACTCGTTCCCGACGTGGAGGTCGTTCCGGAGGTCATTGGATATGTGTGTCAACTGAGGTGAAGGTTGATGGCGTCCACGAGTTAAAAGTGCCGCCGGCGTATCTTTTTTCGTCCCCTTCCAGCTTTCACAAGATCTTTAAGCAGGATCAAGTCCACGGCAGAAGCGACGAATGGAACGGCGGCAAGTACTACGTAGTATCTTGATAATGAAAAATCAAGTTCTACACTGAAGGTGTTCCGATCAGCAGCCAGGGGCGTCAAGATGAACAATGCTGCATGCAATGCGATGATGGCAATGATGGATGGCCATCATCAAATCCGATGAAACGCCAAAAGATTTCGCAGATGTCAAAACCCTGGTCATTGGTAGGGTCTCCAGCAGAGCTGGGGCGGGGAATTAGAGGGCGACCGGGCCCATTTATTTATTTTAATCTTGCTAGTAGGTAATAATAGGTAAAGTCCGGAGTGTCCAAACAATGAATATGAGCGCGCGGCCGTGCATTAAACAAGTACATGTACGTGGTGCGCAGAGGTTGTCTATTTGATGTAGTTAGCCGATTGATTTCCTAAAATGAATGGTAAACTGGGAGTGCTTGGACTTCTTCCTCTCGACCAATTCTGCAAAGGCGTGCTGCGTGGTGCTGGAATGCACATGAGTCAGCCCAACTTTCGTGATCACATGTCCTGCACGGACAAACTCGTTGTGCGCTTGGCTGCCTTCTCTCACTATGTCCACGTGCCCCCCGTCCGCGACACACATTCCAAGCTTACGAGAGGAAAGGAACGCAACGGAGTAAGTCTCTTGTGTCTCACGGTGCTTGCGTAACTCGGCCTCCCTCGCTGCCTTGGCCTCCCTCGCTGCCTTGGCCTTCCTCGCTGCCTTGGCCTCCCTCGC
>Ga0115006_10003923_pt1 | contig 10252 bp, 7 predicted proteins | sample ArcOceMetagenome_3_FD_88943 | JGI IMG/M metagenome (GOLD analysis project Ga0115006, IMG submission 88943) | Marine eukaryotic phytoplankton communities from Arctic Ocean - Arctic Ocean- Svalbard ARC20M Metagenome | ecosystem: Environmental > Aquatic > Marine > Oceanic | place: Arctic Ocean...
CACGGCGAGGGCAAGATCATCTTCGACCACGCTCGACGATGACCACGACGCAGGCCCATCATCGGACGAGGAGGCGGACAATGCCATCGCGACCGGCAGCCCGATGGAGCGGTGCGCTGCCATCCTGAAGTGCCTCACAGTGGATCCCATCAGCACGTGGTTTCTACAGCCAGTGACCGAAGAGGAGGCGCCCAACTATAGGCTCGTGGTCACGGATCCGATCGATTTCCGGACCATCGGTGACAAGCTGCGTGACAAAATGTATGGCGAGGACCCGAGCGCGTTCGCGAGTGATGTGCGCCGCGTGTACTGCAACGCCTTGCGGTACAACTGGTCTCCCGACAACCCGTGCCACCAGGATGCACAGACGGGGCTCCTGTGGTTCGAGCAACTTCAAGCCGAGGCGCAGCGCGGCGGCGACATGCCGCCCGGCTCATCGGGAGGCTGCAAGAGCAGAAAGCCTGGGGCGAGTCGGCTTTCAGCCTCCCGGCCTCTCTCCCGAGGAGGGACGGGGAGCAACCGGAAGAGGGCCGAGATCTCCATGTCGCACATGGCGGGCTTCAGCGACCCGAAGGTGCACGCCGAGGCCATCCGCCACCAACTGGCCGAGTACCTCGTCAAGTGCGGCGGCACGGCCGACCTCGTCGACGATTTTGAGATCTTCTCGCAGCAGCGCAACACCGGCATAGCGGCTGGCTCTCTCGACACGTACTTCGTCGCGCCCGAGGGCAAGCGGATGCGCTCGCGTCTCGAGGTGGCGCGGCACTTCGGCCTGGCTCCCGACACTGCGGCAGAGGCGGCCAAGGCGGCCAAGCAGCAGGAGCAGCAGGAGCAGAAGCTCGAGCGCGAGACGAAGCGGCAGGCGCGCGCGCAAGAGAAGGCCCTCGAGAAATCGCTCAGGGTACCGAGGGCGCGGCACGAGCGCTGGCTAAAAGTCGCGCTGGCCCTCCCCATGACCACAGCGCCCCATCGGCCCGCCTGGCTTCTCTGTTCTCTGAAGACACAGGGAGGGGGAGGGGGAGGGGGAGGGAGGGGGGAGGTCCGCAACACATGGAGTGCCTTGCACTCCGCCTCAGAACGCCCTCAACATGGGACTCTCCACTTTGAGCCAACAGGCGCGAGGAGCCGGGGTGGGGCGCAGACGAGGAGCTAGAGCCCGCAGTGCCAGACGACAGCCTGCCTTGGCTGGCTGCCGACCCGTCCATCGGCGCGAGGCCTGTAGCTCGTGATGCAGATCGTGATCTCCTCTTGCACGGGCTGCCCGCCCGCCTGGCTGGCGACCTGCTCGAGGCAGCCGACTTCCTGCGCGCCTTCGGAGAGCCGTTGCAGCTGGCGAGGCTCGGCGCGGCGGAGCTCGCGCAGGCGCTGTCGAGCCCGCCGTCGGGCACGCTGTGGCGCAAGCTCAACCTGCTGCAGGTGCAGCTGCTCCAGCTGCTGCTCGCCGATCCCAGTGCGGCGCGCTGGTGCGCCAGCGGTTTGAGAGGGGTGCCTGCCTTCGGTGTCCACGCCAGCCATCGGCCCTCCCGGCCACTGAGGGCCTGGCCCACATCGAAACGCAGTCTAGGCTGGCCTGGAGCCGGAGCCCCAGGGGGCGTTAGGGTTAGGGTGAGGGTGAGGGTGAGGGTGAGGGTGAGGGTGAGGGTGAGGGTGAGGGTTAGGCCGTGCAGCCCGTCTTCGAGCGCCGCCGCTGAAGCTGAGGATCCCGCACCTCTCAACTAGGTGGGTTGCCGGCTCGAGGCTACGCGAGGCATGGTGGCACCCCGCCTCCGAGTCTCCCATCGAGTGCAACCTGGAGCAGTTGCTGCTCTCGCCCGCGGCATGCGCCGCGCAGCCTGCCGACACGCCAGGGCCTACTGCGGCGGTGGAGCCCACCGTCGCGACTCTTCTCGCCGCCTGCGCTCCCCCCGCAGCTGGGCCTGCTACCAAGGCCACTGCTGCCGAGCCCGCCGCTGCCGAGCCCGCTGCTGCTGGGGCTGCCGCTGCCCCGAGCGCCAGCCTCCCCGAGCGGCCCGCCAGCCCCTCCGAGCAGCCTTTGGCAGCTCACGCGAAGACCGCAGCCATGAGTATCGACGGCGGCGCTGCCCGCGAGATTGAGGCGGAGGAGGACGAGGACGCGCTGGGTGACGAGTGGCTGGAGGACTTGGAGGCTCTCGCGCCCATCCACGGCGACCCAGCGTCGCGCCCTCCTGTGGCCTCGGCGCTCGTGGCGGCCATCGCGCGCTGCAGGCAGCCGCACGTGCTGGCCTTCCTTCGCCTCGCCCTAGCGCGCAGCCATGCGGGCGAGTCGTGCACCGCCCGCCGCGCTGGCCTCTGGCTGAGCACACAGATCCGGCACAGCCGTCCCGGCTTCTACCCGCGCGCCATGAGCGCCATGAGCGCCACGAGCACGGGTGCGTCGCTCGGCTGCGAGGCCGCGCTGCCCCTGCCCACACTGTTTGCGGGCAACCCCATCGAGGGTCTGGACGGCCGCAAGGGACTCGACGCGGTCCCGAGGCAGCACGTCGACATTGGCACGTGGGTGCAGTGCGAAGAGTGCTCGAAGTGGCGCCAGCTGCACGGGGCCGAGGCGCTGCGCCCCCTCCCAGAGAGGTGGTATTGCCACCTCAACACCGACGCGCGCTACGCCAGCTGTGACGTACCTGAGGATGACGCGGCGACGGACTCGCAGCGCCCGCACGCCAGCGGGGCAGATGCGGCGCTGCAGGGCGCGGTAGCTGTCGGCTCGGATCTGCCAGGCCGTTCTGGTGCAGCGAGCCCTGCGACGGCAATGGAGACGGACGAGGCTTCCGACGAGATGCAGGTTGGCGAGCCTCGTGACGAACCTGACGCCGTGACGGCAGGCGCATCGGCATCGCTCGCACCCGGCACGCCCTGTGACAATGGGGAGGAGCTGGCTGTGGTGCAGCCTCCTACGCGAGATGCGAAAGCTGTGGAGCTGGCGCAGGCAGCGGAGGCGGAGGAGGACGGTGTCGAGGACGAGGACGAGGCGAGCGGCGCCGAGCCTAACGAATGGCCGCCAGTCGACGCCTCGCCATTTGCTCAGGGCGCGCAGCAGCTGCCGTTGCGAGACGCCAGTGGCAGAGCGACGATGGTGGACGGCCTTGCACCTGCTGCTGCGGTGACCGCGAACGGTCTCGGCGGCGATGGTGGCCGCGATGGTGGCAGCGATGGTGGCGACGAGCCTCACGGTCCTCAGGATGACGGCATTGTGGTCGCAGCAGCGGTGGTGGAGGACGAGGCAGCGGTACGGGCCAAGGTGGAGGTGGGGGTGGTAGCCGTGCGACGGCACGCGGAGGAGACCGACTCCAACAGCAAGGAAGGGGAGCCGTGGGAACCGAAGGGTGAGCAGGGCCAGGCGTGGGCGGAGGAGATGCAAGAGGAAACGCAAGGGACACAGACCATAGGACCGAATACGCAGGAGAAGGCGGGCCAAGGGGAGAGTGGCATAAACGAGGACGAGGACGAGGAAGCAGAGGAGCCGGAGACGCCGGAGGCGCCGGAGGAGCCGGAGCTGGTGTTCGAGGATTGTGGTAGCTGCAGGTTTTGTCTCGACAAGCTCAAGTTCGGCGGCCCCAACCGGCTTCGAAGGGCCTGCGAGCTCAAGCCAAAGCGGGCGGCGCCGTCTCACAGCCACCATCGGCGGGTGGCGAGTATCCACAGCAAGAGTATCCACAGCAAGAGTATCCACAGCAAGCCGAGCCGCTCCACTGCAGGGAAGCATTCGCGCGAGGAAGCGGTCGAGAGCGAGCCGAGTCGCCCCACCCCCAAGCGGCAGCAGCAGGCAACGCCACGAGCGGCAGCAGAGGGCTCTGCGCTGTCGGCCGCACCGGCCAGTGGGCAGACGGCCGCCGTAGCCCTTGCCGCCGCCGCCGCCGCCATCACCGCCGCCGCCACCGCCTCCGCTCAGCCGCAGGGTGCTGGCAATGTGTGGAAGGTGGAGGGCCTCCGAGGCAAGCGCTGGGGCCTGAACGGGCCCGAGTATCTCGTCAAGTGGGAGGGGTATGCAAGCGATGACGCCACTTGGGAGCCCGCGGCGAATCTGAACGCGGCGTGCGTAGAGGGGTGGGAGGCTTCGGCTTGCGAAGGCGAAGCCGCGGGCTTGGCTGGCAGAGGCCTCCAGCCCCCCTCGCCGCTGGACCCGGCGGCGGCGAGAGAGGTAGACCGCAGGCTGTGGGGCGGTGCCGCCGCCGAGGGGTGGCGGGTGATTGCGCGGAATTACGGCAGCCGCGACGCGTCGCTGTTCGTCGGGCCCTCCGGCAGCAAAATGGCCAACCGGAAGGAAGCCTTCGAGCGGCGCGACGAGGAGTCCTGCTTCTCGCTGGCGGAGGGCCTCGACGCGCTCGACCACCTGCGAGCGCGGTGCTACCGCGAGCCACGCCTGATGGTCGGATGGTCAGTGGAGTATGCCACGGCCAGCGACGCCGGCTGGGACGCGGGGGCGGTCGTGGGCTACGACGGGCGTTCTCGCCGCCACGAGATTCGCAGCGATGAGAGCGGCGAGCTGAGCTCGCGCAATCTGGAGACGACTGCGCACCGGCTGGTCTTCCCGCTCTCTCTGCTGGCACGCTGGCACCGCGGCCCGCGCCCGACGCCCTTCCACGTCACCCTCTCCAACTGGCCACAGCTGGCCGGCGCGGTCGTCACGCGCCTGCAAGACTACGAGTACGCGCAGCCTGGCGCCGCACCCATGGTGGACGAGCCTCCGGAGGGGCAGCCCGTGCTCGAGGCGCCGCCTGCTCTATCGACGCCGGCCGCGGCAGCTGCGGCAGCGATGGCTGCGCCCGATGGGGCTGCGCCCAATGGTGCGCCCGAAACTGCGCCCGAGGAGGCACGCAAGGCGGAGGCGAGCTCGAGCGACCGCCGGGCGTCTAAGCGCATGCTGGAGCGCGACCCGATCGAGACGCCCGGAGCCAAGCGCGAAGGGCCCAAGAAGACTGTGGAGGTGGAGGCGGCTGGCGCAGATGTGGCTGGTGCGGAAGCGGCTGGCGCGGCGGCGGGGGCACCGCCTCCCGCCGACGGCGGCGCCTTTGCCAGTGCGCCGCCGCCTCCCGCCGGGTGGGCGTGGCCTTACGAGGGCGAGAGCGTCGAAGTCGAGGTGGAGGCGAGCGACGAGTCGCCACCCGCGTGGGTCCCGTCGAGGGTGCTGCAGGTGCTCGTTGACGGCCAGTTCCAGGCGCGCATTGAGCTGCCCGACGGCTCCGACGCGTGGGATGACTGGTTCAGCTGGCAGGACGAGGGCACCGACTGGCGGCGCAAGGCGACCGGTACCAAAGGCAAGAGGCGCAAAGGTGCCAAAGGCGCGCCTGCCAAGGCGGCGCCGATGGCGGCGCCGATGGCGGCGCCGCCACCCGACCCCAGGGAGGCGGTGCTGCAGCAGGCGGTGCTGCGGCTGGCGAGCGTGCGACCAGCCGAGGCCACCGCAGCCTACACGAGCCTGCTGGCCGAGGAGCGCCTGGCGCTGCTGCTCGCGCTGATGCGCGCGGCGTGCGACACGCAGGAGGCTATTTACCACCATGCTCTGGCTCTAGTTACCATGGCTCTAGTTACCATGGCTCTACTTACTCGACTGCAACTCACTATACTATACAGGATGCAAGCCGCGCGGCGGAGGAGCGGCAGCAGCGCCGCTTGGAGATCTCCGGGCAGCTCGAGAGTGCAGAGCGCGACCAGAAGCGGGCAGCCAAGCAACCGAGCTAACCTAACCCCCACCCTAACCCCAACCCTAACCCCAACCCCGACGCCGACCCCGACCCCGACCCTAACCCTACCCCTGACCTTAACCAGGCGGCCAAGCAGCAGAGGGAGGAGTTGCGCAGCAAGCTGCGTGCGGAGCTCGAGAGGGCCGCCAGGAAGAGGGCGGCGGCAGAGGCGGCGGCGGCTCGGCGCGAGTTTGAGAAGGCGAACCAGGTGACGACTGCCTCGTGGCACACGCCACCGCCCGAGGAGGTGACCGAGGCGCAGGTGAACGCGGCGGTGGCGAGGCTAGCGGAGGCGGACGCGTGCGGCGGCGTGGTGGCGACGATGTCGCTCGCGGCACTGACCCAGGCGGAGGAGGAGCTTGCGGAGGGTCTCGAGCAGCAGGTCGCACATGCACATGCACATGCACATGCACATGCACATGCACATGCACATGCACATGCACATGCACATGCACATGCACTGCGTGTGTGCACTGCGTGTGCACTGCGTGTGTACTGCGTATGTATGCTCTGCACGCACGCTGCACGCACGCTGCACGCACGCTGCACGCACGCTGCCTTGCGCGGGCAACAGGCGGCGGGCGGCGACGACGCGCAGTGCAAGGAGTTAGGAGTCAACCAGGCGGTGCAAGCGGCGGCGATGGCGGCGGAGCTGACGCGGCTGGGCGGCGAGCTCCGGCGGCGGTGTGACACGCTACACGCACCGCGCGCACTCGCACTGTCCGAGCTACGTGCGGCGGCGGCGAGCGGCGACTACGATGAGCTACACGACGCGTTGTACAGCGCGCAAGAGGCGGGGCTGCAGGTAAGGGCAAGTAAAGGAAGAGTGCTACCTACGTACCACTGATCTACTTGCTGTCTACTTACCCATCACCTCTTCTCCACGTGCCCTTAATGCAGGGCGACTTCGCCACCGACGGCATCGGGCCGGGCGGCCGCTGGATGACGCGCGAGGTGTCATACTTGCTATGGCTATGCAATAGTTGCCAATCGTTGTGCCTGGATTTAGGAGCCCGCCATCGCGGAACTGTGTAGCGCGCGAGACGTGGCTTGTGATGCCTTTCCATCCACGTACCACTTACCGACTTCCTATATGACGCGCGAGGTGCGCGACGCGCGGCTGCAGCTCTTCGCGGCGGCGAAGCGGCGGGCCGAGGAGGCGGCGGCGGCGGGGCAGCGCACGGCGCTAGCGGCGCTGCGCATGCGCGGTGAGACGCTGGGCACGGACCGCTGGGGGCGCCGCTACTGGCGCTTGGCCGATCAGCGAGTGTGGGTGCAGCCGCGCACGCCGGGGCTCGCCGCGGTCGTCCAGGCGGCGCCTGACGCGGCCGGCGACGACGCGTGGCAGCTCTTCGAAGGGGCCGAGGTGCGCCGCTCGCCCCGGCACGAGGCTGGCCCCCGCATGCTTTACACTTAGGCGCACCGTGCGTGCGCCCCTGCATGGCAGGCGTGCGAAGCCGTCGCCAAGTCGCTTGACCTGCGTGGGCAGCGCGAGCGCGCACTCACCTTCTCGCTTCGCCGGGCCGCCTGGCAAATGCGCCGTGATGATCGATGATCCCGAGGGGTTGCAGGGCCCGGCCGAGCAGCGGTCTTGAAGATTGTGGAACCGGTGGACGGGAGCTGGACGGGAGCTGGCTGGAGTCTATCCAGTTTGCGCCCCGGCCGTACTGTGAGAACGCGGGAAATGCGGAGGGATGTCTTGGTATTGATGTAGACGGGGGACGTGGGTTGTGCGGCCGAGCGAGCGCGCGAGCTCCGTCGAGCGCATGGTCGAGCGGAGAGCGCGTCGCATGTGGTCCGTGGCCGAGGGGGTGAGTTGTGCTGGCGGAGGTGTGGTGTGGATCTCCGGCTCGCTCTCTCCGCCGCGTTGCTCGCGTGGGCGCGTGGGCGTGTGGGCGCGCGCCACACAGCCCACACCCGACACCGCACACGCGAGCGCAATATACGAATGAAAATGAGCTCAAAACTCAAATTATACACACTCACAGTTTTGTAATCTCTAATCGTTTTCCGCACCGCACAGCACTCTCTAAAGTAGCTGGCAACTTTTTGGCCGGCCTCACCGATGGAATGTCACAACTAGAGTGTATTGTACCCAACCCTACCGGTTGTGGGGTACCGGGGATCAGGCCGAAGAGGCACCATCAGCCTTCATTCAGCCATCAGGGGGAAGAGTGGAGGGGCTGGTGTGCTACGGCTGGCGGTTGGTTTCGCGCTTGTCATCGCTTGGACTTCGCAAGTTGGGCAGCCTTTCTGTTGGCGTCCTCGAGCGCTTGCCCGCGAAGCGCCCCCGCGAAGAGAGAGGGGTCGTCCTGCACCAGGTGGGAGTTGGTCACCTTGCGGAAGGTTTGTTTTTTCTTCTTATTCTTGGCCGCCTCGTCCTGCTCCGCCTTCCTCTTCTCGGCCGCCGCCTTATGGCGCTGCTTGCGACGGTCGAGCTGGTCGGCCGTGCGCACCTTGCGCCTGAGCAGCAGCTCCTCTAGATCCCGCCCCTTGGGCACCATCAGGTCGTCCCGGTAAGGACCTACCTTCTTTGAGTCGAGCATGTCATCCCCGTGCCACAGGTTTCGCATTGCGTCCGAAGCGCGCTCGCACACGAGCGGATGGAGCAGGTGCTCCACGGGGCTGAAGAGCACCTGCTTCTTGTTGTCTGCCCGCGTGACCATAGAGCACCTTCCAGACTCGATGAACTCGTCGATGACCTCGTCCACCTCCTTGAACGTCTCCTCCACCTGCCATGCACATCATGCATGCATACAGCAGCACATCATGCGTGCATGGCATGGGTGTACGCCACGGTACGCCACGCGTGCGTGCGTGCGTTGCATGTATGCGTTGCACATGCACATGCCCTGCACATGCCCTGCACATGCCCTGCACATGCCCTGCACATGCCCTGCACATGCCCTGCACATGCCCAGCACATGCCCTGCACATGCCCTGCACATGCCCTGCACATGCCACGCACATGCCACGCACATGCCACGCACCGGCAGCTCGCTCCGGAGCAGCGACTCCACGTGCCCGTCGGCGGTGCCAGGATAGGTGTGCTTGAGCAGGTGCAGTAGCGAGTTGCGGTCGCGCACGCCTGGTGAGGGTGAGGGTTAGGCTTGGGGTTGAGGTTGGGGTTGGGGTTAGGGTTAGGGTAAAAAGTCAGCCAGCGCGCGCCGTGGGCTGGCAGGTAGCGCAGGCGTAGCGGCACTCCAGGCTCCTCGACCGTGTCCACCTTGATGTTCTCCCGCAGGACGTCGAGCAGTGACGCGTGCGCGTTGAGGTCGATGCCGGTGCCCTCGCGGATCTCGCCAAGGCTGGCCTCGGCGTAGTCGGTCCGTTGCTTGAGGAAGGTGAGCAGGTCGAACAGCGCTGCATGCGCCGGGATGTTCTTGCCTGCGCTCCGGAGAGGGCGTGAGCGGGTGCGAGGGTGGCGTGAGCGGGTGCGATGGCGTGAGTGGCGGGCGCTCTCTGCCTCCTCCGTGGCAGGGCGAGGGCCACGTGTCCACGTGCTGCGCTGCCGGCTTCGGTGCCCTTTTGCTTCCATACGACCTCGCTGCTGCCAGCCAGATTCTCGTCATCATACGCTGCCTTCTCGCGCGCCCGCTTGCGGGACGCCGTCGTGGTGATTGTCTTTGTCCACTTCTCCTTCATCGGCTTCAACTCCGCCTGCTTCTTCTCCTCCCTCTTCTCGTTCTCGCGCCGTTTATCGTCCTTCTCCTGAGCCTTCGCTTCTCTCTTTGCGGTGCGCGCCATCGCCTCCTTGAGGTTCTTGTCGATCACCGACATGGCTGCGCGCAAACTCTTCGTTTACCGTGCGTGGGGTCATCGTCACTCTTCCAGCTGTGCCTGGTCGTACTAATTCCCCCCCCCCTCCCGAGTAGGGGGGACTGAACCAGGGTCCCTCCAGGCTGGTCCTTTTAACACCCTGAAGGTTGACGCCCTCTTCAGTGGGGAATAATAAACCAGCGCGTCCGCACCGACCGGCGGCTCCGTCGAGGACAGCCACGCAAATGCTCTCCTCGCTCGCCCTGGCCTTCTCCGGCGCGCCCACCAAGGACGCCGTGCATCCGGAGCGGGTTGCGCAGATCGCCCACCTCGACAAGCACGCCACCTGGAAGGCGGCAGCGCACCCGCGCTTCGCGGCGGACGCGCCTGGGGCTTCGTCTTCCCTTATGGGAGTGAAGGGGAACTGGGTGGAAGATCTCCGTGAGGCCGTCCGCCAGGGCGAAGTTGAGGAATACGCGCCACACCCCGACACCTTGGCGGTCGCAGTGCCCGACTCATTCGACTCGGCCACGAACTGGCCTTCGTGCGGCAAGACACTCAACGACGTCAGGGACCAGTCGAACTGCGGCTGCTGCTGGGCATTCGGCGGCGCGGAGGCGGCGTCGGACCGGATGTGCATCGCCACCAAGGGTAAGCTCCAGATGCCGCTTTCGGCCAACGACGTCTGCTTCAACGCCGGCGGCTTCCTCTCCTCCGGCTGCAACGGCGGCCAGATCTCAACTCTAACCCTTCCCCTCACCCTTACCCTCACCCCTCCCCCTTCACCCCCCCCC
>Ga0115006_10003926_pt1 | contig 10249 bp, 13 predicted proteins | sample ArcOceMetagenome_3_FD_88943 | JGI IMG/M metagenome (GOLD analysis project Ga0115006, IMG submission 88943) | Marine eukaryotic phytoplankton communities from Arctic Ocean - Arctic Ocean- Svalbard ARC20M Metagenome | ecosystem: Environmental > Aquatic > Marine > Oceanic | place: Arctic Ocean...
CGTCCTTCAAAACTGGAAAGGTCATCATGAGGTTCTCCTTGAATGCAGCCTTCTCATCCAGGTCTTTCAGCTTCTCTATACTCCTCCCGGTCTTAGTCTTCTTGTAGTCGCTTTCGAACGCCTGCTCCAGGTGCTGTTTGGTGTCGAGCTGGTACGCTGCGAAAACGCTGTTCTTCATGGTCCATTCCAGCTTCCTCTTCTTCTTCATCACCACCGTCTCGTTGTTCTTGCTCCTAGGCCGAAGTTTAATCTCCTCGTGAGCCACATTCAACCTAGGTTTCACGTCCATGACGTTAACCAACTCAACATTTCCGTGATTCTCAGCTGGTGGGGCCTCGAACATGCCGTCTCCCTCCCCAGCCAGCACCTCCACCCTCTCCTTCCCAGTTGACTTCCGCACCACCAAGCAAGGCTCACTCTCGTCCTCCTCATACACCTTAGCGTTTACGTCTCGCTTCACCATATTGAAGAACCACCCAACTCTTCCAGGAGGAACCATCCTGTGTATCACCATCTGCGACGACGACGAGAGAAGCGAATTATTTTATTAGGCCAGGAACAAAAAACAAGAACGCAGACAAAGGCCATCAACGTGACCCCCCCTCCCCCTTCCCCCCTCACCTCTCCCTTACGATCCCCCTTGCTCATCGTCTCAAACTTCCAGCTATCAAAATTTGTACATATCTGCGCCTCAACGATTTGGTTCCCCCCCTCAATCGTCTCACCCCCGACCCACTCAATGTCATTCACTTCAATGCAGAACTTCACCTCCGTCCACCTATCACATATCCAACATTTCCCTGCGTTGTTCTTGTCCCATTTCTCCCCCGCCGTAGAGATCTTTGGGTGGGCCCAAGGAAGAATTCTTGTGAATGTGTGGCCCATCTTGAGCGGAGCAGGGTTGCAAGTTATCCCCCTAGCACCACTAGAAATCGGCCCATTCCCCGCTTCATCCTCTCCCTCCCCGCCCTCCTCTCCTATCCCAACCATATAGCCATGCGCATCAATGTCACTACGATGAGGGAAGAGAGCAGAAAATTATTAGGTGTAGTGGTGGCCGGCACATTACTGTCGCTCCGCTCCGCTTCGTTTCGCTCCAGCCCCAAACTTACCTCCAATTCTCTTCCATGTGAAGCCCCATCAGAACCTGGTTCTCCCTCAACCCCTCCCCAATCACCTTGCAGTCCTCCTCCCCGAACCCCGCGTATGCCAAGCTCAAATGAACAAGGCTATCGTTCTCTTCCAGGCACGCTGCCACGGCCTTTGCAACCCCCAGCCCCGCCTTCCCAAGCTGCGATGAGGGTGGCGAGGAGCGAAGCGACGAGTAGAAGGTGGGGGTATGTGGTATGATGCATTTGCTGCCGCTTCGCTCCAGCCATCCTTCGCTTCAGCCATCTTTCGCTCCAGCAATCCTTTGCTCAAGCCATCCTTCGCTCAAGCCATCCTTCGCTCCTCGCTCCCCCTCACCTTCTCCCTCAGAGCGTTGTAAGCCAAGTCTAACGTACACACAATGCTGTCGTTGAGGGCTTCGAACAGTGCGACCCCCCCCTTCCCTCTGATCAAATTGTAGCTGAGATCGAGCTCTGTCAGGCTCGCGTTCTTCTTAAGCCCCTCAGCTAGACCTATTGCTCCAGAATCACCAAACTTGTTGTGGCTCAGATTCAGCTTCGTCAGTGTGCAAAGGTGAAGGGGCATGTCGGTCACGAGGCACATCTGGGTTGCAATATTGGTGCTCAGCGTCCTTAAGGAAGAGTCGTCAAGATCGCACTTCTCCATGACCAACCTCTCCAGAGTCGAAGTTTCCCCTACCAAATCACTGAGCACCTCAATAGGCTTCTTCTTCATTTTCACAAACGCAAGGTTAAGATCTGTGATCACATGTGGGTCCAAGCTGCCCAATAGAGCCCCCACTCCCCGGTCCGTTATGTGATTTCGAGACACATCCATGTTCAGCACGAACATTACCGAGATACTGTGGCTGAGTGCTACCGCCATATCGTCACCCAGACTACTGCTACTCAGCTCGACGCAGCCATTCTTCTCCACCGACTCCACGACGGTGCTTATGATTGTGTTGGGAATGATATTGAGCTCCTTCGTTTGGGTGACATAACGTGCGGTCGGAGAGATCGCCTCAGCATCGGCAGCCTTGTCATCCAGTATGGCTGGATTTTCCAGACCGCTGAGTTTGCGATAAAAGCTGTGCCTCTGAACGGCAGCAGGCGAAGTGCTCTTGGCTTTTTTTATTGTTGGCAGAGGGGTTGCGGCTTTTGCATGAGAGGGGGAGACTAAAGTGGCACAAGGAGCGGCCGGGGATTGTGCAGCTTGAACCAAAACCGGAACAGACGCTAGATCAGGGGTTTGAAGGACGGCCTCGCCAATTTTGACCTTCAACCCCATACTCTCGACCAAATTCTCATAGTCGCGCTGCCTTTTATCCCTCAAGTCACTCATTGACCGCCTTCTCATTCTCACTACGTGGCTTGTGTGGGGTCTTTCAACAACTATTTCAGCGTAGTGAGCCTGATGTTTCGGAGAGACTAGATTGAGAGGCAATTTGGGCAGCAGGGCTGTTGTCGACGAGGAGTTTGTTGTGGAAAGGGTCGCAGGTTTGGGAGAAAGGGAGGGAGCGGCAGCTTCCTGAATGGGAGGAACAACATTTGAACGCCCCGAGAACGAAGCTCGACGCCCCCTGGCCATCCTAAAGTTTGCCTGAACTGCTGTCCCCTCTGCCCAAGCAAGCTCTCGGAAAATCATATAATTTACACAATTTATCCCAATTTAACACTGCAATCCTTCGCTGCCAAGGGAGTTCCCGGACCCGGAAAAAAGGAAGCGAATCACATAAACCTTTACAATAAGGAGTTATAAAGGCCACTAGGGGGTTGACGAGTTGAGACGTTAACCAAAGAAGGTGAAGCTATGGACAACGACCAGCAAAGCACGAACATCTCCCAATCCTACGCAAAGAGTCTGGAAAGAGACCTTGCCAGTGCGTTGGAAAATGTCGCCAGTTTGAAAAAAAAGCTCATGAGCAGTGGGGAAGGTCGACACTTTGATAAGGTCGAAGACAATGACAGTCTCGAGCATGACGCGCTCGCCACATCACTGAAAACACGAGGCTCCCAACTTGGGCTCATTAATCGCTCTAAAAAGTATATGCGGTCAATCTTGGGAGGGATCGTGCACGATGAACCAATCAGCATTTTGGACTTCTTGGGCGAGGAAAATAACAATGGGGCGTTTAGGAGAGGTGAAACCAAGCAAGGAGCGAAGCGACGAGCTAGCAACGCCATATTTAGTTACAAAAACAGCGCGCGTTCGTACTTCGTACAAGACGCACATTCTCCGTAACTACTGCGATAATTCTCACGCCCTCATCACAACCCTTTTCGTGATTCGCTTCGCTCATCGCAGCAACAATACACACCACGGATGAGAGAGGGAGGATAGTATTTTGGCAGCATTTTAACAAGAACAAGGTGACCGAATACCTCCTTGAATTCATGGTCGTCATATCTCCTGGTGAATCCACCACGATACACCTCAAATCTCTGGACGAAGACGAACTTTCAAGAGACGCCTGGGATGCATTAAGAGAAGCGAAATGCTCTTGCGGTTTCGTCCAGAAAGCGAGAAGAGCATTTGTACGCAAGGCAACTATGCGTTTGTCTCCTCACGAGTACGGACAAGCGATTCTCACGTTTGTCGCAGGTATTGAGGAAAGAGGAGGAGAAATAGGAGGAGTAGGAGGAAGAGCAGGAGGGTTAGGAGGAGGGAAAGAGATTCCAGGCGCGCCTTGGTCTCCCTCCATACACATAAGGTCTCCCTTTTCAAGTGCAGTTGGTTTCTATAAATCGACGGCATTCGGAAACAAGCTGTCGAATGAATCAACGGCATACGATCACATCTCTATCGAAGAGACGTTTGCGTCATTTAAGGGGATCCTCCATCAGATCGAGAGGTATTTTCAAAAGCCTGATATCATCGATGAGAGGAAGAACGAGGACTTTGTCATAAACGTCATACCCAACGCCCAGCCCCTCACAGAGCAAGAAAAACGCATGTTCAAGAGTCTAAGCACACTCAAGGAAGAGCTGGAAACCAAGGGGAAGAGATTGAAGGGGACAGTGAAGAGCAGGGTGAACAAGTTTTTTTGGACCGAGGGTCAGGATATTTGGGGCTCATCCAGGTGAGATTGGACGACGAGCGAAGCGACGAACTGATAACATCATTGCTATCAGCGAAAGTCTCACGCGCTTGTACCTCCGCACAAGACGGACCCCCTCCCCAACCGAAGCTATAATTCTTACCCATACTCCCAACCCTTTTCGCGATTCACTTCGCTCATCGCAGCTGCAAAGTGGACATTTCGACAGAGAAGATGCTTGCCTACCTTTACGAACAGAGCACGTACGACAGGTCTATACGTCACCAAAACAAGCACGGCGACTTGCCAAGGTTGATCTGGAAGAACGTTGACGGCTCTCGTGGCTGCCATTACACGAACGGGGTTTACTTTCCCTCTCCAATGCAAGATCGCTTATTTCATTCGTGGACTAGTTGGAGAGAGATAGACAGTGAAGACGGAAAGAAGAGGTTCGTTGTCGGGATCGTGCCATTAGACCGGTTCCAAGGCACGAAGGAACGTTTTGAAGGCGCCGATAAATATGCACAAGGAGAAACGACGGCCATCTCCATCATTGAAGAGATTGCTCCCAACGTATGCAGGTGGACTCGTATCCAGACTGTTAACGTGAACGCCTCTGTACCAGCGAAAGTTCTCAACTTCCAAGCCCAAAAACAGATCGGACAGGCAAACGAGGTGCTGGAAAAGCACAGGAGGAACGACAAGGTGGTAGACAAGGAGATCAGGGACGCCTTGATCGAGAGAATAAGGGAGGGCGTGGAGGTCACAGAGGAGCAGGAGGACGTTTTCAAGGATTTGGACAACCTCTTTGGAAAAGAGGAGGGATGGATGGACCTGAAGTCGCCCGACATAAGCGTCAAGATGCAAATCAAACTGAGGCAGCTGGCGAAAGGGGCGAGCATCACGCTTGGAAGGGCGAAAGGCGTCGTTGATTGCACGCCGGAGGAGGCTTGCGCTTGGTACTTTGAGTATTGCAGTGAGGAGCGAAACAGTTTGGGTTTTAAGGGAGCGGACCTCGCCCGTCTTGAAATAACGAAGGCGAAGAGACCACGAAACGAAAAGGCGTTTGCAAGCGTGAAGAAATTCCCATGGCCACTGAGGCCCCGTGAGGTGAGAGTTGGAGCGAAGGCTGGAGCGAAGTGACAGCAGCATACTGCTCACCACAAAACTCACAATTGACAACCCGCAGTTCGTAATCAAACACATTATCAGACGCGAAGATGACAGCGTTGTCTCGGTAGCTACTTGGCCTGTAGACGACGTAGAGATGGACTATGGCGGAACTGTCGGTAAGACTTTTCGCGCCAAGATGAAAGCCATCTTGACTGCTGTAAATATTGAGAGCACCAACGGGATCAAGTGTATGGTATCGTTTCAACAATACTTCGATCTGGGCGGATCTCTCCAAACTCCAGTAATCAGTAGCCAGATTTCGAGGAGTCTGAAGATGGTAAAGAACTTACAAAATGCGTTCGACAAAGACCAAGAGAACGATCGCGCCGTATTGACCTCCCTCGCTAACATAATGAAAAATGTGCCGCAAACCTACACGGAAGAGGAAGCAAGAAAGAACGGGGAAGGGAAAAAGTTCTTCGAGAAGGTGAGATTAGATGAGGAGCGAAAGACGGCTGGAGTGAAGAACGGCAGGAGCTAAGAACGGCAGGAGCGAAGAACGGCAGGAGCGAAGTGACACTATGAAACTTATAAGAACTTTTAGCTTCATCACTACGCTCTGTGCACATTCCGCCTCCCCGCACGTAACTAATAACCTTCTGCTCACCACTTCGCTCATCACAGAGTTTCCGTCGTTCTGCTTTAGGTGAGATTAGACAAGGAGCGAAGGACGGAAGGCTGGAGCGAAGCGACAGCAGCACACTGTCCACCACTATAACTAACAACAGTTCACGCGCTCGCTTCGCTCGCGCCCCTCATCTTAACTCTTGACGCGATTCGCTTCGCTCATCGCAGTCGGAAAGAAAGGCTCATCCGTCGACGAGAAGGTTGAGCTAAAGTTGGTCCATAACGACGGAGAAAGTCTAGTGACTGGAGTTGCAACAACGGTCGTAGATGCAAGCGCAGAGGATTGTGCAGCAAGCAAATTCTCTAGCATGTACGCTAGGTCGATGTCGAAACAAGCAAAAGAAAAAAATATCACTGACCACACTACCATCCGCATCAACGACCACAGTTTATACTATCTTACCACTAGAGATCTTCGTGTTCCAATTCTTGGCTTCGCACAGCGTGATTGGAGGATTAAAGTCACTTGGTTCAAGAGCGTGGTCGATAACAGCATTTTCATATATTTTTCCGACACCGCCGAATGCGACGAAACCCATCCGGTTAAGCCTAAGAGTGTTGTTGCATCGGCACATACTGTCTGGAAGTTCCAAACCCTTCCTATGATAGGAGAAATACCGCAGACCAAAGTAATATTCACGTCGAAGGTAGACGTGGGGGGTGCGGTGCCATCAGCAATCATGAACAGGCTCGTTACGCGAATGGTGCGAAATATTTCTGATATGCGGAAGCTGTTCGACAAGAGCAAAGACGTCGACGCGTACAGGAGACTGGTCATTGTTGAGAAGATGACAAAGCTTGATAGCAGCAGGTGAGACTGGACAAGGAGCAAAGCGACGAGCTATGAGCGCCACCGTTAGCTCTAAACCAACGTTTTCGCTATTCGCTTCGCTCATCGCAGCTTCAAAACCTCTAATAGCATGTTCGCCGATGTCGAGGGTATGGAAAAGATTCGCACAGCCTTCCCGCTTTCAAGTTCATGGGCCAAGATCAAGGAGGGAGGCCAAGGCTGGGGTAAGACAACAGTGAATGTTAGTGCAGGTTTGAAGATTGCTGCCGCATACTTCTGGGATTTTGAGAGCCGAATCCGCAACGAGGCGACAGGGGACATCGAAAGGTCCGTCGATAAAGCAAAGGGAGACTTCGAGGCAACAGTGATGCGAGTGCAACAGATCGAAAAGAAAAAGCACGGAGGTGAAATTGGACGAGGAGCGAAGCGACGATTTATGTCAATAGCGTTGGCGCTGAAAACATATTGTGCATATACCTCCGTTCAAGAAGCGCCCCTCACACCTAAATATTTTCGGGATTCGCTTCGCTCATCGCAGGCAAGCGAAGGTTTTATAACATTATGAAATTGGAAAGAGAAGACGAAGACACGATTGTGCTCACGATGGACCCTCCCAAAGCAGAGAGGGCCTCAAGGAGAGCGATCACTCACTCAACAGCGTCCGAGGCGCAAGAAACTGTTGCAGTGAGGTTCACAAGGATTGGAGACAAGAGGACCAAGGTGGAGTACGTTTCAAAAATTAATCTCGGTTCGAGAGTAAATAAACGCGCAACAAGGGTGAGTCTAGAAAGAGACCTCGACGAGGCTTCCGAGGCACAGCGGTACTTCGCCCGTTTGATTGAACTGCACGAGATGACGAAGGAGGTGGGCGAGGTGCTTGGAGCCGATCTCGTGTGGGACGGAGGGCAGATGGGAGGCAAGAATTCGAGGAAGGACAGGGAAAAGCACGTTGACGACATATGCAATGAGAGCGAAACGCTTTTGGCGGTTAAAGAAAGATACCCTTGGCTTACCATAATGCTCAAGAGGATGCGCGTGGGAGATTTCGCTACGAATCGTCCTCAGAACGTGAAACTTGAGTGCGTTACGGAGATTGAAGCGAGGATCATCGGGAACAATCTGATGCCGTGCCTTAAAAGTAGAAAGACGGCAAGGGCAGGTGTCGAACAGTGGGCGGGACAAAACAGGGCTGTCCAAGTGAGTGTATGAGAGGCGCGAGTGAAGCGATCGCGGAAAGGGTTGTTCGTTAAGTGGATAGGCGATTCATTGCTTTTGCTTTCGCTTCTATCCAGCCGTTCTCAACTCTCATCCCTTGCTATTCCCCCCAGGAGCTGATGGCCGAATACCCGTGGATGACGGATATGTTCGTTGCGATAGGAGAAGGCCTCGTGAAAACAGCTCCTTGGGGTCTCATGTTTCGAGTCCTCCTTGGTGCGACCACTAGTACTATCGACTTGGGCACTGATATCTTCGTCTGCTACATGTTCTGGAAGGAAAAGAGAATGGACTACTTTGAGATGACGCTGGGTACAATTCTGCTCTCCATGTCCTTGCAGCTTTTAATTGTTGCTGCACAAAACAAGAAACGGGGCATAAAGAGGGTGGTACTTGAAGCACTGCCAGTCCTCGTTGGTTTAAAGCCGGCAGTGGATGCCTACCGTATCGCGGGAAGAGTTGAGGAGGACTCTAAAGCCTCCATTGACACGTTAATGGAGCTAACTTGCGTGAAGTGCAGGTGAGGCGGAGCGAGGAGCGAAAGCTGGAGCGATACGACACCAAAAGCATTGTACTGCCTTCTTACATAACGAACAACCTTCCACTCGTCGCTTCACTCCTTGCCTCACCCATAATCCTAACTCTTTTTGCGATTCGCTTCGCTCATCGTAGCGAACTTTTTGCAGAAGCAATCCCAGGAATGATAATTCAGCTCCTTGCAATAGCGACCACAGACGACGCAGTTCCTACGGCAGCATGGCTTTCAATTGTGGTGACAGCTTTGAGCGCAGGTTTCATTGGCGCCACAATCAGCTACGATTTTGACACAGATCCGACAAAGAGAGCCAAAACACCCGACTTCTATGGTTACGTTCCAGCAAATGCCCGCAAAAGAGCTCTGGTCTTCCTGACATTAGTATTGTTCTCGGGGATGTTGCTCCTTGTTAGATGCACCACAATCATCCTCCTGGGACTCAGCGGTGGAAAGAGTTGGGCAATCAGTTTCATCGCAGCCGATCTCGTTTTCTACCTTTTGGTAAAGGTGGTGAGAGGAGGTGAGGAAGAGCGAGGAGCGAAACGACGAGCTAAGAACGCTTTCTCTAGTGACGAAAACCACAATTGCTCGTACTTCCGTACAAGACTTCCGTACAAGACACGCCTACCCCGTAACCACCACCATAATTCTCATCCCTCATCCCAACCCTTTTGCGATTCGCTTTGCTCTCGCAGACTTCTGGTGGTGGGTAGAAATTGACGAAAAGCTTGATTGGGCCTTGAGGTAGGAAGAACTCGACGACCTTTTACTGGTAAAACTATAACTGACAAACTTCCGACTTTCACTTCACTCATCGCAGCATATTGGGGAGGGTCGTCGCAAAGATTGTAAACGATTTCACATCTATCGTTCAATTCAGACATCCCCTAGACATTGGAGGACTCTCCTGGACTATCAGCTTGATCTTCACTCTGGTAAGCCTTCCGGTGGCAGTTTGGATCTACGGCACGAAAGTTGGAAAAGAAGACAAAGTTTACAATGGAGCATTTATCGCTGCTTTAGCCTTGATCCCAACAGTAACGGCAGTTCTTGTAATCTTCTTCCTTAGCATTGAACAAGACTACCTGCACACATTCATCAACCCAATTCGTGGTATTGATGTGACAATAAACCAGTTCAGGAACTCCAAGGACGACGAGGCTAAAGCGGACGCAGTTTTCAAGAGGACCAAGCACCATATGCTGACAATTGAGGAAGAGGTCCGAGGCTGGGTTGAGGAAAATTGGAGTCGATGGCAAGACGAGCAGCCAAAGTGGCTTAATGAGAGGATGATGGTAAGGATCCCACTGGATTTCATTCCAACCTCATTTGAGAGGAAAAAGGAGAAGAAGAGAAGAACGTCCATGGTGCAAGAGCAAGGAGGTGGAGCCAAAAAAATTGCTCCAGAGGCGGGGTGACCCAGAGGGCATGTGTAAGTTAAGTGATAGACGGAAACGTCACTTAGTTGCTTTTAACGCTGGAAGAAAGAATAGGGAAAACGAAGGATAAACCCGAACAAACATTTATATGTTATGGCAGAAAGAAGAAGTGCATATATGCGATATGGAGTAATAAGTCTAAATTACACGCACATTATTACAATACCCCTCGTGAGCATTTTCTTGGTTTTCTTATCACAAATCACCTTTTCATGTTAGGGTTAGGGTTATTCAACTGTTAGGGTTAGGGTTAGGGTTAGGGTTAGGGTTAGGGTTAGGGTTAGGGTTAGGGTTAGGGTTAGGGTTAGGGTTAGGGTTAG